>Ga0315910_10001351_pt1 | contig 22686 bp, 11 predicted proteins | sample EdamamesoilMG_FD_204470 | JGI IMG/M metagenome (GOLD analysis project Ga0315910, IMG submission 204470) | Garden soil microbial communities collected in Santa Monica, California, United States - Edamame soil | ecosystem: Environmental > Terrestrial > Soil > Garden | place: USA: California... | reverse complement strand
ATGCAGCCGCCCGCAGCCCAGGCACGTCGAGCGCGCGCTCCACGCTGGTGAAGCGGAAATCAGTGAGCAGACGGTCGACGCGGCCCAGCATCCCGTCGAGGCCGCGATAGTGGCGGAGGCGGGAGAGCATCTTGACCCTGAGGCGTGGCTGTGCGTCGTCGATTTCCCACGGATGCATGTAGAACATCGCCGGGACACCGCGCTCGGAATGTTCACGGAATGCACGTCGCGTCAGTGCATACGGCAACTGACGGAGGTATGCGCCGCCGGCGGCCGGGAGCCGCATGCCCATGAACGTGGTCGTGGCCAGTGGAAGCTCCAGCAGGCTGCCAGCCTTCCGGCGAATCACATAGGGATCCCGCGGGCTCTCCGGGTAACCGTACTCGGGCCGGCGGATGGGGAAGAGGCTCGAGTCCCAGGTGAAGCCTTCCTCCAGCAGGATGTCGAAGGCCCACTCGATGCCCGGCACGATCGAGAAGCTGGGTGCCCGGAAGCCATGGACCCGCCGTCCGGTGACCTGCTCCAGCGTAATCCGCGAATGGCGCAGGTCCTCGCGAAACTCCTCGGGCTGGAACGACGTGACCGGGCGGTGCCAGTACGAGTGGGACGCCACCTCATGACCGGCGACGGCGATCCGGCGCACCAGCCCGGGGAAGCGCTCTGCCACCCAGCCGACGACAAAGAACGTCGCGACGGTGTCATGACGGGCCAGTAGCTCGAGCAGCAGGTTGGTGCTGTGCTCGACCCTGCTCGGGAGCGATGACCAACGTGACCGCGGCGCCGCCCGGGAAAGGGCGAGCGCGTGGAAATATTCCTCCACATCCACCGTGAAGATGTGCTTGATCATGTCGTAAGTTAGACGGGTTTTGGTTTCCCGGCAGGGACCATCCCGGCCCGGAGCCTGCTTCCAAAGTTCAGGACCTGTCACAAGTTGCGTGCCTCCGGGTATCCCCTGGGGGCGATCCACGCCGTTCCGAGAGGGTAACTTTCCAAGACAGTGCAGGGGCGCGGGTTCGGCCCTGAAAGGGCGGCCCATTTCTGGCACTCAGGCCCCCGCCCTGGATCCCTTACCCTTGTATCACCTGTTGAGCCTCTGCAACATGGAAGACCGGAGGAACCCCTGCGACGCCTGACCCACCGCCTCGTCGGCACCGAATCGCTCCTCGTCCATTGCGGCGAGGCGTTGCTTCGTGCCGGGCACCAGGTCACCGGCGTCGTGACCACCACTCCGGAGCTCGCCGACTGGGCTCGCTCCCGGGAAATCCCGGTCCATCCTTCCCTTGATACTCCGGAAGCGGCGGTTCCGGTTGACGTGCTCCTCAGCATCGGCAACCTGACCATCATCCGGCCGGAAGCACTGCGGCTGGCGCGGATCGGCGGGATCAACTTCCACGACGGTCCCCTGCCCGACGTCGGCGGAGTCAACACGCCCGCCTGGGCCATCCTTCGTGGCGAGCGTGAACACGGCATCACCTGGCACTGGATGACGGACTCGCCTGACGCCGGCGGGATCATCGCCGAGCGCCGATTCCCGATCTCCGATACCGACACGGCACTCACCCTCAACACGCGCTGCTTCGAGCTCGGGATCGAGACGTTCGCCGAGGTGATCGAGGCGCTGGACCAGGGCCAGACCCCGGCATCGCGCCCCGGGACGCCGCCGCGGAAGATGGTGAAGAAGTCGGAGCGGCCACCGGCTGCGGGAAGCCTGGAGTGGCGGGTGCCGGCGGTGGAGCTGTCGGCGCTCGTTCGCGGGCTCGACTTTGGTCCCTACGCCAATCCTCTCGGGCTCGCGAAGGCGTATATCAACGGTTCGGCCCTCCACGTCCCGCAGCTCAGCATTCTCGACCGCCGGGCAGGGTCGCCTCCCGGAACCGTCGTCGCGATCGCGGAGGAAGGCCTCACGATCGCCACGGCCACAGAGGATGTCCGCATCCCGCAGTTCCGCACGCTGCAGGGTGAGGTGATCCCCGCGCGCGAGGCGGCGCTCCGCTTCAACCTGCGCGAGGGCGACCTGCTGCGGATCCTCCCGGCCGTGAGCGCGCGGCTCACTGCCGCAGCGGCACGGGTGGCGAAGCACGAGCAATGGTGGATTCATCAGCTCGCTCGCACCGAACCGGGGACCCTGCCCTTCCCCGAGGTGGCGGGGACGCTGCCGGGTGAGATCCAGTCGATCCCGGTCGATCTCTCTCCCCTCCCGGTTGTGCCGGGCGTGGCCCCGGCCGATGTCGCCACCGCACTCACCGCGGGCGTGCTGGCCCGCCTGCGCGGGCGCTCGGAATTCGGCGTGCTCTGGAGCGACCCCGCGCTCGCCGAGGCGACCGAAGGACTCGAGCCCTGGTTGAACAATTCGGTGCCGGTGCGCCTCTCGGCACGCTTCGAGGCGTCACTCGACGAACTCGCGCGTGAGGTCGCGGCGACACTGGACGAGGTTCGGAAGCGCGGCACCTTTGCCACTGACCTTCCGGTCCGCCATCCCGTGCTGCGCACCCTGCCTCATGTGCTCACGCACACGATGCCGATCGCCATCACGGTGGTCGCCGAGCCCGATCGCGCCACCGTGCGACCGGGAAGTGCGGTGCACTTCGTCCTCGCGAGCGATGGCATCCGGGGCCGGCTGTTCTTCGACTCGGCTCGCCTCCCGATCGAGAGCGCGACCTCGCTCGCGGCTCGCCTCACGCGTCTCGCCCGGTCCTTCGCCGCCGACCCGCGCGAACAGCTTGGCCGCCAGTCGCTGCTCTCCGATGCCGAGCGTCGCGACGTGCTGGTCGACTGGAACGCGACCCAGCTCGCGCTCGATCCCTCGGACTCGATCGATGGCGCGGTGCATCGTCATGCCGAGGCACATCCGGACCGGGTGGCCGTTGCGGCTCAGGGTGTCGAACTCACGTGGCGGGAACTGGATGCTCGCATCGACTCGCTGGCCGCCGAGCTGCGCCGGAGGAGAGTCGGTCCCGACGGTCGCGTCGCCGTGATGGTGGAGCGCGACGTGAACATGCCGGTGGTGCTGCTGGCCGTGATCCGCGCCGGCGGCGCCTACGTGCCGCTCGATCCCGAGTATCCGGCGGAACGGCTCGAGCTCATGCTCTCCGACTCGGGCGCGCGCGTCCTGGTCGTGAACCGCGGGGTGGCGGCGCTGCCGGCGGGATCGCACGAGACACTCGTGCTCGAGGATGTCCTCGAGGGTCGGCGCGAGGCGGAACCCCTTCCGCCATCCGGCGCCGGACCCGAGCACCTCGCCTACGTGATCTACACGTCGGGCTCGACCGGGCGGCCCAAGGGCGTCATGGTCGAGCGCCGCAACGTGCTCAACTTCTTCGCCGCGATGGACCAGCGCCTGGGCACCACACCCGGGGCATGGCTTGCCGTCACCAGCATCTCGTTCGACATCTCGGTGCTGGAGCTGCTCTGGACACTGGCACGCGGCTACACCGTGGTCGTCCATCGCGAAGGACGTTCGGTGCGCGTGGAGGAGAACCCGTCCACGACGCCGTCGATGAGCCTCTTCTACTTCGCCAGCGCCGACAGTGGGAGCGACCGGTATCGCCTCCTGCTCGACGGAGCCCGCTTCGCGGATGCGCGCGGCTTCGAGGCAATCTGGACGCCTGAACGGCACTTCCACGCCTTCGGGGGCATCTATCCGAATCCATCGGTGACCAGCGCGGCCGTCGCCGCGGTCACGCGTCGCGTGGCGATCCGGGGAGGCAGCGTGGTCCTGCCACTCCACCATCCGGCGCGCGTCGCGGAAGAATGGTCGGTGGTGGACAACATCTCGGGAGGACGTGTCGGCATCGCCTTCGCTTCCGGCTGGCAGCCGAACGACTTCGTGCTGCGCCCCGAGAGCTACGCCGAGAACAAGCGGGTGATGCTGCGCGACCTCGAGGTCGTGCGGAAGCTTTGGCGCGGGGAGGAGGCGACCTTCCCGGGGGTGAACGGACAGCCGGTCACGCTCCGCACGCTGCCTCGCCCGGTGCAGCCGGAGCTCCCGATCTGGCTCACCGCGGCGGGCAACACCGAGACGTACCGGATCGCCGGCACCATCGGCGCGAACGTCCTGACCCACCTCCTGGGACAGAGCATCGAGGAACTGGGCGCCAAGCTCGCGGTGTATCGCCAGGCGTGGCGGGCCGCGGGGCATCCCGGGCAGGGCCGCGTCACCCTGATGCTGCACACCTTCGTCGGGACGAGCGATGACGGGGTGAAGGAGGCGGTGCGCACGCCACTGCTCCGGTACCTCGAGAGCTCCGTGGACCTGATCCGCAACTATGCGTGGAGCTTCCCCGCGCTCAAGCGGCGCGCCGGCGACCAGACCGATGGCACCCTCGACATCGGCGCGCTGTCGGAGACCGAGCGAAGCGACCTCCTCTCCTACGCCTTCGAGCGCTACTACGAGACGAGCGGGCTCTTCGGCACCCCCGAGACCTGCCTCACGCGCATCGACCAGCTCGCCGCTGCGGGTGTGGACGAGATCGCCTGCCTCATCGACTTCGGTGTCGAGAGCAGCACCGTGCTCGAGCATCTCGAGGACCTCGACCGCCTGCGCATCCTCGCCGGTTCCGCGCGACGTGCAGCGGCCCCGCAGCACGGCCTGGCCTCGCTCATCGCGCGCTACGGCATCACCCACCTGCAGTGCACGCCCTCGCTTGCGCGGATGCTGCTGGCGGACGCCGCGTCGCGGGCCGGCCTGGCGGCGCTCGAGCACCTCCTGCTGGGCGGCGAGGCACTGCCCGAGGCGCTGGCCAACGAAGTGCGCTCGGTGCTCCGCACCGGGCGCCTCCACAACATGTACGGTCCCACCGAGACCACCGTCTGGTCCACGATGCACGACGTCGGCGCCGACGAGCGCCCCGTGCTCATCGGGCAGCCGATCGCGAACACCCAGGTGTATGTCCTCGATGGCCGCGGCGAGCCGCTGCCTGCCGGGGTGCCGGGCGAGCTCTACATCGGTGGAGCCGGCGTGACCCGCGGCTACCTGGGACAGGAAGAGCTCACCGCGCAGCGGTTCGTCCCCGACCGCTTCACCGGGCGCGGCCGCCTCTACCGCACCGGTGACCGTGCGCGCTGGCGGGCCGACGGCCGCCTCGAGTTCCTCGGCCGCCTCGACCAGCAGGTGAAGGTGAACGGCCATCGCATCGAACTGGGAGAGATCGAGGCGCAACTGGCATTGCATCCCGACGTGCGCGATGTCGCGGTGCTGGCCCGCGAGGACCGGCCCGGCGACGCACGTCTCGTGGCGTACGTCGTCTACCGCGGTGCCCCCACCGACGCGGCCGGCCTTCGCTCCTGGCTCCGGCGGAAGGTGCCCGACTTCATGGTGCCGTCGCTGGTGGTGAACCTCGACCGGCTGCCCACGACGCCCAATGGCAAGGTGGATCGCCGTGCCCTGCCCGAGCCCTCGACGGTATCGGTCGCGGCACCCTCCGTCGACAGCCGGCCGGCGAGCCCGGTGGAAGAGCAGATCGCCGGCATCTGGCGGGACCTCCTGCAGGTCACGCACGTGAGCCGGGACGCGAACTTCTTCGACCTCGGGGGGCACTCCCTCCTTGCGGTCCAGGTGCATCGGCGCTTGCGTGAACTGATGCCGGAGCGGCCCCTGACCATCACCGACCTCTTCCGCTATCCCACCGTCACCGCCCTGGCCGGCTATCTCGGCGGCGGCAACACGGGCGACACACGCCTTCAGGACGTCGCGGCCCGCGGCGAAGCGCGCCGTAGCGCGCTCCAGCGCCGCACCCGCCGCGGGGGCGCCGGCGCATGAGCACCGAGATCAACACCACCGATATCGCGATCGTCGGCATGGCCTGCCGGGTACCGGGGGCCTCGAACGTGGATGAGTTCTGGCGCAACCTGCGCGACGGTATCGAGTCGGTGCGCCGCTACACGCTCGAGGAACTGCGGGAGGCCGGGGTCTCCTCCACGCTGCTGGCCGATCCGCGTTACGTGCCGGCCGGCGCGCCGCTCGAGCACATGGAGGCGTTCGACGCCGAGTTCTTCGGAATGAGCGCGCACGAAGCGGCGGTGATGGATCCGCAGCACCGGCACATGCTCGAGTGCGCCTGGGAAGCGCTGGAGCATGCCGGCCATCCGCCGCGCAGCTTCCGGGGGCCGATCGGCATCTTCGCCGGGTCCGGCCACAATGCCTACCTGCCCTTCAACCTGCTGAGCCGGAGCGACCTGATCGAGTCGGACGGGTTCTTCCTGCTCAGGCACACGGGGAACGACAAGGACTTCCTGACCACGCGGGTCTCGTACGTCTTCGACCTGCACGGCCCGAGCGTGGCCGTGCAGACCGCCTGCTCCACCTCCCTCGTCGCGGTGCACCTCGGGGTGCAGAGCCTCCTGGCCGGCGAGTGCGACATGGCGCTCGCCGGTGGCGTGACCATCGAGCTGCCGCACCGGCAGGGATACCTGTATGCCGAAGGCGAGATCCTCTCGCCCGACGGGCATTGCCGGCCCTTCGACGCCAATGCGTCCGGCACCGTGTTCGGGAGCGGCGCGGGCGTGGTGGTGCTCCGCCGCCTCGCCGACGCGATCGCCGACGGCGACACGATCCATGCCGTCGTGAAGGGCACCGCCGTCAACAACGATGGTTCCGGCAAGGTGAGCTACCTCGCGCCCAGCGTGCCGGGCCAGGCGAGTGCGATCGCCGAGGCACTCGCGGTGGCGAACATCGACGCATCCACGATCGGGTATGTCGAGGCGCACGGCACCGGCACGCTGGTGGGCGATCCCATCGAGGTCGCGGCACTCACCGAGGCCTTCCGGCAGCACACCCAGGCGCGCGGCTACTGCGGCATCGGGTCGGTCAAGAGCAACATCGGCCACCTCGACACCGCGGCCGGCGTGGTGAGCCTCATCAAGGCGATCCTGGCTATCCGCCAACGCCAGCTTCCCCCGTCGCTCAACTTCGCCCAGGCCAATCCCGCCTGCCGCTTCGAGGAGACCCCGTTCGTCGTCAACGCCGAGTTGACGGAGTGGGAATCGGAGACGCCACGTCGCGCGGGTGTGAGTTCCCTGGGTGTGGGCGGCACCAATGCGCACGTGATCATCGAGGAGTGGGTCGAGCCCAATCGTCCGGTGGAACTTCCCGCCGGTGACGAGCTGCTCGTCCTCTCGGCCCGGACACTGGAGGCACTCGAGCTCGCGGGCGAACGCCTGGTCGAGGCACTCGAGGCGCCCGACGCCGCACCACTCGCCGACATCGCGTGGACCCTCCAGGTCGGCCGGGAGCCGATGCCGTTCCGTCGGATCGTGGCCGCCGGCACGCGGGAAGAGGCGGTCGAGCGGCTCAGGGCGCGCGATCCACGGCTGGTCTTCGAGTCGCGTGCGCCGGACCGTGAGAGTTCGGTCGGCTTCATGTTCGCAGGCGGGGGGACACAGCACCCGGGCATGGGCTCCGAGCTCTATCGCACCGAGCCGGTCTATCGCGCGGCGATCGACGAGTGCCTGTCGCTGCTCGAGCCCTGGCACGCCGAGCAGGTGCGTTCCGCGCTCTTCCCCGTTCCCGGCGCACAGGCGGAAGCCGCCCGGCTGCTGGAGCAGCCATCGCTCGGCCTTCCGGCGCTCTTCATGACGCAGCTGGCCCAGGCGCGCCTCTGGCAGCACTGGGGAATCGAGCCGTCGGCCCTCATCGGCCACAGCATGGGCGAGTACACCGCCGCGTGCGTGGCCGGCGTCTTCACGCTGGCCGATGCGCTGGCCCTCGTGACCACGCGAGGCCGCCTCTTCGAGACGGTGAAGCAGGGCGCGATGCTGAGCATCCCGATGCCGGCGCGGGAACTCGAGCCGCTGCTGGGCGCGGATCTCTCGCTGGCCGCGGTGAACGGGCCGTCACTGTGCGTGGCTTCGGGCACGCTCGCCGCGATCGACCGGCTCGAGCGCCTGCTCAAGGCGCGAGGACTCGACACGTCCCGTCTCCGGATCAGCGTCGCTGCCCATTCGGCACTGCTCGCGCCGATTCTCTCCGAGTTTCATGCGTTCGTCCGGAAGCTCGAGCTGCGCGGACCTGCGATCCCGGTTGCGTCGAACCTGAGCGGCACCTGGCTCACCGACGCCGAGGCAACCGATCCCGAGTACTGGGTCCGCCACCTGCGCCAGACCGTACGCTTCGCCGATGGCATCCGCACGATGGTGGGCGATGGCTCGCGCGTGCTGCTCGAGGTCGGTCCCGGACGCACTCTCTCGACCTTTGCCCGGCAGCAGGAAGCTCCCGGGGGTGCCGCACCACCGGTGGCCTTGCCGTCCATGCCGCACCGTGACGAGGCGACGCCCGACGGCACCTTCATGCGGACGACACTTGGCCGCCTCTGGATCGCCGGCGTCGACGTCCCGTGGGAACGGGTCAGCCGCGGCCCGCGCAAGCGGGTTGCGCTTCCGACCTACCCGTTCGCGAAGACGCGCCACTGGATCGAGCCGGGCCAGTCGGCGCCGGCCCCGGTCTCGCAGGGTTCCGTCTCCATCGAGCGCTCGCGCGACATGGCGCAATGGTTCTCGCAGCCCTCGTGGCGGCGCGAGCCGGCACCGCCCGAAGCCGAGCTGGCCGGGCCGGTGCTCCTGATCGGCGAAAGGACGCGGCTGACGAAGAAGCTGGTGAACCGCTTGCGCAGCCAGGGCATCGACGTCGTCCACACGCGCCGAGGAAGCGAGTTCGGCGAGTGGGGCCGAGATGGCTACACCATTCCCGCCGGCAATGCGGAAACCTTCGTGCGGCTGGTGTCCGCGCTCCGCGATCGTGGCCGGCTTCCGAGGCAGATCGTGTACCTGCCAGGCGGTCGCGCCGACATGCACGCCGCCTTCTTTCCGCTCCTCGGCCTGGCCCAGGCACTGGGCAGCGAGGAACTGACCGACATCTCCCTCACCGTCCTCACGACTGGTGGTGCGCGCGTCGCGGGCGAATCTTCGCTCGACCCGGTCCAGGGAGCGCTCACCGGCGCCGTGCGCGTGATACCGGCCGAGTTGCCGGGCGTGCTCGCGCGCACGATCGACCTCGCTCCTGGCGATGCCTCGGCGGCGACCATCGACCGGCTGGTCCAGGAACTCGCGGTCGCATCGAACCGCCCGGTGGCGCTCCGCGGGCCCGATCGCTGGGTACCCGCGTTCGAGCCGTGGCCCATCCCGCCGGCGCCGCATCCCGGCTTCCACGAGGAAGGCGCCTACCTCATCACGGGCGGCTTTGGCGGAATCGGGCTCGCAGTCGCACGACACCTGGCTGAGCATCATCACGCGCGCCTGACGCTGGTTGGCCGGAAGGCCCTTCCGGCGAGGAACGGCTGGGATTCATGGATCGAGACACACGCCGAGGACGATGAGGTGTCCCGCCGGATCCGGATCGTGCGCGACCTCGAGACGGCGGGCGCCCGCGTCCTGCCGGTCACGGCCGATGTCTCGGACCAGCGCGCCTTCCGCCACGCCGTGGAGGAATCGCGCCGCTGGTTCGGCGTGCTCAACGGCGTGATCCACGCCGCCGGTGTGCTCGATGACGGCGCGCTGCAGGTCCGCGATGAGGCGACGGTCAACCGGGTGCTCGGTCCCAAGGTGCAGGGCACGATCGCGCTCGAGCATGCCGTGCGCGGTGTGCACCTCGATTTCGTGGTCCTCTTCTCGTCCATCAGTGCGTTCGCCGGCTTGCCCGGCCAGTTCGACTACGCCGCCGCCAATGCCTTCATGGATGCATGGGCCCAGGAACGGGCCGGCAGCGACGGTGCGCACGTCGTCGCGATCAACTGGGCTCCCTGGTCCGACGTCGGCATGGCCGCGGCGCTGGCGGAAACGATGGGCGTCGCCTCGCCGTTCCGGGGCGAGCCGACCAATCATCCGGTGCTCTCGCGCCACGTATCGCTCAATTCCCGGGAACAGGCGTTCGTGGGACGGCTCGACGCCGGCACCGACTGGATCCTCTCCGAGCACCGGGTACGCGGCGGCCAGCCGATGCTGCCAGGGACCGGGTTCCTCGCGCTGGCGCACCTCTCGGATCACCTCGACCGGCGTCACGAGCGGCATCCGGCCGCCGATGCCACGCCGACCGCCCTCGCACTCCGTGATATCGAGTTCATCGATCCGCTGATCGTGCCGGAGGGCGCCCGCACCGAGATCAGGGTCCGGCGCGACGTCGCCGAGGGTCGCTTCGCGGTCGAGAGCCGGGCCGATGTGTCGGAACCGTGGCGCGTCCACGCTCGCGGCAGGATCGGCATCGCGACGGGGCCTGAACAGGTCATCGACCTCGCGCTGCTCCGTTCGCGCTGCGTGCGCGAGGTGAGCGCGACCGCGGTGTCCACGGAAGCGCCCCACCTCGCATTCGGTCCCCGCTGGGACAACGTGAAGCACATTCGCGTGGCCCAGCGCGAGGCCATGCTCGAGCTCGAGCTCGCGCAGCGCTTCGCGGGTGATGTCAATGTCTATCCCCTTCACCCCGCGCTGATGGACATGGCGCTGGCGGGTGCGCAGGCCCTCGTGCCCTGGCTCGACCGGGAGCACCAGATGCTCGTGCCGCTGTCCGTGCAGTCGGTGCGGGTCTGGGATGGGCTGCCACGGCAGGTGATCAGCCGGGTCCGCTATCGCGAAGACCTGTCAACGCCCGGCGACGTGGCGGTTTTCGATGCGGCCGTGTGCGACCACACCGGTCGCGTGCTGGTGGAGGCGACCGAGCTGAGCCTCCTGGCCGTGCGCGACACGGCGCGCCTCGCCGTCGCTCCGCCGCGGGCCGAGGGTCGCCCCGCCGACCGGGCACCGGCGAATCCCCTGCTGGCGCTCACGATCCGCGAGGGCATCCGCGCGTCGGAAGGTGTCGAGGCACTCGAGCGGATCCTCGCGGCCGGTGCCCCGCCGCAGGTGGCCGTGTCGCCGCTGCCGCTCGAGCGCCTGCTGCAGGAGTTCGATGCCCTGCGCGCGCCGGCACCGCGCCCCCGGGAGCGCGGGGACGAGGCCGAAGCAGCGGAGGAACGGACGCCGCTGGAGCGCGAAATCGGCGAGATCGCGGCGGGCCTGCTCTCGATGACCCATGTGGGACTCGACGAGAACCTGATCGACCTGGGGCTGCACTCGCTACTTGCCGTGCGGCTCTTCACGCGGCTCAAGAAGGCGACCGGACGGAACCTCCCGCTCGCCACGCTCCTCGAGGCACCGACGGTGCGCCTGCTCGCCGAGCGCTTCGGCGACGGGACGGAACTGCGACCCGAGACCGAGACCCCCGCGGACATCCTGGAGTCCTCGAACGCGGTGCGCGATCCACGCGCGCATCGTCACTGGCTCCGGCCCCTGTGGAGTCACGTGGTGCCGCTCAAGCCGAGCGGCACGCTGCCGCCGTTCTTCTCGATCCACGCTCGCGGCGGCGCGGTGCTCAACTACCGGACGCTCAGCACCTTCGTGGATCCGGACCAGCCGCTCTACGGCATCCAGTGCAGGGGCCTCGACGGGCGCACCGAGCCGTTCCGCTCGATCGAGGAGATGGCGGACCAGTATCTCGAGGAGATCCGGCGGATCCAGCCGCACGGTCCCTACTTCCTCGGTGGCGGCTCGCTCGGTGGCGTCGTGGGCGTCGAGATCGCCCGCCGCCTCAAGGCGCAGGGCGAGCCGATCGGTCTCATTGCGATGTTCGACTCATGGGGACCGGTCTGGTTCTCGCCCGACCACAAGCCGGGGAGGGGCGGGTCGCGGCTCTGGCAGAAGCTGAACGCGCACATGGAGCGCCTCCGCCGGCAGGGCGCGATGAGCGGGACGCAGCTGCTGCTCCACGGCGTCGAGCGGCGCATCATCACCCGCACACGGCTCCTGGCTGCACGGGTGCTGCGGAAGCTGGGGATCGAGCTGCCGCACAACCTGCGGTACTTCTACGTCGAGCACCTGAACCTCGCGGCACTGCAGCGCTTCTCGCCGAAGCCCTACGATGGGGACATCGTGCTCTTCCGTGCACTCGATGACCCGGATGCGGACTTCTCCGACCCGACCATGGGATGGAAGGGATCGGTGCGCGGGCGCATCGAGGTCATCGACGCCCCAGGCACCCATAACTCAATCGTTCACGATGCGGTGTTCGGTGAGCTCTTCCGCCAGCGGCTCCGGAAGGCGCAGGAGCAGATGCAGGGCGAGGATGCGGCCGTTCGGTAGAGTGAAGAGTGAAGGGTGAACTGGGGCAGGTACCCCTTCACTCTTCACCCTTCACCCTTCACTTCTCAAGGATCACCTGGAGCCCCTTGAGCACCTCCGCGTGCGCCTTCCTGACATCGTCCACCGTCCCCATCACGGGATCGTGAATCTCCACCAGCTTCGAAGATCCATCGGGACGACAGCCTCCCAGAAGAAACACCCGGTGCGACAACTCCGGATAGCCGCTCACCAGCCGCGCGACGTTCTGGTAGTCCATCGCGAAGATGATGTCACTGGCATTCAGTAGCTTGCCATCCACCAGGCGGGAGCGATGGCCTTCCATCGCGATGCCCAGTTCCTCCGCCGCCCGGAGGGCGCGCGGGTCGGCCTTCTCGCCCGGGCGGGCCCCGACGCCGGCGCTCTGCACCGTGAGGCCTCGCGCCTGGACCCCAGGATCACTGCTGAACGCGGCGGCCGCGAAGGGGCTCCGGATGATGTTGCCCTGGCAGATGAATGCGACGCTCCTGGCCCGGGCCAGCGGTTCGCGCCACGACCGTGGCGAAAGGCGGCGGCGCACCACCCACTCCAGCAGGGCCAGCCGATCGGCGGTCGAGAGCTGGCGCAGCACGAAACGCCAACGCACCAGCCCCCGGGGCATCAAGCGCTTGAGCCCGGTGCGGACATCCTGAAGGCCGTTCGTCGCCGCCGTTCCGGACGGTTCGGTCATGCGGACTGGCTTCTCGCTTGTGGCGTCAGGACAACAATACCCACTTAATTCCCCCTGGAAACGAGAACGCACAAGTATTGCACAGGCAGCGCCCCAAATGAGTGAATCGACAGTAGCTACCACGACACCGCTCGTCGCCCCCGCCACCCTGCCCCTGCCGGTGCTGGCGGCGCTGGTCGCTGTCGTGATCCTGTTCGCTTCGACCTTCGCCGGTCTTGCCGGCGAATGGTGGAACAACCCCGACGCCGGTCACGGCCTCCTGCTGGTGCCGCTTGCCGCCTGGCTCTGCTGGCGAAAGGGCCTGGTTGCGGTTCGCCGTCCGGCACGCCTCGCAGGCCTCGTCCTCGTCGCCTTTGCCGTCCTGCTCCGGATCGGCGGCGGGATTGCGGCGGAGCTCTTCACCCAGCGAGTCGCGCTCCTGGTTGCCCTCACCGGCCTGACCCTGTTCTTCGTCGGCTGGCGCCAGCTGCTGGCGTGGTGGCTCCCGATCGGGCTCTTTGCCCTCGCAATTCCGTTGCCTGCGGTCGTCCTCAACCAGCTCGCGCTTCCGCTCCAGTTGCTGGCATCGAAGATGGGCGCGGCGCTGCTCGAAATGCGGAACATACCGGTCCGGCTGTCGGGAAATGTCATCCTGCTTCCCGGTCACCAGCTTTTTGTCACCGAGGCGTGCAGCGGGCTGCGGTCCCTGACTTCCCTCCTCAGCATCGGGCTCCTGCTCGGCGGGGTCTGGCTGTCGAGTCCGTGGCTTCGCGGGGTCGTGATGATTGCCGCGGTGCTGGTTGCGATCGGGATGAACGCCTTGCGGGTGTTCCTGACCGGATTCCTCGTGTTCTTCATCTCGCCCGCCGCGGGCGATGGCTTCCTCCACCTGAGCCAGGGCTGGCTGATGTTCCTGCTCTCGCTCCTGATCCTGGGTTCCATCACCTGGCTGCTCGGCAAGATGGACCGGCGCCCGCACCCACTGACGCGCGAGGCAGCCGATGCGTGATCGCATGGCGTGGGCGCCGGCCGTGGTGCTGTTCGTCGGCGTGGTGCTCTCGTTCTGGGTCCGTGAGCCGCGGAGCGTCGACCTTCGCCAGCCGCTCGACCAGCTTCCCCGCTCCCTCGGCGGTTCTGCCTCCCGCGAGATCGCGCTCTCGCCCGAAGAACTCGCGGCCAACGGTGCCAGCTCCTACCTGTACCGGGCCTATGAATCGGGCGCGGGCAACGAGGCGTTTTCACTCTACGTCGGGTACTACGCGAGCCAGCGCCAGGGGAAGACGATCCACTCGCCCAAGAACTGCCTTCCTGGAAGCGGCTGGGAGCCGCTCGAAGCGAAGATCGTGACCCTGCCGGCCGGGGGAACCGAGGTACCCGTCAACCGGTACATCCTCGCCAACGGCGGGAGCCGGGCGGTGGTGTACTACTGGTACCAGGGACGGGGCCGGGTGGCCGCCGACGAGTACCAGGTCAAATGGCAACTGTTGCGGGATGCCGCACTTACCCGCCGGAGCGAGGAGGCCTTGTTCCGCATCGTCGTGCCACTCAGCGACAAGGTCACCGAAGCCCAGGCCGACCAGATCGCAGCCGACGCCATCGCGACACTGGTCCCGGCTGCGTGGGCGCTGCTTCCGACTTACGGGGAGCAGGCGACCAAGTCCTTGTAGCACAACCTGTTAGGGCGGTGACGTCGATCCTTGCCTGCGGCGGGCGTGGCGTCCATCTTGCGGGTGCAGGACGTTTCACACCCGCCCTTCCAACTACTGGGGCTTTTGCAGGGAGCTGAGGCCGATCGTGGCAGCGCCGCAGGACCTCAACGACACCAAGTCCGCGCCTCACGTCCTGACGGTGGCGCTGGAGGACTATTACCACGTCAAGGCGTTCAACCGGCTGATTCACTCGGGGCGGTGGTATCGCTTCGAGAACCGGCTGGAGCAGAACACCGATCGTGCCCTCCAGTTGCTGGACGACTGTGGAACCAAGGCGACCTTCTTCGCCTTCGGTCATGTCGCCGAGAGCATGCCCGGCCTGGTGCGCCGCATCGCCGACCAGGGACACGAGATCGGCAGTCGCGGCATGTATCCTCGCGACGTGGCCCAGCTCACGCCGGAGGAATTGCGGCACGACCTGGCCCGCTCCAAGGCCGTCGTGGAGCAGGCCGCCGGGCGCAAGGTGGTCGGCTTCCGTGCGGGTGAGGTCTGGAACGACCCCAACTCGCTCTGGATCCTCGATCTCGTCGCCGAGGCGGGCTACCTCTACGACTCGAGCTTCTGTCCCTGGCTGCTGCAGGCCTCGGGGCGGCCCGACCTGCTCTTCACCCACAAGCGCCAACTCGAGCATGGCGATCTCTGGGTGCTCCCGCTTTCGACCTTCAGCACCCTGGGATGGCGGTTGCCGATGGGCGGCAACTTCTTCCGCCAGTTCCCCCGCTGGAAGGTCCGGCGCGAGTACCGGAACTGGACCACGCGATACGCATCGCCCCTGGTCACCTACTTCAACGTGTGGGAAGTCGACCCGGACCAGCCGCGGATCGAGGCCGCTCCGTTGCTGCAGCGCGTGCGGCAGTACCGGCACCTCGACCGGATGGACAGCCTGCTCCGCGAGACCTTCCGGACCTACCGCTTCACCAGCGCAAGCCACTACCTCGACCTGGCCGAGCATCACGCGCTCCCGGTCCCGCGGCTGGCGGCGGCACGGATCGCGACACCGACACCTCTTCGGGCGCTCGAGCCGACCGCGGTCCGGCTGCCGGTCACCCTGGTTGTTCCCTGCTTCAACGAGGCAGGTGGGCTCGCGTACCTGCGAAACACGCTTCAGTCGGTGCAGAAGAAGCTGTCGGGACGGCTCGACCTGCGGGTCATCCTGGTGGATGATGCGAGCACTGACGCGACCCTGGGCGAGTTGCGCAGCACGTTCGGCGACCTGCCCAACTTCCGGATCCTCGCACGCGAATGGAACGGTGGCGTGGCCGCGGCGATCATGAGCGGGATCGAGGCCGCCGAGACCGAGGTCGTCGCCAGCATCGACGCCGATTGCAGCTATGACCCCCATGAGCTCGGCGCCATGGTGGAGTTGCTTGCCCCCGACGTGGACCTGGTGACGGCCTCGCCCTACCACCCCGATGGCGGCGTCCTCAACGTGCCCGGCTGGCGCCTCAGCCTCTCCCGGACGCTGTCGTGGATGTACCAGCGCATCCTGACCAATCAGCTGCACACCTATACCAGCTGTTTCCGGGTGTACCGGCGCTCCTCGGCGCTCCGGGTCCAGGTGGACGAGCGCGGTTTCCTCGGTGTCGCCGAATTCATCGCCAAGCTCGACCTGATGGGCGCACGCATCGTGGAGTTCCCGACCACCCTCGAAGTGCGCATCCTTGGCCGCTCGAAGATGCGGACCCTCCGCACCATCATGGGCCAGCTCCGGCTCCTACTAAGGGTCACGTCGCTCCGTCGCTCTCGCAGCGCGGGGACTGCCCTCCCCGCCCGACCCGTCCCAGCCGTCACGCGTGCCCAGCCGTAGCATCGCCGTCATCGGCGGCGGTGTGCTGGGGATGACCCTCGCACGCCGCCTTCGCGCGGCCGGGCATGAGGTCACGCTGATGGAGGCCGCGCCGCAACTGGGCGGGTTGGCGGGCTCCGCGCGTCATGGCCCGTACCTCTGGGACCGGTTCTACCACGTCACGCTGATGAGCGACCTGAACCTGCGAGGACTCCTCGAGGAGCTGGAACTCGCCGACCGGATCCAGTGGCGGACGACGCGGACCGGTTTCTATGTGGACGGAAACCTCTACTCGCTGTCCACCAGCCTGGAGTTCGCGACCTTTCCTCCGCTCTCGCTCGTGGACAAGGCGCGGCTCGCCGGCACCATCATGTATGCCTCGCGGCTCCGGGACTGGAAGCGGCTCGAGGAGATCCCCGTGGGCGACTGGCTCGAACGCCTGTCGGGAAAGCGGGTGTACCAGCGGATCTGGCTGCCGCTCCTCCGCGCCAAGCTGGGTGAGAACTATCGCGAGGCGAGCGCTGCCTTCATCTGGGCCATCATCCAGCGGATGTACTCGGCCAGGCGGTCAGGACTCAAGCGCGAGATGTTCGGCTACGTGGATGGCGGCTATGCCCTGGTGCTCGAGCGGCTGCGGGGCACCCTCGAGGCCGATGGGGTGGAGATCCTCACGGGGCACCGGGTCACCTCGGTGCGGCAACTGGAGCAGGGCGTGGAGGTGGCGGCCGAGGGTATGACCGCTGCCCACTTCGATCACGTGGTGCTCACCCTCCCGTGCGGACGGATCGCGAACCTCGTCCCGCAGCTGAGCGAGGCGGAGCGGCATCGGCTGCGGTCGGTGACCTACCAGGGCATCGTGTGCACCTCGGTGCTCATGCGGCGCCCGCTCGGCCCCTACTACGTCACCAACATCACCGACAGCTCGATCCCCTTCACCGGGGTGATCGAGATGACTGCCCTGGTCGATCGCGCGGAGTTTGGCGGCAACAGCCTGGCGTACCTGCCGAGGTACGTCACGCAGGGTGACCCGATCTGGCAGCAGACCGACGAGCAGGTCAAGCTCGAGTGCCTCGCGGGGCTCGAGCGGATGTATCCCGAGTTCCGGCGTGCGGACGTGCTGGCGACGGATGTGTCGCGCGTGCGGGAAGTGCTCGCGCTCTCCACCCTGCGCTACTCCTCGGAGCGGCTCCCACCGCTCGAGACCTCGCTTCCCGATGTCTCGGTGGTGAATGGCGCGCAGATCGCGCAGGGAACGCTCAACGTGAACGAGACCGTGGGCCTGGCGAACCGGAGCGCGGAGACGCTGGTTCAGCGCATTGCCCAGCGGGCCACGGCGCGAGTCGCGGCGGGCGCGCCGTGAGCCGCGGCTACTGCAGCGTCTCCCTCGACCTCGACAATCTGTGGTCGTACATGAAGACGCATGGCGACCCGGGCTGGGAGGCTCGCCCCACCTACCTGCCGAAGTTCATCCCGCGTGCGCTCGATGCCCTGGCCCGCCGCGGCATCACGATCACCTTCTTCATCGTCGGCCTCGACGCCGAGCGTCCCGAGAACGCCGACGCGCTCCGGTCCATCGTGCAGGCGGGCCATGAGGTCGGGAACCACTCCCACGAGCACGAGCCATGGCTCCACACCTATGAGCCGTCGGCCCTCGAGGCCGAGATCCGCACCGCCGAGGAGGCGATCCACTCGGCCACCGGGCAGCGGCCGATGGGATTCCGCGGACCCGGGTTCTCCTGGAGCCCGACACTGCTTGGCGTCCTCGCGGGACGGGCGTACCTCTATGACGCCTCCACCTTCCCGTCGTTCCTTGGCCCGCTCGCCCGGCAGTACTACTTCCGCACGGCGAAGCTCTCCGCCGAGGACCGGCGACAGCGCGAGATGCTCTTCGGTTCGGTGCGTGAGGGCCTGCGGCCCAACCAGCCCTACTACTGGCAATTGCCCGACGGCCACAAGCTGCTCGAGATTCCGGTGACGACGATGCCCTACCTCAAGGCGCCGTTTCACCTGAGCTACCTCCTCTTCCTTGCCCGGTATTCCGAGAAGGCGATGGAGGCGTACCTGAAGCTGGCGATCGGCCTGTGCCGGTTCGCCGATGTGGAGCCGTCCTTCCTGCTCCATCCCCTCGACCTGCTCGGTGCCGAGGATGCGCCGGAACTCCGGTTCTTCCCCGGCATGGACATCGGCCGTGAAAAGAAGGCGCGCCTCTTCGACCGTGCGCTCGCCATCCTGGGCGACCACTTCGAGCTGGTACGCATGAGCACGCACGCGCGATCGATCCTCTCGCGCCACGGGCTCTCCTCGCACGTCCCCGTCCTCGCGAGCTAGGCACCGTGTGCGGCTTCGTCGGGGTACTCACGGGAGGCGGCGCCCCGGTGGACGGAGAGCTCCTCGCCGCCATGGCGGAGCTGCTGCGCCACCGCGGACCCGATGGCGAGGGCACGTTCGCCGACGCGCGCGTCGGTTTCCATCACAAGCGGCTCGCCATCATCGACCTCGTCACCGGCCAGCAGCCGATGACCAGCGGCGATTGCACCATCGTCTTCAATGGCGAGATCTACAACTACGTGGAGCTGCGGGAGGAGCTGCGCCAGGCGGGGCACACCTTCCAGACCACCTCCGACACCGAGGTGATCCTCCGGCTCTACGCCGAGCACGGCGAGCAGGCCGTCGGGATGCTGAACGGCATGTTCGCCTTCCTGCTCTACGACCGTGCCCGGGGGACCGTGCTGGCGGCACGCGACCACTTCGGCGTGAAGCCGCTCTACTATGCCGGGATCGGCGGGCAGGTCTACTTCGCCTCCGAGATCAAGGCGCTGCTCCGCCATCCGGCGATGCCCCGCGTGCCGGATCGCGCGGCCCTCAATGACTACCTCACCTTCCAGTTCGTGCTGGGCGACGCCACCCTCTTCGAGGGCGTGCGCAAGGTCCTGCCGGGCCACTATCACGTGTACGACCTCGCGACGCTCCGCTCGCGCGTGGTGAAGTACTGGGAGCCGACCTTCCGGCTCGACCCGTACCACACCGAGGAGTACTTCGTCGAGGAGATCCGGCGGCTGGTGGGCGACGCGGTGCGGCTGCAGACCCGGAGCGACGTGCCGGTCGGCTGCTACCTGAGCGGCGGCATGGACTCGAGCCTCGTGGCGATCCTCGCCGCGCCTCACATCGGCGGCAACCTGCAGGCGTTCACGGGCGCCTTCCGGGAAGGGCCGGAGTTCGATGAGTCCTCATGGGCGCGCATCGTGGCCGATGCCTGCGGTGCCCGGTCGCACGTGATCTACCCGACCGAGGACGAGTTCTGCGACCTCCTGCCCCGCCTGCTCTGGCACATGGACGAACCGGTGGCAGGCCCCGGGCTCTTTCCCCAGTTCATCGTCTCGCGCCTCGCCCGCGAGCACGTGAAGGTCTGCATGGGGGGCCAGGGGGGCGACGAAATCTTCGGCGGGTATGCGCGCTACCTCGTCGCGTACTTCGAGCAGGCACTCAAGGGCACCATCTTCGAAACCAACGAGGAGAAGGAGCACATCGTCTCGCTCCGCTCCATCGTGCCCAACCTGCCGGCCCTCAAGCAGTACGTGCCGATGCTCACCCAGTTCTTCGCCGACGGCATGTTCGAGCCGATGGACCGCCGCTACTACCGGTTGATCGACCGGAGCGCCGGCTCGATCGGGCTCTTCACCCCCGAGTTCCGGCTCGGTTACGATGTCGAGCAGCAGCTCGCGCGGTTCCAGGGGATCTTCAACCACCCCGACACGCTGTCGTACTACAACAAGATGACCCACTTCGACATGGTGACGACGCTGCCGGCGCTGCTCCATGTCGAGGACCGCGTGAGCATGGCTGCGTCGCTGGAATCCCGGGTGCCGCTGCTCGATCACCGGCTCGCGGACCTCGTCGCGAGCATGCCGGCCGGCATGAAGTTCCGCGGCGGCGAGATGAAGTACGTGCTCCGGAAGGCGACCGAGGACCTGCTGCCGCCGGCCATCGCGGCGCGGCGCGAGAAGATGGGATTCCCGGTGCCGCTGCATCGCTGGACCACGGGCCGGAGCCGCGACTTCGTCTGGGACGTGCTTGGTTCGGCGCGGGCGCGGGAGCGCGGCATCTTCGAGCCCACGGCGGTGCGCGCCCTGCTCGACGGCGAGACCGCGTACGACCGCAGGCTGTGGGGCCTCCTCAACCTCGAACTCTGGCATCGCGTGTTCATCGATGCCGGCGGACTGGACTGACATGCCGTTGTCGCTGCACGAGGGACGCGTCGCGTCCTGGCGGGTGAACCGGATCGCCGTGGTGGGACCCGGGATCGTGGGGATGCCCATGGCCGCACTGCTGGCCCACGCGCGCATCCGGGAGGGCGGCGACACACCGGCACATGTCGTGGTGATCCAGCGGAACTCGCCCACCTCGGGATGGAAGGTCCCCGCGATCAACGAGGGCCGCTCCCCCATCGGTGGCGTCGAGCCCGCGCTTGACGAGGTGGTCCGGGACGCGGTGGCGCAGGGTCTCCTCTCGGCATCGCACGACTACACGGCACTCGCCGATGCCGACGTGGTGCTGGTGTCGGTGCAGACCGACCGCCGCGGGAACGAACCCGACTATGGTCCGCTATTCGAGGCACTCGACGGCATCGCCGCGGCACTGGCCACCCGTCCCGCCGGCAACATCCCGCTGGTGATCTTCGAGAGCACGCTGGCGCCATCATCAATGACCACGGTCATCCGGGAGCACTTCGCCCGCCATGGGCTGGTCGAGGGCCGGGACGTGCTGCTCGGCAACAGCCCCAACCGCGTGATGCCGGGGCGACTGGTCGAGCGCGTGGCCGAGTCCGACAAGATCATCGCCGGCCTTCATCCGGAGACGCCCGGACTGATCCGGCGGCTCTACGCCCGCATCGTCACGCGGGGGGCGCTGCACGAGACGAACAGCATGACGGCCGAGATCGTGAAGACGCTGGAGAATGCCTATCGCGACGTGCGCATTGCGTACGCCGCCGAAGTGGCGCGCCACTGCGACGACCAGGACATCGACTTCTTCGCGCTGCGCGACCAGGCCAACGCCAGGCTGGGGCAGGAGGATGCTGCGTCGGGCGATCCCCAGGCGGTGCCAAGTGGCGGCCTCCTGGTACCGATGCTGGGTGTGGGCGGCCACTGTCTCCCCAAGGACGGGATCCTGCTCTGGTGGCGGGCGCTCGAGGCCGGCGTGGATTCATCGCGCTCGCTGATCCTCGAGGCGCGCCGGGTCAACGACACATCGCCCGCGGCGACGCTCGCGCTGGGGGAGCGCGTCCTGGGATCGTTCGCCGGGAAGCGCCTCGCCCTCCTCGGGGCAGCGTACCGGGGAAACTCGGAGGACACGCGCAACTCCCCCACCCTGCAGCTCGCGACGCTGCTGCGGGAGCGGGACATCGCGTTCACGATCCACGATCCCTACGTGCACGAGCGCGATGCCAACCTCGCGGCGTACGGCGTGACCAGGCAGTTCACGCGCGACCTCGCCGCTGCCGTCCGGAACGCCGACATCCTCGTGCTCTGCACGCCGCACAAGGTGTATGCGGAGCAGTGGCGTATCCTCACCGGCCTCGCCTCGCGCGCCATGGGTGTCCTCGACGGCTGCAACCTGCTCACGGCGCACGACGCCGGCGCGCTGCGCTATGCCGGGATCGGGCGGGGCCGCCGCGCTCCCTCCGAAGGCCTGGTGGATGCGGCGGTCGCCGGCTTCCGCGCGGTCGAGGCGGGTGTCGCGAGGGAAGTGGCATCGCTGGTCGAGTTCCTCAACGCCGGCTTCGCTCGTGAACCCTTCGAGCGAGTGCGGTTCGCCGACGTGCGACGGGTCGCGGCCACCTGTCCCACCGGCTGCCGCATAGCACCGGAGGACGCCCCGCTTCCTCCGGCCCCCTCCCTGCCCTCCCGACTCGTCGCCCGGGCCCTCGGCACGGCATGAGCACCGCCCCGCGTCGCCTCGCCCCCATCGATGTGGCGCGCGGCAGCGCGATGGTGCTCGTCTTCCTGGCGCACTACCTCCAGGAAGTGATGTCGCAGGTGCCAGGATCCGACGGGCGCGCGGGATTCCGGCTGCTCGATGCCCTGACCAACGCCGCGGCACCGGCCTTCATGCTCATCAGCGGCATGACGCTGGCGTTCACGCTCGAGGGACTGGCCGGCGAGGCGCTCGACCGGCGCCGGGCCGTCGTCATCGATCGCGCCCTGTTCATGCTGGTCGTGGGACACATACTGCTCACCATCACCGATGCGCTACTCGCCACCGGTGATCGCCCCGTGGGCCAGGTGTTCATCACGGATACCATCGCCCTGAGCCTGATCCTGGGTGTGTTGATCCTCCCCCGGTGGCGAGCCGGCCGCCTGGCACTGCTCGCCGCGGTCCTGCTTGCGGCCGCGTGGATCATCTAC
>Ga0315910_10001350_pt1 | contig 22705 bp, 15 predicted proteins | sample EdamamesoilMG_FD_204470 | JGI IMG/M metagenome (GOLD analysis project Ga0315910, IMG submission 204470) | Garden soil microbial communities collected in Santa Monica, California, United States - Edamame soil | ecosystem: Environmental > Terrestrial > Soil > Garden | place: USA: California... | reverse complement strand
CCCGCACCAGGGGCGGCTTTTTCGCTTCGCCGTTGGTGACCTTCTTGCCGGCGGGCAGCTCGTCGGCCGCCGGGAGCAGGACGCGAATGGTCGTCCCGGCACCGACCGAAGACTCGACGCGCACCGAGCCGTGATGCTCGGTGATGATGCTGTGGACCACGCTGAGCCCGAGTCCGGTCCCCTCACCGCGCTGCTTGGTGGTGAAGAAGGGCTCGAACATGCGCGACTGCGTGGCCGCATCCATCCCCGCCCCGTCGTCCGTCACCGAAAGCTCGACGTAGCGCCCGGCGCTGAGCCCATCGCTCCCCTTGGCAACGTCGATGACCCTCGCGCCGTAGGCGACGTTCCCCGACTGCTCGCCGATCGCATGAGACGCGTTCGTACCGAGGTTCATCAGCACCTGGTGGATCTGAGCGGGGCTGCCACGAAGGGCGGGGCGGCCCTCGCACGTTGCCGTCAGCTGGTGGCGTGCGGGCAGGGCGGCGCGCAGCAACGCCACCACCTCGTCGACCAGATCGGCGGCGTCCACCGACTCGATCGAGGTCGTTTCATGGCGTGAGAACGCGAGGATGCGCCGCACCACGTCGCGCGCGCGCCGGGCGCCGGAGCGAAGGCCGTCCACCGAGTCCGTCGCGTCTTTCGACAGGCCCGGAACGCGACTCAAGAGCTCGACGTGACCGAGCATGGCCGTGAGGAGATTGTTGAAGTCGTGAGCGATCCCGCCCGCGAGCGTGCCGAGCGATTCCATGCGCTGGGAGCGCGCCAGCCGATCCTCGAGCGCTCGATTGTGCGCCTCGGCCGCGAGCAGGCGGTCGCTCTCCTCGAGCAAGAGGCTCTGCCGTACCGCGGCCAGAACGACGACCCCGACCATGCAAAGCCGAACGGCGAACCGGGCGCTCGGCTCGAGACCGTTGCTGAGCAACATCGCGACCGATGCCGCGATGACCAGGAGCAGCGGCGTCAGGCGCGACACGCCGTGATAAAACCGCCGCAAGTACCCGCCCACCTCGCGCCCGCACGGCTCGAAGAGCGCGACCCCCAGGCCGAGCATGAGCACGCAATACGAGAAGCAGTAGTTCAGGATCTGACCGTCACCGAGCTCGCCGGCCAGCGTGGCGAGGTTCCACTCCATCCACAGCAAGCCCTGACCGAAGATGCCGGCCAAAAGCACGAACATTCCCAGCTGCGGCGGCTCGTACATCTCGAGCATCACCACCACGAACAATGCCGTGACGGTGAGCAACGCGGTCGGATACGCGACGAGGACCGCCATCATCAGCGCGTCGAACGTGCCCTGACGCGGCAGGTAGGCGGCCAACGTGAGCGCCAGAAACACGAGACCGATGCCGGCCGCGTCGAGCCCGACGACGATGCGTCGCGCGCGCGGCTGACCTCGGGTGAGGCCGACCACACCGATGCCGAGCAGGGGTCCCATCAGGACATAGAGACCGTCCGAAGGGCCGGGGAACGGATTCCACCCGAGCGCCACCTGCGCGTCCCACACGACCTGCCCGGTGAAAAGAGCGCCGAGCCCGAGGGCGAACCAGTGGCGCGCCCGCCGGAGCGGTCCCTCCGCCCTGCGTGACGAAAGGAAGGCGAGGACGGCCGCCGCTGCATAAGAAACCGTCCAGTGGACGTTGTCCCAGAACCGAACGGCCGTGACGTTGTCGGCGATGCGTGTGGCGGCTACCGCCAGCGTCGTTGCGGTGAACCCGAGGGCGAGGACGAGCCGCTCCGCCGGGGAGAAGCGTCCTCGAGTCGATTGAGCCGCGCCAGGGTCGGTTGCCAGCTTCACTTCTCCTCCACCCGCCGGCACGACCGGCCTGGGGCGGAGCCCAACGTGAGTGTGCAAGCCTACACCCTGGACCGGACCCTGCGCTCGGCCGCGCGGCGGCGCGTTCGGCAGGAACGCCCGAGAGTGCCGAAGTCCCTTCGAGTTCGCGGCTTTATGAGGGGTCGGAGGCGGGGTTCACGCCGTGATGTCGGGCAGACCCTTGCCGATTTCGGCAAAATCGTAGTCCACCGCGAACGCGTCCGCGGATTTCCCCACGGTCGACGTCTCCGCATAGCCCTGACCGGCAGTGGTCTCGTAGTCCGCGGGTGCGAGGCCGAACGCCTGGAGCAACGTGACGAGCAAACGGTTGTAGGGAACGCCCTCGATCACCATCCCGTTGTGCTGGCTGAACTTCACCGAACGATTCCAGTCGATGTAGTCGATGTATCGACCCGTCTTGAGGTAGCCGCCTGCACTCCCTGCGATCACGGTCGGGATGCTGTAGTTGAGGTGGTTCATGCCGAGCTCGTTGCCCCACAGCACCGCCGAGCTGTCGAGGTAGGTGGTGCCGTCACCCTGGTCGACGTCGAGCTTCTCGAGCACGGGCAGGAACACCTCGCGGGCGATCCACTCGTTGATGGTGATCACCTTCTCGCGTTGATCGGTCTGGTCCCAATCGTGGGCGGCGCGGTGCCAATCCGTCGGGTTCGGGCTCCCTTCGCAGCTCGCGCAGCTGTGCTCGAAGCCCGCTTCCTGACCACCCGACATGCCGATCGCCTTGTACACGTCGAGGGTAACGATGCGGGTGAGGTCGCAGCGGATCGCGGCCACCATCAGATCGATCATCAGGCCGTACGACTCGCGTAGCGTGCCGACGTCCACGCCCTGATTGGGCACCGACGGCGGGGCGGTGGGCGCCGTGCAGCCGACGGTCGGCGGTGCTTCGAGCCGGGCCTGGAGCTCGGCCATGAAGTTCATGTGCTGCTCGAGCGCAGCCTTGTCGGCCGTGCTGAGCTTCGAGCTGTCTCGCACGCGCCGATAGTCTTCGATCACACGATCGACCAGCGCGAGGTTCGGGTTCACGGTCGGCGTCGTCGGCTCTCCACCCATGAAGTCTTCGAACAGCCGATCGAACACCGCCCGCGGATTGGTGTCCGCGATCACCTGTTCGATCGAGCCGCCCGGCGTGCCCGAGCGGGTGTACGAGAAGGTGTTCGAGCGCCCGGGCGAGAGATGGAGGCTGCGCGCGCCGCGCGGCACCGTGGGATAGAACTTGTCCGAATACGCGAGCACCTGGTCGATCGTCTCGAACTCTTCGATCGAGGAGGCGCTGTCCGAGATGCTGCCGCCGGCGTAGTTGCCGAGCATGCCGCCGTCGTTGTGGTTCGTGTCGGGCAAGAAATCGAGCCCGCGAAGGAGCAGCATCTTTTCGAGATAGGGGTTCAGCTCTTCGCCGAGGATGCGCGAGACGCCCCCGTTCGCGAAATCGGAGAGCGGCGCCCAGGTACCGGTGTACGCCGTGCCGTTCGAGTGCCGGCCGCTCGATTCGGCAAGCGCTTGGCTGAGGGCCAGCGTGCCGTCGTCTTTGCCGTTTCCGCCGCCGGTCTCGTCGCCACCGTAGTCTCGGAGCGTGTAACCGGAGACCGCCCGCGAGGGGTAGAAATCGCGGATGTTTTGCGTGCTGTAGCTCTTGATCGCAATGAAGCGCCGCGGGTTCGCCGAGGGCGCCGCATGGAGCTCGCGCGGCGCGAGCGACGGCAACCAGGGCAGCGCGAACAGCGCCCCACCCGCCCCATGCAGGAACATGCGTCGTTTCAGGCGGTGGATCTTCACGGGGCCTCCATCACGCGATCGCGGAAACTCGGGACGAGCGCCACGCTGCGGAACGTCGCGTAGAGGCTGCCGCCGTCGAGCGCCTGATCTCGGATCGCACCGACGGTGCAAGCGTCCGCGGGGGACTCGTCCCGGCGCAGCGCGAAACGGAAGTACTGCTTGGCCAGGCACTCGTGCGCGGCGCGACTCGCGGCGATCGCTTCGCTGAACTCGACCGGCGTCGCGACGGGCGTCACCACGTCCCCGACCACGAGATCGACGACCGGGTCCACCGCCATCGTCGAGAGGAGCTCGCCGTCGTCGGCGAACACCTGCTCCATCGTGCGGAAACGCCCGAGCGCATCGTAGGATTCGAGCGCGAAACCGATTGGGTTGATGACGCCGTGGCAGCCGGCGCATTCCGGGGGCGACGTCTTCGCTTCGAAGCGGCTGCGGGTGCTCTGGGTCGGGTCCGCTTCCGGCAGCGCGAGGGCCTCGGGGGGAAGGTCGGACGGCGGATCGATCTCCTCGCACAGCACTTGCTTGAGGATGAAGGCGCCGCGCTTGATCGGATTCGTCACGGCGTTGCCTTCGACGAGCAACCCGGCTCGCGTCAGGAGGCCACTCCGCTCCGCTGTGGGAAGCGACGGCGGATCACCGCTGCCACTCCAGGCCTCGACGCCGTAGAGATCGGCCAGAGCGCTCGACTCGCTGAAGAACAGGCGACTCGTCAGCACATCGCGATAGCTCCCCTGCGCATCCCAGGTGAAATGATCGATCAGCGCATGGGTTTCATCCGACATCGCATCGAAGAGCGCGTCGTCGGCCGTGACGCCTTCGGCGAAGGCACGGAACGCCGGGCTGTCGATGAAGCCGGCGAAACCCGAGAGCCCGAGCCACTCGCCCCAGAACTCGCCGAGCGTGGCGCGGGTGCGCGGATCGGTGAAGATGCGCTCGACCGCTTCCTGGTAGCCTTGGTCGGTGTCGAGCTCGCCGGCCACCGCGGCCGCGGTGAGGGCCGCGTCCGGCATCGAACGCCAGAAGAGGTAGCTGAGGCGTGAGGCTTTCTCGTGCCCGGTCAGCGCGTACACCTGCGGGCGACCCGCCACCTCGTCACCCCCGATCTCGAGGTGATAGAGCAGCTCGGGCGAGAGGAACAACGTGAACAGTACGCTGCGGAAGACCTCGCTCGACGGCGTGCCTGCCGTGCGGAGCTCGAGGTATCGCGTCACGTCGGCATCGGTCGGAACGCGACGGAACGCCCGAGCACCGAAGCTCTGCACGAAATCGGACACGCAGGTCTCGCTCGGTTCGGCGTCACCGGCGCAGCTCCCGGCGAGCGCCTCCAGCGACGCGCCGTCCTCCGTGATGCGCTCGGCGAGCGCGTCCGCGATGCCGTAGAACGCATCGACGTGGCGCTGAGTCAGCCGCCGATCCATCCCGCTGAACAGGTGCTCGTTCTCGCCGTCGGGCGGGAGCTGATCGGTGATCGACACGATCGCTTCCACCTCGCCGTCGAGCCCGGAGGGCGCGAGCAAATCACGAAGCGTGTTCAGGTACTCGACCCGCCCGAGGCGGCGAAGGGGGGTGGCGCTCGTCGTCGCCGTCGGGTCGCAGTCGTCCGGGACCGGCGGGACACCCCCGACGTTCCCCGAGCCGCCCGAGCCGCCCGCGCCACCCGAACCCCCGGTGCTCGAGCCACCACCGCCCGTGCTCGAGCCGGCGTTGCCGCTCGATCCGCCGGTGTTCTGCCCGTTGCCGCTGCCACCCGAGGCCGTCGCTCCGGAGCCGCCCGTCGATCCGCCGGTCGCGCCAGCGCCATCCGCCCCGCGACCCACCTCGGCGGTGCAGCCGGCCAGGCCGAGCACGAACCCGAGGACGGGGGCTCTGGTCCAACCGAGGCGCCTCAGACTGACCACGTCTAACCATGAACCGGGACCCGACCCCGAAAGCTCAGCGAAGTTCTGCCTGGTCAACCAAGCAATTTCAAATACTTGCGATCCGATTGCTGCAGCCGACGAGCGCGCTGTCGATCTCCGGCACCCACGCTCGTCGCCTGGTAGGACCCCATCGAACCAGGAGGCCCCCCAATGCCGAACCCGCCCCGACTCCTCAACGACGACGGCACCGCGTCGATTTCGACCCTTTTCATGATGTCCCACCACGCCTTCCGGCGTGATCTCCAGCGCTTCGGCATCGCGCTGAAGGAGCCATCGCCGACGGCGTCGAGAGCCGAGGCCCTGCGTGGAGAGTGGGGGAGCTTTCGCGCGGCGCTCCACGGGCACCACCACATGGAAGACACCGCCATTTTTCCGAGCATGGCGGCCGAGCATCAGGAGGCGGCTCCGGTCATCGAGGGGCTCACCGCCGATCACCGGAAGATCGATCCGCTTCTCGAGCAGGGCGATCGGGCGTTCGCCGAGCTACCGGGTGCGGTCGACGCGGCCGCACGGGTGGTCCGAGAGCTGGTGACGTTGCTCGACCCGCACCTCGCGCTCGAGGAGGAGAAGCTCATCCCGTTTCTCCGGGAAGCGAAGGGGTTTCCCACCCCACCAACCGACGCCGACGCCGCGATGTACGCGGACGGATTCGCCTGGTCGATGCACGGCATCGCCCCCGAGGTGCTCGACAAGGTCTACCCGATGCTTCCCGAGATCCTCAGCGCCAAGCTCCCGGCCGCTCGCGCGGCGTTCGAGGAGCGCTGCAAGCGGGTCTGGGGCACGTTCACGCCCACGGCGTCGAGGACTCCCATCCCTGGTGCGTGAGCCCTGCCGCCGGGATCGGTCACCTCAGCAATCTGAGCCAGTTGGAGGCCCTCGAGGCCCATGTCGGGGTGACCCTACGACCTGGTTCGGCCGCTCTCGTCCTCGCGGGAGGTTTTTTGGCATTGGCGCTCGCGGGATGCACCGACTCCGGTGATCCTGGGACCAACGGAACGTCCGGCGCGCCTTCGAGCGGTGGCTCGAGCACCACGGGAGGCGCCGCGGGCAGCGGGGTGGGCGGGACCGGCGGAAGCCAGGGTGGAGGTTCGAGCGGGGGTGCGGCAGGGAGCGGAATGGCTACGGGTGGAGCCGGTGGCAACGGCGGAACGGGCGGGATGGCATCGGGTGGGGGTGGCAACGGCGGGGCGTCGGGCGGTGCGGCGGGAACCGGTGTCGGCGGGGCGACCGGGGGAGCAAGCGGCACGGGCGGCTCGGGCGGCGACGGTGGAGCCCAAGGTGGATCGGGCGGAAGCGACGCCGGCCAGGGTGGGTCGGGCGGAGCCGGCGCGGGTCAGGGCGGCTCGAGTGGCTCGAGTGGCTCGAGTGGCTCGAGTGGCTCGAGTGGCTCGAATGGAGCGGGCTCGGGCGGCACGGGCGGCTCGACCGATCTCGACGTCTTCGGGATCCGTCAGCTCTACCCGTCGTCGTCGACCGGCGCGGAGTGGACGAGCGAGCACTGGGACGGCGACGCGTACGAGATCGACGAGCGCGAAGACCCGAACGATCCTTCCGGCCTGTCCGGGTTCCGCGGCACCGGCACACTCGACGTCACGGGCGACGGCGAGCTCGTCATGAGTGGCAGCCAGCCGCGCATCTACATCTACCCAGGGATGGCGCCGTGGCGCGACCTCGAGATCACCGTGTACTACCAGCGCGTCGAAGATGCGGGGCAGGCGTACGCGGGGCTCGTGGTTGGTGTCCGGAGCGGCGAAGACGGCCATTCGAGCGGCACCGAGTGCGACGCCCACACCTATTACGGACGCGTCCGCAACGACGGCGCCTTCGACTTCGAAAAGGAGCTCGAGCACCCGGCGAGCTCCACCCAGTCGCGCATCGACCCCGATACGGTGTGGCCGCCGGACGGAGAGGTCCCCAGGAACACGTGGATCGGCTTCAAGTTCGTCATCTACAACGTCGGCAGCACGGTCAAGCTCGAGGCCTACCGAGACATGACCAACGGCGAGAACGGCGGTGACTGGGAGCTCGTCAACGAGACCGTGGACGACGGCGGGTGGTCGGTCGAGACCACCTGCGCCGAGCACTCGCCGAGCGGTGGCGAATCCGACCTCGTCGTCCTCGAGGGCGGCACCACCATGATCCGCAATACCGACGTGACCGAAGCCCGCTACCGCTGGGTCACGATGCGCGAGATCGCGCCGCCGTGATTCGCTCTTTGCTGGATCGGTCGATCCGGCACAACTGAGCGTTTCTGCTTCATTTGGTCGCTTTTCCACGCGTGCGATGACCCTCACGGGTGATGCCGGTGGAAAATTCAATCTTCAAGCGTGGAAAAGAGCATCGCGGACTGTGGCGGGGCCCATATGCGGGCGGGCATCTGGGCATTGGAGAGGCAGGTGATGAGGTGAGTACGATGTACGCCTACAGGACCGGAATCATTATCGCGGCCACTCTGGTGGCCGGTTGCACCGCCAAGGTCGAGAACCACGACGAACCCACGGGCTCCGGCTCGGGCGCCGTACCCGGAAACGGGGGCAGCGGCGGCAGCGGTGGCGGCAGTGGTGGCTCCGTGAGCTCGGGTGGCTCCGTCAGCACCGGTGGCTCGTTGAGCTCCGGCGGCTCGGTCAGCTACGGTGGCTCCGTGAGCTCGGGTGGCTCGCTCAACACCGGCGGCTCGGGTGCCTTCCCGCCCGTTGATTGCACACAAATGGTGGCGCCCACCTCGCAGGTCCCGCGCCTCACCAACATTCAGTACGACCGCGTCATCCGCGATCTTCTGGGCGTGACGGGGCTCGTCGCTTCGGGCGGTTCCGTTCCGTCCAATCTACTCGCCACCGATCAGGCCGGTGGCCTCACCGATCTCGGCTGGAGCGCGTACAGGTCGGTCGGCGAAATGATCGCGGCGCAGGTGATCGCGGATCCCGCGCTGAAGGGGAACTTCCTGAAGTGCACGCCTGTCGCCGGTGATGCCAGCTGTCTCCACAACACCATCCTCGAATTCGGTCGTCGGGCCTTCCGCCGGCCGCTGACGACCGAGGAAATCGCGCGCTTCGACGCGATCGTGGCGAACGGCGCGGCCATCACGCCGACCGGTGCGCCGGAGGAGATCGCCGAGGCGCTCCTCTATCACTTCCTCGTCTCGCCCTCGTTCCTCCAGCGCTCCGAAGTGGCGGGCGGTCCGGACGGCGCGGGAACCTACACGCTGACGCCGCACGAAACGGCGTCTCGCCTCTCGTTCATGATGTGGGGCTCGGCGCCCGACGACGCCTTGAACCAGGCCGCCGACACCGGACAGCTCGCCACCCCCGAGCTGATCCTCGCCCAGGCCCAGCGCATGCTGCAGGACCCGCGGGCGCGCGACATGGTGAACAGCTTCCACCAGTACTACCTGCTGATGGGAGCCGGCAGCCGCTGGAACACGGCGAAGAAGGACCCGACGATCTTCCCGACGTTCAACGAGACGCTCGTCTCCGAGATGACGGAGGAGACGCTCCGCTTCTTCGACAAGATCGCGTTCTCGGGCGGCACGTTCCAGGACTTCATCCTGAGCCCGATCGCGTTCGTCACGTCCGCGACGGCGCCCTTCTACGGCCTCAACCCGGCGAGCTTCACCACCACGCTCACCGAGACGACGCTCGATGGGACCCGACCGGGCTTTTTGACCCGCCTCGGCTTCCTCAACAACTTCTCCAACTACTCGCGCACTTCGCCCATCTTCCGTGGTGCCTTCATCACCAAGCAGGTGCTCGGCATCCACATCGACGCGCCGCCGCCCGGCGCCGAGCAAACCATGCTGCCGACGGGTGCAGGGCTCGACACCGTGAGGAAGCAGGTCGACGCCATGACGATGGGTGGGGAATGCGCCGGTTGCCACCAGGGCTTCATCAACCCGCCGGGCTTCGTGATGGAGGCCTTCAACTCCATCGGCGTCTGGCAGACGGCCGAGGCATCGACCGGCGCCCCGATCGACATGACCGCAGACGTGACGATCAACGAGGACGAGCCCCCGGTACACATCACGACCCCGGCCGAGATGATGGCGCAGATCGCGGCATCGCCGGGTGCCATGCGCCAGTACGCGGCGAAATGGGTCGGCTTCGCCTACGAGCGTGAGTCGCATCCGATGGACGCCTGCACGGCCGACATTCTCGCGGCCAGGATGACGACCAGTGGCTACACGGTCATGAGCCTGATCGCAGATCTCACACAGACTCAATCCTTCCGAGTCCGAGCAGTCGAGGGTCTCTAATGATTCCGATGAACCGCAGAACGTTCCTCAAAGGTGTTGGTGGCGCCTGTGTCGCGGCGCCCTTCCTCGGCTCCGTCCACGAGCAGTGGGCGAAAGCCGCCGGCGTCCCGGCCACGCCGCCGAAGCGCCTCGTCATCTTTTTCACGCACAACGGCTGCCTGACGAACCGTTGGTTCCCGACCAAGACGAGCGGCACGCTCGCGGCCGCGGACCTCACCGGCTCGTACCTCAACGTGCTGGGCCCGATCGCGGACAAGCTGCTCATCCCGCGCGGTTTCCGGTCGCTCAACGGCTACGGCCAGGGCCAGACCATCGATCCGCACGATCAGGCGATGGGCTCGAAGCTCACCTGCGCGCAGATCAGCAGCGCGCAGAACCGCTACGCGACGGCCGAATCGCTCGATCACACGATCGCCAAGCAGATCAACCCGAACGGCGGGGCACCGCTCGTGCTCGGCGTCGGCGCGGCCAGCACCAGCATCAAGGAGGTTCTCTCCTTCTCCGGTCCGACGACGGCGTTCCCGGCGAACACGAACCCGCAGACCGTGTACACGCAGCTGACGGGCGTCCTCGGCACCGGTGGCGGCGGTCCGGTGACGGAAGCCGACTGGCGAGTCCGTCGCGGCCAGAGCGTGATCGATCTCGTCCGTGAGGACTTGACCACCTACCAGCGCATCAACATGAGCACGGCCGATCAGGGCCGGATCCAGAATTGGATGGACCTCCTGCGCGATACCGAGGTCGGCGTGAACAACCCGACGATGACGGCCGCCTGCACGACCGGCGCCGCCGAGATGTACGGCGCGACGGCCGCAGCCGTCACCGCCGCGAGCCCGACCGGGAAGATCACGGACGGCAACGTGCTCGGCCCGCGCGGGACGGCGGAGAGCGATGCGAACCTCGCCACGTCGTTCACGCTCGGCACCGACATGATGCAGAACCTCATGGCCCTGAACATGATCTGCGATCAGAACCGGATGTTGATGCTGGTCTTCCCCGGTTACATCACGTTCAACTGGGACGGCATCAACCACACGCACGAGCACCACGGCCTCTCGCACCGCACCGGAGACTTCACGGTCGGCGGCGCCTGCGGCGTGGACGGCGTGCTCGACATGATCGCTCAGATCGACACCTGGTACACCGGCAAGTACGCGCGGCTCGTGAACCTCTTCAACAGCATCGGTGAGGGTGACGGCACGCTGCTCGACAACACGGCCACCATGTGGCTGCCCGAGCTTTCGGACGGCGGCGCGCACAACCTGAACAACCTGCCGATCGTCATCGCCGGCAGCGCGGGTGGCTACCTCAAGCAGGGCGAGATCGTGAACGTCGACAGTGGGACTCCCCAGGCCGGCAACAGCGAAGGTTCCTGCCAGAACGGCGGCAACATCGGCAACACCGGCTCGAGCGGCGGCAATCTGCCGATCAACAAGCTCTACGTGACGCTCATGAACGCGGTCGGCTGCACCGAAAACGGCATGCCGGGCGGCGCGAAGGTGACGAAGTTCGGCGTCTTCGACGGGATGAGCTCGGCCACGGCCGGCATCAGCAATCCTGGCGAGGTGGCGAGCCTCGTCGCCACGCCGGGCTGAATCACTCCGCGACAACGGCGCCGAACACGACGTTCGGCACGCGAACGAAGCCCCCGGAAGGGGGCTTCGTCGTTTTCGGAGTCATGCGCTCACGCTTTCGGCGCGCCGCTGAGGCGTCCGCTGAGCGCCTCGATCCCGAGACTACCGGTGCTGTCCCCGCCGAGGGCCTCCTCGAACGGCTTTTCTCCGGCGAGCCAGGCGCCCACCGTCGACGCCGGCCCGTGGAGCAACAGGTAGACGGCGGCGACCAGATCGAGCGGGCGCATGTCGAGATCGTAGAGCTCGTGGAGGCTCAGCTGGAGCCCCGCACTCACCGCGTGGAACGCTCGGATCGGCTCCATGAAGGAGCGACTGCCGGCACCGGTGGCGAGGAACGCGGCTCGCGCTTCGGGCTCGCGGAGCCGCGTCGCGCATTCCCCCGCGTCGAGCGAGTTCATCCCCCGGCAGGAAAGCGGGCGGACCTCATACACCGAGCAGCGCCCCGCCTCGAGGAACACGCAGGGATGATCGGGCGAGAAACGCTCCGCTGTCGAGAGGCCGCGCGTCGTTCGGTAGGTCTCTGCCACGTGAAGCGCGACCGCGTCGAGCGCTTCGGGCGACAGCGTCGCTTTGAGGTGCGCCACGATCGCGAGCGCCTCGATCGCGGTGACGCCCACCGACTGATAGCAACAGTGGTCACAGCCCGCCTTGCAGGCGACCGCACCGGCGGGCGCTCGAGCGAGGAGGCCGTCGGCAAGCCGTGAGGTGGCCGCCATCGCGTTTCTCGCGAGCTCGACCGCGCGTTCGAGGCTCGGCTCGGCGCCGAGGATCCCGTACGCGGTGTTCGCGGCGCCGGCCGCGACCTCGTTCTGCCAGGGCTCCTTGAACACCGGCGCCTTCAGGACCACGAACTTCGCGCCGCTCGTCGGGTCGCGATGGAGCGCGAGGTGCACGCGCCCCGCACGGTCGCGCAGGACGTCCGGCGACGCTGCCTTTCGCTCGGCACGGGCCCGGATCCGGCGCGCTTTGTCCTTCTTCCGCTTCAATCGCGTACCGTTCCGTGAAAGGCGCCGGGGACTCGCGGGTGACCGCCGGCGAACAGCAGGGACAGCCGATTGCCCGGTGCGACGAAGCGCGCGCGCACCTCGCGCTCGCCGGCCTCCTTCATGTGGTCACAGATGCTCCCGTCGGCGGCGCACGCCGCATTGAAGAGCGCCGCCTGCCCGTCGAAGTTGGTGTCGACGAGACACAGGCGGATGAGCGCCCGCGCGCGCGCCGGGCCCTCGCTGTCCCCCAGGCGCACGAGCTCGGCCTGAATCGTTGTTCGCACCGCCGCGAGTGGACCAAAGGCCCAGGTCGCGTTCGCTACCGACTGCGCGGGTACGGCCTCGATCGCCTGACGCTCCGCTTCGGAAAGCGACGACGTCCGCTCGAGGAAAGGGCCGCGCTCGGCGCGCGCGCGAAAAACGCCCAGCCCCGTCGCGAGCGCCGCAACCAAGAGTGGACCCACACCCCACCTGAGCGCACGGACCCGCCATCCCGCGATCAAGGCCGGCTCCTCCGCTCGAGCTCTTCGAGCGCCGGTCGATCGCAGCGTTGCCATCCGAGCCCGCGACACAGGGCTTCGGCTTTGGTCCATTCCGGGTGACCTCCACTCTCGAGTCCGCGGACGGCTACCACGAGGTCGAAGGTCCCGCGCTCGTCGGGGTTCGCAGCAGCCCGAACGGCTTCGACGTCGGAGCGCAGGTGCGCCCAGGCCTCCGGCTTGGCGACGACCTGCGGTTCACGCAGGGCGAACCCGACGCGCGCGAGCGGCGTGGACGCACCCGCGACGACGGACACGGGAAGGATCCCCTCGGCCCCGACGACGTAGCCCACGACGAGCGCCGCGCCGTAAACCCCCGCGAGCGTGCGCCGCCTGACGCGCGTCCGCGCCGTATCATCACCGCGATCGTCGCTCACGAGGTCGCCGAATTCTACCATCCAGGCACGCGCGCCTCCTGGTCTTTCGGATCTGGTTATGCCGACGGTCGCGTTTGCATCATGGGCGCGTTCGGAAGGTGACTTCCGCGTTGACCGCGTCCATCGGCGCCTCGTATCGGGTCGGCATGCCGAGCGAGCCCCGCCACGCGCCTGCGCTTTCTCTGACGGTCGCCCTCGCCCTGACCGCCGGCGCCGGCTGCGGCAAGAGGGAAGCGGAGCGTCCGGCACCTGCAACCGCCCCCGAGCCTCCCGGCTGCCGCATCGAGGCGTCGGGCGTGAATGGCGAAGGTGGCGCGGGCGGCGCCCCAACGCCCGGCCTGCCGGCGTCGTTCTCCTGGACGTCGTCCGGACCGCTCATCGCTCCGGCTCGGAACGCCGCCCATCCCAACCTCTCGGTCAAGGATCCCTCGATCGTGTGGGTCGAGGACCGCTTTCACGTTTTCGCGACCACGGCCAACGAAAACGAAGCCTGGAGCATGGTCTACGCGAGCTTCTCGAGCTTCTGCGAGGCTGGGAGCGCATCACAATACTTTCTCGACCGAAATCCCAACCTGCGCGGCTATCACGCGGCGCCGCAGGTCTTTTTCTTTCGTCCGCATGGGAAGTGGTACCTCACGTTCCAATCGGGGCAGCCGCAGTACTCGACGACGGACGACATCGCGAACCCCGAGAGCTGGAGCGCGCCCACGAATTTTTTCGCGAGCGAGCCACCGACCGTCACCGCGAACAAGGGCCCCGGCGGATGGCTCGACTTCTGGACCATCTGCGACGCTGCGCTCTGCCATCTCTTTTTCACCGACGACAACGGCAACCTCTACCGAAGCCAGACCGCGATCGGCGATTTTCCCCAGGGCTTCGGCGACCCGGTGGTCGCGATCCGCGGCACGAAGGAAACCCTGTTCGAGGGCAGCGCCACCTACGCCGTGGCCGGGACCGGTACGTACCTCACGCTGGTAGAAGCGTTCGGCCCGGGTGGCCGGCGCTACTATCGATCGTTCGTGGCGGAGTCACTCGACGGCGAGTGGACACCGCTCGCGGACAGCTGGGAAAATCCCTTCGCCGGGCAGAACAACGTGACCTTCGCGGAAGGCGTGGACACGTGGACGTGGGATTTCAGTCACGGCGAGCTCATCCGCGACGGCTACGACGAGACGCTCACCATCTCGCCGAACGAGCTCCATTTCCTCTACCAGGGCGTCGACCCAGACCAGACGATCCGGGTCGAGTACTTCGAGCTTCCCTACCGTCTGGCACTGCTTTCGATGCGGAGCGAAGAATGAACGGCGGGGGCGCGAAGATCTTCATCGTTTGAGACGATCGCCTCCGGAACCGATCCCACACGCGATCAGTGCTCGCCGTCCGCGTCGGCCATTTTCTGGAGGACGGTCGCGATGGTCTCGGCGTCGACGTTCGCGCGCTTCATCAGCGCGGCAGCTCTCTCGAGATCGTCGGCGTCGACCGCGTCCATGAACGCGTCGAGCTCACCCGCTTCAGCGAGCTGTTCCAAAACGAGCGTCCCCTCGAAAGTCTCTTCGTCCACGTTGTCGGCTCACTGTTCCGTCGCAGACAGAAAGATCCACAGAAGCTGCCGTGCGCGCCCGTGCCAGACCGCACCCGAGAACGATTCTGGTCCGGCCACCGAAGAATTCCAAATGGGGTCAACACGCTCGCGCATTGAAGGGGGCGCGTCCTTGTCGTCAGCCCGCCGACCCATCACGACGGCGACTCTCGAACGGGAACGCAACCAACTCTGACCCCGAACCGCGCGAAATGCGCCAACTTTTCCCTCAGGCCCTGCCTCCGTGCCGGCTCCCGCTCCGCTCGAGCGGCCGGCCGTGCCTTGGGTCCAGGCAAGAGCGGGGAGCTCGCTAGGAGACAACCATGCAGCCGTCATCCGTAAGGAAGAGCCCGCGATCTCGGTGGCTCGCTCAGGCCTTCATCCTCGTTGGCCTCGTCGGTGCTGCCTCCTGCACGGTGGAGGAAACGCCGCCGAGCGGTAGCGGCGGGAGTGGCGGCAGCGGCGGCAGCGGCGTGAGTGGGGGTAGCGGCGGGAGTGGCGGCAACGCCGGAAGTGCCGGCAGCGGCGGCAGCTGTGCAGCGCCGACCCAGGCCTGCAACGGCGCGTGCGTCAATGTCGCGACCGACCCGACCAACTGCGGTAGCTGCGGCGTCGCGTGCGTCATCGGACAAACCTGTCAGGCCGGCCGGTGCGCGGTGAGCTGCACGGCGCCCATGGTGGACTGCGGCGGGCTCTGCGCCGATCCCACGAGCAACGCGCTGCATTGTGGCGCCTGCGGCCAACCCTGCGCCAGCGGGCAGCTCTGTCAGAACAGCACCTGCGTGACCGGTAGCTGCCCGACCGGGCAGACACTGTGCAACGGCGCTTGCGTCGACCTCTTGACCAACCCGTCGAACTGCGGCGCTTGCGGCGTCCCCTGTTCGGTCGGAGCGAGCTGTCAGGTCGGTACTTGCGTCGGCAGCGCTGGGGCAGGCGGCGGCGCCGGAGCAAACGCTGGCGGTGGCGCCGGCGTGGGCACCGGTGGACTCGCGGGAGCAGGTGGCAGCGCAGGGGCGGGCACCGGAGGCGTGGCAGGCACTCCCGCCAATGGAGGCGCTGGGCAGGGCGGCACGTCGACCGCCGGCACCACTTCGGCCGGGAGCGGTGGCTCGGGCCCGAGCGTGCCCGAATCCGAGACCTGCCCGGACATCACGTGGCCGACGGCGAACGGCTCCCGAAACCTCGGCAGCGGGATCACCGTCGCCGCTGGGCAAACCCACGACGGCGGGATGCAGGTCCACAACGGCTCACTCGAGAACTGCGCCAACGGTGATCAGGACAGCGTGGATCCGCTGATCGAGGTCGCGAACGGCGGCACCGTCAAGAACGTGATCATGGGCAACAACGTCGGCGACGGCATTCACTGCCTCGGCTCGTGCACGATCGAGAACGTCTGGTTCCCTTACGTCTGCGACGACGCGATCTCGATCATGGGCAGCGGCACCGTGACGATCAGGAACTCGGGCTTCAAGAACGCTCGCGACAAGACGATCCAGCACAACGGCACCGCGTCCGTCACCATCGACAACGTGTACGTCGAAACGGCTGGGAAACTCTACCGCTCCTGTGGCGAGGGCTGCAGCGGCAACGCCCGCACGGCGACGCTGTCCAACATCATCGCGATCGGAGTCGACCAGGTTGCCGGCGTCAGCGAGAACGACACCGTGACGCTGCGGAACATCTGCATGCACCGCACCTTCTCGGTCTGCTCCATCTACGAGCCGGGCTCGAGCGACGAGTCCACCGTGGGCGTCAACGGGTCCAACGAGGGTCCCAACGACAATTGCAATTTCTCGGCGAGTGAAACCCATGCGCTGCTGAGCCGCGTGGGCGGTATTCCCTTCACGACGGAGTCCGTCTGTGGAGGCCCGCTCGGGTACAAGTCCGGCAGCACGGCGACGAACTGCGTTTCCGGCTTCGACAAATGCCTGAAGGCCTGCATGCCGGGCGGCTACGGCTTCAAGGAGATCACCTGCACGAACGGGCGATACGCCGAAGCCTCGGGCGTGATCTGCGCGATGCCGACCGAAGCGACCGCGGCACAGAACCTCGCGCCTTCCCGGGTGATGGCCGCCACCCAGATGGTCAACAACAACGACGAGTGCTCGACCGAATGGGCGATCGGCATCGACACCTCGAACAACGCCGAATACTGCGTCTGCGTGCGCAAGCCGGGCTACTACGACAGCTCGACCTGGCTCTCGTGGGACTGCCAGCGCAGGTGGTGGTGACGGTTGACCTCGCGGCGGAATCTCAAGTCCCTCGGTGCCGCGTTTTCGTTCTCGCTGGTGCTCGCGGGCGCCTGCACGGACAACGAGCCCACGCGCGTGATCGACGCCGGCGTTTCGACGGCCGGAGCCGGCGGCTCCGGCTCGGGTGGCAAGGCGGGGAGCGCGGCAGGCGGCTCGAGCGGTAGCGGCGCGGGAACCGCCGGTGCGGGCGGCGGCATGGTCACGGATCCGTGCTTGCCCCCGTGCGATGACCCCGCGGGCTGCATGCTGGACGCCATCCAGCAAGCCGAATGGACCTTCTGCCGGACGTACACGGCGCGCTGTCCCGACCAACCAGCGGACGTGATGATGGAGCGCGGGCCGGGCAACCCGATCGAAGCCGGGCCCGACGCGGCATCCACGCCCACTCGCCCGCAGCTCACGGAGTCCGAAGCCGACGAGCACTACACGGTCGCGAAGGCCCTCCACGCCGGCGGCGTGTACACCGCGAGCTACTCGAACTCCGGGACCGGCGCCGGTGGTGAGGCAGGTGCGGGCGGCGAGGGCGCTGGCGGCGAGACCAGCATCGGCGGCGAGGGAGGCAGCCCTTCGGGACCGCTCGGCGAGCGAACCGTTTCGTACGCCTCGGAGGGCGATTGGGATCCGACGGGCCCGATCGAAGACGTGACGAAAATCGTACCCGGTCTGATCGTGGATCCGACCGCGCCGCTCCTCGATCCGACCATCCCGGTGGGGGAACGGACGGTCTATCCGACCATCCAGCAGGCACTCGACGCGGCCGGGGTAGTTGCTGGCTGCCCGCGGGTCTTCATCAAGGTCTTGCCCGGCACCTACCGAGGAAAGGTCATCGTGAAGGCGAAGACTTCGGCACCGCCAATCACGCTCTACGGCGTCGACAGCGACCCGAGCAGAGTCGTGATCGTCGCCGGCAACTCGGCAGCAGGCGCGGAGGACACCGACGACGACGATGAGAACGAGCCCGTCGTGCTTACCGTGCACGAATCCGCGACCTTCACCAATTCTCTGCCTCAGCCGTTTCAGGCCAGAAACATGACCATTGCCAACGACTACGTCGTCGGCACCTGGCCCGGTGATGCGGACTCGCAGACCGCCGTCGCGCTCTTGACCCAAGCCGACAGGGCCCTTTTCGACAACGTCCACGTTCGCGGTCACCGGAACGCCCTCTACGTCAAATCGACGGGGGCGAACGAGGTCTCGCGCGCTTACTTCCGCGACTGCGTCATCGAGGGTGACGAGGAGATCATCCTCGGCCGAGGCGCCGCGGTCATCGACCAGTGTCGGATCCATTCGCTCGGGGACAACGGCTCGACCGGCATCATCACGGCACCTTCCACGCGCGTCGATAATCCTCACGGCATCCTGATCATCAACAGCGAGCTCAGTGCCGACGCGATCGTATCGGACGTTTACCTCGGCAAGCAGTGGTACGAGGGCGACCTCGAAGAGGCGGTCGGAAAGACGATCATCCGCAACTCGATCCTCGGTCCGCACATCCGCACGGGGAGTGCTTGGGCGCCCACGCTTCGCGCCACACCGCAGGATCCCATGCCGACCGAATCCACGGTCCTCTACACGTCGGACGATTACTACGTGCCCAACACCGGGCTGATTCCGCCGGAAGTCTTTCTGGCGGAGTTCGGCAACTCCGGTCCGGGCGCCGCAGATTAGCTCAGAGGAACATCATGAAAGGCTCACCCATGCGATCATCAACCCTTAGCGAACGTTCCCTCCTCCGGTGGCTCCTTCGAGGCGCCATCGTCGTCACCATGGGGTGCTTTGCCGCCTGCTCCGGGTCGGAAACGCCGTCGGATCCGAGCCCGCCGATGTCGCTCACCTGCACGACGCCCGAGATCGAATGCAGCGGGATCTGCGCCAACACGGCGAGCAACTCGCTCCACTGCGGCGGCTGCAACCAGCCCTGCGGAAGCGGACAAATCTGTCAGAACAGCGCTTGCGTCACCGGTAGCTGCCCGGGCGGACAGGAGACGTGCAACGGCGCCTGCGTCGACACGCAGACGAGCCCCGCGCACTGCGGAGCCTGCCGTGCAGCATGTCCCGCGGGCGCGACTTGCCAGGCGGGAGGGTGCGTCGGCGGCGGTAGCGGCGGCGCCGGAGGTGCCAGTGGTGGGACGGGCGGAGCAGGCGGAACCACGGGTGGATCGGCTGGCGCCGCCACCGGCGGAGCCGCCGGCAGCCCAGCGACCGGCGGAGCCGGTGGAACCACGGGCGGAGCCGCCGGAGCAGGCGCTGGCGCCGGGGGCAGCGACCCGGCGGGCGGAACGGGCGGAGCCACGGGTGGATCGGCTGGCGCCGCCACCGGCGGAACCGCCGGCGGAGGAGGAACCGGCGGAGGAGGAACCGGCGGCAGCGCCGGAGGCTCCACGACCGGCGATTGCCGCGTCTGGCTCGCGACGGACGGCAACGACAGCAACGATGGGTCGGAGGCCTCGCCCGTCAAGACGCTGCTCCACGCCTATGACCTCGTGTGTCCGAAGCCGCCGGACGGCACCGAAAACGGTGCAGAGTGCCTGGGACCGGCACCGCGGACGCTCTGCGTGAAGCCCGGCACCTACCAGATGACGGAGCGGCTCGAGTTCAAGAAGACCCGCATGGGCACGGCGAACAATCGCATCATCCTGCAAGGTGATCCGGGTTCGACCGAGCGACCGCTCTTCGACTTCGCGGGTCAGACGCGCCTCACCTGCGGTGAGAATCCGGACAACATCGGCGGACTCACGGTCAACGCGAGCTACGTCACGGTCAAGAATATCGAGGTCGCCCACGCTAACGACTCCTGCATCCTGGTGCAGGGCACCGAAGACCTGGTCGAGCACGTCCTCACCTACGAATGCGCCGATACCGGAATCCAGATCAGCTCCGGCGGCGAATTCACGGGTAGCGGCACCAACAACACGATCCTGAACTGCGATTCCCACAGCAACTATGACGTGCAGTGTGACGGGGAAAATGCGGACGGCTTCGCGATCAAGGAAGGCACCGGGGCCGGCAACGAATTCATCGGCTGCCGTTCCTGGAACAACACGGACGACGGCTTCGATCTCTTCGCCTGGACGTCGACCGTTCGCATCGAGAACAGCTGGGCCTTCGATCAAAGTGCGACCACCAGCGACTCGGGCAGCGACGGTAACGGGTTCAAGCTCGGCGGCGACGACGTCTCCGCCACGCACACGCTGATCGGCCTCTACGCCGTCGGCAACAGCCGCAACACCGGGAACGGCTTCACCGAAAATTCGAACCCCGCGTCGTTGACGTGCTCCGGCGGTTGTGCCGCCTGGGGCAACGTGGTCAACGTCGACTCGGTCAGCGGTGTCAGCACCACCGCCGTGGGCGGGGCCAATGTCACCAACATGAAGGCCGATAGCGCTCGCAACGCGGACGGGAGCCTGAAACCGATCAACAGTCTGTAGGCCTCCGCCCGGCGGCCTCGGCAATCGTCGAAGAAGTCGTGATCACCGTATGAAAATAGGGAAGCTCCTCTCTCTCCTCGTCGTTCCAGTGGTTTGGCTCGGTGCGCAGTCGTGCGTCGACAACCCGGCTGCGTACCGGGGCATCGTGGGAACGACGGGGAACTCCGCACCAGCGCCGTCTACTGGCGGCGCTGGTGCGGGAGGCGGCGCCGGCACGGCAGGCGCCACGGCCGGAGCGGCTGCGACGGGCACCGGTGGCGGCCCCGGAGAGGGTGGCATGGGCGCCGTCGGCGAAGGCGGCGCCGGTGCGATGGGCGGAGGCACCGCGGGCACCGGCACCGCCGGCACCGGCACGTCGGGCGGAGCGACGGGAATGGCCGGCGCGGTCAATCCTCCCACTCACCCGGACTTCTCACCGGCGTGCTTCCTCTTCACGACGGTGCTGGGCGAAGAGATCCTGAAGGGCGCTTCGTGCACCTCGGCAGATCCCCAGCTCTGCTACCGCCCCTGCGGGCCGAATCAGGTGGGCTGGAAGACCGAGACTTGCACGGCCGGCGTGTATGCCGAAGGCGACTGCACCTTCCCGGCCGACGGGGAGTACTCCTGTTACGCCATCCCCGACGAGATCGACGTGGTGACGTGCGGCCTCACCGCGCCCCCTGCCGCGACGGACCCGTGCGAAGCGCCGCTGTGCACGACCTGCAACTACGACGGCTTCTACGAGGACACCGGCAGCAACGTGAAGGAAGGGTACTGCGTGTGCCGGACACCCGATATCGGCGGCGTTCGTCGATGGACCTGCGCCAGTGCCGACGCCTGGCCCTGCCCCTTGAATCAAGGCTGCTGATGACGCGTTTCTGGATCCACCTAACGCTCGTCCTTTGTGCGGTGCTCGGCGTCGCCGGCTGCGGCGGACTGCACAACGAGGGAGCGCCCTACGTTTACCAGTGTGAGACCGTGCCGGAGGCCGCGTACACCTTCGCAGGAGGTCCGGTTCGTTGCGGTGAGGATGACCCCAACCTCCCGCCGGAACCGACTCTTCCGACCGACGTCTGCACGACCCTGGTCTCCAACAAATCGTTCCCCGACGAGAACGACCTCGACACCGAACGCGTGCAGGCCGCACTCAACGCGTGCAAGGGCAGAGCCGTCAAGCTGATCGCCAACGGAGAGAACAACGCGTTCGTCACCTCGCACATCGAGGTCGACAGCGTCGTCCTCTGGGTCGACGAGGGAGTCTGGCTCTACGCCTCTCGCAATGCCGACCTCTATCAGGAGACGGGCAACTGCGGAAAACCCGGGCTCACCGACTCCACCGCGTGCCTCGACTTCATCCAGGTACGCGGACTAAGGCCCGGGATCGTCGGTCGTGGTCACATCGACGGCCAGGGCGGGGAGCCCATCCTCGGTCAGGACTACTCCTGGTGGCAACTCTCCGGGGCGCTCCGCAACATCAACGGCAGCATCGGCAATCCCCAGCTCATCAACCTGGAGCGCGGCGTGCAAGGCTTCGTGCTCTACGGCGTTCACCTGCACGACGCCGCCAAGTTCCACGTCAAGATCACCGCCACGCCGCCGGAAGGCGAGGAGGACTGCAGCACACCCGGGGCCGGGTACACGATCTGGGGCGTCACCATCCTCACCCCCCGCAAGCTCTACAACAGCCAAGGGATCTTGATGACGCCGCATTTTGCGCGGAACACCGACGGGATCGATCCCGGTACGACCAACGTCGCCACCTGCGGACTCATCGCCTGCAATACCGTGAGCACGTCCGATGACCAGATCGCGATCAAGGGCGGCCACCTGGTAAAAGATCTGGTCATCGCGCACAACCATTTCGGCACCGGCCACGGCTTGTCGATCGGCAGCGAAACCTACGGCCAGATCATCAACGACGAGGGTGAAGCCGAGCGAGGGATCCAGAACATCCTCGCCTACGACGTCACGATCGACGCCGATTCGCGCAGCGTCGGCTATGACGCCACGGACGCCGATTTCAACGGCATCCGCATCAAGAGCGACATCAGCCGCGGCGGGTGGGTCGACAACATCGTCTATCGCGACATCTGCATGCGCGACCAGAACACCCCGCTCCTCATCAGTACCGCTTATAACCCCCTGTTCGCCGGCGA
>Ga0315910_10001349_pt1 | contig 22721 bp, 23 predicted proteins | sample EdamamesoilMG_FD_204470 | JGI IMG/M metagenome (GOLD analysis project Ga0315910, IMG submission 204470) | Garden soil microbial communities collected in Santa Monica, California, United States - Edamame soil | ecosystem: Environmental > Terrestrial > Soil > Garden | place: USA: California... | reverse complement strand
GCCCGTCGGGCGTGGGCAAGACCTACCTCGCCAAGCAGCTGGCACGCTTCATGTTCGGCAACGAGGAAGCGGTCATCACGATCGACATGAGCGAGTACATGGAGAAGCACAACGCCTCACGGCTGGTTGGTGCTCCTCCGGGCTACGTCGGCTACGAGGAAGGCGGGCAACTGACCGAGAAGGTGCGCCGCCGGCCGTACTCGGTGGTGCTGCTCGACGAGATCGAGAAGGCCCACCCCGACGTCTTCAACATGCTGCTGCAGATCATGGAGGAAGGGCGGCTGACCGACTCGTTCGGCCGGCACATCGACTTCCGCAACACGATCCTGATCATGACCAGCAACATCGGCTCGCACCTGCTCACCTCGGGCGGCGGGCTGGGCTTCGCCAAGGCCGAGGCCCAGGCCGACGAGCTGATGCGCCACAAGAAGCTGCGCGAGGACGTGCTGGCCGAGGTGCAGCGCCAGTTCCGGCCCGAATTCCTGAACCGCGTCGACGAGCTCGTGGTCTTCAACCAGCTGACCGAGGCCGACCTGCGCCGCATCGTGGACCTGCAGCTCAAGGAGGTCCTGCACCGCGTCAAGTCGCGCGGGATGACGCTCGTCCTGGACGACCTCGCCACGCGCTTCCTGATCCACAAGGGCTTCAACACCGACTACGGTGCGCGGCCCCTGCGCCGGGCCATCGAGCGCTACATGGAGGACCCGCTGGCCGAGGAGGTGCTCAAGCTCGGCGACGGGGTCCAGACCACGATCTACATCTCCGTGACGGGCGATCCGACCAAGGCCGACGCCCTGACCTTCACGCGCGAGAAGCCCGAGGAAGCCAAGCCGGTCGCGGCCGTCGCCCAGACCGACCCGTAACCCGCCCGGCGCGCGCGGACTACACTGGCGGAGGCCGGGCGACCGGCCTCCGCTTCCGTTTCCATGTCCCCGCTCCTCCTCGCCTGCGTGCTGGTCCTGGCTCCGCTCCAGGACGCCGCCCGCGCGCGCCCGAGCGAGGAGGACGTGCGCCGCACGGTGGCCGAGCTCGAGGCCGCGCTGGCGGGCAGCGACATGGCGCGCACCCGCAAGGCGCTGGAAGCGGCGCAGATCGTGCCCGACGCCGCCGTGGTCGAGGCGGCCACGCGCGCGCTCGCGCTCGGGCCGGAGGTGGCGCTGGCCGGGCTGCAGTGCCTGCGCTGGAACGAGCACCCCTCCGCCCTCGAGAGCCTGCACCGGGCCGCCAAGGACAAGCGCCTGCGGCGTACGCCGGCCCTCGCCACCGGCCTCTACCGCGCCATCGCCTGGCACGGCGATGCGCGCTCGATCGAGATCCTCACGCGCGATCCGCTCGAGCCCACCGAGCACCTGACCATCCAGGCGCGCATCCTCGGCCTGGGGCGCATCCGCACGAAGGACTCGGTGGACGCGCTCATGCGCCTGCTCGCCCTGACACCCGCCCAGCCCAGCCCGAACCGCCGCGTGCTTCAGCCCTGGATGGAGGACTTCCGCGTCAGCCTGGCCATGCTCACCGGCGTCGACCAAGGCCTGGAGCCCGAGCTGTGGGAGTCGTGGTGGCGCGAGAACAAGAAGGACCTGCGGGTCGCTCCCGAGCCGCCCGTGCTGGCGGCTGCCCTGCGCGAGCGCTGGGACCGCTACTGGGGCGACATGCGCGGCTACGGCCGCGAGCGCCGCCGCGAGGATCGCGGGAAGGACTGAGGTTGGAGTCGGCGGAGCACGAGGCCGCGCTGCGCGCGGGGGTCGAGCTCTTCGACGCCGGCCGCTACCTCGCCGCCCACGAGCTCTTCGAGGAGCTGTGGGAGGACACCCAGGGGCCGCAGTCGGACTTCTTCAAGGGCCTGATCCAGGCCGCCATCGCGCTGCACCACTTCGAGCAGGGCAACCTCGAGGGCGCGGCCAAGCTGCACGGCTCGCTGCGCGCCTGCCTGGCGGGCTACCTGCCGGCGCACGCGGGGCTCGACCTCGCGCGCTTCCTGACGGACATGCAGGCCTGCTTGCGCCCGGTCCTGCGCCGCTCGCCCGGGGAGAACGTCCCCTTCCCGCACGCCGACCGCCCGCGGCTCCGACCCGCGACGACGGGCTAGCCGGCGACCGCGCGCCCCGCGCGGCGTCGTGGGGGTTGTGCACGCCATCCTGCACCTGACCCCCGGCGCGCCGGGCTGGCCGGCCGAGCTCGACGACATCGACGATCCGCCCGAGGAGCTGTGGATCGCCGGGCGGGCGGAGCTCCTGGGGCGGCGTCCGCGCGTGGCCGTGGTCGGCACGCGCTCGCCCACGCCGTACGGCGAGCTCCAGGCCGCGCGCGTGGCCACCTGCCTCGCGGCCCACGGCGTCGTCGTCGTCAGCGGGCTCGCGCGCGGCGTGGACGAGCTCGCCCACCGCGCCGCGCTCGAGGGCGGTGGCGCGACCCTGGCCGTGCTCGGCTCGGGCGTGGACCGACCGTGGCCCGAAGGCGAGCTCGCGCAGCGCATGCTGCGCGAGGGCTGCCTCGTCTCGGAGTTCCGCCCGGGGCAGGGGCCGCGCCGGCACCACTTCCCGTGGCGCAACCGATTGATCGCGGGGCTCTCCGACCTGGTGGTCGTGGTCGAGGCCGCCTATTCCTCCGGCTCGCTGATCACGGCGCGCTGGGCGGTCGACCAGGGGCGCGACGTGTTCGCGATCCCGGGCCGCGTCGATCACCCGATGTCGCGCGGTTGCCATCGCCTGATCCGCGAGGGGGCCGAGCTCCTGGAGTCGCCGGGCGAACTCCTGGTCGCGCTCGGGCTCGAACCGGCGCCGGCGGCGAGCGAGGCGGCGCCCGCCGATCCCCTGCTGGCGGCCCTGCGCGGCGAGACCTGCACGGCCGACGAGCTCGCTGCGCGCCTCGCGCTCCCGACGCCCGAGGTCCTGGCGCGCCTGGTCGAGCTCGAGCTCGCGGGCCACGTCGTCCGCGGCCCGGGCGGCCTCTACCGGCTGCGCCGCGCGCCCGGCTGAGCGCCCCGACTGAACGCCCGACGGGCTACGACACGGAGGCGAACAGGCGCTCCAGGAGCAGCATGATCCCCGCGACGAGGCCGCAGGCCGCGACGAAGACGACGTAGCGGCGCGGGATGCTGTGCAGCGCGGGCCCGTCATCGGGCTCGGAGTAGAACGCGCTCATGACCACGATCGCGAACGACAGCACGAGGAAGTAGAGGACGTGCTGGACGAGGCTCACGCGACGGCCTCGCTGGCAGCGACCGCGGGCTCCTCGAGCCAGCGCCGCTCGCCCACGCCGTAGACATCGAGCATGGCCAGCACGTTGAGCAGCCCCGCCATGCAGGCGTACAGGAGCCCCACGTCGACGCCGGGGATCTCGCCCGTGACCGGCGGTCGGCCCGAGACGAGCTCGCTCAGGAGGGCCGGCGCGCCGAGCAGGAACTGCCCCGACCAGTAGTAGAAGTGCCGCTCGCGGCTCAGGTTCGTGCCGGCCGCCAGCCACGTGCCCGCCGCGAACAGGCCGAGCAGCACCGCGCACACGAGTCCCGCCCGCAGGCGCCGCCCCTGCAGCCAGTGCCCCAGCCCGGGGAAGAGCCACGCCGCCGAGAGCGCCACGATCGGATGCGGGCCCGCGCCGCCGACGCGTCGCGAGCGCGCGTCGAGGTGCGCCCACGCGCACAGGAACACGTTGAGCACGCCCGAGAGCGCCGAGAGGAGGCTCCCGATGGCAACCCAGTCCGGGAAGGGCACGGGCTCGAGCGCGCCGAACCCGGCCACGCGCAGCTGGAACACCATCGCGCCCAGGTTGCCGGCCTCGGGCGTGAGCAGCGTCGCCAGGGGACCGCGCAGCTCCGGGTCGAGGAACTCGAAGGTACGGCCGCCCGAGAGCCACCAGCCCAGGGCGTACAGCCCCTCCACGACGAGGAGGCCGAGCAGGCCGATCCCGACGCGGCCCAGATACAGGTGGCCCGCGCCCGGAAGGAACCAAGTCAAGAGGACGGCGACGTTGGGATCGCCGCGCCGCTCGGGAGCGCGCGTATCGGCCATCGTGGGCGGCGAGATCCTACGGGGCCCCTGGGTCCAGGACGAGCTTCCTCCGTCCGGAGGGGGCCGGGGGGCGAGCTGCTATGCTCGCCCCGATGCCCCTGCCCCACGAGCTCCGCCTGCGGGTGCGCTACTGCGAGTCCGACCAGATGGGCATCGTGCACCACGCGAACTACCTCGTGTACATGGAGGAGGGCCGCACGGCCCTCATGCGCGCCCTGGGCTTCCCCTACGAGGGGGTGGAGCGGCGCGGGCTCGCCATGGCGGTGCGCAAGGTCGAGCTGCGCTACCGCTCGGCCGCGCGCTACGGCGACGAGGTGCTCGTGCGCACCACGGTGGAGCGATTCCGGGGTGCGTCGATCCAGTACGGCTACGAGATCGCGCGCGCCGAGGGTGGCGAGCTCCTGGCCTCGGGCTCGACCGAGGTGGCCTGCGTCGAGCTCGAGGGCCTGCGCCCCGCGCCCCTGCCCGACGACATCCGGGGGGCGCTCGAGGCCTACCTCGCCCGCTAGGCGCCGCGCAGGTAGTCGTCGGGCGGGTCGTCCTCGCCGCCGTCGGCCCATTCCTCGGGCGAGAGCACCTCGACCGGCGTCGGGAGCAGAGGCGGGAGCGTGTCGAGCAGTCGATCGCGGCAGGCCGGGCAGGGCTTCCCGTCCGGGAAGCGATTGAGGCGCGGGAGCGGCCCCGTGGGCTGCCCACAGCCGATGCAGACGGGTTCGCGGGCCATCGTGGGGTGCCTTTCGGGCGCCGCGACGGTCGGCCTTGAGCGCCGGCCCCCGTCCAGCCGATGACCTCCCGGCGCAGGGGGGGGCAGGTTCTTCGCCCCCGCGTGCTTGCTCTTGCCGGGCAAGGGTTTATCATTGCTCGGCGTGTCGAAGATCGGCCGTCCCCCGGGGCGGCCTTTTTTGGGCGCACAAACAGCACTGAATCAGTGCTAATTACCCCGTGTTGCAGCTCACCAAGAGAACCGAGTACGGGCTGATCGCCCTGACCCACCTGGCCCAGGCCGAGGGGTCGGTGTGCAGCGCGCGCGAGATCTGCGAGCGCTATCCGATCCCCCGTCGCCTGGTGGCCGAGATCCTGAAGGACCTGTGCCACGCCCGCCTGGTGAGCTCCCACCGCGGCTCGAGCGGCGGCTACACCCTGGCGCGCCCGCCCGAGGGCATCACGGTCGGCGACGTGGTGGGCGTCCTCGAGGGCCATCCCTCGCTGACCAGCTGCGCCTCGCTCGGCCTCTACGCGGCCCAGAGCTGCGAGGTCGAGCACGTGTGCCCGATCCGCAGCCCGATCGAGACGCTGCGCGTCCAGATCTGGAAGTTGCTCTCGCGCACGACGCTGCGCGACCTCCTGGCCCATCCCGCTCCCGCGGGCGGCGTCGCGGCCGCCCTCTCGCGCCCATGAAGCTCCCCATCTACCTCGACTACCAGGCCACCACGCCCGTGGACCCGCGCGTCCTCGAGGCGATGCTGCCCTACTTCAGCGAAGCCTTCGGCAACGCCGCCAGCCGCTCGCACGCCTTCGGCTGGAAGGCCGAGCAGGCCGTCGAGCGCGCGCGCGAGGAGATCGCCGCCCTGATCGGCGCGACGGCCAAGGAGATCATCTTCACCTCGGGCTCGACCGAGGGCATCAACCTGGCCCTCAAGGGCGTGGCCGAGATGTACGCCTCCAAGGGCAAGCACGTGGTCACCAGCCTGGCCGAGCACAAGGCCGTGCTGGACACGTGCAAGCACCTCGAGAAGCTCGGCTACGAGGTCACCTACCTCAAGCCCGACAAGACCGCCCGCGTGTCGGTCGAGTCCGTGCGCGCCGCGCTGCGGCCCGACACGATCCTGGTGGCCATCATGTGGGCCAACAACGAGGTCGGCACGCTCAACCCGATCCGCGAGATCGGCGCGCTGTGCCGCGAGCAGGGCGTGCTGTTCTTCACCGACGGCACCCAGGCCGCGGGCAAGGTGCCGGTCGACGTCGAGGCCGACCACGTCGACCTCCTGTGCCTCTCGGCGCACAAGATCTACGGCCCCAAGGGCAGCGGCGCGCTGTACGTGCGCCGCAAGAACCCGCGCGTGCGCCTGGCCGCCCAGATGGACGGCGGCGGACACGAGCGCGGCATGCGCTCGGGCACGCTCAACGTCCCCGGCATCGTCGGGCTGGGCAAGGCCTGCGAGCTGGCGCGCACCGAGCTGGTCGAGGAAGCGCGGCGCACGGCCGAGCTGCGCGACCACATGGAGAAGCGCATCACCAAGGAGCTCGGCTTCGTCGAGCTCAACGGCAACCGCGAGCACCGCCTGCCGGGCAACCTGAACCTCTCCTTCCACTTCGTGGAGGGCGAATCGCTCATCATGGGCGTCAGCGACGTGGCCGTGTCCTCGGGCTCGGCCTGCACCTCGGCCAGCCTGGAGCCCAGCCACGTGCTGCGCGCCATGGACGTGGGCGAGGACCTGGCCCACAGCTCGATCCGCTTCGGCATCGGGCGCTTCACGACGCGCGCCGAGGTCGACTACGCGGCCGACTGCGTGATCAAGGCCGTCAAGCGCCTGCGCGAGATGTCGCCCCTGTACGAGCTCGCCCAGGAGGGCGTCGATCTCAAGACCATCCAGTGGCAAGCCAATCACTAGCCCACCCAGCACAGCCATGGCCTACAGCGACAAGGTTCTCGATCACTACAACCACCCGCGCAACGTGGGTGCGCTCGACAAGGCGCGCGCCGACGTGGGCACGGGCGTCGTCGGCGCGCCCGAGTGCGGCGACGTGATGAAGCTCCAGATCCAGGTCGACGGCGACCGCATCGTGGACGCCAAGTTCAAGACCTTCGGCTGCGGCTCGGCCATCGCCAGCTCCTCGCTGGCCACCGAGTGGCTCAAGGGCAAGACGCTCGAGGAAGCGGGGCGCATCCGCAACACCGAGATCGTCCAGGAGCTCTCGCTCCCGCCCGTGAAGATCCACTGCAGCGTGCTGGCCGAGGACGCCATCAAGGCCGCCATCGCCGACTTCAAGAAGAAGCAAGACCAGGAGCCCGAGGCCCAGTCGGCCTGAGGAGACCCCATGATCACCCTCACCGAACGCGCCGCCAAGGAGCTGCGCCGCATCGTCCAGGACCAGAACCTGCCCGAGTCCACCGTGCTGCGCGTGGGCGTCAAGGGCGGCGGCTGCTCCGGCTTCAGCTACAGCATCGGCTTCGACGACGCCGTGCACGACAGCGACCAGATCGGCGAGACCGATGGCTTCCGCGTCGTCTGCGATCCCAAGAGCTTCCTGTACCTGAACGGCACGCAGGTCGACTTCGAGGAGAGCCTGATGGGGCGCGGTTTCAAGTTCGGCAACCCGAACGCATCCAAGACCTGCGGCTGCGGAGAGTCGTTCTCCGTCTAGCGGCGGCCCCCCGCCGACAAATGGGCTCGTGCGCCGCCTGCGGGGCCCCGCTGGGGTCGGTCCTCGTGTGCGAGACCTGCGGCGCGCTGCGCGACGCGGGCGCCGCGCCCTCGCCCTTCGACGTGCTCGGCCTGCCCACGGCCTTCGCCGTCGACCCCGCGCGCCTGCGACGCCGTCTGCTCGAGCTCTCGCGCCGCATCCACCCCGACTTCTTCGGCGCGTCCGAGCCGGCCGTGCGCGCGCTGGCCGAGCGCAACTCGGCCCAGCTCAACGCCGCGCACCAGCTCCTGGCCGACGAGGCGCGCCGCGCCGACCACCTGGTGGCCGCCCTCGGCGGCCCGCGCGAGAGCGAGGAGCGCGCCATGCCGCCCGAGTTCCTGCAGGAGGTGCTGGAGTGGAGCGAGGCCATCGAGGACGCGCGCGCGGCCGCGCCCGGCTCGCCCGCACGCACCGCGCTGGCCGCGCTCGCGCAGGGTCTCGACGCCGAGCACGCCCGCCTCCTCGCCCGCCTGAGCGCCCTGCTGACACCCCTGCCCGAGCGCGGCGCGGGCGCGCTGACCGAGGCGCGCCAGCGCCTGAACGCCGTGCGCTACCTCGAGCGCGCGCGGCGCGAGATCGCCGAGCTCGCCCTGCCCCGCCCCCCCGCCCCCGCCCCGCGCTGACATGGCCTTCCTCGAACTGGACGTCGTCAACAACGCCGAGCGCGTCATCCTCGGCATCGACCTCGGCACGACCTACTCGCTGGTCGCGCTGTGGCGCGACGGGCGCCCGACGATCCTGCGCCCGCGCGGGCGCGAGGACGGCCGCATCCCGTCGGCCGTGGCCTTCCCGTCGGGCTCGAGCGAGCCGCTGGTGGGCTGGCCGGCGCGCGATCGTGCCGCGGCCGAGCCGGGCTCGACGCTGCTCAGCGTGAAGCGCTTCATGGGCCGCGGGCTCGAGGACGCGCGCGCCGACCTCGCCTCCGCGCCCTTCCCCGCCAGCGCGACCGAGCACGGCGTGATCCAGTTCCGCGCCGGCGGGAAGGCCTGGACGCCGCAGCAGCTCTCGGCCCTCATCCTGCGCGAGGTCTGGCGCGTCGCCAGCGAGGCCCTGGGCGAGCCCGCGCCGCGCCGCGCGGTCATCACCGTGCCGGCCTACTTCGACGACACGCAGCGCCAGGCCACGCGCGACGCCGCGCGCATCGCCGGCCTCGACGTGGCGCGCATCGTCAACGAGCCCACGGCCGCGAGCCTGGCCTACGGCCTCGACCAGCGCAAGGAAGGCCTGGTGGCGGTCTACGACTTCGGCGGGGGCACGTTCGACGTCTCGATCCTCTCGATCGAGGCCGGCGTCTTCCGCGTGCTCTCCACGTCCGGCGACACGCACCTCGGCGGCGACGACCTCGACCGCGAGCTCGTGGCCCTCATCCTGGAGGAGGCGCGCCCCGCGCCCGCGCTGGCGGCCGACGCGGGCTTCCTGCAGGGCCTGCGCCTGGCGGCCGAGCGCTGCAAGCTCGAGCTCACGCGCCAGCCGCGCGCCGAGCTGCGCGCGGTCGCCCCCGAGCACGGCTTCACCTGGCGGCGCGAGGTCACGCGCGAGGAGCTCGAGCGCCGCATCCGCCCGCACGTGCAGCGCACGCTCGACTGTTGCGCGCGCGCCCTGGCCGACGCGCGCCTCACGGCCGAGCAGATCCACGAGGTCGTGCTCGTGGGCGGCTCGACGCGCGTGCCCTACGTGGCCGCCGAGGTGGCGCGCTTCTTCGGCAAGAAGCCGCACCAGGAGCTCAATCCCGACGAGGTCGTGGCCCTGGGCGCGGCCGTGCAGGGCCACGTGCTGGGCGGGGGGACACGCGAGCTCCTGCTGCTCGACGTGACCCCGCTCTCGCTCGGCCTCGAGACCATGGGCGGCGCCGTCTCCAAGATCCTGCTGCGCAACGCGCCCATCCCGGCCCAGGCCACCGAGACGTTCACGACCTACGCCGACGACCAGACCGGCATCGACTTCCACGTCGTGCAGGGCGAGCGCGAGCTGGCCAGGGACTGCCGCACGCTGGGGCGCTTCAAGCTCACCGGCATCCCGCCCATGCCGGCCGGCATGGCGCGCGTGGGCGTGCGCTTCGCGCTCGACGCCGACGGCATCCTGACCGTGACCGCGCGCGAGGAGGCGACCGGCGCCGAGAGCTCGATCGAGGTCCAGCCCATGAACGGGCTGACGGACGACGAGGTCGAGCTCATGCTGAAGGAATCCTTCGCGCACGCGCGCGAGGACTTCGACGAGAGCCGCGCGGCCAACCTCGTGGTCGAGCTCGGCCTGATGCTGCGCGCCGTGGACAAGAACCTGCCGGCCGCGCGCGAGCACCTCGACCGCGAGAGCGCGGACGAGCTCCAGGAAGCGGCCCAGCGCGCGCGCGCGCTGAAGGCCGAGGACGGCGTGCCCGCCCTGCAGGCCGCGCGCGACGAGCTCGAGCGCGCCGCGCTGCCGCTCGCGACCGTGCTCATGGACGCGGTCGCGCGCTCGGCCCTGCAGGGCAAGAAGCTGAGCGAGGTCTGACATGCAATCGGACTCCTTCACCTGGACCGACGTGCACGAGATCGCCTGGCGCCTGGCGGACACGCACCCCGAGATCGACCCCCTGGCGGTGCGCTTCACCGACCTGCACCGCTGGGTGACCGAGCTCGTGGGCTTCGCCGACGACCCCAAGAAGTCGAACGAGAAGATCCTCGAGGCCATCCAGATGGCCTGGCTCGAGGAGCGCGACTGAGGGACCGAGAACCGCTGCCGAGGCCTCCGGCCTCGGCGCTTCTCGGGATCGCCGGATCGGGTGGGCGCGCGTCCACGCGCGCCTTCGAGGATTCCTCGGGTCAGGCGCCGGCCGGGGCCGCTTCGCCGCGGCGCGCGGTGGCGACCACGTCGAGCGCCACGCCGGCCACGATCAGGGCGCCGCCGACCAGGGCGGCCGTCGAGAGCGTCTCGCCCAGGAGGCCGACGCCGATCAGCACGCCGGCCAGGGGCTGCAGGAACACGAAGCCGGCCACGCTCGCGGCCGGGATGTGCCGCAGCGCGGCCAGCCACAGCAGGACGGCTCCGAAGGAGACGACCAGCCCGAGCCCCGTCGCCCAGCCGAGAGCCGGGCCGAGCTCGGGCCCGGCCTGCCACTGCGGCGCCTCGAGCAGCGCGGCCACGAGCCCGATCGGCAGGCTGAAGGCCACCGTGAGCCAGGTGAGCGTGACCGCGTCGTGGCGCGCCGAAAGGGGCTTCGCGATGGGCGTGTGCAGCCCCCACAGGACGCCGTGCAGCGCCAGCAACGCGTTGCCCGTGAAGTGGCGCCCGGAGAAGAGGTCTTCGAGCGAGCCGCCCTCGAGCACCATCGCGAGCGCCCCGGCCAGCCCGAGCACGATGCTGCCGAACTTGGCCGGGCCGATGCGCTCGCCCAGGAACAGCCAGGCCAGCAGCACGATCGTCACCGGCTCGATCAGGATCAGGATCGAGGCGTTGGCCGCGGTCGAGCGCTGCACGCCGATGATCCCGAGCCACATCGGCAGCGCGAAGGCCACCGTGCCCAGCCACCCGGCGCGCACGACGTCGGCGCGCGTCCAGCCGGAGAAGTCGAGCCGCCGGCGGCGCAGGAGCAGGCTCAGGGCCACGAAGGCCACCAGGTTGCGCACGAGCGTGACCGTGGCGGGCGGCAGACCCTGCAGCGCCAGCTTCTGCGCCGGATAGGAGGCCCCGCCGACGACGTTGGCGAGCACGATGGCGACCAGCGCCAGCATGCGCGCGCGCGCCGGGCTCGGGGCCGCGCTCACTCGAGCAGCGAGGCGCCGTCCATGCCGCTCGAGCGCGGGATGCCCGTGAGCTCGCACAGCGTGGGCACGACGTCGGCCAGGATGCCCATGCGCCGCAGGCGCGCGCCGCGCAGGTCCTCGGCGCACAGGACGATGGGCACGGGGTTGGTGGTGTGGGCCGTGTGCGGCTGGTCGTGCTGCTCGTCCCACATCTGCTCGGCGTTGCCGTGGTCGGCCGTGATCGCCACCAGGCCGCCGCGCGCGGTGGCGGCCGGCACGATGAGGGCGAGGGCCTCGTCCACGGCGCGAACGGCCGCGCGCGCGGCCGGCTCGATGCCCGTGTGCCCGACCATGTCGGCGTTGGCGAAGTTGACGACGTACACGTCGGTCTCGGCGCGCTCGAGCGAGCGCAGGATGGCCGCGCTCACGGCCGGCGCGCTCATCTCGGGCTGCAGGTCGTAGGTGGCCACGCGCGGGCTCGGGATCAGCGTGCGCGACTCGCCCGGCAGCTCGGCCTCCCGGCCGCCGGAGAAGAAGAAGGTCACGTGGGCGTACTTCTCGGTCTCGGCGATGCGCTCCTGGCGCAGGCCGGCGGCGCTGACCTGCTCGGAGAAGACGCCCTTCAGCTCCTGGGGCGGGAAGGCCACGGCGAAGGGGAAGTCGGCCCGGTACTGCGTCATGGTGACGAGCTCGAGCCGCGGCGCGACCGGGCGCGGGAAGTCGGCGAAGGCGGGCAGGCCCAGCGCCTGGGCGATCTGGCGCATGCGATCCGAGCGGAAGTTGAAGCACAGGACGACGTCTTCGTCGCGCATGCGCCCGCCCTCGCCCGTGCCGATCGCGCAGGGCTCGACGAACTCGTCGCCCACCTCCTTGGCGTAGGAGGCGCGCACGGCCTCGAGCGCGCTCCCGTGGTGCTCGCCGCGGCCGGCGACGAAGAGCTCGTAGGCCCGCTGCACGCGCTCCCAGCGCTTGTCGCGGTCCATGGCCCAGTAGCGCCCGACCACCGAGGCGATGCGCCCCACCCCGGCGCGCGCGAGGTCGCGCTCCAGCGCCTCGAGGTAGCCCGCGCCCGAGCGCGGCGGCGTGTCGCGTCCGTCGAGCACGGCGTGCACGTGCACCTGCTCGGGGCCGAGGCCGCCGCGCCGCGCGAGCTCGAGCAGGGCGCGCAGGTGTCCGTCGCTCGCGTGCACGCCGCCGTCGCTGACCAGGCCCAGGAGGTGCAGCCCGGCGCCGCGCGCGCGCGCGTGCTCGACCGCCCCGCGCAGCGCGCCGTTCTCGAAGAACGGCCCCTCGCGGATGGCGCGGTCGATGCGCGAGATCTCCTGCCAGACGATGCGGCCGGCCCCCAGGTTCATGTGGCCGACCTCGCTGTTCCCCATCAGACCCAGCGGCAGCCCGACCTCCTCGCCCGAGGCCGACAGGAGCGCGTTCGGGTAGCGCCCCAGGAGGTCGTGGAAGAAGGCCGCCTCGGCCCGGATGGCGTTGTGCTCGCGCGCCTCGCGGTGGCCCCAGCCGTCGAGCACGACGAGGACCAGCGGCCGGCGCCTCATGCGCGCGCCCCGCCCTCGCCAGTCGAGGGACGGCGAGCCATACTGGCGCGGCCGAGCGCGCGCGCGGCGCGCAGCCAGGGCAGGACGAGCCGGGGCAGGACGAGCCGGGTCAGGACGAGAACGGACGAGGGCATGAAGAGCACGATGGGCGCGAGATCCTATCCCAAACCCCGCAGCGCACGACGGCTCGGGCCCGTGCTGCTCCTGGCCCTCGTGGCGGCCTGCCACACGGCGCCCGTGACGGGCCGCCGGCAGCTGAACTTCTTCTCGACGCAGGACGACATCGAGCTCGGGCGCGAGGCCTACGCCCAGGTCCTGTCCGAGGGCAAGGCCGTCCCGGCCGGTCCGCAGCACGACATGGTGCAGCGGGCGATGACGCGCATCTCGGCCGTGGCCGAGGTCGACTACCCGGGCGCCGAGTGGGAGGCGAACCTGCTCCAGGACGACAAGACCGTGAACGCCTTCGCCCTGCCCGGCGGCAAGATGGCCGTGTACACGGGCATCCTGCCGGTGTGCCAGGGCGAGACGGGCCTGGCGGTGGTCATGGGCCACGAGATCGGGCACGTCGTCGCGCGCCACGGCACGGAGCGCATCACGAGCACCTACGGGCTCGACCTCGTCCTCTCCCTGATCAACCTGGGGGACTACACGCAGCTCGCCCAGATGACCATGGACGTGGCCGTCAACCTGCCCTTCGGGCGCAAGCAGGAGTCCGAGGCCGACGAGATCGGCCTCATCTACATGGCCCGGGCCGGATACGACCCGCGGGAGGCGGTCGCCTTCTGGGAGCGCATGGAGTCCCTGGGGGGCGACGCGCCGCCGGAGTTCCTCTCCACCCACCCCTCGCATGAGACCCGCGTCGAGGGCCTGAAGAAGAAGCTCCCCCAGGCGCTCGAGGAATGGAAGCGGGCCACGGCGGGGGGGCCGCGGTAGGAACTCCTCATTCCGTAAGACTCTGATGCCACTACGCTTACTGCACGCGCTGGCGGATTCCCCCTGGTGTTGGGAGGCCCCATCCCTAGCTTGTGCCTGCCCGGCTGCGGCCCTTGACCTACACCGTGCGGCCCCCCACTAGGCCCCCGGGGTGTGCGGCTTGCGCATCGCCCTCATCACCCCCGAGTTTCACTCGCTGGTTCGTCGGACGAACCTGGCAGGAGTCTCGGAATCCCTCGCCAAGGCCCTCCTGGGAACCCGCCAGGAGGTGGCGGTCTTCCTTCCCCACACCCTGGACGTCGACACGTCCGTCCTGGGGAGCCTGACCGAGCGCACCGAGGTCAAGGTCAAGGACGGCCCGGGCTGGCAGCGCTTCCAGGTCTCGGAGGGCCGCTTCGGGGAGCTGCCCGTCTTCCTGTTCGAGAACGACTCCCTGTTCGGGCGCCGCCACCCCTACGGCGACCACGAGGGCCCCTACCCGGACAACTGGAAGCGCTACGCGCTCTTCTCCCTGGCGGTGCTGTCGAGCTTCGAGCCCCTGGCCTTCGTGCCCGAGGTCCTGCACTGCATGGACTGGACCACGGGGCTGATCCCGCTCTACCACCAGCGCCTGTACACCGAGGGCCAGCCCGACCACCCCCTGGCCCAGGCCGGGACCTACTTCGCGATCCACAACCTGGCCATGCAGGGCGTGTTCGAGCGCGAGATCCTGCCGCACATCGGCATCCCGCACCGCTACTTCCGCAACATCGAGGGCGTCGAGCTCGGCGGCAAGGTGAACTTCCTCAAGGCGGGGGCCGAGTTCGGGACGATCGTGGGCACGCACTCGCCCGGACACGCGCTGAAGATCCAGGAGCGCGACCGCGGCTACGGGCTCGAGGAGACCTTCCAGCGCCGCAAGAAGGAGCTGATCGGCATCTCCAACGGCATCGACTACCAGGCCTGGAACCCGCAGAACGACCCGGCCCTGCCGGCCGCCTTCGGCCCGCACGACAAGGACTTCGCCGGCAAGCGGCGCTGCAAGGCCGTGCTGCAGGCGCAGCTCAAGCTCGACAACGGCCCGCGCACGCCGATCGCCTGCACGATCGGCCGCTGGGACGCGGACGGGGGCTTCGACCTCGTGGCCGAGGTCCTGACCGAGATCCTCGAGCGCAACGTCGAGCTCGTGGTCATGGGCCAGGGCAGCCCGGAGATGACCCAGCGCCTGATGACCTGGGAGGGCGCCTTCGTCGGTCGCATGCGCGTCATCGACGGCTACGACCCGCAGACCGCGCACCTGATGATGGGCGGAGCGGACATCCTGCTCCTGCCCTCGCACTACCAGCCCGCCAACCCGCTGTTCGCGATCGGCATGCGCTACGGCGTGGTGCCGCTGGTCTACGCGCGCAGCGGGCTCGAGGACGCGGTGACGAACTTCACGAACGACAAGCGCGCGGGCGCGGGCTTCCACTTCCAGCCCTACACGGCCGACGGCCTGATGGAGGGCCTGAACCAGTGCCTCTCCGCCTACAAGGACCCGGAGAAGTGGCGCCTGCTCGTGCGGCGCTGCCTGGCCCAGGACCTCTCCTGGGAAGCGACGGCCGAGGAGTACTTGAAGGCCTACCGGCGCGTGACGCGCCGCTCGAAGCAGCGCAGCGGTGTCGAGTGACGCGCGAGCGGGCGAGCTCCTGGCCGGCGTCGACGTCGGCGGGAGCGCGATCAAGCTGGGCGTCGTGCGCCGCGACGGTTCGCAGCGCGCCGAGGACTCCCTGAAGGTCGAGCGCGGGCGCCCCGCGGCCGAGCTCTTCGCCGCCGCGGCCGAGGCGCTGCGCGCCCTGGGCGGCACGGCCTTCACGCGCGTCGGCGTCGGCCTGCCGGGGCTGCTCGACCGCGGGGCCGGCTGCGTGCGCCAGAGCCCGAACCTGCCCTGGCTCGTCGACGCGCCCGTGCAGGCGCTGCTGGCGCGGCCGCTCGGGCTCGCGCCCGAGCGCGTGCGTCTGGAGAACGACGCCAACGTCGCGGCCCTGGGCGAGCAGTGGCTCGGCGCCGCGCGCGGCATGGAGAACCTGCTCCTGCTCACGCTCGGAACGGGCATCGGCGGCGGCCTGATCCTCGACGGCCGCCTGTACGCCGGCGAGGGCCTGGCGGGCGAGGTCGGGCACCTGTGCATCGACCCCGAGGGCCCGCCCTGCGGCTGCGGCTCGCGCGGCTGCCTGGAGCAGTTCGCCTCGGCCAGCGCCGCGCGCCGGCGCGCGCTCGCGCGCGGGCTGCCGACCGAGGCGCCGGGCGACCTCGAGCTCCTGGCGGGCCGCGCCCGGAGCGCGGCCGGCCCCGAGCGCACGCTGCTCGATGAGGTCGGCTACGACCTCGGGCGCGGGCTCGCGGGCGTCGTGTCCCTGCTCGACCTGCGCACGTTCCTCTTCGGCGGCGGCTTCTCGGCCGCCCTGGACGTGCTCGAGCCCGGCATCCGGCGCGCGCTCGCGCGCTGGACCTACGGCGAGCGCATAGCGGCGATCCGCCTCGTGCGCGCCACCCTGGGGCCCAGCGCGGGCTGGATCGGCGCCGCGCGCCTGGTGCTGGAGTAGGCTCTGCCACCCATGTCCAGCTCGGATCTCCTGATCGCCACCCGCGGGCTGACCAAGACCTACGGGAAACGCATGTGGAAGCGCGGGTTCCGCGCGCTCGACGGCGTCTCGCTCGAGATCGGGCGCGGCAGCGTCTTCGGCTTGCTCGGCCCGAACGGGGCGGGCAAGACCACGCTGATCAAGGTGCTGATGGGGCTCGTCACCGACTGGGAGGGCGAGGCCGAGCTCTTCGGTGAGCGCGCCGGCACGCGCGCCGTGCGCGAGCGCGTGGGCTTCCTGCCCGAGGCCCATCGTCTGCCGGGCTACCTGACCGGACGCCAGGTGCTGCGCCTGTACGGCATGCTCTCGGGCAAGGAGGGCGCCTGGATCGAGGAGCGCATCCCGGGCTGGCTCGAGCGCGTCGACATGGGCGCCGCCGCCGACCGCAAGGTGCGCGAGTACTCGAAGGGCATGCAGCAGCGCATCGGCCTGGCGCAGGCGCTGATCCACGAGCCCGAGCTCGTGTTCCTGGACGAGCCCACCGACGGCGTCGACCCGGTCGGGCGCGCGGCCGTGCGCGAGATCGTGCGCGACCTGAAGCAGCGCGGCGTGACGGTGTTCATCAACTCGCACCTCCTGATGGAGGTCGAGCGCATGTGCGACCGCGTCGTGATCATGGACAAGGGCCGCATCCTGCGCGAGGGCACGGTCGACGCCTTCACGAACACCGGCGGGCGCGTGGCCTTCGAGATCACGCCCGTGCCGGCCGAGCTCGAGCGCCTGCTCGCGGGCGTGGGCACGGATCTCACGCGCACCGAGCGCGGCTTCGAGCTCGTCCTCGACCAGGCCGGACAGGACCAGGTGATCGACCGGCTGCGCGCGGCGCGCGTCTCGATCGTGAGCGTGTCGGCGCGCAAGCTGACGCTGGAGGACGCCTTCATCGGCCTCGTCAAGGAGCAGGGCGCGTGAACCGGAACACCCTGCGCGCGCTCTTCTGGGAGGCCTACTACCAGGTGCTGGACAACTGGGTGTTCCGCATCCTGGCCGTGCTGACGCTGCTGCCGATCCTGCTGACCTTCGTCGTCGGACTGCGCGAGGAGGGCATCGTGCTGCTCTTCGGGATGAAGCGCTGGGCCTACGCGGACGTCATCGGGCCGCTGGCCGCGCTCTCGCCGGGCGATCAGCAGGGCGTCGTGATCGAGGGCCTGCTGCAGGTCGTGTTCGACGGGCTGGCCGGCACGTTCGGCACGCTCTTCGCCCTGGCCGCGACGGCCTTCTTCGTGCCGCGCATGCTCGAGAAGGGCGCGGCCGACGTGCTCTTCCAGCGCCCCATCTCGCGCTGGATGCTGTACCTGTCGCGCTACTTCGCCGGGCTGCTCTTCATCGCCATCCTGTCGGGTCTGCTGGTGGGCGGCATGTACCTCGGGTTCCTGCTGGTCTCGCGCCACAACGACCCGGGCGTGCTCGCGGCCGGCCTGGGCCTGATCTACCTGTTCGCCCTGATCTACTCGTTCTCGATGCTGGTGGGCGTGGTGACGCGCAGCACCGTGGCCTCGATCCTGCTCGCCGGCCTGTTCTTCATGTTCAACGGCTGCATCCATCAGGGCTGGATCGCGCTGAAGCAGCACGAGGCGGGGGCGGAGTTGAAGATCGCGGAGGACCGCGACGACGACGAGCGCGAGGAGTCGGCGGCGAGCGCGGACGACGCAGGTGCCGCCTCCGGGGACGAGGACGAATCCGACGAGCCCGGCACCTTCGTGCGCTTCCTCTTCGGGACGCTGGAGGTCCTGCACTACGTCCTGCCCAAGACCTCGGACTCCGAGCACCTGGTCGCCAAGCTGCGCGCGCGCCTCGAGCCGGCGGACTTCGAGGAGTCCGAGGCCCTGCTCGCGATCCAGCGCTTCCCGGACGGCCTGGAGCGCGCGGCCGAGTCGCCGGCACCGCCGCCGGCGCTGGCCGAGCTCCTGGGCGAGCCGCGCCTGACCCTGCGCGGGGCGCACGTCGACGGCACACCGGTCGCCTACACGCTCTGGCGCCGGGCGGCCCAGCGCACCGAGTCGCGCGTCGGAACGCGCACGCGGACGCGCACCGAGACGAGCACCCAGGCCGGCGAGCGCCTCGAGGAAGCGCTGTCCGCCGAGCTCGCGAGGCCCGTGGAGCGCGCCTCGGTCACGCTCGGCTCTGGCCTGGCCGGGCCCCCCCTGCGCGGCCAGGCCGTGTCCTGGACGTCGGGCGCGGCGCCCGAGGTCGAGAGCCTCGCGGCCGTGGTGTTCAAGGGCTCGGACGAGGGGCAGGTGTTCACGCTGCTCGTCACGGCCGAGGGCGAGCTCGCGCCCGAGCTCCTGGACGCCGTGCGCGACCGCCTGGCCACGCGCATCGCCCTGGACATCCAGAAGGCCGGCGAGTGGTATCCCGACCAGCTCGCCTTCGACGCGCCCCTGCCCTTCAACATCCTGCAGTCGGTCGGCACCTCGCTGGCCTTCGCGGCGGCCATGCTCTTCCTGGGCTGGCTGCGCCTGCGCAAGATCGACTTCTGATGAAGGCGCTCGCCGCCGAGCTGCGCGCCGTCCTGGGGCCGTCCGGCGTGATCGACGAGCCCACGCGCCTCCTGCCCTACGAGTCCGACGGCCTGGCCATGCTGGCCGTGCCGCCCGAGCTCGTGTGCCTGCCGCGCGACACGCGCGAGACCGCGGCGGCCATGCGCATCCTGCACCGGCGTGGCGTGCCGGTCGTGCCGCGCGGCGCGGGCACGGGGCTCGCCGGCGGGGCGACGCCCGTGCGCGGCGGCGTCGTGCTCTCGACCGCGCGCATGCGCGACGTGCTCGAGGTCAACGCCGACGACCGCTACGCGCGCGTGCAGGCCGGCGTCGTCAACGTCGACCTGACCAGCCTGTGCCAGCGCGAAGGGCTGCTGTACGCGCCCGACCCCTCGAGCCAGATGGCCTGCACCATCGGCGGCAACGTGGCCAACAACTCGGGCGGGCCGCACTGCTTCAAGTACGGCGCCACCACGCGGCACGTGCTCGGCCTCGTGATCGTGCAGCACGACGGCGAGATCCTCGACCTCTCCGAGCCCGTGCTCGACCCCGAGGACCTCGACCTCGTCGGCCTGTTCGTGGGCAGCGAGGGCACCTTCGGCATCGCCACCGAGATCACCGTGCGCCTGACGCCGGCGCCGCCCGTGGTCGAGGTGCTGCTGGCCGTGTTCTGCTCGCTCGACGAGGCCTGCGACAGCGTGAGCGACATCATCGCCGCGCGCCTGGAGCCGGCGGCGCTCGAGATCCTGGACCAGCTCACGATCGACGCCGTGGAGCGCTCGGTCTTCGCCGCCGGCTATCCCAAGGAGGCCGAGGCGGTGCTGCTGGTCGAGCTCGAGGGCGTCGAGGCCGACGTGGCCGCGCAGGCGAAGGGCGTGCTCGCCATCCTGCAGCGGCGCTCGGCCCTGGACGTGCGCCGCGCGCGCGACCCGCTCGAGCGCAAGAAGCTGTGGGCCGGCCGCAAGGGCGCCTTCGGAGCCATGGGCCGCATCGCGCCCGACCTGTACGTGGCCGACGCGGTCGTGCCGCGCACGCGCCTGCGCGCGCTGGTCGCGCGCACGGTCGCGATCTGCCGCGAGCGCGGGCTGCGCCTGGCGACCGTGTTCCACGCCGGCGACGGCAACCTGCACCCGAACATCTGCTACGACCGGCGCGACCCCGACGAGGTGCGGCGCGTGGTCGAGGCCGGGCACCTCATCCTGGCCGAGTGCGTGGCCGCGGGCGGCGCGCTGACGGGCGAGCACGGCGTCGGCCTGGAGAAGCTCTCGGAGATGGAGCTCTACTTCACGCCCGCCGACCTCGCGGCCGCCTGCCTCGCGCGCGACGCCTGGGACCCGGCGCGGCGCCTCAACCCGGGCAAGCTCGTGCCCACGCACGCCTGCCTCGAGCTGCGCGCCGTGCCGCGCGCCTCGCCGCGCGCCCTGCCACCCGGCGGAGCGGGCGCGCACCCGTGAGCCCGGCCGAGCGCACCGCCGCGCGCCTGGCCGAGCTCCTGCCGCGCGAGTGCCTGGGGCGCCTCCCGGCGCGCGCGGGCTGGCCCGAGCTCCCGCTGGCGGCGCCGCGCGAGCTCGAGCAGTGGGTCGAGGTCGTGCGCTACGCGGCGCGCGAGCGCCTGGTGCTCTTGCCCGTCGGCCAGGGCTCGAAGCTCGCCTGGCGCGGCGCCCCCGCGCGCGCCGACCTCGCCATCGCGACCACGAACTGGAGCGGCGTCACGGCCTTCGAGCCCGGCGACGGCACGCTGACGGCGCGCGCGGGCACGAGCCTGGCCGAGCTGGCCGAGACCGTGCGCGCCACGCACCACCTCTCTCCCGAGGTGGCCCTCCCGGCCGGGACCTCGCTGGGCGGGACGCTCGCCGCCGGCGCGAGCGGCCTCGATCGCCTGCGCCACGGCCCCGTGCGCCACCAGGTGCTCGGCCTGGGCGCGCTCCTCGCCGACGGCTCGTGCGTGAAGAGCGGCGGCCGCGTCGTGAAGAACGTCACGGGCTACGACCTGCACCGGCTGTGGATCGGCTCGCAGGGGACGCTGTGCCTCTTGCTCGAGGCCACGCTGCGGCTGCAGCCCGCGCCGGCGAGCGAGGCCGTGCTCGTGGTCCCGTGCGCGAGCCGCGCCGACGCCCTCGAGCGCGCCCGCGCCCTCGGACGCACGGGCGCCCAACCCGTGGCCGTGCTGGCCCACGACCGCGCGCCGGATCGGACCTGGCGCCTGGCGGTCGTGCTGGCCGGGCGCGAGGAGGTCGTGGCCTTCGAGCTCGAGGAGGCGCGGCGCGTGCTGGGCGCGCACGAGCGGCACGAGGGCGACGGGGCGCGCGCCCTGCGCGCGGAGCTGCGCGACCTCGAGCGCGCCGGCGGGCGCTGGTCGGCGCTCTTCCTCGGCGGCCGGCCCTCCGGGCTCGCGGCCGAGCTCGCGCGCCTGGACGAGCTCGCGCTCCGGACCGGGCTCGCCTTCACGCACCTCGTGCACCCCCTGCTCGCCAGCATCGCGCTGTGGATCGAGGGGGAGCGCCAGGCGGAGCTCGACGCCGGCCTGCGCGCGGCGCGCTTCCAGGTACGCTGGCGCGAGCGCCCGGCCGAGCTCGCGCCGGCACCCCCGCCGGACTCGCCGGAGCACGCACTCGCGCGGCGCCTGCGCGACGCCTTCGATCCCCAGGGTCTCTTCGCTCCCCTCGGCACCCCCCATGTCGGCCCCTGAGCTCCGCATCACCGCCGAGCAGCCCTGCCTGCCGCCGTATGCGCCCCCCGCTGCCCCCATGGGCGACGCGGCGGGCGACGCGGCCCTGGTCGACTACGCCAAGAGCCTCGACTGCATCCACTGCGGCCTGTGCCTGCAGACCTGCCCCACCTTCCGGCTCACCGGCGCCGAGGCCTCCAGCCCGCGCGGACGCATCCACCTGATGCGAGCCGTGGCCGAGGGGCGCCTGCGGGCCGACGAGGCATTCGCCGACGAGATGGACTTCTGCCTCCTGTGCCGGCACTGCGAGAGCGTGTGCCCGGCCGGCGTGCGCTTCGGCGCGATGATGGAGCACACGCGCGGCGCGCTCGAGACGCGTCGGCCGGGCGGCGTCCTGCGGCGCCTGGCGCGCTGGCTCGGCTTCCGCGTCGTGCTCCCCCACCGCCTCGCCCTGCGTGCGGCGGGGAGCCTCCTGCGTCTGGCGCAGGCCCTGCGCCTCGATGTCCTGGCCGACCGCGTGACGGGCGAGCGCGGGCTACGCCACCTGCCGCGCGTGCCGCCGCTCTCGGGCCGCCGCCTGCTCGCGCGCCGCACCCCCGCCGAGGGCCGGGAACGAGGCGAGGTCGTGCTGCTCGAGGGCTGCGTCATGCCCGAGTTCCACGGACGCGTGAACCGGGCGACCGCGCGCTCGCTGGCGCGCCTGGGCCTCGGCGTGCGCGTTCCCGACGGCGTCACGTGCTGCGGCTCGCTGCACGCGCACAACGGCGATCCGGAGGGAGCGCGCACGCTGGCGCGGCGCCTGATCGAGGCCTACGAGCGCGAGCGCGACGCGGGCGGCGCGCCGCTCGCGGTGGTCGTGAACAGCGCCGGCTGCGGCGCTCACCTGAAGGAGCTCCACCACCTGTTCGCGCCCGGCGACGCCTGGCACGCGCGCGCCGAGGCGCTGGCGCGGCGCGTGCGCGACTACTCCGAGCTGGTGGCGCCGCTCCTCCCCCAGGCCGAGCTCGCCCGGCCCGACGTGCCCCAGCCCGTCACCTGGGACGATCCCTGCCACCTGTGCCACGCCCAGGGGGTGCGCGCCGAGCCGCGCGCCGTGCTGAAGAGCCTCCCCGGCCTCGAGCGCGTCGAGCTCCCCGACAGCGAGTCCTGCTGCGGCTCGGCCGGCATCTACTCGATCCTGCGCCCCGCCGACAGCCGCGCCGTGTTCGCCAAGAAGCTCTCCGACCTCGAGCGCTCGGGCGCGCGCACGGTCGTGACCGCCAACCCCGGCTGCCAGATGCAATGGGAGAGCGGCCTCGCGCGCGCCGGCTCGAGCGTGCGCGTCGTGCACCTGGCCGAGCTGGTCGACGCGGCCCT
>Ga0315910_10001348_pt1 | contig 22733 bp, 24 predicted proteins | sample EdamamesoilMG_FD_204470 | JGI IMG/M metagenome (GOLD analysis project Ga0315910, IMG submission 204470) | Garden soil microbial communities collected in Santa Monica, California, United States - Edamame soil | ecosystem: Environmental > Terrestrial > Soil > Garden | place: USA: California... | reverse complement strand
CATTCTATCAGTCGGGCCCGCCAGAGCTTGTCCGGACACTGCCCATACCGTGAGCCGGGCCTCTATTCCAGCGATCGGCGATCCCATCCCTGTGGCGTTCGCACCAGCTCCGATGTAGGCCAGTACTGCCGATCCAGTTTCAGGGTGATGACTTCGGGAACATTGTTCCAGGTCAGCGTCCGGAGGCGCAGCGAGGAGCGGTCCGGGCGGCCCTGCACCACCTTCAGGAAGGCATCCAGATCGGGCGTGGGCTGCCCATCCACCTCGACGATCCGGCGGCCCGGAAACAGCCGGTAGCGCGTGGCGGGCGATCCGTAGGAGAAGAACGCGACATAAACGCCCCGCGGCACCACGCCGCGCTGCTGGCTCATGGCGCGATGTGGCGCATGCAGCGTGGCTCCGGCCCACTGGACCACGCGGTCCACGTCCACTCCGGACAGCGCCGTGGTGGGAACGTCGATCACCTTCTCCCCGGCGCCGCGCCAAACGGTCACCTTCACCTGCTCGCGATCCACCACCGCGCGTTCCACATCGCGGAAGCTCGTCACCGTGGTGTCATCGATGGCCAGCAGCAGGTCGCCCTGCTGGAGCAGCCGCGAAGCCGGCGCGCCACCGGTGAGGCGCGCCACCGTGAGCACACGGCGCATCTCCGGGTTCTTCTTCTCCAGCCGCTGCAGCCAGGTGTCCGACAGGCCCAGCCGGCGCGCCTCGGTCAGCGGCTGCACGCCCATCTCCACATCGAGCGTGTGCAATGGCTTTCCGCTGCGCACGTGGTCGAGCATCTCCTCGACCAGCTCGATCGGGACACCGCGGTTGCCCTGGACGGTTTCCCGGCCGCTTTCCATCGGGAAGCTCGACCACAGCGCCTGTACGGCGCCATTGGCATCCACCATCGCTCCGTCGAATTCGGTGGGCGGGTTCAGCAGTTCGGCCGCTTCCAGGTTGCTGTCGCGGAATTGCATGGTGCGCGACAGCGGCAGATCGAAGGGATCCACGGAGGCCACGCGGGTGGAGCGCGATTTCAGCTCCCCGTCCCCATCCATGCCGATGACGGTGACCGTCTGTCCGGCTTCCAGCGGAACGGGGTTGAGCTTCGCGCTGCGCATCGGTGTGGTGCCGATGAGCTTCGGGTCGTAGGAAACCACAGCCAGGTTGTGCAGCGGATGGATGAACTCCACCTTGCCTGGAATCTCCAGCGCGCCACCGAAGGTCAGCCGCACATCACCCAGCGACACGGGCACGGTGTTGCGATCGATGACGACCAGGCCGCGCTCGGCATCCACCAGCAGGCCGGTGCCGTGGTAGTTGCGGTCGGAGATGCCGGCGACGGCGAAGGGCATGTCGAAGGTCACGTGCACCAGCGAAGGCGCCAGTCGCGCCACCAGCCGGTCGCGCACCGCGGGCAGCGCCGTGCTGCCACCGGTCACCTGCCGCGGCGGCGGTCCGTCTTCCAGCGCGTCGCAGGGCCACAGCCCCGTGCCGTCGTCACGGCGGCAGGTGCGGGCCTGGAACCAGCGTCGATCCATGCGCACCGAGCGCAGCTGCGATCCGTTCGGATCATCGATGGTGGTGTAGCGCACCGCCGCCCGGTCGCCATCGCCCAGCCTGGCCAGCTGCACCCTGAGGTCGCCGATGTCGTTGACCGGCTCGCTGTTGACCATGGTGATCAGTGCGCCGCGCGGAATGCCGGCGGCGGCAAGACTGTAGCCGGGGTTGGCCACGTAGACGCCGGAGATGGGCCGGTTGAAATGCCGGGCCTGCTGGTAGGAAAGGTTATGGACCACCGCGTCGCCGAATTCCAGGTAGCTGGCGGGCGTGATGGTGTCCAGGTCCCTGACCTCCACTTCCACCTCGCGCAAGTCAGCGCCACGCTGCACCTTGAGCTTCAGTCGCTGGCCGATGGAGTTGTCCAGCAGATCCTCCAGCGGCTCGAACGTGGTGATGTTGCGTCCCTCGACGCCGATCAGGATGTCACCGATCTGCAGCAGTCCGTATGCCGCCGAGCCGGGCTGGATCTGGTCCACGACCAGCATGCCGGTGTTGTCGGGATAATCCTTGCGCATGGCCGATTCGGTCTCGGCGCTCAGGCCCAGACGGCGCAATTCGTCATAGGGCGTATAGCTGAATACGGTCTCCAGGGTGCCGCGCGGCACGGGCTTGCCCGCCTGCAGCAGCTGCACGGCGCGCTTCACGCGGCCCAGCGGCAGGTAGAAGCTCGAGGCGTTGCCGGTGGCGCCGCCGGCATTGAGCGCGACCACCCGGCCTTCGATGTCCACCACCGGCGAACCCGATGAACCGCCGGAAGTGCCCGAGGCCGCCTGCAGGTAGAAGGTGTTGAAATCGTTGTATCGCGCCACGCCATAGGCCGGCGCCTCGCGGTCAAGCCGCGCGATGGTGCCCGCCAGGATCGAGAGCTGCTCGCCGGCGTTGTTGCCGATGACGCGGATCTCGCGGCCGATCTGCGCGCCCGCCGGATACAGCGGCAGGCTGGGTGGGCGGATGAAACGCAGCTTCGACGGATCGTAGCGATACAGGCCGAAGTCATGCACCGGATCGCGATACACAGGATAGAGCTGCACCTCCTCGCGGTTGAGGAAGGTGGCCTCGGCCGTGACCGGGCCCGGCGTCACCACATGACGATTGGTGAGGATCAGGCCGCGCTCGGCATCGACCACGAAGCCGGTTGCCTGCGAGGAAGTGTTCCACTCCGTGTCGAAGGCGCGGGTGGAATCGATCTTGATCGCCACGACGCTCTGCGCGATGCGTTCCAGCGTGGCGCGCCACGTCGCATCCTCGCGCAGCGGCGCCACCGGAGCGGGGGCCTCCGCGCTCACATCCGGCGCGCCGCCGGGTGGAGGCGCACCTCCCATGGGCAGTGATTGCGCGGGGGCAAGGGCCGGTGCGCCAACCAGAACCAACGCCAGAACCTGTCGCCATGTCGAGGTCATCATTGCTTCCCGGTCAGGACAGTCCGTCAGAACACCAGTACCAAAAGCCAGGTCAGTCCCAGCAGCCCGAATGAAAGCAGCACCGCTGCGGAGCCCATGTCCTTGGCCAGGCCTGACAGCTCATGGTGCTCCAGGCCGATGCGGTCCACCGTGGTTTCGATCGCACTGTTGAGCAGTTCCACCACCAGGATCAGGACCATGGGCCCGATCAGCAGCGCCCGCTCCACACCCGTGTGGCCGAGGAATACCCCTCCAAGGACGACCGGCACGGCCACCAGGAGTTCCTGCCGGAAGGCAGCCTCATTGCGGAAGGTGCCGCGGAAGCCGCGATAGCTCGCCGCGAAGGACTGCAGGAAGCGGTGCCATCCACTGTTCTTTTGCCGTCGCATCTGCAGCAAGTCTAGCAAGGCTTCCGGCAGGCCCTACAATGCCGCATGAGTTTCGTACGGCGTAAATCGCTGCAGGTACATGTAGGACGGACCGCCATCGGCGGCGACGCACCCATCGCGGTGCAGTCCATGACCAACACCGACACCGCGGACATCGAGGCCACCACGCGCCAGGTGCGGGAGCTGGCGAAGGCCGGATCCGAGCTGGTGCGCATCACGGTGAACAGCGCCGAGGCCGCCGCGGCCGTGCCGCATATCCGCGACAGGCTGCGCGCTGCGGGCGTCACCGCGCCGCTGATCGGCGACTTCCACTTCAATGGCCACAAGCTGCTGCGCGAGTACCCGGACTGCGCTTCCGCGCTGGACAAGTACCGTATCAATCCGGGCAATGTCGGCCGCGGATCAAAGCGCGACAGCCAGTTCGCCGAGATGATCGAGATCGCCTGCCGGCTGGGCAAGCCGGTGCGCATCGGCGTGAACTGGGGAAGCCTGGACCAGGACCTGCTGGCGCGGCTGATGGATGAGAACAATGCGCTGCCCGAGCCCGCCAGCGCGCAGAACGTGATGCGCGAGGCCATCGTCCGTTCGGCGCTGGACAGCGCGGCACTGGCGGTGGGCATCGGACTGCCCAAGGAGAGGATCATCCTGTCGGCGAAGGTCAGTGGTGTGCAGGACCTTCTTGCCGTGTATCGCAGCCTCGCCTCGCGCTGCGACTGGCCTCTGCACCTGGGACTCACCGAAGCCGGCATGGGCAGCAAGGGCATCGTTGCCTCCACCGCCGGCATCGGCGTGCTGCTGGCCGAAGGCATCGGCGACACCATCCGCGTTTCGCTGACTCCGGAGCCCGGTGGCGACCGCACGCAGGAAGTGATCGTGGCGCAGGAGATCCTGCAGACCATGGGACTGCGCGCCTTCCTGCCCATGGTGGTGGCCTGTCCAGGCTGCGGGCGCACCACCAGCACCTATTTCCAGGAGCTGGCGCAACGCATCCAGAGCCACATCCGCCACCGCATGCCGCAGTGGCGCAGCCAGCACGAAGGCGTGGAGGAAATGACCGTGGCCGTGATGGGCTGCGTGGTGAATGGTCCTGGCGAGAGTCGTCACGCCAACATCGGCATCAGCCTGCCCGGCACCGGCGAGCGGCCCGTTGCTCCGGTGTACGAGGATGGCGAGAAGACCGTCACGTTGAAGGGCGAGCGCATCGCCGAGGAGTTCCAGGACCTGCTGGAACGCTATGTGGAACGCACGTATCCACGGCGGACCGTGGAGGAGGCAGTCTCATGACCGAACTCAGTGCCCGGCGCTGTGTCCCCTGCGAAGGAGGCATCGCGCCGCTGTCACGCGCCGCCGCCGAGGAAGTGCTGCAGCGGCTGGACGAGAACTGGCAGCTCGCAGTGGATGCGCGCTCGATCCAGCGCGAGTTCCGCTTCAGGGATTTCCTGCGCACCATGAGCTTCGTGAACGCGCTGGCGCACATCGCCAACATCGAGGACCACCACCCCGACCTGGAGGTGGGCTACAACTACTGCCGCGTGCGCTTCACCACCCACGCCATCCAGGGACTTTCGGAGAACGATTTCATCTGCGCGGCAAAGATCGACCAGGTGCCTCTGGCCTGACGATCACGCTCCGGAGGAACGGGTGGCTGCGTTCCCGGCCGCCCGCGCGAAGAACAACCGGCGCGCCAGGGCACTGCGCCCCACCAGCCCCATGCCCGCGGCGGCGAGAGCAGACAGCGGCGCCGGCGCGCCCGTGAACAGGGTGTTCAGTCCGTCGACCATGCCGCCCATCAGCGCATTGCCGCTGCGCCGCTCGCGCGCATAGCGCTGCAGCGCCCGAGCGGCGCCCACGCTTTCCCGCGCCGGTCGTCCGGCCAGCGACTCAGCCAGCGCCACGGCATCCTGCAGCCCCTCGTTCACGCCCTGCCCGGCCAGCGGATGGATCACATGCGCCGCGTCTCCCACCAGCGCGCAGCGCGGGCCGGCATAACATCGCGCGGCCAGTTTCTGGAGCGGAAATGCCGCGCGCCTGCTCGTGAGCTCCAGTGCACCCAGCACGCCGGCGCTGGCCTGCGTGACGGCGGCGCTGAACTGCGCGTCCGCCATGGCCCCGAGTTCGGTGGCGCGCGCGTCCGTGACGGACCACACGATGCTGCATTCGCCGCTGGCCAGCGGCAGCAGTGCCAGCGGACCTGTCGCAAGAAAACGCTGCCAGGCCGTTTGCTGGTGCGGACGCGCGCTTCGCACGGTCGCCACGATGCCCTGCTGGCCGTAACTGCGGGCCTGGTGTCCGATCCCGGCCAAGCGCCTCACAGCGGAGCTGGCGCCATCCGCGCCCACCACCAGTTCGGCGTCGAGCGCACCATCTTCCAGCACGAGCGAGACCTGTCGATCGTCGAAGGAGAGACCGGACAGCCGCGCCCGGCGCACGACGATCCCCTCCTCCTCGCAGCGGCCAAGCAGCGCGGCCTGCAGGTTGCGGTTCTCCACGATGCTTCCCAGTTCCGCTTCGCCCAGTTCGGCCGCATCAAAGCGCAGCACATCGGGACTGTCGGGAGGCGTGTCTTCGTGCCACACCGCCATGCGTTCATAGGGGGCAACGCGCGTGAGGTCCATGGCCTGCCAGGCCCGCAGCTCTTCCAGTACGCGGCGGTTGCCCGGCGAAATCGCGGTGACGCGCAGGTCGAAGGCGCTGCCCGGCGCGGGTGCCTGCACCGGCTCCGGCTCGACCACGCTGATGCGTTCGGGCGCGATGCGCGCATGCCGGGCCAGCAACAGCGCCAGCGTGGCGCCCACCATGCCACCGCCGACGATCGCCAGATCGGCGTGCGCGTTCACGGGCTTCATGGCGCGAGGCCGCGCGCCAGACGTGGCGTGCGCGCACCGAATCCAAGACTGACGCGGCTCAACGCCCGCTTGGCGGGCGGCAGCACGTCAAACAGCAGCAGGCCCGCATCGCGCGCCGCGGCCACGGCGGGATGCGAGGTCGAAAACATCCGCACCAGTGTGTCGGTAAAGCGGATGACTCCTTCGCGGTCGGCGTGGCGCTGCGAGGTGTATTGCGCCAGCAGCTCCGCGCTGCCCGGGTCCGGCGGTTGCGTGGCCAGCAGTTCGGCCAGATCCGCCACATCCCGCAACCCGAGGTTGAATCCCTGCCCGGCCACCGGGTGCAGCGTCTGCGCGGCATTGCCCAGCAGCAACGTGCGCGGTGCGGCCTGCGCCTGGCTGCGCGACAGCGCCAGCGGATAGCGCGCCCGCCTGCCGAGTTGCATTGCACGCCCGGCGCGCCAGCCGAAGGCGCGCTGCCACTCGGAGAGGAACTGCGCTTCGTCCAGTGCCATCAGCCGATCCGCGTCAGCGGGACGCGCGGCCCACACCAGCGTGCGCCAGTGGCCGGTACCCGGCACCGCCAGCGGCAGCAGTGCCATCGGCCCGGCCCCGGTGAATCGCTCATAGGCCACGCCGTCATTCGCCTGGTCGGTACGCAGGCTCGCAACGACGGCGATCTGCCCGTAGTCATCCACCTGCGCGGACAGCCCGGCTGCGGTGCGCACCACCGACTGCGCGCCATCGGCCGCCACCACCAGGCGCGCGGTGATCTCGACCGGGCCATCGGCCTGCACGGACAGCCGCACCTGGCCGGGCTCCACCTGCATGGACTGCAACCGCGCGGGCACATGCATCTGAAGCGACGGCGAGCACTGCAGCGCCTGCCAGAGCGTGCGTCCCAGCACGCGGTTCGGCACCACATAGCCCAGCGCCTCCTGGCCGAACTCGCGTGCCGCGAGGCGCGCAAAGCCGAAGCGGCTGGCATCGGAGACGTGGATGTCGGTGATGGGCGCGGCGTCGGGCGCCAGTGCACCCCAGAGACCCAGTCCCTCGAAGATGCGGCGACTGGCGTTGCCCAGGGCCGTGGTGCGCTCGTCGAAACTGGGCTGCGCTGCCGAATCTGGCGCGTGCGCCTCGATCAGCGCGATGCGCAGCGGGGTGTGCCGCAGTGCCGCCGCCAGGCTCGCTCCCACCAGGCCGCCGCCGACGATGGCCAGATCGCAGGCCGCGGCAGCGGCGGCGGTCATGCGGCGCGGCGCGCCATGGCCGCCTCGATCTCCGCCGGGTGCTTCGGGACACCGCCCGTCAGCACCTCGCAGCCGCCCGCGGTGACCATCACGTCATCCTCGATTCGGATGCCGATGTTCCAGTAGCGCTTCGGGACTCCGCGCGTGCCGGCGGGTATGTAGATGCCCGGCTCCACCGTCATCACCATGCCCGGCTCCAGCACGCGCCATTCATCGCCGACCTTGTAGTCGCCGACGTCATGTACATCCATGCCCAGCCAGTGGCCCGTGCGGTGCATGAAGAACTTGCGGTAGCTTCCCTCGCGGATCAGCTTGGGCACGCGGCCCTTCAGCAGCCCGACGTCCACCAGGCCCTGGGTCACCACCTGCACGGCCGCCTCATGTGCCTCGTTCCAGTGGTTGCCCGGACGGGTGGCCTCGATGGCCGCCTGCTGCGCCTCGAGCACGATCTCGTAGATCTCGCGCTGCGCCGGCGTGAAGCGCCCGTTCACCGGCCAGGTGCGCGTGATGTCGGAGGCGTAGTACTGGTACTCGCAGCCGGCATCCACCAGCAGCAGGTCGCCGTCATCCAGCCGCGATTCGTTCTCGCGGTAATGCAGGATGCAGGAGTTGGCTCCGCCACCGCAGATGGGCTCATAGGCCGCCGTGGCATGGTGCCGGCCATACTCGTGCATGATCTCGGCGGCGATCTCGTACTCATATCGCCCCGGCGCCGAATGCCGCATGGCGCGCAGCTGCGCCGCGGCCGCGATGCGCCCTGACTCGCGCATCAGTCCCGCCTCCGTGCGGCTCTTGTAGAGACGCATGTCGTGCAGCACATGGTCCAGCGCGGTCATCTCCTGCGGCGGATGCTTGCCATGACGTGCCATGCCGCGCAGGGTCTGCAGCCAGCCCAGCACCTTCTGGTCGAACTCCGGGTGCGTGCCCATGGCGTAGTACACGCGCTCGCGGTTCTCCATCAGGCCCGGCAGGATCTCGTCGAGGTCCGAGATGGGAAAGGCGTCGTCGGCCGCGAATCGCTCCACCGCGCCATCGGGACCGGCGCGGCGGCCATCCCAGGTCTCGCGCAGCGGATCCCGGTCACGCACGAACAGGATGTATTCGGCGGCCTCCCTCCCGGGCACCAGCACGGCCACGGCCTCGGGCTCTGAAAAGCCGGTCAGGTAGTAGAAGTCGCTGTCCTGGCGGTAGGGATGCTCGACGTCGTTGTTTCGCTGGCGTACGGGCGCGGCCGGCAGGATGGCAATCGAGTTGCGACCCATCAGCTTCGCGAGCTGGCGGCGGCGGCGCGCGAACTCGGGATTGGTCGCCTTGAGGCTGGCCGCGCGAGCGGCAACGGTGGCCGAGCCATTGACCGCGCGCTTCAATGCAGGACTTCCCGCTTGAATGCCACCACCGGCTCACGCAGCGGCTGCAGATGCTCGTACAGGAGCTGCACTCCCACCCTCACGAACTCCACCAGCTCCGCATAGGCCGCCTCATTGGTTTCGATGTCGTCCTCTGGATCGACATCGACATGGGTGATCTCCGTCATGTCCCGCAGCACCTCGGCCGCCTCGCCCTGAAGTGATGCCGCCTCCGGCATGGAGGCGCCGGCTCCGAGGCCATAAAGAAACCCCTGGCACCATTCACCCAGCGCCGAGGTGCGATCGCCTATCGAGGCATCATCGCCCGGCAGCAGGGGCTGGAAGGACAGCGAACCGTCGCCGAGCGCGCCGCTGGTGGTGTCGAAGATGGCGCGCAGGCTGTGGGCGCTGTGCGGATCGGCCCGACCGTCCGGCAGTATTTCCGCCAGCCAGTCGTCGAGCGAGCAGCGCATGGAGCAAAGGCTGCCCACCAGCGTGCCATGGGCCTCGGCGGCATCCGTCAGGGCATGCGACAGGGTCAGCACGCGCTGCAATTCGTCAAATGGAGGGGCCTGCTCTGGCATGTGCGATGCATTATGCCTGAGCCAGATTGACCCTTCCCGGGGCGTGCGGGCACTATTGAGGTGCCATGAGCCATAACAACAAGAACCAGCCACTGGACGCGGAGCTGCAGCGCCTGGAAGTGCGCGTCGGCGAACTGCTCTCACTGGTGCAGCAGCTTGCCGAAGAGAACACCGCGCTGCGTCATCGCCAGGACAGCCTCGCCACCGAGCGTGCTGCGCTGCTGCACAAGAATGAGCAGGTACGCACGCGCGTCGAGGCCATGATCGGGCGTCTCAGGGCACTGGAAACCGGCGCATGAGCACCGATGCCGGCGAACCGGTCAGCATCGAGATCCTCGACAAGGAATACCTGATCGGCTGCCCGCCCGAGGAGCAGGACGATCTGCGCAAGGCCGCCGCACTGCTCAACCAGCGCCTGAAGGATGTGCGGGAGCACGGCAAGACGATGGGCTCCGAGCGGGTGATGATCATGGCCGCCCTGAACATGGCCAACGAGCTGGCCAAGCTCGCCGCGCGCGATGAGCGCACTGCCGCGGAACTGGGCACGCGCGTCCGCGGCATGCGGGAACGCGTGGAACGCGCACTGGTGCGCGGACAGCAGCTCGAACTGTAGTAAAGTGGGGCTGCGTCGCCTGCGGTGTTCGATACGCGGACCGGGTTACCTCGGACCCTAATTGAAATACCCAGGGGCGGGTCATACGGCAGCACTGTGCATGTCCGCCTCGTGCGGGAAGCCTTACCTGCTGATTGCCCACCCCACCTGTTGCTCTGGTTCGAGAGCAACGGTTCACACCGGCACAGGCGGGTGGCGCCTTCTTCTTCCGGCTGACGCGGACTCCCCGTGAGCAGCCTGCCCCCGATGCCCCCTCCTTCCGAACGTGCCGCGCTGCGGCGCTGGTTGCGCGCGAGGCGGCGCGCCATCCAGGGACCACGGCGAGCGCAAGCCGCCCGACAGGTAGCCCGCATGGTGGCCGCATCCCGATGGCTCAAGCCGGGACGCATCATCGGCCTGTACCTGCCCATGGCCGAGGAGCTGGACACGGCGCCCCTGCTGCGGCTCGCGCAGCGCCATGGCTGCCGCATCGCAGTGCCGCGCATCGTCAGCGTGCGCCACAACCGCATGCGCTTCTTCGAACTGGATGGCCCGGCAAGCGCGGGCGCATTCGGCATCGCGGAGCCGCGCGGCGGACGTTCACGCGCCGCGCGCGAGATGGACCTGGTGTTCATGCCACTGGTGGGCTTCGATGACGCGGGGCATCGCATCGGCATGGGCCGCGGCTTCTACGACCGCTTCCTCGCGCATCGAGGCCGCATGCAGCACTGGCGCAGACCTCTGCTGGTGGGCATCGCCTATGACGCCCAGCGAGTACCCCTGCTGGAGACCGCCGGTCATGATGTACCCCTCGATGCCATTGTGACGGAGTCCACAGTGCTGCGATTCCGGAGGAGCCCACCCTGATGCGCCACTGGCTGATGAAGACCGAACCCTCGACGTTCGGCATCGATGACCTGGAGAAGGCGCCACGCCGCACCACCAGCTGGGAGGGCGTACGCAACTTCCAGGCACGCAACATGCTGCGCGATGATTTCAGCCGCGGCGACCTGGCCTTCCTCTATCACTCCTCATGCCCGGAGCCGGGTATCGCCGGCATCGTCGAGGTGGTGCGCGCCGGTCATCCCGATACTTCAGCGTGGCGGCGCGGGAGCGAGTACTACGACGCGAAAAGCCCTGAAAACAAGCCACTTTGGTACACGGTGGACGTGCGCCTGAAGCAGCGCTTCGCCACCGTGCTGAAGCTCGACACCCTGCGCGAGCATGCCGATGGCGCACTCGCGGGGATGCTGCTGCTGCGCCGGGGCAACCGCCTCTCCATCACTCCCGTGGAGTCCGCCCACTGGCGGTTCATCCTCTCTCTGCTGTGATGAGCGAACCCTTCACCCATGGTTCGTTCATCCTGGAATGCGTTCAAGGCATGCCTCGCATCGATGCCATGCATGTCGCTCACCACCATCATCACCGGATGTGATGGTTGCCCAGACGCAACGTCGCTAGCACGCTTGCTTGTATTTTTGCAACGCGTGTATATACTCGGTCCCCGGACTAACCTGTAACTGGAGAACTCTCATGGCGAAAGCCAAGAAGAAGGCCAAGAAAAAGGCCGCTAAGAAGAAGTAACTCGACGGTGAGCGGCGAGTGCGGATGAAAATCCCGCTCGCCGCATCACCAGAAAAGCTACTTACACTGTGCCCGCGAAAGCGGGCACAGTCATTTTCGGCACAGCCATTTCGGACCGGCAACTACAGGCATGAGCCAACAACAACAAGAAATGAAGCGCCGCGTCGCCGCGGCGGCACTGGAATACCTGAGCGATGGCATGATCCTCGGCGTGGGCACCGGATCGACCGTCAATGCCCTGCTCGATCAGCTCGCACCCTGGGCGGGTCGCCTGAAGGGAGCGGTCTCCAGTTCCGAATCATCGACCTCGCGCCTCAGGACCCTGGGGATACCGGTACTGGATCTCAATGAGGTCGACTCGCTCGGCCTGTACATCGACGGTGCCGACGAATCGAACCACCGACTGGAACTGATCAAGGGCGGCGGCGCGGCGCTGACGCGGGAGAAGATCGTGGCGGCCGCCGCCAGCACCTTCGTCTGCATTGCCGATGAGACCAAGCTGGTCGACCGCCTCGGACGCTTCCCGTTGCCCGTCGAGGTGATCCCGATGGCGCGTGCGCTGGTGGCCAGAGAGCTGGCCGCACTGGGGGGACGGCCCGTGTTCCGTGCCGGCGTCACCACCGACAACGGCAATCACATACTGGACGTGCACGATCTTCATATAGATGACCCCGTGGGCCTCGAGACCCGGATCAACCAGATCACCGGCGTGGTGACGGTGGGCCTGTTCGCGCGCCGGCCGGCGGATGTGCTGCTGCTCGGCACCGCCACCGGCGTACGGCGGCTGGAAGCCACATCCCGGGCCTGAAGGATTGCGGTTGCCGCCCCTCCCGGCCCCCTGCTAGGCTGTTTCCATGCGTCACCCTCAGCACATCATCGATTCCGCCATTCCCGGCGGCGAGCTGCTGGGTGCGCGCCTGCACCTGCGACGCCCGGCGCAAGTCGACTGATCAGCCCGTTTGGGCGCATCATTTCTTTATCCGTATTGACCGACTGGTCTGCTGCAGGCGCATTGCGTCCCGGACCGGTCCCGGGAGACCGCCATGTTGAAGGACCCCTCCAGAAAGTACCGACCGTACGGCATTGGCTCGCTGGCTGACCGCCGCTGGCCCGATGCGAAACTGACCCGCCCGCCGCTGTGGTGCAGCGTGGACCTGCGCGACGGCAACCAGGCGCTGATCGAACCCATGGATGCGGCCCGCAAGCGCCGCTTCTTCGAACTGCTGGTGGCCACCGGGTTCAAGCAGATCGAGGTGGGGTTCCCCTCCGCCTCGCAGACCGATTTCGACTTCATCCGGGAGCTGATCGAGAAGGACCTGATCCCCGGGGATGTGACCATCCAGGTGCTGACCCAGGCCCGGCCGGACCTGATCAGGCGCAGCTTCGAATCGCTGAAGGGCGCGCCGCGGGCCATCATGCATTACTACAACGCCACGGCCCCGGCGTTCCGGCGGGTGGTATTCAAGCAGGACAAGCCCGCGACGGTCCGGCTGGCCACGGACGCGGGCAAGCTCATTGCCGAGCTGGCGGCCGCGCAGTCCGATACGAAGTGGTCGTTCGAATACTCGCCGGAGACCTTCTCTTCCACCGAGCAGGAGTTTGGGCTCGAGATCTGCGAGGCGGTGATGGAGGTATTCAGACCCACCCACGCCAACCCGCTGATCCTGAACCTGCCCGCCACCGTGGAGTGCGCGACCCCCAACATCTACGCGGACCAGATCGAATGGTTCTGCCGGAACCTGCGCAACCGCGACTGCGCGCTGATCAGCCTGCATCCCCACAACGACCGGGGTACGGGAGTGGCGGCGGCGGAACTGGGCATGATGGCGGGAGCCGACCGCGTCGAGGGCACGCTGTTCGGCAATGGCGAACGCACGGGCAATGTGGACATCGTGACGCTGGCGCTGAACCTGTACACCCAGGGCGTGGACCCGGGCCTCGACTTCTCCAACATCAACGAAGCGGCGCGCTGCGTGGAGTACTGCAACCAGCTGCCCATCCATCCGCGCCATCCGTATGTGGGCGACCTGGTGTTCACGGCCTTCTCGGGCAGCCACCAGGATGCAATCCGCAAGGGTTTCGCCGACCGCAAGGAAGAGGACCTCTGGGAGATCCCGTACCTGCCCATCGACCCGCGTGATGTGGGCCGCAGCTACGAGTCGGTGATCCGGGTGAACAGCCAGTCCGGCAAGGGCGGCGTGGCCTACCTTCTGGAGCAGGAATACCACGTGTCGCTGCCGCGGCGCCTGCAGATCGAGTTCAGCCCGCAGGTGCAGGCCGTCACGGATTCCAGCGGCAAGGAAGTCACCGCGGCGGATATCTGGCGGCTGTTCGAGCAGGAATACCTGACCCAGGAAGGACGCGAGTACCAGTACCGGGGCCACCACCTGGTCACGGCCACCGATGGCACCGATGGCGAACTGCTGACGCTCAACATCGTTCGCAAGGGCCAGCCCATGCAACTCACCGGCCGGGGCAACGGCCCCATCGACGCGCTGGTGCATGCGCTGGCGCTGCCCTTCGATGTGCTCTCCTATGAGGAGAAGTCCATCGGCAAGGGAAGCGAGGCCAAGGCGGCCGCGTTCGTGGAGATCACCACTCCCTCACGCGTGACGCTGTTCGGCGTGGGCGTCCACGCCAACATCATCACGGCGTCGATACTGGCAGTGCTGTCGGCCGTGCGGCGCGCGGATGCGCGCAATCTGCTGCCCTCGCAGGGCAAGGCGGTCGGGGCCTGAGAGACGGAAGGCCAGGCGGCCCCGTCCAGAGCTGCCACGCAAAAAACAAGCGCCGGCGAACGTCAACCGCCGGCGCTTTCCTTCCCTCGATGAGGGGTTACTTCTTCGCGAGCGGCCACGCCTCTGAAACGCCTGTCGCGGCGGCACCTGCCGTGTCCTTGGCGAAAGTGTAGAGCGGCTTGCCCTTGTAAGCCCACTGCTTCGTCCCGTCGTCACGGGTCACGACGGTCCAGTCCCCTGCGTCCTTGGCGTCGGCACCGGCAGCTAGCGGCGGCCAATTCGTGGCGCACCCTCCGTTGCACGCCGACTTGCCCGGAGCGGCATCGCGGGCGAAGGTGTAGAGCGGCTTGCCGTCCGGAGCGACGAATGCTCCGTCCTTTTCCGTCACGCCTGGAGGAGCGGCCCACGCCGTGCCCATCAGGGCGAGCGCGCCGGCCGCCATCAGGCCCGAAAAAATGCGCATCGTCTTCTCCTTGTAAGTGCAGGGACTGGCGATGTAACGCGCTTCCCACGTCCTGGTCAACCGCATGGGATACGTGCACGGAGTCAGACTCCGCCTACCATGAGGTAGAGTACGCGTTCCATGGCCGCCAAAGACCCAACGCCTGCCCCACCGGCAGGCAACTTCATCCGCCACATCATCGAAGCCGACCTCGCCGCAGGCAGGTACGCCGCGCGCCGCTGGTCCGGACAGCCCGGTGTCGCAGCCCAGCACGCGGCGGCATCCGCCGATCCAGCGCGTGTCCGCACGCGCTTTCCGCCCGAACCCAACGGCTACCTGCACCTCGGTCATGCCAAATCGATCTGCCTGAATTTCGGCATGGCCCTGGAATTCGGCGGCGCCTGCCATCTGCGCTTCGATGACACGAACCCGACGCGGGAAGAACAGCAGTACGTCGATGCCATCATCGACGCGGTCCACTGGCTGGGCTTCGACTGGGGCCCGCATCTGTATTTCGCCTCGAACTATTTCGCGGCGATGCACCAGTGCGCCGTGGCGCTGATCGAGCGCGGGCATGCCTATGTCGACAGCCAGAGCGCCGAGGAGATGCGCCAGAACCGTGGCACGCTGACCGAACCGGGCCGGGACAGCCCCTGCCGGTCGCGCAGCGTGGCCGAGAACCTCGATCTGTTCGCCCGCATGAAGGCCGGCGAGTTTCCGGACGGCGCGCATGTCCTCAGGGCCAGGATCGACATGGCCTCGCCGAACATCAACCTGCGCGACCCCCCCATCTATCGCATCCGCCACGCGCACCACCACAACACCGGCGACGCCTGGTGCATCTATCCGATGTACACCTTTGCGCATCCCATCGAGGATGCGCTCGAGAACGTCACGCACTCCCTTTGCACACTGGAATTCGAGGACCAGCGGCCCTTCTACGACTGGCTGCTGCAGCACCTCGCGGAGGCTGGCTGTTTTGCGGAACCTCTGCCCCGGCAATACGAGTTCGCCCGCCTCAATTTCACTTACACGGTGCTTTCCAAGCGCAAGCTGTTGCAGCTGGTGGAGGAAGGCCACGTCGACGGCTGGGACGATCCACGCATGCCCACTTTGGCCGGCGCGCGCCGCCGCGGTTTTACTGCCGAGGCCATACGCGCGTTCATAGAGAGAATGGGCGTTTCGAAGTCGGAATCCCTGATCGACATGGGTGTGCTCGAGAACTGCGTGCGCGACCATCTGAACGAGGCAGCTCCGCGTCGGATCGGTGTGCTGGATCCGGTGAAGCTCATCATCGACAACTACCCCGCAGGGCAGACTGAAAAATGCGTTGCGCCAAACCATCCCCAGAAGCCGGAACTCGGTACGCGCGAACTGCTGCTCGCGCGCGAGCTGTGGATCGAGCGGGAAGACTTCATGGCGACCCCGAGCAAGGGCTACTTCCGGCTCTACCCCGGAAATCGGGTGCGGCTGCGCTATGGATACGTCGTGGAGTGCACTGGCTTCGAGCAGGATGACGCCGGGCGGGTTGTCGCCGTGCACTGCAACTACTTCCCCGACTCGCACTCCGGATCGGCGGGCGCCGACCAGTACAAGGTGAAGGGGAACGTGCACTGGGTAGCAGTCGAGGCAGCGCTGCCAAGCGAAGTGCGGCTGTACGACCGGCTATTCAGCGTGCCGAACCCTGGCGCCGGCGACCGCGACTTCCTGCTCGACATCAACCCCGACGCCAAGCGCGTTGTCCAGGCGCAGCTGGAGCCGGCGCTGCAGCAGGCGCGGGCCGGCGAGCATTTCCAGTTCGAGCGGCACGGCTATTTCGTCGCCGACGCGGTGGAATCGAAGGCCGGGGCACCCGTGTTCAATCGCGCGGTCACCCTGCGCGACTCCTGGGCCAAGGCCGCGCGCAACTGATCGGGTGCCGGGTTCGCCTGCGTGAAAAGAAAAAGCCCTGGATCTCAGGGCTTTTCTGGCGATTTGGCTGGGAGACTAGGATTCGAACCTAGGTTGACGGAGTCAGAGTCCGTAGTCCTACCGCTGGACGATCTCCCATTACCTATCGGCAAAATCGCCTGCGGCGATTTTGCGGATCTCTTCGATCCACACCGGCACGAAGTGAATTCGTGCCGGCTGCCTCGGAGCACCGCGCGCTGGTGCGCGCAGAGCAGGAGTCTACCTTAACGCTTCGAGTACTGCGGACCGCGGCGGGCCTTGCGGCGACCGACCTTCTTGCGCTCCACCTCGCGCGCGTCGCGCGTGACGAAGCCGGCCTTGCGCAGCGTCGGACGCAGCGTCTCGTCGTATTCCATCAGCGCGCGGGTGATGCCGTGGCGGATCGCGCCGGCCTGGCCCGTGATGCCGCCGCCATCCACCTGCACGGTGAAGTCGAAGCGGCCTTCCACCTGCGCGACCTGCAGCGGCTGGCGCACGATCATGCGGCCGGTCTCGCGACCGAAGAACTCGTCGATCGGACGGTCGTTGATGGTGATCTTGCCGGTGCCGGTCTTCATGAAGACGCGGGCGGTGGCGGTCTTGCGCCGTCCGGTGCCGTACTGGGTAGCTGCCATTTGCTTGCGATTCCTGGCGTGAATTCGTTGCGGGTTACAGGTCGAGCGACTTGGGCTGCTGCGCCTTGTGCGGATGCTCGCCGCCGGCGAACACATGCAGCTTGCGGAACATCTTCCGGCCCAGCGTGTTCTTCGGGAGCATGCCCTTCACGGCGAATTCCAGCGCGCGCTCCGGGTGCTCCTTCAGCAGCTTGCCCAGCGAGATGGACTTCAGGTTGCCCATGTAGCCGGTGTGCTGGTGGTAGAACTTGTCCGTGAGCTTGGCGCCGGTGACGCGGATCTTCTCGGCGTTGAGCACGATCAGGTTGTCGCCCATGTCCACATGCGGCGAGTAGTCCGCCTTGTGCTTGCCCTTGAGGCGATGCGCCAGCTGCGTGGCCAGGCGACCCAGGGTCTTGCCGTCAGCATTGACGACGTACCAGTCGGCCCGCACTTCAGCAGGTTTGACAAAGGTTGTGCTCATCTTGAGATTCCAGCGTTCAGGGGCGCCTGACCCGGTATGGGAGGCGCCGTAAAAAAGGCCGCAGAGTGTAATCAACGGCTTGGGCCATTGCAAAGGCCGAATGAGAGTCTCTGCCCGACCCACCACCGAGGCTATATATTACCAGCATGGCCCCCGAGAGATCCATTTCAGATCAAATACTTACGTCGCTTGATCGCGCGCTGCGCGCGCTGCTCGCGCCCGCGCCCGCCAGCCGCCCCACCCCGGGCAGCCCCAACGGGGTTGCCGATCCCGCCCAGCGACGGCAGACGGCGGGCCTCATGAGGGTCAATCACGCCGGGGAAATCGCCGCCCAGGGGCTGTATCACGGCCAGGCGCTGGTGGCCCGCAATCCGGCCACGCGCGCGCTGCTGGAACAGGCCGCCCGCGAGGAGGCCGATCATCTGGCCTGGTGCGAACAGAGGCTGCGTGAGCTGAATGACCGGCCCAGCCTCCTGGACCCGCTCTGGTACGCGGGCTCCTTTGCCATCGGCGCACTGGCGGGCCTTGCCGGCGACCGTCACAGCCTGGGTTTTGTTGCCGAAACCGAGCGCCAGGTGGAGCGGCACCTGGACCAGCACATGGAGCAGATTCCGGCCGAAGACGCACGGACCCGCGCCATCGTCGGGCAGATGCGCGCCGACGAGCAGGCCCATGGGCAGCTTGCCACCCAGGCCGGCGGCACCCCGCTGCCCGGGCCGGTTCAGAAGCTCATGCAGGGCACCGCCAGGGTCATGACCGGCACTGCGCGCTGGATATAGTGCGACACGCGTCACGTGGGCAGTGGTTGCCTGCGCTGCACGTTATGTAATACAAAGACATGCATGGGCAGGCATGCCGCCTTCCCCAGGGGACACGGACGAGAATAACGAATGGAAGACAGCATCAAGCCGCTGAGTGACATCCCGGCAATCAATCGTTTTCTCAGCTACTGCCGCATCCGCACGGTCTCCTCGAAGACCGTGATCATCCATGCTGGCGACCTGCCCGATGTTCTCTACTACATCATCAGCGGCTCGGTCGAAGTGATGATCGAGGACGAGGAAGGCAACGAGATGGTTCTCGCCTACCTCAACAAGGGCCAGTTCTTCGGCGAGATGGGACTGTTCCACGACCAGCCCACGCGCAGCGCCTGGGTGCGCACGCGCAACCAGTGCGAGCTGGCGGAAATGACCTACCCCCGCTTCCGGCAGATCGCCGCCGAATCGCCGGGCCTGATCTTCGAGCTGGCAACACAGCTTGCCACGCGCCTGGACCGCACCAACCGCAAGCTGGGCGACCTGGCCTTCGTCGACGTCACGGGCCGTGTGGCGCACGCCATCATGGACCTGTGCGGTGAACCCGATGCCATGACGCATCCGGAAGGCATGCAGATCAAGGTTTCGCGGCAGGAACTGTCGCGGCTGGTGGGCTGCTCGCGCGAGATGGCGGGTCGCGTGCTCAAGGTGCTCGAAGAACAGGGCCTGCTGCGCGCCACCGGCAAGACCATCGTGGTGTTCAATGCGCGTCCGAAGATGAAGACGCGCCCCGTCATCGTACCGGCGCAGCCGGCGGCCGGCGCGAAGGGCCCTGCCAAGGCGCCCGCCTCGCGCTTCGATGATGACGACGATGAGGATGATTTCGACGACGACGACGAGGATTGACCGTCGATCGAACTGACGCGCGATGAATCAGAAAAAAGGCCCCGCGAGGGGCCTTTTCCTTGTTGCGCGATCCGGGACGGTTTCAGGCGCGCAGCTGTACCGCGCTGGCGATGTTCTCGCGCATGGCGCGGATCACCGACCCGTAGTCCTTCTGGCCGAAGATGGCCGAACCGGCCACGAAGGTGTCGGCGCCGGCACGCGCGATGGCGCCGATGTTGTCGGCCTTCACGCCGCCATCCACCTCCAGCCGCACCGTCCGTCCCAGCGCATCGATCCGCCGGCGCACCTCGGCGATCTTCTGCAGCGCACCCGGGATGAACTGCTGGCCGCCGAAGCCGGGATTCACCGACATGATGAGCACCAGGTCCAGCTTGTCGAGCGTGTGATCCAGCCAGCCCAGCGGCGTGGCCGGGTTGAACACCAGTCCCGCCTTGCATCCGTGTTCGTGGATGAGGCCGATGGTGCGGTCCACGTGTTCGCTGGCTTCAGGGTGGAAACTGATGATGGAGGCGCCGGCCTTCGCGAAATCCGGCACGATCCGGTCCACCGGACGCACCATCAAGTGCACGTCGATGGGCGCTTTCACGCCATGCTTGCGCAACGCCTCGCACACCAGCGGACCGATGGTGAGGTTGGGCACGTAGTGGTTGTCCATCACGTCGAAGTGCACGATGTCGGCGCCGGCCGCCAGCACGGCATCCACCTCTGCGCCCAGCCGGGCGAAATCGGCGGACAGGATGGAAGGTGCGATCCAGGGCGTGTTCGGGGCAGCCATGAGTGCGATTCTACGCACTCATCCGAGGCCGCGCCGCTCGCGCAGCAGCTCATAGGCTTCGCGGATGGCCTGGGTGCGCTGCTTGGCGTGTTCGAGCATGGAATCCGGCAGGCCATTGGCTTTCAGCTTGTCCGGGTGATTGCGGCTCATCAGCCGCCGGTACGCCTTGACCAGTTCCGCATCGGAGATTTCCGGGTCCACTTCCAGGGTGCGGTACGCGCCGGCAACGCGTACGTCGATGTCGGGCCCGGCGCTGGCGGCGGACTGCCGCCCAAAGCCGCCACGCATCGCGGCCTCCATGCGTGCCAGAGTCTGCGGCCCGACTCCCAGACCCTGGGCAACCCGGGTCACGCGTGTGCGCACCGCCCCCACCATGTCGCTGCCCGAGAGCGCGAAGCGCAGCTGGATTTCCAGGAAGATGCGCAGGATCTCGGGCTGGGAATGGCAGGAGCCGCGCAGCTCGGCGACCTCCTGATCGAGGTTGAACTGCGGCTGCTTCCCGGCTGTGAACAGATCGATGGCCACGCGTTTCTGCAGGTCATCGAGCCTCAGGCCCTGCATCACCGAACGCGCCGCCTCGATCTCGCGTTCACTGACGCGGCCATCCGCTTTTGCGACATGCCCCATCACCCGGAAAGTGCTGCGGAAGAATTGTTCGGCGGGCGGACGCGCACCGCGACCCGAGCTGACGTCATACTGGTGACCCAGGGCCACGCCCACGGCCGCGCCCACCGGACCGAAAATCCATCCCAGCGCGCCACCAACGAGTTTTCCCGTCCACTGCATATGGTTTATGGTAGCAAGGCTTGAATACGCCGCCGTCCAGCCTGCACGAATCCAGTCTCAAGAGCCTCCGGCGGGTGCATCGCGGCAAGGTCCGCGATGTCTACGCCATCGATGAGTCGCGTCTGCTCATCGTCGCCACGGACCGCCTTTCGGCCTTCGATGTCATCCTGCCGGACCCGATTCCGGGCAAGGGACGCATACTCAACAGCATTTCGAACTTCTGGTTCGCGCGTACGGGCCACATCGTGCCCAACCATCTGCTCGACACGCCGCTGGAACAGGTACTTCCCGACCCGGTCGAGCGCGCCGAAGTGCAGGGCCGCAGCGTCGTGGCGCGGCGACTGAAGGCATTACCCATCGAGGCGGTGGTGCGAGGCTATCTGATCGGCTCGGGCTGGAAGGATTATCAGGCCACGGGTTCGGTGTGCGGCATCCGCCTGCCGGCCGGACTGCGGCAGGCGGAGCGGCTGCCCGAGGCCATCTTCACGCCCGCCACCAAGGCCGCAGTGGGCGACCACGATGAGAACATCTCCTTCGATGAAGCCGCGCGGCTCGTGGGCCCCGGACTGGCCGCGAAAGTGCGCGACACCGCGCTGGCGATCTATCACTTCGCCGCGGCGCATGCGGCCGCGCGCGGCATCCTCATCGCCGACACCAAGTTCGAATTCGGCCTCGCGCCCGATGGCGAACTGCTGCTGATCGACGAGGTGCTCACACCGGATTCCTCGCGCTTCTGGCCGGCGGATCGCTACCGCGTGGGCATCAGCCCGCCCAGCTTCGACAAGCAGATCGTGCGTGACTACCTGGAAACCCTGGACTGGAACAAGCGCTCGCCCGGGCCGAAGCTGCCGGCCGAAGTGATCGCCAACACCTCCGCGCAGTACCAGGAAGCGCTGCGCCGGCTGACTGGCCCGCCCACGGTCTGAAGATGGCCAACGGCCTCTCCCTGTGGCAGAGGTTCTGGCTCATGCTGGACCGCGGACTGTTCGGTCCGCCCAGCCAGGGTGATGGCCTGCTTGCTCGCGTACTTCGCGTGCTGCGCTACCCCTACGCCATCCTGCGCGACCTGCTCGGCGGTGAGCTGACGCTGCGCGCCACCGGCCTGGTCTACGCCACGCTGCTGGCGCTGATCCCGCTGATCGCGCTGAGTTTTGCGCTGCTGAAGGCGGTCGACGCGCACCGCGAACTGGAACCCTTCCTGCTGGAATTCTTCCGCCCCGTCGGCGACGCGGGGGTGACCATCACGCACCGGCTGATGGTGTTTGCCGAGAACGTCAGCGGAGGCCTGGTGGGTATCCTGGGGTTCACGGTGCTGCTGTGGACACTGGTCGGCGCGGTCAAGAAGATCGAGGACAGCCTGAACTATGTCTGGCAGGTGCGGCGGGCCCGCAGCATTCCGCGGCGCATGCTGGAGTTCGTCGCGCTGCTGGTGATCGGGCCGCTGGTCATCGCCGCCGTCATCGCCTCCTCCAAGCTGGCCTTCGACCGCGTGTCGAGCTATGCCATCCACGACTTCAGCTTCGGCGCGCAGATGGTGGGCTTCGCCATCCGCATGGCGCCGTACGTGCTGGTGAGCGCGCTGTTCACCGCCATCTACATGGTGATGCCGAACACGCGCGTGCGCCTGTGGCCTGCGGTGGGCGGAGCGGTGTCGGCCGGAATATTCTGGGCCGCCATCGGCAAGGCGTTCACGGCCATGGTGCTGTACACCTCGCGTCTCACGCTGGTGTACGCGGGCTTTGCCGTGGTGATCGCCGTGTTCGTGTGGACCTACCTGGGATGGCTG
>Ga0315910_10001347_pt1 | contig 22734 bp, 16 predicted proteins | sample EdamamesoilMG_FD_204470 | JGI IMG/M metagenome (GOLD analysis project Ga0315910, IMG submission 204470) | Garden soil microbial communities collected in Santa Monica, California, United States - Edamame soil | ecosystem: Environmental > Terrestrial > Soil > Garden | place: USA: California... | reverse complement strand
ACCAACGGCAGGCAGAGATAAACTCATGCCTGAACTCTACCTCAGACCTCCACTCGCAACACCCCACTTGTATCGGCGTAGCCCACGCGGTTTGAACCCGTTGCAAAAACTTTCGGAACACCCTCTATAACGCTAAATTCGCGAGGATGTCGGACGTCACCCAGTTGCTGAGTGCGATCGAACCGGGCAACCGGGAGAAGGCCGAACAATTGCTGCCCTTGGTCTACGAGCGCCTGCGTCGGTTGACGGTGACGAAAATGGCCGGACAACCCGCAGGATACACCCTTCAAGCCACCGCGCTCGTTCACGAAGCGTGGATTCGAATATCCGGGGAGAATCATCGCTGGGAGAATCGAAAACACTCCTTCAGCGCGGCCGCGGAAGCCATGCGACGCATTCTTGTCGATCAGGCCCGTCGCAAGCAGCGCCTCAAGCGCGGCGGACGGCAGGAGGGGGTGGACCTTGAATCCATTGACATCGCCATGGAATCAACGGCATCGAAGACGCGCGCTTTGTCCGTATCCAGTACGACGACGGCCGCGTTACGCATTACGCGACGGACACGGCCTACGACGGCAAGATCACTCTGCCGCAATTGCTGAAAACGCCGGACTTTGTGCATTTCAAGTTCAGCACGCTCAACGTCCCCGTCGCGCAGAACAAAACCTTTGTGTTGGCTGCACGCAACCGTCCGGACCATTAACTGCGAACGTGACGACCCGAACGAACGCATGGGAAAAAAGACTGGCAGTCAATGGTTCAGGATTGAAGTACTCGCGTCGGAAGTTGGATTAAACAACACTTCAGTGGGGTAAACACCCCATAGTGGCCACCTTGCTTTCCGTGCTTTCCTTCCGGGATGAGAACTGAAATCCCAATCCATTGGACTGAAGGAGCAGTCAGGACGATCGAGATTAGGCATCGTCAGATTGAGATGCCACGAAATTTTGCTGCATCCACCCCGCCGGCGCGGGACAGATTGTCGGCAGGGATCCAACCACCGGCTGGAGTTCAACGCCAATGCCCCGATGCTTTTCGTCTCAAGACGAGGAGGGTGGGGACTTTGAAAACCCCATCAGGCTGGAGAATTCGCAGTTCCGCCCTGGTGGTTCTATCGTTGTGCCTCTTGCCGTTCACCCACGGGCTAATTCCACCTTGAGCTTTCGCGCTGGAGGAGTAGCTATTGGTTCTCCAGATGCTTGCGCTGGCGGACGGCCAGGTAGGCATCCAATTCGGCCTCGTCCTTGAAGATCGCCACGCCGGGCAGCGACTTCATGATCTCGAAGACCTCCTGAATCTGGGACTGCATGTTGACGAACAAAGTCTGGCCACTCCGTTCCTTGAGTTGCTTGCGTGCCGCAGCAAACACGCGCAGGCCGGCGCTGCTGATGAACTTCAACTGGGCCAGATCAAAGACCAGGTGTTTAACCGGGCCGGCCAGCACCGGCGCCAGGTGACGCTCCAATTCGGGCGCGGTGGCGGTGTCGAGGCTGCCGGTGAGTTTTACGGTGACGGCTGCAAGGTTTTTGTCGCCGCTGGTCTTGAGGATCAGGATTTCGAGTGGCATATCAACTTGGGTATTGGTTTTCGGTTGTTTGGTTCTGGCTTGAAGTTCATTGGCCGTTGTTCGGCGACATATGTTTGATCAGGCGGAGCACGTTCTCGTCATCAGCGCGCATGTAGCGCACGTCATCCGTATAGCGGCGCACGAGTTGAATGCCCCAACCGCCGGGCGGCCGGGCGTCGTCGTCCGCTGCCGGCTCCATCACGGGGGCCTGCGTCGGATCGAACATTGGGCCGCGATCACGCAGTTCAATAAACATCGTGCTGCCGGTGTGTTCGAAGGTCACGCGAAATGTCTTCCCTGCGTCGCGCTGCAACGCATGGTTCACAATGTTGCTGCTGCATTCCTCCAGCGCCAGCGCCAGCCCGAAAAGCGTCCGCTCGGCGACCTGCCGCGCCTGGCCGAATGTCTGCAAGGCTTCCACCGCGCGCATGACTTCCTGTGGCGTGGCGTGCAGCTCCAGCGTCATGCGTGGCCGTCCTTTCCCGAAGAACTGACGCCAACTCTCAGCGCCAGAATCGCGATGTCGTCCGACTGCGGCGCGCTCCCGGCAAAGGCGCGCACTTTCTGGAGCAACCCCGCCGTGATAGCCAGCGGAGTCTGACCAGGCAACGCTCCCGCGTCGGCCAACAGCTTGACATCGCCGTAAAGCTCTTCCTGCGGATTAAACGCCTCGCTCACGCCGTCGGTATAAAAGACCAAAGTGTCGCCTGCGCCAAGTGTCAGTTCCGTGCGTTCGAATTCCAGATCGGGTTCAAAGCCCAGCGCCGTGCCCAGATTCTTGACCGCCCAGCTTGGCGGTTGTCCGGCGCGTAACAACACCGGGCGGCAATGGCCGCCATTGGCCAGGATGAGTCGTCCGGAATTTGGATCGAACACTGCGCAAAGAAAGGTTACGAACATGCCCGACGGATTGTCTGCTGCGAGTTCGTCGTTCAACCGCGCCAGGATGCGTTCTGGTTCAGCAATCTCGCGCGACAGCAGCCGGGCGAGGCTGATCGCCCGCACCATGAACATCGAGGCCGGCAGGCCCTTGCCCGAGACGTCGCCGAGAAAAAGCACCAACCGATCCGGCGCGGCCGCGCACACGCCGTAGAGATCGCCGCCTACCTCCCGCGCCGGTTCGAGCACGGCGCCCAGTTCGACCCGGAACGCCCGCTCGAATGGGGAGAAGTCGTGCGGCAACATGCCCATCTGAATTTCCCGGGCCACGCGCAAATCGCTGGCGATCTGTTCCTTCACCGCGTCGCTGTAGGCCTTGGCCTTGAGCAGCGACCGCACGCGCGCTTTCACTTCCAACATCTCGAACGGCTTGGTCAGATAGTCGTTCGCGCCCGCCTCGAAGCCGCGCGTCTTGTTCTGCACTTCCTCGAGCGAAGAAAGAAACATGATCGGCACCTCGGAGGTCTCCGGCATCTGGCGCAGGCGGCGGCAAACTTCGTAACCGTCCAGGCCCGGCATCATGATGTCGAGCAACACCAGGTCCGGCGGCGTGCGCGCGGCGATCTGCAGCGCCATCTCGCCGTTCAAGGCGAGACTGAGCTTGTGGTCCGACTTCAAGCCCTCCACGAGGATGTCGAGATTGGCCTTGGCGTCGTCCACGAGCAACACGCGGCAGTCGGAGAGATTCTTCATGGCCCGAGGATCGAAATTGAACCGAAGGCAACAGGGGAAGGAGAGGTTTTCCTTCCGCTTCCGATATCTCGGTTAGATTGGATCGAAATGAGGCTTTTCATTTCGCGAAGGTGGTGCCCGTCACCTGAAAGCGACGGGCACACCTCTTGATAAGGGATCTCCCGAAAACGCTTAGGCGGCCGGGCTACTTGCGCTTCTCGCCGACCAGGGGCATTTCCGCGGCGATGGTAATATCCACGAACAGGGCGAGTTGGTTCTCGATCTGGAGGAATTGCCCCGCCTGCAACGAAGTGAGAGATTTCTCGATCTTGCCGTGATACTTCTCCCAAAGGTCAATGCGGTCGCGTTGGGCTTTGAACCATTGCCGGGAAGTGACCTGGGCCTGGGCATTGTCGAAGGTGCCGTCCTTATGTGATTGGACGAACTTCGCGATCAGCTCGGCGCGGTTGATGGCCTGCTTGCCCAGCTCGTTTTCGTATTCGCGGTAGATTGGCCAGAACTTCTTCGCGTCCGCTTCGGAAAGCTTCATGATCTGATTAATAATCTCCACCTTGGCGGAGTTGAACTCCGAGCGGAGGAGTTGAAGGTAGTTATAGATGTTGTCATTGGCTTGCGGCGACGGCGCGGCTTGAACCGCCAGCGACAACACAACCACCAGCACCGTGAGCAGCCTGGTCCAGTTGGAAAAAAGCAGGGTTCTCATATAGTTGGATTTCATTTAGAGGAGGTTCACTTGTTCAGGTCTGTATCCTTCCAGTATTTGGTGCCGGCGACGGTGGCCTGAAGAGCGGCCCCGGCATCGGTCATCTGATAGATTTCAAACAGATTGCCAGCAGTATCGGCGCCCCCTTCTTTGGCAGCTCCGCCTCCTTTATCTCCCGCTTTGGCGGTGGCGGACGCCTCGCCGCCGAACTGGTAGCCTTTCTCCACGAACTCGTTCATGGCCGCAGTAGTCTTGAAGATAAACACCACGCTTAGATCCTTCGCGCCCAGCCCGACCCCGCCGCCCAGAGAACCCATGGCCATAAAAGTCTCCTTGCCCGACTTCGCGTCCACGACCAGGCCATAGCCATGACCGGTGCTGAGCAGGAATAGATTCATGTTTTTATTATTGAAAGCTCCATAGCCTACGGCTTTTTGAATCTTTTCCTTGGCTTCGGGTTTCTCCTGGTAAAGCTTGGCCAGGATCGCGTCGCGTTCCTTGCGGACCTTGTCGCGCTTTTCTTCGATGTTATCGCCCTTCGGGCCGAACAAGCCGGCGCAAGCCGGCAGGGCCAGCGCGCACACCAGCGCGGCGGCGAGGAGTATTTGTCTGCGTGTTGTTTTCATTGCGTGTCTTTCCTTTGGTCGTTTCTGCGGTTGTTACTTTGCCTCGTCCGCCAAGACGGCAGGCGAGGAGATTTTGTCTGCGTGTGGTTTACCAGATTTGAACAGGAGGTAACAGAGGAAATGGAGATTCTCTTTTCAGTCTCTGTTATTTCTGTTTGCTCCAGTTGAAATTCTTCGTTCATGTGGCGGGAAGGGTTTTCAGTGCCTGCTCCAACTGGAGCAGCGCGTCGGCGAAGCAATAGCTCTGCACCAGTTTCTCAAATTGCAGCCAGTTTTCGCCAGCAAACAGCGGACGCAGCGCCGCTTGGTTGGCCTCGATGAAATCCGCCGCACCGGGATCGAATTCCGACAGCAATTTCGTCAACTGCGCCGCGGCGGCACGTGATTGCGCAGGATCCGCCACAGGTTGAGCTGACGGCAACGGGCTAGTTGATGCGGGCGAGGGCAGCGCGCTGCGCAATTGTGCCAGCAACGGATCCAGGGCGGCGGCGACCTGGCGCAGCGCGGATTCCGCTTCGGCGGCGGCTGCCCGCTCGCGAATGAGTTTCTCCGCCACGCCGGCGGCCGTTTGCACCGGTTTGGCACCGATGTTCCCGGCCACACCCTTGAGCGTGTGGGCGAGTCGTTCCGCAAGGGGCGCGTCACCTTTGGCCAGGGCTTCCGTAATTTGCACCACCGCCGGGCCTTGTTGCTCGATAAACTGGCGGAGCAGTTTCAGGTAGAGCTTGCGATTGCCCGCGACGCGGGTCAGGCCATCCTTTGTATCGAGTCCGGTGAGGGATGGGAGGTCGCCTGCGTCTTGGGCGCGAGTATCCACTCGTGCCCCCTCACCCTGACCCTCTCCCCCTCCGCAGGGGAGAGGGAACAGCCGTTGGTCGTCGCTGGGAATTCCTGTGATCGCAGTGCTGCCGCCAGTCCGAGGTTCGCGTTGTGACGGCGGACGATTCTCCCTCTCCCCTTCGGAAGGGGAGAGGGCCGGGGTGAGGGGTTTGTAGAATCGGCCCACCGTCTCAAACAAATTATCGGGATCGATCGGCTTGGAGATGTGGTCGTTCATGCCAGCGGCGAGACATCGCTGCTTCTCCTCCATCGTCGCGTGCGCCGTCATGGCGATGATCGGAAGTGCGGCGAATCGCGCGTCGGAGCGCAGTTTCGCGGTGGCCTGGTAGCCGTCCATTTCCGGCATCTGCAAATCCATCAATACCAGATCAAACGGCGGAGGCTGCGGGCTGTTTGACAGGATCTCCACCGCCTCGCGACCGTTGTTGGCGACCTTTACGGTTGCGCCCGCGCCCTCGAGCAGTTCAATTGCGATCTGCTGGTTGATTTCGTTGTCCTCGGTCAAGAGGATGCGCGCTCCGCGCAACCGCGCGTCTTGCTCGCCAACGGCCAAAGTTTCCTCGCCGGCTTCCGCAAAAACATTCACCAGCGTATCCACGATCATGGACTTGGTGACCGGCTTGACCAGGAAACCGTCGAGTTCTAACCGCTCGGCTTCTTCGCGGACTTCTTCGCGGCCGAACGCGGTCACCAGCACGATGTGCGGCGGATGCTTGAGCGTTTCGTCGCTCTTGATATGGCGGCTGGTTTGCAGGCCGTCCATCCCGGGCATGCGCCAATCCATGAAGACGATATCGTAAGGCTTGGTGGCGTCGTGCTGTTGGATCGCAGCGATGGCCTCCTTGCCGGAAGCGACGGCGTCCACTTGCGCGGCCACCGTACTCAATGGCTCTTGCAAGATTTCGCGTGCGGCAGGGTTGTCATCCACGACCAGCACTCGAAGCGCTGCCAATTTTTCGGGAACGATCCTGCCCGTGCCGGTGGCCGAGCCGACGCCCAGCCAGACAGTGAAGAAAAATGTGCTGCCGACACCCGGCTCGCTTTCGAGCCAGATGCGGCCGCCCATCAACTCGACGAGCCGCCGACAAATGGTCAGACCGAGTCCCGTTCCGCCGTGTTTGCGCGTGGTGGACATGTCGGCTTGCGTGAAGGGTTGGAACAATTTCGCCGCCTGTCCCTTCGTCATGCCGATGCCGCTGTCGCGCACGGAGAACTTGAGTTGCACCTTCTCACCCGTGCGTTCGACCTGTTGGATCTCCAGCCGGATCTCGCCTTTCTCCGTGAACTTGACGGCGTTGTTGACGAAGTTCGTGAGAATCTGGCCGAGCCGGAGCGGGTCGCCGAGGAGAACTTCCGGCAGGCCGGGTACGACGTGTGCCAGAAACTCCAGGCCCTTCTCATGCGCCTTCTGTGCCGTGAGGGTCGTGACGGAACTGATGACTTCATCGAGTTTGAAGTCGGTGGTTTCGAGATCCAGCTTGCCGGCCTCGATCTTGGAGAAGTCCAGGATGTCGTTGATTACCGCCAGCAACGAGGTGCCGGCGTTATGCACTTTGCTGACGTAATCGCGCTGCTTCGGCGTGAGTTGGGTCTTGAGCGCGAGGTGCGAGAGGCCGATGATGGCGTTCATCGGCGTGCGGATTTCGTGGCTCATGTTCGCGAGGAACATGGACTTCATCTGCGTGGCTTCCTCTGCCTTCTGCTTGGCCCCGACGATCTCCATTTCCAGCAGCTTGAAGTCGGTGATGTCCTGGGTGACACCGAACATGTCGGCGGGCTTGCCGTTGGCATCTTTCACGACATGGCCCAATGCGTGAATCCAAACGACCCGGCCGTCCACCGGGCGCATGTAGGCATACGTCGCATCGTACACGGGAATCTTTCCCGCCACGGCATCCTCAAAATTCTGCGCCGTGATCTTGGCGGCCGCTTCATCGCCGAGTTGCACGTGCTTCATCCAATGGTCCAGCGTGTAGCGATGGTCCGGGGTGGGCGGGTCGCCGAAGATGCGAGCCGCTCGTTCCGAGGAATTGTACCAGCCAGAGCCGTCGAGCGGCACATGCCAATAACCGGCCTTGGTCAGGTCCAGTGCGCTGTCTGCCTTGAAATTGATCTGCTGAAGTTCGTGCGAGCGTTTCTTCAATTCAGCTTCAGCGGCTTTGCGCTCGGTGATGTCGCGGATGGATACCGCCACCTGCGCGCTCGCGCCGTCGCGGGCGGGCAGCGGACTTAACCCGATCTCGATGGGGAAGAGCGAACCATCCTTGCGTTGGCCGCGCAGCTCGCGCCCGGCGCCCATCGAACGAGCACTGGCGCCGCGATGGAATGCTTCTCGCATGGCTGGATGTCGCGCGCGAACTTCCGCCGGCACGAGCATTTCCACCGGCTGACCGATGAGTTCCTCGCGCGGGTAACCAAAGAGCTTTTCGCACTGGGCGTTGGCCAGTTGAATGATGCCATTCTCGTCCGCAACCATCAAACCATCCGGGGCCAGTTCGAGCACGCTGCGGAAGAATTGTTCGGTTTCGCGCAACCGCTGTTCGGCGCGCAGGCGCTCGGTGATGTCCTGTTTCACCGCGACGAAATGGGTGATCTCACCGCGCTGGGAGCGTACCGGCGTAATGGTCATTTCCTCCTGATACAGCACGCCATCCTTGCGCTTGTTGGTGAGCGTGCCCTGCCAGACCGAGCCAGCCAGGATGGTTTGCCACATGTTGAGGAAGAACTCCTTGTCATGCACGCCGGCGTTGAGCACGCGTGGATTCTGCCCGATGGCTTCGTCCCGCGCATATCCCGTCAGCTTGGTAAACGCCGGATTCACCCATTGAATAATTCCCTTCCGATCCGTGATGGCCATGGCATTGGCCGCGGACTCGAGGGCACTGTGCTGGGTTTGCAGTTCCTCTTCCTGCTGCTTGCGCACGGTGATGTCAGTGAAGCTGACCACCGAGCCGACCACCACGCCGTCTTTCAGTATCGGAGTCGCGCCATATTCCACCGGCACACCCGTACCGTCCTTGCGCCAGAGAAACTCGTCGTCAATGCGGCTGGCCTTGCCGTGCGTGTAGGCCGCGTACATTGGACATTCTTCCTTCGGATACTCGCTGCCATCGGGCCGGTGATGGTGAAATGCGGCGTGTGACGGTTGCCCGATCAATTCCTCGGTGGCAAATCCCAACATCCGGCACGCGGCGGCGTTGACGAACGTGATGCGTCCCTCGACATCCGTCCCGAAGATGCCCTCGGAACTTGATTCAAGGATGAGCCGGTTGCGTTCCTCGGCCTGCCTTCGATCCTCGCTTTCCTGCGCGAATCGGAGCGCGTTGGCCAACGACTCGGAGGCCTTCTCCAGCCAGCGGATTTGAGTTTCAGCCAGTGGCTTGAACAGGCAGATTTCCAACACTCCGACGCACGCTTCGTTCGCGATGAGTGGGTAGGCGGCAATCTGCGACGGACTCAGTGCGCCAAAGCCAAAGTGTACCCGGAGTTTTTCGCCATCCGGCTGGGTGACGATTGCTCGCTGCGATTGCGCGGCCTGGCCTACGACGCCGCTGCCAAACGGGAATGACTTTGGGAGATCGCTACCGCCGGGATAAGCATGGGCCGCCTGTCGGTGGAGCATGCCATCTCTGCCCGCGACAAACAACGCTCCCACGGGTGCTCCCAGGAATTCAATCGCCCCCGCCAGTCCCCGCTCGGCGACCTGGGCCACGGTCAGATTGCCGCGTAGATTCGAGTTCAGCGCCGACAATCCTGATTCCAACGTGACCCGCTCCTGGGATTCGTGCGTTAATTGCTCCAGTTCGGTGGCGCGTGTCGTCAGTTCCGCCGTGCGGTCGTGAACTGTCTTCTCCAGGTTCTGATTCAGCTCCGCCAGACTTTTTTCGCGAGCCTGGATATTGCGGGCCATCGTCTGGAAACTTTGTGCGAGTCCACCCAGTTCATCACGGCGCTGGGGCAGACTGCCCAGCAGTTCCTCGCGAAATTTGCCCTGTTCGATGGCTGCGGCAGCCTGCGTCAGCTCCTGCAATGGGTGGGCGAGACGTCGGGCAATGGCGGTCACGACCACCACCAAGACCAGCAAGCCCGCCAACCCGATCATGGAACTGCGCACCATCAGTTGCCGCACGGGGATGAGGATGGTGTCTTCGGAAATGTTGAGGACAACTTTCCAGCCAGTGAGGGACGCGGTCGCCCAGTAAACACGCCGGGACTCGCCATCCATCTGGGTGACGGTGAACCCCTCGAGCTGGGATGACACGGCCTCGCCGCCGGGACGGCTCTTAACCTCGGCCCCGGGAAAACCTTTGCGCAGCATGAGTTGCTCGTCCGGATGCACGATGATCCGGCCCGCCCGGCTGACCAGGTAGGCGAATTCGTTGGTGCCGCTACGCCCACTCTCCATCGCCCGGCTCAACCGGGCTGCGCGCAACATCGAGCGAAGCCGGTCCAGGGCCAGGTCCGCCGTGGCGACGCCGATGAAGTTGGATCCGGCCTCGTACATGGGCACGGCGAGGGTTACCATCGTGATTTCAGAGCCGCCCTCATCGAAGTAAGGGTCCGTGACGTAGAAACTCCGCGAAGTCTTGGGGCCAACGTACCATTCCCATTTCGGATCGTGGTAGTCGTATCCCAGCGTCACCTTGTTCGGCCAGCTCTTGCGGTCCACCCAGGGCATGGCATCCGGCTCCTGCCAGCTTTTGTGTTCGAAAGCCATGGCAAGGCCGTACACCTCATCTTCCGGCACCTGCGTCAGGAGTTGAGCCATGAACGGCACCATGCCGGGGTCGGGATTCCGCCCCACCGCCTGCTGGCGGCTGGCCGTGCTACGGGGCAACATGCCGGCGCGCGCGACGAAGTCGTCCACCCGGCGCGCGGCGGCGCGGATATCGGCCATGGCTTTGCTGTTGGTTTGTTCGTCCAACTCCGCGCGGCCCGCGCGGTAGTTGAACCACACGGTCAACCCGAGCACCAGCGCGGCGGCAAGACCAACGCCGATTTGCAACCGGCGGGCGATGCTATGATGAGTGAAAACTTGCTTCATGTGGAAAGGCATCAAAACTATTTGGTCCGTCACCCGTCATCGCCGGTGACATCTAGGAGCCGGCCATGCTCGCAAATAAGGACGCCGCAAACCAATTCAGCCAATAGTCCCTCGAGAAACATCTGCCACCAGCCGGGGCAATTTTTCCAGCCGGCATTACGGTTAGTGTTCTGGCTCATACACTCAAGGAGGAATTACAAAAAGCAGAGGTAACGATCAGGCTGAGAGTTGACCTTTCTCTTGGACCGCGAGCTCAAGCAGCGCCAGCGCCTCGGCGAAGGCAAAGCCACCGACCTGTTGTTCGAAGCTTACAAACTTATCCTGCGCCAACAGCGTTCGGAAAACCTCGCGATTGTTTTCGAGGCATTCGCTAGCAGCGGGATCGAAGTTGTTCAAGTCCGCAATCATTTCCTGCACGACACGCTTGGCCCACTCGGGATCCAGCGGAGCGGTCGAAGCGGCAACTGGCGCGGTGGAGTCCACGGGCGGCAACGCGGCGCGGAGGCCGTCGACAAATTCTTGCAAGGTCGTTCCAAGTTCGTTTAACAACGGAGTCAGCTCAGCGGAGGCAGTTTTTGTCGCGATGGCTTTTTCAACGTTGCCAGCCAGCTGCTGAATTGGGCGCGCGCCGAGATTGCCGGCTACACCCTTGACGGTGTGGGCCAAACGCTCGGCAGCGGAGATGTCATTGCGCGCCAGCGCGTCGGCAATCTGAGCGGGGGCCGGACCTTGTTGCTCGATGAACAAGTGGAGCAGTTTCAAATACAGTTTGCGATTGCCCGCGACGCGGGTCAGGCCGTCTTTGGCGTCCAAGCCTGGGATAATCGGCAGGTCATTGGCCTGAGGAGCGCAGCTTTCAGACCGCTTCGACTCCGTAGTCGATTGAGGAGTAGAAGCAATCCCCGCGGGCTCAGCTTTTGCCGGCGCAAGCGTGCTGAAGCCCGGGTTTCGATCCGAATTCGCGGCGGTAGTCGGTTTGTAGAACCGGCCCACTGTTTCAAACAAATTGCCCGGATCAATAGGCTTGGAGATGTGATCGTTCATGCCAGCGGCGAGACAACGCTGGCGCTCCTCGAACGTCGCATGTGCCGTCATGGCGACGATCGGGAGCAGGTCGAAGCGGGCGTGGGACCGGAGCTTCGCGGTGGCCTGATAGCCGTCCAATTCGGGCATTTGAAGATCCATCAGCACCACGTCGAACGGAGGCGGTTGCGCTCCGTTTGACAGAAGCTCCACCGCCTCGCGTCCATTATTGGCAACTTTGACCGTGGCGCCTTCACTTTCCAGAAGTTCGATGGCGACTTGCTGGTTGATCTCGTTGTCCTCAGCCAGAAGAATTCGAGCGCCGCGCAATCGTTTCGCAGAATCGTCTGCCTCCGCGACACGCGGGTTCTCGCCTTCGTCCGCGAACACACTGACAAGCGTATCCACAATCATGGACTTGGTGACGGGCTTGACCAGGAAACCGTCGAGCTGCAATCGCTCGGCCTCTTCGCGCACTTCCTCGCGGCCAAACGCAGTCACGAGCACGATGTGTGGCGGATGCTTCAACGTCTCATCGCTCTTGATGTGGCGGCTGGCCTGAAGACCGTCCATGCCGGGCATGCGCCAGTCCATGAACACAATGTCGTAAGGCTCCGTGGCGTCCTGCTGCTGGATGGCCGCGATGGCTTCCTGGCCCGAGGCAACTAGGTCCACGCGGCTGGTGAGGCTGCTCAACGGCTCCTCCAGGATTTCGCGCGCGGCGGGATTGTCATCGGCCACCAACACGCGAAGCCGGGCCAGTTTTTCGGGAATAATTTTCTTGGTGCCGGTAGCGGCGCCGACGTCGAGCCAGATGGTGAAAAGGAACGTGCTACCCACGCCAGCCTCGCTTTCGAGCCAGATGCGTCCGCCCATCAACTCGACCAGGCGCCGGCAAATGGTCAGCCCCAATCCAGTACCACCGTGCTTGCGCGTGGTGGAGGAGTCAGCCTGCGTGAAGGGCTGAAAAAGTTTCGCGGATTGCTCCGGGGTCATCCCCATGCCCGTGTCGCGCACGGAGACCTTCAGTTGCACTTTCCCGCCCGTGCGTTCGAGCAGTTCGATGTTCAACCTGATTTCACCCCGTTCCGTGAACTTGACCGCGTTGTTGACGAGGTTGGTCAGGATCTGGCCGAGGCGAAGCGGGTCGCCCAAAAGGTTCTCGGGAATCTCCGGCGCAACATGGGCCAGAAACTCCAGGCCCTTGTCGTGCGCTTTCTGGGCCGTGAGGGTTGTGACCGAACTGATCACTTCGTCGAGCTTGAAGTCCGTCTTCTCAATGTCGAGCTTGCCCGCTTCGATCTTCGAGAAATCCAGGATGTCGTTGATGATGGCCAGTAGCGATGTGCCCGCGTTGTGGACCTTGCTGACGTAGTCGCGCTGCTTCGGCGTGAGTTGGGTCTTGAGCGCGAGGTGCGAGAGGCCGATGATGGCGTTCATCGGTGTGCGAATCTCGTGGCTCATGTTGGCGAGGAAATCAGACTTGGCCTGCGTCGCTTCCTCGGCCTTCTGTTTGGCCACGACCAACTCGGCCAGTCGGAGCCGCTCGAGGTCGCGCAGCCGCTTCTTTTCCAGGCTGGTGGTGACCCGGGCGCGCAGCAGGGTGGCATTGAAAGGCTTGGGGAGAAAATCTTCTGCACCGGACTCGATACATTTCACCGCGCTCTCCATTTGCTCGGCCGCGGAAATTACGATGACCGGCAATCCGCTCAAGTCCGGGTTGGCTTTGAGCACAACGAGAACTTCCATGCCGTTCATCTCGGGCATCTCCATGTCGAGCAACACCAGGTCGAAGGGCTTCGTGAGCGCCAGTTCGAGCGCCTGACGTCCGTTGGTCGCCTCAGTGATGTTGCGAAAACCGAGCGTGTTGAGCGCCCGGATCAACCCCAGCCGCATCGTGCGGCTGTCGTCCACCACCAGCACCGCCGCCAGTTGCAACGGCCCAGTTGCAAGAACGGCGGCAGAATCCTCCGGAGGCGTCAGTTTGGAATTGGGGTTCTCCTCGTTCATAGCGGTGGGCTGGTTCAAATTCATGGCTCGGCCCGCGCAATCAACGGAATGATCCGGCCGACTTTCGCCAGCAACTCTTCGTCGCGAAAAGGTTTGATCAAATAGTCCCGCACGCCCAAGCGGGCTGCGGTGGCGATATATTCCGGGCTTGACTCCGTGGTCAGCATGATGACCGGTGTCCGTTTGAGCGCAGGGTTTTCGCGCATTCTGCGCACCATGGTAATGCCGTCCATAACCGGCATGTTCCAATCCGAGAGGATGAGGTCGGGTTTCTCCTGGAGCGCGGCGGCCAAGCCCTCCTCTCCGTTGACGGCCTCGCGCCAATCGCAGGCAAATCGCGCAAAAAGGCGGGCCAGCGACAACCGGATCGTTTTGCTGTCGTCCACGTTGAGGATTCTTGGAATCATGCGCGAACCGGTTCGGCGAGTGCCTGAAGAATGGCCCGCGGCATTTGCTCAAGGGGAGCGACCTGGTCCACGACTCCCAGTTTGATGGCGGCTTGGGGCATGCCGTAAACCACACAGCTGTCCTCGTGTTCGGCCAGCGTTCGCGCTCCGGCAGCCCGTAGCGCCTGCATCCCCCGAGCGCCATCGCTTCCCATGCCGGTCAACAAGACTGCCACCGCCTGCGCGCCGGCGTGCTCGGCAGCGGAACGGAACAGCACGTCCACCGCGGGGCGGCAATGATGCACCGGCGGGGATTGCGTGAGCCGGACCCGGTAGCCGCTTCCAAAACGGACCAATGCCATATGAAAATCACCGGGCGCCACCACACACAAGCCACGGCGCAGTTCGTCGCCCTCGCGCGCTTCACGAACTTCAAATGGGCACAGTCTATTCAAATGCTCGGCCATGCTCCGGGAGAAATTGGGGGGGATGTGCTGAACCACGGCGATGGGTGGAAGTTCGCCCGGCAACTGGGGCAGCAGAAAACGCAACGCCTCCACCCCGCCAGTCGAAGCTCCGATCAGGATGATCCGCCGCGCGGAGAATTCTCCGGCAGGTACGGATTTTGAAAGTCGCGGCGGGGCCGTGACGCTGGTTTCCCGGCGACGCGGCTGGAGTCGAGCGCGGGCGGCGGCCTTGACGAGATGGACGAGTTGATAGGCGACTTCCCCCAAGGCTTGGCTGCCGTTGGGCTTGCCCACCACATCCACCGCTCCGGCGGCCAGTGCCTCCATCGCCTTGGCCGATCCCTGCGGAGTCAGGGCGCTAACCACGACCACCGGCATTGGATGGTGCTCGTTGAGAATCTTTAGAAAGCTCAACCCGTCCATGCGCGGCATTTCGAGGTCCAGCGTGATGACATCCGGCTGCAGCTTGAGAATCTTCTCGCGCGCCACGTATGCGTCGCAGGCGGTGTCGATGATTTCGATCTCCGGATCCTGACCGAGGGCCTCGCTGATGGCCCGGCGGGCGACGGCGGAGTCGTCCACGATCAGGACCCGGATTTTGCGTTTGGCACTCATGGCTTGCGAAACACACTTTGCCGCACCGATTCCAAATCGTGGCGGATTCCCATCAAACTCTCCGAATGCCCGATCACAAGAAAGCCGCCCGGGGCCAGTTGCCGCGTGAGTTTATGCACCAGGGTCGCGCGCGACGCGGGATCGAAATAAATCATCACGTTGCGGCAGAAGATCACGTGTTGTTCGCGCGGTACCGGATATTCGGCCTGAAACAAATTGATGCGTTGAAACCGCACGCGCTTTCGCAGATCGGCCTTTACCCGGCAGGTCCCGTCGTGGGCGCCCACGCCACGTTGAAAGTAACGCTTTAACAACTCCGGCGGCAAGGCGTGCCGGGGGTCGAGCGGGTAAATGCCCCGTTCCGCCTCCGCCAGCATGCGGTGCGAAATATCCGAAGCCTCCACGTGCCAGTCCACAGAAGGATGCTCGCGGAAAGACTCCGCTAGCACGATCGCCAATGAGTAAGGCTCCTCGCCAGAAGAACCGGCAGCGGACCAAACCCGTAGCGGTGAACCTTCGGCGGCGAGCCGCGGAAGCAAATCGGGCAACATCCGACCCGTGAGAAACGAGAAATGCTCCGGCTCGCGGAAGAACCGCGTGTGGTTCGTGGTAATGAGATCCACCAACTGCTCGATCTCGTCCGGGCCTTGCGCGGAGCGGAGCACGGCACAGTAGTCATCATAGGAAACGAGCCCCAGCGCACGCAACCGCTTGCGCAGCCGGTTGGCCAGCATGGGCTGTTTGTCGGGGCCGATCCGGATATGACTGTGCTGGTACACCAAGGCCACCAGCGTCCGGTAGGCTTCGGCCGACGGCGTGGCCGTGAACGACGCATGCATCCGCGGCAACCCGCCCCGCGCCCCGGTCGGCTCAGAAGTTCTTGAAGTTTTCGTCATCTTCGTCAGCGGCCGGATGGCCATCGCCGGGCATGGGAATGACCTTGCGCTGGCCCGCTCCGAGGGATTTGTGCGGCTGCGGGCGGGGCCGCGGCCGTGGGGCCGGCTGATTGCTGAATACGGTCACATGCGCGGCATGCGCCACGGCTGGGGATGGCGGGGCAACTGATACTGTGTCCGCCCCGCCCACGAGCTGGCGGAGTTTGCCGACCATGTCCTTGAGGGTCGCCGCCTGAGCATCCAGTTCCTCGGCGGCGCTGGCGCTTTCCTCCGCGCTGGCCGAATTGCTCTGCGTGACCTGGTCCATCTGGGTGATGGCGGTGTTAATCTGTTCGATGCCCTGGGCCTGTTCGCGCGCGGCGGTGGCAATCTCCGCGACCAACGCGTCGGTGGACGATACTTTGCCGGCGATTTGCGTGAGCGATTCGCCGACCTTGGCGCAACTGAGGGAGCCATTGCGACTGCTCGCAATCGCGGCTTCGATTTTGTTTGCCGTTTCCTTCGCGGCGGCGGCACTGCGCTGGGCCAGCGAGCGAACTTCGTCCGCGACCACTGCAAATCCGGCGCCCGCCTCGCCAGCGCGCGCTGCTTCCACCGCGGCATTCAACGCCAGAATGTTCGTCTGGAAAGCGATCTCATCAATGTTCTTCACGATCTTGGCGACCTCGGCGCTGGAGCTGTCAATGGCTGCCATCGCCTGGGTCATCTCGACCATCGTGCGGGAACCGGCTTGCGCCACGGCATGAGCCTCGCCTGCCAGCGTTTTGGCTTTCTCGGCGTTGTCCGCGGTTGAGCGGATCATGCTCGAGATTTCTTCCAGTGAGGCGCTGGTTTCCTCCACGGACGCCGCCTGTTCGCTGGCGCCCGACGAGAGATTCTGACTTGCCGCCGAGACTTGGCCCGCGGCCGAGGCGGTCTGCGTGGCGCCCTGGTCGAGATTGGTTGCGATATCGCGGAGCACCCGGGTGGTCGAGCGCACGATTTGCCAGGACAAGAAGCCGGCCACTACCAATGCCGCCGCGAGCGCGAGGCCAATGAGCCGGACACCGGATTCGGCATCCTCTTTGCCGATCTTGCCGGCATCCATGCCCAGTTTTTCATTGTAATCGATATCAGCACTGACGGCCTTGACGGTCGCTTCGTAGGCGGGGATAACCGCTTCGGTCAGTAACTTCTTGGACTCTTCCACCTTGCCCTGGCGGACCAGATCCAGATAGCGGGTGCGGACGGAAACGAAGTCCGCCCGGGCTCGTTTCGCTTCTTCAAAGAGCCGGCGATCCTCGCTGTCGGAAAGGAGTGGCTCGTATTGCTTGATCAACTCGTCAATGCGTTTGCGATTTTCGGCAATGCGCTCTTCGAGTTCCTTGCGCTGGTCGCCCGGCTCGGCATCGGCGTAGAGGAGGAGGGTGAAGATGTTGTCACGTGTCGCCCCCGCGTATTCACGCAGGGTCAGAATGCTGGGCAGGGTGTTATCCGCCAGATTGGCGACGGACTGGCTGACGCCCGAGAGCCGCCAGAGAGCAATGGCGCCGAGCACAACCGAAATCAGCACCATAGCGGCGAAGCCGAAAATGATCCGACGAGAGATGGTCCAGGTGTTCATAAAATTTGGTTTTGAGGATTCGGTTTCTGAGATGGAACAAGAGTCAGAAGGCCTTCCTTGAGGAAAACCTTGTCGAGGTCGAGCAGTGTCTTGACGCCGCCGTTTATGGTGGCCAAGCCGAGGATGTAATCCGTATTGGGTGAACCGCCGAAGTCCGGGGTCGGTGCGAGTTCCTTCTCGCCCAGTTGAACCACTTCCTCCACGGCGTCCACGATGGCCCCCATCAGCATGACAGTGACGGGCGGGGCGCCAACCTGGACGACAATAATGCAGGCCCGGTCACCGTAGCTTCCGGTCGAGAGCTGGAATTTGGCCCTGAGATCGAGAATCGGAATGACTTTGCCCCGGAGATTAATGACACCCTTGATGTATTCTGGCATCCGCGGGACCGGGGTGATGGGACACAGGCGGATGATCTCGCGAACCCCCAAGACCGGCAGCCCGTAGGACTCGCGGCCCAACCGGAAGGTCAGGTAACGCCCCGGCTTGGCGGCGGTGGCGACCGCAGGAGGAGAGTCCGTCGTCATAGGTTCATAGAGTTCGCTGGCAATGATTGGCGAGCAACGCCTCCGCATCCAGCAGAAAGACGATTCCCTTGCCGTTGGCTCGGTGAGCAACCTGCCTGAGGAGGTCGGAATTCACACCGCCCATTTCGGCCGGAGCGTCCGCGATCGTGTCCTCGGCAAGCGGTTCAACGGACGCGACCGTGTCAACGGCGAGGGACAGGTGCTTCCGGCCGTTAGTCAAGACAATGGCGACTTCTTTCTGCGATTCCCGAAAAGCGGCCTGCGCCTCCGCGAACAGGTTGATCACCGCGCGCAGATCGCCTTGCTCCGCGTGCTGGATCATGGCCCGGGCTTGGACGTGATCGCCCCGTTCAGCGCACTTCAGGACGGCGTCCGCGAGGGTGTGGATGCGTTGGTGTGGCAACTCGAGACGCCGCATCACCGAAGCAAAACCAATATCCTTCGGTTTGTAACCGTAATACCACTTGCCGAAGGCACATTGGGAGGGATCGCGCGCGAGGGTAAAGGGGCGTCGGTCGTTGACCGCCGCCAGAAGTTCCTGGAGCCAGAGGACATGGTCCTGCTCGCGCGCGACCAACATGGCAATCATCGCCTCGACCTCTTCGAGGGCTGAGGAGAAGCCCAAGCGCAACCGCAGATCCACCAGCGGAAGCACTTTGCCGCGCAGGTTGATGACCCCGCGGAGGTAACGGGGGACATTCGGAACCTCGTTCCAAGGCGGCGTGCGGGTGATCTCCCGCACATACGCGGCGGACACCGCCAGTTGCAGGTCCTTCACACCGGCGACCACATAAGGAAGCCTGGCAACTGCTTTCATATTCCGGGGGACTGCTCACCGTTGGTAGGGTTGCCGGTTTGCTGGCATTTCACGAGCGTATCCACATCCAGTATCAAGCCGACCCGGCCATCGCCCAGAATCGCAGCGCCCGCCAGCAGGTCCTGTTTGCGGAAGGTCTCGCCGAGATTCTTGATCACGACCTCCTGCTTGCCGAGCAGTTCATCCACGAGGATGCCGCGCGCGGCGTTGCCGGACTCGACGACAACGATGATCCCTTCCGTCGGGTCCACTGCCCGGTACGGTGTCCCCAAGTGCTGCCCCAGGCGCAGAAGTGGAGTCAACCGCCCGCGCACACTGACCACTTCGCCGCGTTCGTGCACCGTGCTGACCATGCCGGGCCGGGGCCGGAATGATTCGCGCACCGACAACGTCGGAATGATGTACCGGTCTTCGCCCACTCCGACCAGCATGCCGTCAATGATGGCCAGCGTGAGCGGCAAAACGATGGTGAAGGTGGTGCCCTGACCAGCGACGGACTTGATCTCGACCTTTCCACGCAGCTTCTCGATGTTACGATGAACGACATCCATGCCCACCCCCCGACCGGAGACATCGGTGACTTTTTCGGCGGTGGAAAAGCCGGGCGCAAAGATCAGGGCGAAAATCTCCTCCTCGGTCGGAGTGGTGTCCGGCTTGACCAGGCCGCGTTCACGCGCCTTGGCCAGGATGCGGTCGCGGTCCAAACCTTTGCCGTCATCCTGGATTTCAATGACAATGCCGCCGCGCTGATGGGACGCCGAAAGACGAATCGTCCCCAGCGCGGGTTTTCCATGTGCCTCGCGCACCGCGGGCAATTCGATGCCGTGGTCGATCGAATTGCGGATCATGTGGACCAGCGGGTCGCTCAATTCTTCGACGATGTTGCGATCCAGTTCCGTCTCTTCCCCATCCGTGACCAGTTGCACCTGCTTGTCCTGCTGCGCGGCGAGGTCGCGCACCAGGCGCGTCATTTTTTGAAACGTCCGGCGGATCGGCACCATGCGCAACGACATGGCCGTGCGCTGCAATTCGGTGGTGATGCGGCCGAGTTGACGCAGAGTGCGCGCCAGATGACGGCTGGACAATCGCTGCACCTCGGGGTCCTGGACGACCATGGATTGAGCGATGACTAGTTCCCCGACCAAATCCACCAGACTGTCGAGCTTCCGGGTATCGAGTTTTACGAAACCCGCGGCGCTCTCCAGCTTGGCCGAAGACTGAGTGCGCTCTTTTTCGGGAGGCGTGCTCGTTGCCGAGTCCTCAACAGGCGGCGAGACTGGCGCAGCGGCCTCCTCAGGTTGTTTGGGAGTTGCGGCTTTGAGTGGGGCGGGGACGGTTGCTGGCGAAGGCCCGCCGTGCAAGGCGGCCCGCACACGTTGCCGGAGCAGCCGGGTGGGCACGATTATCGGATCGCCCGGCTTCACGCCCTGGAGTTGTTCGCCGATTTCCCGGGTGTAGTGCTTGAGCGCGTCCCCGCCAGCGAGAATGAGGTTGATGATGTCCGAGTTGATGCTGAGTTCCGAACGGCGTGCGGCATCGAGGAGCGACTCCAGATCGTGCGCCAGTTCCCGCAACGCGTCCAGGTGCAGCAGACCGGCCCCGCCTTTCAAAGTGTGGAAGGCGCGAAAGGTGGAATTGATGGTCTCGGCATCGGCGGGATTCTCTTCCAACACCAAAACGCCTTGCTCGATGTGCTGCAGCAATTCCTGGGATTCGCCGTGGAACTCGCGAAGCAGTTCGGAATCATCGGCCAGGTTCAAGCGGATCGCCGGTTCGTCCGCGGCAGGTTGCGGGGCCAGCGACTTGGACGGAGCCGGTTTTGGGTCTGCGATCGCAGGCTTGACGAAGCTCCCTGTGGATTGCTTCCACGCAACTGGAACCGCAGGCATTGCCGCACCCCGCTCCCACGCCGCGATGACCGAACTCATCCACGCATGCCATTCGTTCAAAAAACGGATGGATTCGCCGTTGAAGGTTCCCGGTCCATCCAAGATCTGATCCAGCAACGCCCGGGCGGAAGTCAGACCCGTCGCGAGGTTTGCCGGTGCGTCATCGCGGGGGAGTTCCTCGAAATCCATCAGCAGGCTGTTGATTGGCAAGAGACCGGTGTCCTTACCCGGCTCGACGAAAGCCAACTCTTCACCCAGTTGCGCCAGGATTTTAGCCGCACGATCCCAGCCGGGGGTATTTTGTTGCGTCGTAACCACTAGGGCCTCCTACCATATCCTAAGAGTCGCGTGCAAGCATGCTCTCCAGCCCGTTTGTCAAAGGCTGGACTCATCCGGTTAAATTGTTGGCTCGCGCACATCATGATTCAAAGCGCAGGGTGTTCCTTTAGGTCACTTCGCTTGATGGGTCGCCCATTGATCACGCATGTTCATTCGTTTCGTTGAAAATTGTCCACCAACTCTGCACCGGCAGCATAGCGACAAATGCTTTTGGGCCAGCGTGCGTAATTGCCAGACATCGTGAATATCAGGTCGTGCCATCGGTTTTCTCCTCGCCAATGCCCAGTCCCTGTCGGTCTGCCACCGAAGCGTCCTGCTTTTCATCCGCGTCCTTAAAGGATCGTTCAACCGTGCCTTGCAGGCGTTCTTCCCAGTGTCGCAACGAGGGATGGCGCACGGCAGGGAGCACTGTCAGCAGGTTGTTGATCAGCGCGTTCATGCGCCGCATCACCTGCACACTGTTGGCGCCGCAATAACGGATTTCGTCGAGCGCGAGCCGCAGAACATCGTCCCAGGTTGGAAAGGGCACGACGAGCCGGAGCACGCCCTGCGCATCACAGTAGTTGCCGATGTCAAGTTGGCGGTGCCCCAATCGGATCAACAGGTCCTCGATCTGGTCGAGGGCCTGGACCGCCGTGGTGGGATCGTTGATGGCAGGGGAAAGAGCCTTGATGGCAATGTCCACCACCAACCGAATGGCGTATTTGGGGTCCTGTTCGAACGTGCGCTCGTCGCCAATTTCAAAGGCGACTTTCAGCCGGTGTTCCTCCAGCGGTTGGCGTACGGCGTACACATGCACCAAGGGTGAAGTTTCCAATACCGTATCGCCCACAGCCGCCGCGACTTCAACGATGGCACCAGCTTCCGTGGCGAGTTGCAACAACTCCGGAATGCGTATGCACTGAATCACCTGGGGACGCCCAAGGTGGGTCAGCGTCTGCGCGCGAACCAGTCGGTCAAGTCCCGTAGCGTCCGCGGTCGGCGCGGGCGTGACGGCTTGCGTAGAGGGATACAGTTCCTCAATAGCCTTGCGTCCCTGGTCGCCAGTGAAGATCAACATGCGATTGACCTGCAACATCCCGAGCCGTTCGATCAGGGCAATAAACATTCCGATGCTGGCCACGAGCAGGCCGAAAACCAACCAGCCGCTCAGGAAAGGAACTTTGCCCGAAGCGCTCCGATCGACCCAGGCCAGCATCACGAGCGCATAAAGAAACGTGGCGCTGAACACGCCCAGGGCATGAGACACAACCGTGTCCCGGGCCACCCAAAGCACCAGGCGCGGCGAGTAGGCGGTGGCGCTGAATTGAACCATGACGAACGCCAGCGAAAACACAATGCCGGTCAGGGCGATCATGCCCGAGGAGATGGAGGAACAAACCGCCATCGCCGCCGGGGCGCTCATCGTGGACACCAGGTTCGGCAGGAAATGATGCTCCAACCGCGGAAAAATCATCCCTACAATCAACGTCACCGATACGTAGGCCAACGGAATGATCCACGAGTTCATTCGGTACTTCTGAGAAGACTTCATAGTTTGGCGATTCGAACGGTCATTGCCGCAGACTGACATCGCCAGCCAACAAGCCCGGGCAGTTTGCGGAAAAGCGAGCTGTGTTCATGCGTCAGAAAGTGAGGACGACGCCGACCACCACCGTCGGCTTGCTGTCATCCGGGTTGAAGACGTAGATCGTTAAATCCAACGCCTGGTAGGAGAAGCCGGCCAACAAGCCGCGCTGGATTTCACGGT
>Ga0315910_10001346_pt1 | contig 22742 bp, 14 predicted proteins | sample EdamamesoilMG_FD_204470 | JGI IMG/M metagenome (GOLD analysis project Ga0315910, IMG submission 204470) | Garden soil microbial communities collected in Santa Monica, California, United States - Edamame soil | ecosystem: Environmental > Terrestrial > Soil > Garden | place: USA: California... | reverse complement strand
GCTCCTTGCCCGAGGAGGAGAGCCCCTGGCGCAGCGGGTGCAGCTTCATGTCGCGCCCGGCGTAGGCCGAGTAGCTGCCGTTCACGCGCTCGAGGTCGCTCCACCACTCCTCCCAGGGCAGCTCGCCAATCGCGAGCGCGGCCTTCTCCACGGCCGGGCAGGTCAGGCGCTCGGAGTTGGCCTTGGTGTTCTCGATCGCCTCGCGTGCGATCACGGCCGCGAAGAACTTGACGCCACCCTCCTTGGGGATGCCCTTGTACTTGGTGTTGTACTGCAGCAGGGCCCCGTGGATCTGGCGCAGGTTCGACTGGCAACCGGTGACCTTGGCGCCCTCGATCGCGTCGTTGACCATCGGGGTCAGGGTGGCGACCAGGATCGAGATGATCAGGATCACCGCCAGGAGCTCGATCAGCGTGAAGCCGGGGCGGCGCGAGGCGCGCGGGCGAAGGGGCTTGGGCATGAGGCGTTCGGAATGGGGTCGGCCAGGATAGGCGAGCCGCTCCCCCTACCCTAGCGCGCGGGCGAGGTCACAGGCTGGCGCCCCCGGGCGAGCTCCGTGGCGGCGGCGCGCAGGGCGTCCTTCCGCCCCGTGTCCTCCCAGGCGAAGCCGTCGCGCCCGAAGTGCCCGTGGAAGGCGGTCTTCGCGTAGATCGGGCGCTTGAGGTCGAGGGCCTGGATGATCTTGGCCGGGCGCAGGTCGAAGACCTTCTCGATCGCGGCCACCAGCACCTCGTCGCCGACGCTGCCCGTGCCGAAGGTGTCGACCCGGATCGAGAGCGGCCGGGCCACCCCGATCGCGTAGGCCACCTGCACCTCGCAGCGGCGCGCCAGGCCCGCCGCGACCACGTTCTTGGCCACCCAGCGCGCGGCGTAGGCGGCCGAGCGGTCGACCTTGGAGGGATCCTTGCCGCTGAAGGCCCCGCCCCCGTGGCGGCCCATGCCGCCGTAGGTGTCGACGATGATCTTGCGCCCGGTCAGGCCGCAGTCGCCGTGGGGCCCGCCGATCACGAAGCGCCCGGTCGGGTTGACGTGGTAGATCGTCTTCTCGTCGAGCCAGGCGCTCGGGAAGGTCGGCTTGACGATCTTCTCGATCACCTCGCGCCGGATCGTGGCCTGGTCGACGTCCTCGTCGTGCTGGGTCGAGAGCACGACCGTGTGCGCGCGCAGGACCTTGTCGCCCTCGTACTCGATCGTGACCTGCGACTTCGCGTCGGGGCGCAGCCAGGGGAGCTGCTTCGTGACGCGCAGCTCGGCCTGGCGCTCGACCAGGCGGTGCGCGTAGTGGATCGGGGCCGGCATCAGGACCGGCGTCTCGTCGCAGGCGAAGCCGAACATCAGGCCCTGGTCGCCGGCGCCCTGGTCCTCCTGCTCCTTCTCGGTGCGCGTGACGCCCTGGCTGATGTCGGGCGACTGGCGATCGAGGGCCACCATCACGGCGCAGGTCTTGCCGTTGATGCCCCAGTCGTCGTTCGTGTAGCCGATGCGCTGGATCGTCTCGCGCGCGACCTGGGCGTAGTCGACGTGGGCGCGGGTCGTGATCTCCCCCGCCACCACGCACAGGCCGGTCGTGACCAGCACCTCGCAGGCGACGCGCGAGTCCGGGTCCTCCGCCAGGCACGCATCGAGGACGGAGTCGGAGATCTGGTCGGCCACCTTGTCGGGGTGGCCCATGGAGACGGACTCGGACGTGAAGAGGTGTCGGGCCATGCGAGGGGGAGTCGGGCCGCCGGGAGATCCGGGCCAGCCCGCGAAGGTTATCCGGGCTGCCCCACCGGGGCCAGCGCCGGCAGCCCCATCGACTCGAGCGCCTGCAGCGTGTGCGCGGTCGCCCCGCGCTGCGCCGCGACCGCCGCCATGCCGGCGGCCCCCATGCGCTGGCGCGCGCCGGGATCGGCGGCGAGACGCGCCAGGGCGCGGCCCAGCTCGGCCGCGTCGGCCACCCGCTCCGCGGCACCGGCGGCCGTGAGCAGCGCGGCCTCCTGGTCGAAGTTGTCCACGTGGGGCCCGAACAGCACGGCCTTGCCCTGGGCCGCGGGCTCGAGCATGTTCTGCCCCCCGTGCGGGATCAGGCTCCCGCCCACGAAGACCAGGTCCGCCAGGGCATAGACGCGCTCCAGCTCGCCGATCGTGTCGACCAGCAGCGGACGGGCCGGATCGGCGCGCTCGCCGGCGCGCAGCTCGGTCAGGCGCTGGACGGGCATGCCGGCCGCGCGCAGGCGCGCCGACAGCTCGAGCGCGCGGTCTGGATGGCGTGGCACGAGCACCAGGCGCGCGGCGGGAACGTTCGCGCGCACCGCCTCGGCCACGGCCAGCTCCTCGGGCTCGTGGGTCGAGCCGGCCACCACCACGACTTGCCCCGCCGCGGGCGCGATCCAGCGCTCGAGCTCGGCGCCGGGCTCGAGGGCGCCCACGCGCAGGCCGTCGAACTTCACGTTGCCGGTCACGCACACGCGCGCGGCATCGATGCCGAGCTCCTTGAAGCGGCGCGCGTACTCCTCGCTCTGCGCGCAGAAGAGCGAGATGCGGTTGAACTCCGGCAGCCAGCGCCGGAAGAACACGTAGCGGCCGTGGCTGCCGCGCGTGATGCGGCCGTTGACGACCGCCACCGCGCGGCCCTCGCGGTTGCACTCGCGCAGGAAGTTGGGCCAGACCTCGAGCTCCACCAGCACCACCAGGACCGGATCGACGCGCGCCAGGAAGCGCCGCACGATCCACGAGAGGTCGGCCGGGAAGCGCACCCGCAGGTGCGCGGGGAAGAGCTTCGCGGCCACCTCCGTGCCGGTGTGGGTCGTGCTGCACAGCACCACCTCGCAGCCCGGGTGCCGGCGCTCGAGGGCTTCCACCAGTGCGCGCGCGGCCTTGACCTCGCCCACGGAGACGCCGTGCACGAGCACGCGCGGTCGGGACGCGGCCGGGATGCGCGCGAGCCCCCGCCCCAGGCGCTCCCGCACCATGCGCGCGAAGGCCGGGCTCCTCAGGCTGCGCCACAGGAGCCAGGGCGAGCCGAGGAGGAGCGCCACGACCCAGGCCAGGTCGTAGAGCCCGTGCAGGAGCACGCGCAGGAAGCCGGGGTCCGGATCGCCCCGGAGTGCGGGCGGCAGGCGGAGCGTGCCCGGAGCGCGCCCGGGGTTCTCGAGCTCGGCCATCGGGCGCGATCCTTCCCCCGCCCGGTGCGGAAGTAAAGGAGCCGCGCGCCCGCCGAAAATACACCGGGCCGGGACGCGCGCGTCCCGGCCCGGTGTGGCTACAAGTCCTGGGGCCTACTGGCACCAGAACAGGTCGTCGACCGCCCCTGACCCGCCGAGGGTCACGACGATCTTGACCACGGCGTTGGGGTCGAAGTCGGCCATCTGGCTGGCGGTGACGGTCGAGGCGAAGCCCGCCTGGTTGGCCAGGGTCGTCAGGCTGAGCGTCTTCCAGCCCGGCTCGGGGAAGTTCGCGACCCGGTCACCCGTCCAGTTGCCCGGCACGGAGTAGGTGCGCGTCTTCCCGTTCACGTCGGTCAGGACCACGCTGCTGGAGGGATCGGTCCCGTCGATGTCGACCAGCACGATGCTGGAGGGCATGACCGGCACGCAGAAGTCGAAGGTCAGCGTGCCGCCGTTGGCGTCGTCGTTGTGGGAGCAGTACACCCCCGAGGCCGGCGGGCACTCCGTCTGGTTCCCGTCGTGCTGCAGGATCAGGATGTTGCCCTTGCCGACCAGGAGGTCGGGGTCCTGCGTCGCCGGACCGTTGGTCGAATCCAGGATCGCGGCCGTATTGGCGAGCGAGGGATTCGCGCTACCCGCGATCATGATGGGGTAGGTCGACCCGTTGCAGTCGAACTCCGCGTCGATCTTGGCGCCGTGCGGCATGGGGTTGCCGTCGTCGTCGTTGTCGAACGTGAGCATGTAGCAGTCCGGGCCGCAATCGACGCTCTCGCACGCGATGCCGTCGCCCTGGTAGCTCCCGCCCTGCGCGGCGCAGTCTTCCGGGGTGACCTGCACGCACGTGTAGTCCGGGAGGCAGCAGGCGCCCACGACTATGGTCGGCTCACAGTTCGTGAGGTCGCACGTCACGCCGTCGCCGAAGTAGGTCCCGCCCATGCTCTGGCAGTCGGCCTGCGTCACCTCGACACAGGTCTCGTCGGGCAGGCAGCAGGCCCCCGTCGCCGGCGGCGGAAGGCAATTAGTGGTGGCGCACGCAGTGTCGTCGCCCTGGTAGGTCCCACCCAGGTTTGCGCACTCCGACTCGGTGATCTCCACGCAGCTGAAGTCGGGCAGGCAGCAGGCGCCCGTATCCGGCGGAGGGTTGCAGTTCGTGGTGGCGCACGCGGTGCTACCGCCCTGGTAGATCCCACCCAGGGTCCCGCACTCCGACTCGGTGACCTCCACGCAGCTGTAGTCGGGCAGACAGCAGGCACCCGTCAACGGGGGAGGGATGCAGTTCGTGGACGCGCACGCGGAGCCATCGCCCTGGTAGATCCCCCCCTGGGTTCCGCACTCCGACTCGGTGACCTCCACGCAAGTATCGTCAGGCAGGCAGCAGGCCCCCGTCGGCGGAGGGTTGCAGTTCGTCGTGGCGCACGCCGTGCCATCGCCCTGGTATGTCCCGCCCAGGGTGCCGCACTCCGCCTCGGTGACCTCGACGCACGAGCCATCGGCAAGGCAGCAGGCGCCCGTGGCCGGCGGGGGCGAGCAATCCTCGTCCTCACCGGTCCAGTTGCAGCTCCCGTCGAAGGTCGAGGTGCGCAGGTGCACGCCGCCGCAGCCGGAGTTGGGGCCCGAGGCGCCCAGCGAACCCGGATGGTTGCAGGTGGCGTCGGCGCCGCACTTGTAGCTCACCGGCATCGTGTTGCAGGCCGGGCTCGGCATGGTGAACATGCCCGCGTAAGTCCCGCTCCCGCCCACGGCGTTGAAGCAGAAGTTCCCGCTGCTGGAGCTCTGGACGAAGACCGTGATCGTGTCGCCGGTGCACTCGGTGACCCCGGCGATCGTCATGATGTAGGTCGCGCCCTCCTGGACCTCGTAGTTGTCCGGGCCGTTGCCGACGGCCGGCGTGAAGGCCGAGCAGGCACCGCCCACCGGCGTGACGGAGACGACCACGCCCGTGCCGCAGTCGTGGTTGTTGCTGAAGTGCGTGCTCGAGCCCTTGCCGGAGGACTGGCCATGGGCCGTCGCCAGCAAGGTCGTGCCGACCTCGTTCGAGCTCACCAGCCAGGACGTGACGAAGGTGCCCGAGTCGGTGGCCACCACCGTCCAGGGATCGAAGCCCTCGCCCTGGGGCAGCGTGCCGTCGGCGCGCAAGATGTGCAGGCCGACCAGCTCGTTGGGCAGGAAGCCCGCGCCGGCCAGGATCGCCAGGGTGCCGGGCGGATGGTTGGGAAGGTTCGTGGTCAGGCTGGGCGCGACCTTGCGGTTGGAGCGCGGCCCCCCGCTGACCTGGGCACTGGCGAGCGTGCTCGAAATGCCCAGCGCGGCGATCAGTGCGAGGACACGAAGTCCCCGCCTCGACGGAAGTTGCAACATCTCTCTCTCTCCTTGGGTGTGGTACCTGAATGTTTCCCAGTTGCGGGGGATCACGAAAGGGTAGGAATGCGACCCCGGTCCCGCCAGACGCAAAGCGACGAAAGGCCCGAGACCTCGAGGGCGGGAAGCGCGGGGCACGCCCCGCCACCAGGAGGGCTTCCTCTGCCTGGAAGCCGGGTGGTTCCCACCAAAGCAGGAAAAGGTCCAGGGCACGACGCACTCCGGAGCTCGACCCTCGGAACGAGCTCCGGGCTCAGCTCGCCCCGTGGCACTTCTTGTACTTCTTGCCGCTGCCGCAGGGGCACGGGTCGTTGCGGTCGACCTTGGTCACGGGCGGCGGCGGCGGCGGCGCGGCCGCGGGCTTGGGCGGCTGGGTCCGGCGCATGGCGTCGAAGGCGGCCGAGGCCGGCGGGCGGCGCGTGGCCATGCGCGCGGCCAGGAGCTGCTGCGCGGCCTGGATCTGCTCCGGGGTCGGCTGGGCCACGCGACGCGCAAGAGGTGAGCTGGGCTCGCCGGTGAAGCCCGCCGGCGGGGCGCTGCCGCTGCCGGTGGCGGTCTCGGCCGGCGGCGGGCCCTGCTGCACGCGCACGCGCAGCGAGAGGCTCGCGACCTCCTCCTCGATCGCCACCATGAGCTTCTCGAACAGCTTGAAGCCCTCGGCCTTGTACTCGTTCTTCGGGTCCTTCTGCCCGTAGCCGCGCAGGCCGATGCCGTGGCGCAGGGCGTCGATCGCGCGCAGATGGTCCATCCACTTGCCGTCGATCGCGTGCAGCAGGAGGTGCCGGTCGACCTTGCGCTGCAGCTCGACCCCCAGCTCCTTCTCGCGCTCCTCGTAGCGCGCCAGCACGGCCGCCAGGGCGTCCTTCGGGTCCGGCTCCTCGGCCACGGCCGCCAGGGCCGCGCTCTGCATGAGCTCGACCCCGAAGAAGCGCAGGAACCAGTGGCGGAAGCGCTCGCCGTCGCCCTGGAAGGTCGTCGCCCCGCGGCGCACGACGTTCTCGACCATGGCCACGACCTTCTCGCGCAGCTCGTGGTCGCCGAGGACCTCCTGGCGCACCTTGTAGATCGTCTTGCGCTGCTGGTCCATCACCTCGTCGTACTCGAGGAGGGACTTGCGGATCTCGAAGTGGTAGTCCTCGACCTTCTTCTGGGCCTTGGCGATGGCGCGCCCGACCATCGGCGACTCGATCGGGACGCCCTCCTCCATGCCCAGGCGCTTCATCGCGTTGGTGACCCAGTCCTTGTAGAAGCGCCGCATGAGCGGGTCCTGCAGGGACAGGTAGAAGCGCGACTCGCCGGCGTCGCCCTGGCGGCCGGAGCGGCCGCGCAATTGGTTGTCGATGCGACGCGCCTCGTGGCGCTCGGTGCCGAGCACGTACAGCCCCCCGAGGGCCAGGACCTCCTCCTCGTCCCGGTCGCACTGCGCGCGCACCTCGGCCCGCACGCCGTCGATCTCCGCCAGGTGCTCGGGATCGCCCTCCTTCAGCTCCTTCTCCTCGAGCGCCCGGCGCAGGCGCCACTCGAAGTTGCCGCCCAGCTTGATGTCGGTCCCGCGCCCGGCCATGTTGGTCGAGACCGTCACGGCGCCCTTCTCGCCCGCGCGCGCCACGATCTGCGCCTCGCGCGCGTGGTTCTTGGCGTTGAGGACCTCGTGCTTGATCCCGCGGCGCTGGAGCATCCCGGAGAGCTTCTCCGAGTTCTCGACCGAGGTCGTGCCCACCAGGATCGGCTGGCCCTTCTCGTGCACGCGCGCGATCTCGTCGACGATCGCCTTCCACTTCTCGGGCTCGGTGCGGTAGACGGTGTCGACGCGGTCGTCGCGCACGACCGGCAGGTTGGTCGGAATCGAGACCACGTCGAGCTTGTAGATCTTGTGGAACTCGCCGGCCTCGGTGATGGCCGTGCCGGTCATGCCGGCCAGCTTCGAGTAGAGCCGGAAGTAGTTCTGGTACGTGATCGTCGCCATCGTCTGGTTCTCGGCGCGGATCGGGATGCCCTCCTTGGTCTCGACCGCCTGGTGCAGGCCATCGGACCAGCGCCGTCCGGCCATCTTGCGGCCGGTGAACTCGTCCACGATCACGACCTCGGGCGGGCCCTCCGAGGTGTCGACCACGTACTCCTTGTCCTTCTCGTACAGCGTGTGCGCGCGGATCGCGTTCTCGATGTAGTGCGGCCAGTCGGTCTGGCCCGGCAGGTAGAAGGACTCGATCCCGAGCAGCTTCTCGGCCTCCTCGATGCCGGCCTCGAGCAGGTGCACGGCGCGCTCCTTCTCCTTGACCTCGTAGTGCTGGTCGCGCACCAGCTTCTTCGCGACCGTGTCGGCCGCGCGGTACTTGTCCGGCATGTGCTCGGCCGGCCCGGAGATGATCAGGGGCGTGCGCGCCTCGTCGATCAGGATCGAGTCGACCTCGTCGACGATGGCGTAGTACAGGTGCTGCTGGACCTGGTCGTCCAGGCGCGCCTTCATGTTGTCGCGCAGGTAGTCGAAGCCGAACTCCGAGTTCGTGCCGTAGACGATGTCGCCGCGGTAGATCGGCAGGCGCTCGGCCGAGCTCATCTGCGACTGGATCGCGCCGCAGGAGACGCCCAGGTAGCGGTAGATCGGCCCCATCCACTCGGCGTCGCGCTTGGCCAGGTAGTCGTTGACCGTCACCAGGTACACGGGCCTGCCGGTGAGCGCGTTCAGGTACAGCGGCAGGGTCGCGACCAGGGTCTTGCCCTCGCCCGTCATCATCTCGGCGATCGTGCCCTGGTGCAGGACGATGCCGCCCACGATCTGCACGTCGTAGTGGCGCAGCCCGAGCGTGCGCTTCGAGGCCTCGCGCACCAGCGCGAAGGCCTGCGGCAGGAGGTCCTCGAGGGTCTTCTCGCCGCTCGCGACCTGGGCCTTGAAGCGCGCCGTCTCCTGCAGGAACTGCTCGGCCGAGAGGCCCTGGGCCCAGCCCTCCAGGGCGTTGACCTGGACCACGGCCGGCGCCAGCGTGCGCACCATGCGCTCGTTGCGCGAGCCGAAGAAGGATTTGAGCGTCCGTCCGACGCGGTCGCCGGCCGCCGTGAGGCGGTCGTTGAGGGTTGACCAGTCCACCATGTCGCCTGCCTGGGTCGCGTTCGCTCCAGCGGCCGGACGGGGCCCGTCCAGGGACCGCTGGCGAGCGGAACATTAGACGGGCTCGGGCGCCCCGGAGGAAGGCCCTGGCCCAGGGGCCTCGCCGCGGGCCCCGTCGAGCAGGCGCGCGATCATCGCGAACAGCACGTGGCGCGGGTAGGGCTTGCGCAGGAGCCCCGAGACGCGCCGCAGGCGCGAGAGGTCGATGGTCGAGGCCGTGGCGAGGAGCACCGGCAGGTGGGCGGTGCGGCCCTCCCGGCGCAGGCGCGCCAGGACCTCCTCGCCGTCGAGCTGGGGCATCTCGTAGTCGAGCAGCACCAGGTCCGGCAGGGGCCCGGACTCGAGCCGCGCCAGGGCCTCCAGGCCGTCGCGCGCGATCTCGACCTCGTAGCCGCGCGCGCGCAGCAGCGCCGCCAGGCCCTGGGCCACGTCGGCCTCGTCGTCCACCAGCAGGAGGCTCTTCTTCTTGTTCTCCTCGCGCTCGACGCGCGCCAGCTCCTCCATCAGGACGCGCAGGTCGGCGTGCGTCGGCAGGCCGGCGCGGTCCCACTGGTCCTCGATCGCCAGCTTCAGGCGCCGGTTGTAGGCCTTCAGGCGCTGCCACTCGTCGTACTCCGGGTTGTCGGGCCGGATCTCGAGCTGGTCGTGGGTGTCGACGGAGAAGAAGTACTCGCCGTTCACCAGGTGCTCCTGGACGACGAACTTCATGAAGGGATAGCGGTCGTTGCCCAGGCGCAGGGCGTAGCGCTTGAGTCCGCCGCCGCCGCCCTCGACCCTCTCGAAGCGCGCGAACAGGGCCGCCAGGTCGGCCGAGCCGCGCAGCTCCTCGAGCGACAGCGTGGGCGTGCTGCCGGCCCCGTGCGGCCAGGCGGCCGCCAGGTAGATGTCGAGCGCACGACGCACGTGGGCCGGGGTCAGGTGCTCGAGGCGCATGGCCGCTAGCGAGCCGCCGGCGCCGGCGCGCGCCGCGGACGGCCGTCATGGATCGTGCCGACCAGCTCGTCGACGCTGGCCAGGCCCTCGGCCTCGAGCAGGCGCGCCATCTCGCGCGCGATGCGCCCGGGCAGGGCCGGATCGGCGAAGGCGGCGGTCCCGACCTGCACCGCGGCGCAGCCGGCCACCAGGAACTCGAGCGCGTCCTCGGCGCCCTGGATCCCGCCGCAGCCCACGACCGGGATCGAGACCGCGCGCGCGCACTCCCAGGCGCAGCGCAGGGCCACCGGCTTGATGCCCGGCCCGGAGTAGCCGCCCTGCACCGTGGCCAGGCCCGGACGGCGCGTGCGCCAGTCGAGCGCCAGCCCCAGCAGCGTGTTCACGGCCGTGAGCGCGTCGGCGCCGGCGCCCGCGACCGCGCGCGCGATCTCGCCCAGGCCGGCGGTGTTGGGCGAGAGCTTGGCGAACAGCGGCTTCTTCGTCGCCGCGCGCACGGCCGCGATCACCTCGGCCGCGGCGCGCGCGTCGGTCGCGAAGGGCAGCTTCCCGCCCTGCACGTTGGGGCAGGAGAGGTTGACCTCGAAGGCGTCGATGGCCGCCTCGCCGTCCAGGCGCGCGGCCATGGCCGCGAAATCGGCCACGCTCTCGCCGCCGATGTTGGTCACGACCACCGTGTCGGCGCGCGCCATGACCGGCAGCACGTGGGCCGCGTAGTGCTCGACCCCGCGGTTCTCCAGGCCGATCGAGTTCAGGAGCCCGGCCTCGGTCTCGCAGATGCGTGGCGCCGGGTTGCCGCCGCGCGGCAGCAGCGTGACCGTCTTCGAGACCCAGGCGCCGAGCTCCTCCGCCCCCGTGAAGCCCTCCATCTCGAGCCCGTGCCCGTAGGTGCCCGAGGCGGAGAAGACCGGATTGCGCAGCGCCAGGGTCGCGATGCGGAGCCGGAGGTCGCAGGCCGCCACGCGGCCTAGCCTAGTGTTCGCGCGGGTGGAGTCCACGGGCGCGCGTGCTGCCGCGCGCGGACCTCAGGAGCGCGCCGGATCGCCCGGGGTCGAGGCCTCCGGCACAGGCCGGTGCAGGAAGCCGGACAGGATCCAGGCGCAGGCCCCGACGGTGATGCACGAGTCGGCCACGTTGAAGGCCGGAAAGTGCCAGTCGATGCCGAGCGGCCCGAAGTGGACCAGCACGAAGTCGCGCACGCCGAGGAAGGGGTGCGCGGGCCGGCCGTGGACCACGCAGCCAGCTCCCAGGTTGTCGATCACGTTGCCGAGCGCGCCGGCCAGGACCAGGGTCATCGCCACCAGCACCAGGCGCGGGCGCGGATCGGCGCGCAGCAGCAGCCAGGACAGGAACAGCACCGCCGCCACGCGCCCCAGCACCAGGATCCAGGGGAACTGGTCGAACTGGCCGAAGGCGGCGCCGCCGTTGCAGGAGTTGGCGAAGCTGAACCACTCGGTCCCGAACAGCTTGCGCTCGTTGTAGCCGGGGCCGCGCGGGTCGATGCCGAGCCAGTCGAAGACCGCCACCTTCGACCACTGGTCGAGGAGCACCAGGCCGGCCACCGCGCCGAAGCGCGCGAGCGGGGAGCCCTGGACGAAGGCCGCCCAGCGCCGCCCGCCCATCAGGAGAACCGGCGCTCGTTCTTGCGCTGGCAGTCGACGCAGAAGCGCGCGTGCGGCACGGCGTTCAGGCGCACCTTGGGGATCGGCTCCTCGCAGCCCTCGCACAGGCCGAAGGTGCCGGCCTTGACGCGCCCGAGGGCCTCGTCGATCTCCGCCAGGGTGGCCTCGTCGCGCTGCAGGAGCTCCAGGCTGAACTCCTGGGCGAAGCTCTCGGAGCCGATGTCGGCCGGGTTGTCGACCGACAGCCGGTCGCCATCCGTGGAGAAGGCGTCCGCCTCGAGCGAGTTGATGTCGCCCGAGACCTCACGGCGCAGCTGGGTGAGGATCTCCCGGTAGGACTCCAGGTCGCCCTTGCTGAGTTTCTTCGACATGCGGTGGGGATGCGGATCGCGCTGCCTTTTGGGGGGCGGGAGTATAGGCAGGCCCCCCACGGCCCTCAAGCGATCCCGGGACCTCCCGGACGGGCCGCGCGCGCGGCGCGGGGCCGGGCCGCGGCTTGGATCCGGGCCCTCGGCGAGCGAGGCTGGACCGCGATGCGCACCCGGACGAGCACGGCCGAGCGGACCTCGGCGCACGAGCTCCCCCGCGCCCTCCAGGCGGGCCTCGACGACTTCCTCGAGGCCCTGCGGGTCGAGGCCGGCCTGGCGCGCAACACGCTGGCGGCCTACGGCGGCGACCTGCGTCGCTTCCTCGCCAGCGCTCCGGCGTGCGGCGCGCGCGACTGGCCCGCGCTCGGGCTCGACGTGGTCGTGGCCTACCTCGGCGAGCTGCGCCGGGCGGGCGCCTCCGAGGCCAGCGTGGCGCGCGCCCTCTCGGCCCTGCGCATGTGCCTGCGCCACCAGGTGCGCGAGGGACGGCTGGCGGCCGATCCCCTGGCCACCCTGGCAGGCCCGCGGCTACGGCGCAGCCTGCCGCACGTGCTGTCGCAGGCCGAGGTGGAGCGCCTGCTGGCACCCGCCGGCGAGGGCTGGCGCGCGCAGCGCGACCGGGCCCTGCTCGAGGTCCTGTACGCTTGCGGCGCGCGCGTCAGCGAGGCCGCCGGCCTGCGCACGAGCGCGCTCGAGCCGCGCCTGGGCGTCCTGACGCTCTCCGGGAAGGGCGGCAAGGCGCGCCTGGTGCCGCTGGGCGTGCGCGCGCGCGAGGCGCTCGAGGCCTGGCTGGCCGGCGGCCGGCGCCAGCTACTGCGCGGGCGTCCGAGCGAGCACGTCTTCCTGACGAAGAGCGCGCGCCCCCTCGACCGGCGCACGGCCTGGAACGCCGTGCGCGCCGCCGCACGCCGCGCGGGCCTGACGGCGCCCGTCTCGCCCCACTGGCTGCGTCACTCCTTCGCCTCGCACCTGCTCGAGGGCGGCGCCGACCTGCGCGCCGTGCAGGAGATGCTCGGGCACGCCTCGATCGCCACGACCGAGATCTACACGCACCTCGACGCCGAGCACGTGCGCAGCCTGCACCGCCTGTATCACCCGCGCGGCTGAGGCCGCACGGGTGACACGAGGAGGAAGAGGGAACAGAAACAGAAGAGCAGCGCGGAGACGCGGAGGAGGCGCCGAGCCTCGACCCTCCCTCACCCCCGCAGCGCCGCCACGATGCCCTGCGCCAGCCGCACCGAGATCCCCGGCACGCTCGCCAGCTCCTCGACGCTGGCGGCCTCCACGCCCTTCACGCTGCCGAAGCGCGCCAGCAGCGCCTTCCTGCGCACCGGGCCGAGACCCGCGATCGAGTCCAGGCGCGAGCGCAGCTTGCCGCGCTCCTTGCGGTGGTAGGTCACGGCGAAGCGGTGCGCCTCGTCGCGCAGGCGCTCGAGCAGGTTGCGCACCGGGCTGCCGCGCGCGAGCACGACCGGCTCGGCCTCGGGCGCGAGGAACAGGCGCTCCTCGCGCGGCCCGCGCGCGCGCCCGGGCGCGCGGGCCTTGGCCAGGGCCACGATGCGCAGCTCGAAGGCGCCCGCGTCCTCGGCCGCCGCCAGGGCGCTGCGCAGCTGCCCCGCGCCGCCGTCGATCACCACCAGGTCCGGCAGCTCGCCCTCGTCCGTCCCGCGCCGCAGGCTGCGCCCGACGACCTCGTGCATGGCGCGGAAGTCGTCCTGACCCTGCTGCCCGCGGATGCGGTAGCGGCGATAGCCGGAACGCTCCGGATGGCCGCCGCGGAAGCGCACGCGGCTGGCGACGACGTGCGCGCCCTGCAGGTTCGAGACGTCGAAGCAGTCGATCAGGAGCGGCGCGCCCTCGCCGCGCTCGAGCCCACACAGGCGCGCCAGGGCCTCCTCGGCCTCGCTGGCGGCCTCGGCCGCGGCCAGGGCCCGGCCCAGCTCCAGGGCAGCATTCTCGCGCGCCAGCTCGAGCTGCCGCGCACGCTCGCCGCCGCGCGGGACGACCAGGCTCGTGCCCGCGAAGAGCGCCTCGAGGAGCGCGTCCTCGGTCGGGCGCAGCGGGACGACGATCTCGCGCGGGCGCTCGGCCTCCTCGGCGCCGTAGAGCCTCGTCAGGACCTCGTGCAGGCAGTCCGCGTCGGAGAGCTCGGAGCGCAGCGCGAAGCCCTGGCTCTCGGCCAGCTTCCCGCGCCGCACGCACAGGCGCTGCACCTGCACGCGCTCGCCGGAGCGCACCAGCGCCAGGACGTCGCGCTCGGTCGCGGCCGAGGACAGGACCCCCTGGGCCTCGACCGTGCGCGCCAGGGCCGCGAGCCGGTCGCGGAAGCCGGCCGCCAGCTCGTACTCCTGGCGCGCGGCGGCCGCGGCCATGCGCACCTCCAGGTCGGCCCGCAGCTCCTCCGTGTCGCCCGCCAGGATGCGCGCGGCGCGCTGGACCAGCTCCGCGTAGCGCTCGGCGTCGATGTGCCCGACGCAGGGTGCGGAGCACAGTCCGAGCTGGTGCTTGAGGCAGGGCCGGGTGCGGCTCGCCAGGACCTGGTCGCTGCAGTCCCGCAGCGGCACCAGGCGGTGCAGGTCGGCCAGGGTGCGGCGCACCGAGCGGGCCGAGGCGAAGGGCCCGAACAGGCGCGCGCGGCCGGGGGCCTGGCCCTCGCGGGGGCGGTGGGCGCGGACGAGCTTCAGGCGCGGGAAGGGCTCGCCCAGGTCCAGGCGGATCATCAGGAAGGACTTGTCGTCCTTGAGGCGCACGTTGTGGGGCGGCTGGTGGCGCTTGATGAGCTCGTCCTCCAGCAGCAGGGCCTCCTTCTCGGTGCGCGTGGCCAGGGTCTCGACCGAGGCCGCCTCGCGCTCCAGGAAGCGCAGGTTGATGCGCCCGTCCCCCCCCGCCCGGTAGGTCGCCAGGCGCGCCCGCAGGCTGCGGGCCTTGCCCACGTACAGGACCCCCCCGGCCGCCGAGCGGAACAGGTAGACCCCGGGGCGGTCCGGCCACTCCGAGGGGGTCGAAGCGGGCCAGGGGAAGAGGCTCATCGGGGGGGGCAGAGGCTAACCCGGGGGGTCGGGGTCGCGGACGCCGCTCCGGGGGCGCCGGGAGCAGGAACGGTTTTCCACCCGGAGCCCCCAAAAAGGCGGCCCGAATCGTATCCTCGCTGCCTCGGGTCCCGAGCCTTCCCCGGGGTCCAGCACCATGTTCGTCCGACTTCTGCCGTACGTATTCTTGGCCCTAGGTCTGTCCGCGCCGGCCCTGGCCCAGCGCAGTCGCACCGATAGTGGCTCGCAGTCCGGTGCGCGCGCCGAGCGGCGCGTGCGCTTCCGCGAGTTCCTCGATCCGGGTCTGTTCGGCCCGACCATGAGCCTGAACGGCTTCCTGAACCAGCCCGAGGGCGCGCCCGTGAGCGGGCCCCTGGGGCTGTACGGGGCGCGCCTCTCGCTGGGTCCCGACGACACGCGCGCGCCGATCGCGTGGACCGATCGCGCGTCGCGCCCCTACCCGCCCACGGGCGCGCAATCGATCACGAACGACTTCAGCGGGCGTCCGGTGCCGGAGGAGGGCGAGCACCAGCTGCGCATCACCTTCGACGTGCCGGTGAACCGGGTCGGGTTCGTGCTACGCATCCTGGACGAGGTCGAGGGCAACCTGATCGTGCGCGCCTACTACCAGGGCGATCCGCTCGGCGCGCGTGCCTTCGACGTGAACGACCTGTTCCAGTTCATCGCCGTGCAGAGCTCGATCCTGTTCGACGAGCTGCACCTCGAATTCACCAACCCGTCCGACGCGGTCTTCTCGCTCGACAACCTGGTGGCCGAGCTCGACCTGCGCGACCACGACCGCGACGGGATCCCGGACTTCGACGACCCCTGTCCCCTGGATCCGAACGACATGCTCGTGGACCGCGACGGGGACGGTCTGGGCGACCGCTGCGACGCCTATCCGCTCGACGCCAGCAACGATGCCGACCAGGACGGGATCGGAGCCCCGGACGACAACTGCCCGACGCTCTACAACCCCGACCAGCTCGACGCGGACGGGGACGGGCTCGGGGACGCCTGCGACGCCTCGCCGCTGGGCAGCGACGTGGACGAGGACGGCGTCTACGACCTGTTCGACAACTGCCCCCAGACCTTCAACCCGGAGCAGGCCGACTGCGACGCGGACGGGCTGGGCGACGTGTGCGATCCCGAGCTCGTCCACCCGGCCGAGGTGCGCCTGGAGATGCAGGCCGGCGAGTGCGCGACCCTGACCAAGACGGTGTGCTTGCCGCCGGCCCCGCCGATGGTCGACGTGCTCCTGGCGGTCGACACGACCGGCAGCATGACGCGCGAGATGGCCAACCTGCGCAACGGCGTGGTGGCCTACATGAACGGCGTGCGCCAGGCCCTGCCGCAGAGCGACGTGCGCTTCGGCCTGGTCTCGTATCGCGACTACCCGCGCAGCTTCTCGAGCTGCGGCTACCAGCAGCGCTACTCGCACCCCGGCGACTCGCCCTACCGGGTCGAGGCCCCGATCGGCTCGACCAACACCGAGGTGCTCGCGGCCGTGCTGGGGCTCGAGGCGAGCGGCGGGGGCGACAAGTACGAGGCGACCGCGCGCGTCCTGTGGGAGGTCGGGCAGCCGGACTCCGGCATGGGCTTCCGCGCCAACGCCGCGCGCTTCGTGGTGCTGGTGTGCGACACGGGCCCGCACGACTGCGACATCGGCCTGTTCCTGGCCGGCTGCGTCGCACACCTCTCGACCGGCAAGGATCCCGGCCGTGACGGCCTGGTCGGGACGCCCGACGACATCGACTTCCAGGCCGACGCGATCGAAGCCCTGCGCACCACGAAGACGCGCCTCCTGGTGGTCTACACCGGCGAGTCGCGCTTCTGCGCCTGGGAGTCGTGGAGCGCGCTGACCGGCGGCTTCGCGATCCAGGGCTCGCCCCAGGGGATCTTCCCCGAGGGCACGCGCTTCGTGAACCAGCTCGTGGCCCTGATCCGGACCTCCGAGGTGCGGCGCGTGACCTATGCCGCACGCAACGCCTGCGGCCTGGACCTCGCCTTCGCGCCGACCCAGATCCAGGGTCCGATCGACGTGAGCCACGGCGCGCAGATCTCGGTGCAGGAGACGATCTGCGTCCCGCCGGGGACGGCCGCCGGCGGGCTCGACTGCAGCGTCGACTTCCTGATGGACGGCGTGCTGGTGGGCACCCAGCGCGTCCACGTCGACGTCGACTGCCGCAACCACGTGCTCGACTTCGAGACCGAGGACGACTTCACGACCGCCCTGGTCAACGCCCAGTCCGTCTCCTCGCCGACCTACTGGGGCCGCATGGTGCGCGTCACGGGGCGCGGCTCGAACCTCGGTCCGGCGGTCTTCGACTCGACGCCCGGCGGTCCGAACGACCCGAGCATCAACTACGACATGCTGATCGGGCACGGGAACCTCCTGCTGCTGCAGGACTCGGCCCGCCCGCGCCAGACGGTTCCCGGCTTCTTCGACACGGTCACGGACGATCCGGATGGCGGCGACCTGGTGTTCGACTTCATCCAGCCGGTCCACCCGCGCAGCGTGCTGCTGGTCGACATCAACCCGCCGCCCAACCGCGGCTGCAGCGTGCGCCTCGTGGACGGCGCGGGGCGCATGCGCGTCTACGCGGTCGAGCCGGGCTGGACGGGCACCTACGGCAACGCCGGCCCGTGGGAGCTCGACCTGACGACGCTCGAGCCCCAGCGCGGCAACGGCACGCAGCGCTGGGCGCGCGCGACACAGGACGCGGGCTTCGAGGCCTCGAACGTGGTGCAGATCGTCGTGCACATGACCGGGTTCGGTGCCATCGACGAGCTGCGCTTCTGCAGGTGAGCGTGACGCTCCGCGGTGCCGATCAGGCATCGCGGAGCTCGCTCGGGGTGGGCTGGATGCGCAGAAAGACCGCGCCGCGGTTGGGGGGGCGGGCTGCGCCCGCCCCGCCAACCGCGGCGGTCACCATGACGAGGAGTAGCCCATCTGCGATGGGCTGGGAGCCTGTCCGAGAATCGGCGCACCGGATCACCGGGCGGGCTCACGCCCGCCCGGAGAACCGGTGCGGTCACGCTGACGGCGAGTAGCCCATCTGCGATGGGCTAGCGTGCCAGCTCGAGACGCTCCAGCTTGCGCAGCCGGTCGCGCAGGCGCGCGGCCTCCTCGAAGCGCAGCTCGCTGGCCGCGCGCAGCATGTCGTCGCGCAGGCGCGCCACCTCGCCGCGCAGGCGCTCGGCGTCCCAGCCGGCCTCCTCGGACAGCGGCGCCTCCTCCTCGGGCTCGGCCAGCTCGGGCCCGGTGTAGTCCATCTCGTACAGCGCCTCGATCGAGTCGCGCACCGGCTTGAGGATCGTGCGCGGGACGATCCCGTGCTCCGCGTTGTAGGCCGTCTGCCGCTCGCGCCGCGTGCGCACGACCTCGAGCGTGGCGCGGATCGAGTCGGTCTCGGTCTCGGCGTAGAAGATCACGCGCCCGTCGGCGTTGCGCGCGGCGCGCCCGCAGGTCTGGATCAGCGAGGTGGTCGAGCGCAGGAAGCCCTCCTTGTCGGCGTCCAGCACGGCCACCAGCGCCACCTCGGGCAGGTCCAGGCCCTCGCGCAGCAGGTTGATGCCGACCAGCACGTCGAACTCCCCCAGGCGCAGCGCGCGCAGGATCTGGGCGCGCTCGATGGCGTCGATCTCCGAGTGCAGGTAGCGCACGCGGATCCCGAGCTCGGAGAGGTAGCGCGTCAGCTCCTCGGCCGAGCGCTTGGTCAGGGTCGTCACCAGCGTGCGCCAGCCGGCGCGCGTGGTGGCCTTGATCTCGTGCAGCAGGTCGTCGACCTGCGTGCGCGCCGGGCGCACCTCGATGGCCGGGTCGAGCAGCCCGGTCGGGCGCACGATCTGCTGGGCCACGCGCGCGACGCTCTTCCCGAGCTCGTAGGCCGCCGGCGTGGCCGAGACGAAGACCGTCTGGCGCACGAGCCGCTCCCACTCCTCGAGGCGCAGCGGGCGGTTGTCGAGCGCGCTCGGCAGGCGGAAGCCGAAGTCCACCAGGTTCTGCTTGCGCGCGCGGTCGCCCTTGAACATCCCGCCCACCTGCGGGAGCGCCACGTGGCTCTCGTCCACCAGGACCAGGAAGTCCTCGGGAAAGTAGTTGAGCAGCGTGAAGGGCGCCTCGCCCGCCGCGCGCCCGTCCATCCAGCGCGAGTAGTTCTCGATGCCCGGGCACACGCCGGTCGCGCGCAGGAGCTCGAGGTCGTAGCGCGTGCGCTGCTCGAGACGCTGCTTCTCGACCAGCTTGCCGTCGCGCGCCAGCTCCGCCAGGCGCTGCTCGAGCTCGTCCTCGATGCCCTCGACCGCGCGCTGCAGGCGCTCGGCCGGCGTGACGTAGTGCCCCGAGGGGTAGATCCTCGTGCGCGCCAGCTCGCCCAGCACCTCGCCGCGCAGCGGGTCGACCTCCAGGATCGATTCCAGCTCGTCGCCGAACAGCTCGAGCCGGATCACGCGCTCCTCCTCGTAGGCCGGGAAGACCTCGATCACGTCGCCGCGCGCGCGGAACGTCCCGCGCCGGAAGTCGAGGTTGTTGCGCGAGTACTGCATCATCGTCAGGCGCCGCAGGAGCCCGTCGCGCTCGACGCTCTGCCCGCGCTCGAGCGCCAGCGACATCTCGGCGTAGTGCGCGGGCGAGCCCAGCCCGTAGATGCACGAGACCGAGGCCACGATCAGCACGTCACGGCGCTCGAGCAGCGAGCGCGTGGCGCTGTTGCGCAGGCGCTCGAGGTTCTCGTTGCGGCTGGCGTCCTTCTCGATGTAGGTGTCGCTCGAGGGCACGTAGGCCTCGGGCTGGTAGTAGTCGTAGTAGCTGACGAAGTACTCCACGGCGTTCGCGGGGAAGAGCGCCTTGAACTCGCTGTAGAGCTGGGCCGCCAGGGTCTTGTTGGGCGAGAGCACCAGGGCCGGGCGCCCCAGCTCGGCCACGACCTTGGCCATGGTGAAGGTCTTGCCCGACCCGGTGATCCCGAGCAGGGTCGCGGCCGGGGCGCCGCCCGCGAGCCAGCCGCACAGGCTCCGGATCGCGGCCGGCTGGTCGCCGCGCGGCTCGAAGGGCGCGGACAGCTCGAAGGCGGGGCTCATGGGGCGCTGGCTCCGGAGCCTACCCGAAGGCGCGCGCTCTCCTGGCGCCGCCCGTTGCGCCCGGCGCGGGGCCCGGCGTACCCTGTCCGGCTCCGCGCGGGCGCGCGGGACGGAAAGTCCGCACCCGGCGGCCCCCCGGCGGGTAGCCCACGCACCCTCCCCGCATGCTGATCCAGTGCCCGAGCTGCCACGCCCGCGCCCAGATCCCCGACTCCCAGGAGGGGGCCAAGGTGCGCTGCGAGTGCGGACGCGTCTACGTGGCACGCGGCAAGGGCTCGAAGGGCTCCACCGCCGGCCCCAACACGGGCCTGATCATCGGCGCCTTCGTGGGCGTGGTGGCCCTGGTGGTGGTGATCTTCGTGGCGCGCGGCGCCGACGGGGACGCGCCGGTCGCCAAGGCGGCCCCGGAGGCCGCGCCGGCCCCGCCGGCGGTGCTCGACTTCGGCTGGAACTCGCCGCTCGTGAAGGGCGTGGTCGCGATCCACGACGCGGCCCACGCCGGCGAGCGCGAGCGCCTGAAGGGCCTGCTGCACTCCGCGCGCGTGTGGGAGCGCGAGCACACCAGCCCCGAGGGCGAGCTCGACCCGGCCGTGCCGGCCTTCGCGGCCCTGCCGCCGCACGAGCGCGTCGACGCCCAGGACCGCTGGGTGCGCGAGCTGATCGAGGGTGCAGAGAAGGAGCTCGTGGCCGACTGGCAGCCCTACGACGGCCTCGTCGTGAACCAGGAGGACGAGGAAGCGCTGGTGCGCGTGGCCGTGCGCCCGCGCACCGGCGGGATCGAGAACCGCTGGGTCGAGTGGCGCCTGGCCAAGGAGGACGGGCGCTACAAAGCCTGGAGCTGGGCGCGCTGGCTCTCGCCCGACGAGGAGAAGGCCGCCAAGCGCAAGAAGGGCTACGAGGTGGTCACGCTCTCCGACGGCTCGGTCGTGCACGAGCGCCCGCCCGAGCCGCTGCCGCACCTGGACGACACGCCGCCCGAGCTGCGCACGCGCATCGACACGCTGGTGGCGACGATGCTCGACCTCGAGCTCACCAAGGAGGCTTCGCGCGCGCGCCGCGAGCTGGTCGAGATCGGCCGGCCCGCCATCCCGATCCTCTTGACCAAGCTGTTCGAGACGCCCGTCGACACCGAGGAGAACCGCATCCGCTGCGGCCTCGTCGACCAGGCCCTGCAGAGCATCACCGGCCAGCAGTTCGGCTACGCGCCCGGCGAGGCCGGCAGCGCGGCCGGCACGACCGAGGAGCGCCGCCAGAGCTCGATCAAGCAGTGGTTCGCCTGGTGGCACAAGAACCAGAAGCGCTTCGAGGAGAAGAAGACCTCCGACGGCCTCGAGGGCCTGATCGAGCTGACCGAGGAGGAGAAGCGCTGGCTCGAGCGCAACAAGTGAGCACCGCTCCACCCGCCCAGCGCCGCGCGCACCCCTGCAACCGAACCTGACCCGCGCGCGCCGCCGACCCGACATCCCATGGACTACCGAACCGGCAAGTGCTCCCAGTGCGGAGCCGAGTACAAGGTCCCCGCCTCCTTCGCCCACAACGCCGCGCGCTGCAAGAAGTGCCAGGGCGTCGTGCACCTCGGCCCGTCCCCGGCGGCGGCCGCGCCCAGGGCCGCGGGCTCGCCCTCGATCCCGGCCAAGCGCGTCGTGCCCAAGCCCGAGAGCGCGCGCCCGGCCGCGCCCCAGGCCCAGCCCGGGGCCGCGCCGCGCCCCGCGGCGCCGAAGCCCACCGCACCGGCCCCCGCCGCGGCCAAGGGCGGCACCCTCGAGCGCCTGAAGAGCGAGCGCGCGGCCCACGGCGAGGCCCCGGCGCCGGCCAAGGCCGCCGCGCCGGCGACCGCGGCCGCCAGCGCGCGCGGCAAGGAGCACGAGGCCGAGGGCCACGGCGCGAAGCGCGAGAAGCGCGGCGGACGCGCCGAGCGTGGGCCGCGCGAGAAGAAGAAGGCCCCGGTGGTCGGGATCGTGTCCGTGGCTGCGCTGGTGGTCGTCGGCGCCGGCCTGGTGCTCTTCCGCGAGACGCTCTTCGGCGGCGGCGAGGCCGGCGCGAGCGAGGGCACGACGGCCGCCACTCCGGCCGCGGCCACGCCCGCCGGGGGCTCGACGCAGCCCGGCGCCGCGGCGCCCACCGAGCTGGCCGCTGCCCCCGCCGAGGCCCAGCGCGAGCCCGCCCCGGAGGCCGTGACCCCCGGTGGCGACGCGCCCGCCGCAACCCAGGGCGAGAAGCCCAAGGCCGAGACCAAGGCCAAGGATCCCGCCACGATCGACCTGACGGCGATCCCCGATTTCGGCCCCACCCCGGACACCACGCCCGAGGAGTGGACCAAGATGAACGAGCAGGTCGGGGTGTGGATGGACGTCGAGGCCGGCGCGGCCGGCAACCGGGCCCGGCTCGAGCTCATCAAGCAGACGCGCAAGGCCGTGCCGGTGATCCTGAACACCTTCAAGAAGCTCGATTTCTCCACCAAGGACGGGCGCAGCAACGGCGGCCACTGCCAGAAGGCGCTGATGCAGATCTGCAACGGCACCAACTTCGACTGGAAGTACGTCGACGAGGCCGCCGGGCAGGTCTACGACAACCCGGACGACGTGTGGTTCTGCAAGCGCGTCGTCGAGCTGTGGTCGAACTCGTGGAAGCAGGCCGAGGCGGACATCAAGGCCTGGATCAAGATCGCCAAGCTCGAGGAGAAGGACCCGGCCGAGGCCAAGCGCCTGCTGGAGATGTTCGGCGGCCAGAGCCCGCCCGACGCCGGCTCGAGCGACGACCTCGAGGTGGACTGAGCGCAGCGCAGCGACCCACGGCAAGACCGCGGAGCCGCGGAGGGCGCGGAGCGACGCGGAGGAACACCGGGTTTTCCGCTCGCGCCGCCTTCTCCCCGGTCCTCTCCGCGCCCCTCCGCGGTCGGCTCGTCTCCGACCCTTGGTGATCAGCGCTTCCTGCGCACCGCGCGCTGCGCGCTGCCCGCGCTGCGCGGGTCGCTGACCCCCACCGGCTCGCCGCCGACCTCGACCGCGATGGCCTGCACGCTGCCCCAGCGCTGGCGCTCGACCTCCAGGCGGTGCTGCTTGTCGCGCAGGCGCTGCAGCAGGGCCTCGTCCCAGCCC
>Ga0315910_10001345_pt1 | contig 22755 bp, 16 predicted proteins | sample EdamamesoilMG_FD_204470 | JGI IMG/M metagenome (GOLD analysis project Ga0315910, IMG submission 204470) | Garden soil microbial communities collected in Santa Monica, California, United States - Edamame soil | ecosystem: Environmental > Terrestrial > Soil > Garden | place: USA: California... | reverse complement strand
CGTAAGCGCCGCCATTGAGGCGATAGCGCAACGTCGCACCGAAGTTCGTGGTTGTGGCCGTGACCGTGCCGCTGGCCGTGGTGACATTCGTCGTCGTGCCGTAGTTGGTCGTGCCGGGCGCGAACGCGGGCGATAACGTGCTGGCGCTGAACGTGAGCGCGCTCAAGTTGGCTACGTTGTTCGACAGGGCAGTGAACGTGAGGCCCGGTGCGTTGGTGGTCCCTTTCGCGTTCGTTGCCACTAGCCGGAAATGCCAGAGCGCGCCCGGGGTAATGCCGGTCAGGGCGGCGTTGACGGATTGGGAGTTCGTGCCGTTCGCCGAATTCGTTGCCGAGAACAATCCATAGAACGCCGTCGGCCCGTGCTGGAAATAATACGTCGTGGCCGCGCCGTTGGGATTCACCGTGCCGTTGGCTGTGGCCGCGGTAGTCCCAATGCCCGTGGCCGCGAGCGTCACCGCGCCCGGCGGTGTGCTCCATACGATGGTGGTCGTGTAAGTCTTGATGGTCGTTCCGTCCTGCGCCACACAGCGCACGTCCAGCGCGTTCGTGCCGATGATCAAATTGAACGCGCCGCTCGGCGAACCGTTGGGAATAGTCGAGTAGCTTCCACCATTGAGTCGCGCCTGAACCGCCGCGTTCGCGTCCACCGCTGTCGCCGTCACCGTCACGCTCGCCACCGACGACGTGCTCGCGTAACTCGTCACACCGAAGGAAAATGCGGGCGCAAGCGAGCCACCGCTGTAAGTCAGCGCGGAAAGATTCGCATTGGTGTTCGGCAGGTTCGTGAACGTGAGATTGCCGCCGAACGTCGTGCCTGCCCAGTTGCTCGCCACCACGCGGAAATTGTAGAACGTGTTCGGGGTCAGGCCGGAGAGCGCGGCGTTCACCGCCACCGCCGAATTTCCGGCGGAGAGCGTATTCGTTGGAGATGAACTTCCGTAGCTCAGCGTCGTGCCGTATTGGAAATAATAACTCGTGACCTGGTTGCTCGGATTCACACTGCCATTCACCGTGGCCGTCGTGATGCCGATGGAAGCCGCCGCCGTCGTGGTTGCTCCGGGAGGCAAAACATTTTCGTAGTGCAACACCACGCGACCAGCGTTGCCGTTATTGCCGAGCAAGCCGGACGGGACGCCGCCGAATCCCGCCGGGCCTGAATAGTGAACATCGTTCGTGCTGCCCGGGATGAAGCCGTTGCCATTGGCCGTGGTGCCACCATACGAACCGCCGCCGCCGCCACCCGATCCGCTGCCGCCGCCACCGCCACCCGCGCCACCACCGCCGCCGTAACCGCCGCCGCCGCCGCCCGACCAATTCGCTGCGTTACCACCGCCGCCCGCCGCGAGATTCAGTGCCGTGATGCCGTTTGAGATGGCGGTGAAGTTGTAATTTGTTCCCGCCGAGCCCGTGCTGCCGCCCGTGCCGCCGAGCCCGTTTGCGCCCGCAGTGCCGCCGGTGGACGTGCCCGCGCTGGTGCCGTTCTGTCCGCCGCCGCCACCATGCGGGGTGCCGGAAGATCCCAGCCCCGCGCCGCCGCCCGCGCCGGCAACTGCTTTCGTGTAGAAAACTCCGTTCGACAACCAGAACACTGACGACGCCTGCCCGCCCTGACCGCGACTATTGTAATTACCGGTGAGTTGCCCTGGCGCACCACCCACCGTGTTGCCCGAGCCGACGCCTCCCAGATTCGCCGCCGAATTTGCCCCGCCCTGTCCTACGACCACAACGAACTGCTGTCCGGGCGTCACAGCAAGTATCGTGGATGCGAACGCGCCGCCGCCGCCGTTGCCGGCAAAACCGTTGCTGCTGCTCCCGCCGCCGGCGCCCCACGCCTTGATCGTGAGCCGGTTCATTGCTCCCGGCACGGTGTTCGTGGCGACTCCAGCGGTGGCGTAAACACTGGTCGCCTGGGCGCGCGCGCTGTTTGTGATTTGGAGGTTTAGGGTGATGGCCGTGACGACAATCAAGGCCGATGAATGCAAAACGGTCTTGTACATGTAGATTACTTCTGGGTTGAGGACGCCGTCTGATTATTTCTGGCCGAAGCAATACACGTTTCCGTCGTCCGCGCCAATGACGATTTTCCCATCGACGACCGCGGGCGAACTCTCGACCGGTTTGCCGATTTCGTAAGACCAAAGCTCCTTGCCCGTATCCAAGGCCACGATGTAAATGCGGCCATCGCTTGAGCCGACCACCACTTTATCGCCGCATACCACTGGCGAGCTATCCACCTTGCCGCGGGTGGGGAAGCTCCAGATTTTTTTTCCGTCAGTGCGATTTACGCAATGCAACTGTTTGTCGCGTCCGCCGAAGATGACGCGATCCTTCGTCACCGCCGGCGAGGAGAAGTAGGGGAAGTTCCGCTCGCGGAATTTCCAGACATTCGTGCTGAGACCAAGATCAATGCAGACGAACTCGTTCTCAAAATTTCCGAAATAAGCGCGCCCACCGTCGAGCGCCGCCGAGCCGGCCACGTAGGCGCCGGCGTCAATCTCCTTTTGTTGCGTGCCGTCGGCCAGCGTGATGACATGCAACAGGGCGTCGCAACCGCCGAAGACCGTCCGGCCTTCGCTGATGGCGGGCGAGCCGTTGATGTAATTGCCGCTTTCATAGACCCAGTTGCTTTTGCCCGTGGTGGCGTCGAGACAGTGCAGTTTGTAATCGTAGCTGCCGATGATGAGATTTGTTTTGCCGGCGTTCACGAACCAGTTCGGTGACCCGAGGATCTTGTCCAACGTCTCGTAACGCCATATCCGGCTACCGTCCGTTGCTTTGAACGCGTAAAGGAATCCATCTGCGGACCCGACGAACACGAGGCCGTTCAGCACCAGCGGTGAAGATTCCACGGCGTCACCGGTGGGAGCGCTCCAGATTTTTTTGCCGGAACTAAGTTCAAGCGCATACACATTCGTGTCGTTCGAACCGATGAAGACTCGGCCGCCGACGATGGCGGGGGAACTTTTTACTGCATCGCCGGTCTTGAACGTCCAGAGCAGCGCCGGTTTCTCCGACAACTTCGACTCCGCGACCCCAAGCAAGGCGGGTCCGCCGCGGGCCATGGACCAGTCAGCAGCAGTGGCGGCAGTGGCGAGAAATAGGCAGGCAGCAAAAAATGCCACCAGGCGAACGGGGTGTCGGAACATTTTGCGCATGGATTTGTTCGACTATGTGACAGGCAGGTAAATTCGGCAAACCCTTTGCTTCTTTGAATCGTCACCGGTTTGTCACCGTCAGTGCCTTGCGAATAAGTCACATGAAGCGATGCTTGCAACCGGCAATACCCGGCGCTAGAGTGCGCTGACCAAACATAACGAAAACAAACCCGGTGTAGTGCGGTCCACCCCAGAAGGCCGTTCTGCAGAACCCAACCTCGAAGAGTAGATGCTATGAAAAGATACCTGCTTACCCTGACCCTATTACTCAGTGCCCTTTCGGCCACACGCGCAGATGTCGTGTGGAATGAAGGATTCAATTATGCCGATGGCGCGCTAACAAACGTGGCGCCCGGGATCTGGACCAGCCACAGCGGTGCGACGGTGGATGCCTTGGTTGCCGGCAAGAAGCTTCAAGTGGGCATCAACCGGCAGATGGATGTCAACCGCCTGCTCAGTTCCGTAGCCACGAATGCGTTGACCAGCGTGTCCGCCGGTTTCACGATCAGCTGCACAAATCTGCCGTCAGGCACGAATTACTTCGCCCATTTCCGGCAGGGGAACACGTTCAATGGGCGTCTTTGGGCGGCGCAGGGATCTTTGCCCGGAACCTGGAAAATCGGAGTGACAACTCTTAGCGGCACCCTTTCACTGATCAAATTCTTTCCCGTCGATTTGTCGACAAACGTTGATTATCAGGTGGTGGTCAACTGGGATGAAACCTTGGGTGTGAATTCCATAGCCACGCTATGGGTGAACCCCCTCACCGGTTCGGACACGCCGGTGGTGGCTTCTGATGCTGCGGCCGGGGTCATCTCCGAATCGTTTGCTTTCCGGCAGCAGGGTTCCGGTGGTCCGGCCAACTTCTTGCTCACGAATCTTGTCGTAGCCACAACTTTTGACGAAGCGGCCACGAACGTCTGGGCGACGACGCCGGTTACGCCCGTGATCGCCGTCGGGCCAAAGGGCGGGACTAATTTCACCGGGAATCCACTGTTGTTGACTGCGATTGCCGCCGGTCAGAACCTCGGCAATCTGACCTATACCTGGCTTAAGAACGGAGCCATTTTTACGAACCCAAATGGAAATACCAACACGCTTTACTTCCCGAGTATTGTTGAAGCGGACAGTGGCGCCTATCGGTTTGTAGCGACGACATCTCTTGGCTTATCAGCTACGAGCGCGGTGGCAAACCTCTGGATTACCAATCCACCGGTGCCTCCGACCATTACGGTTCATCCTTCAAACACGACGGTTTACTTCGGTCAGACCGCGACGCTTACAGTCGCTGCCACGGGACCGGGGACGATCACTTATCAGTGGAATCATTTTGGCACGAATCTCCCGGGTGAAAACGGCACGACGTTGAACATTCCGAATGTGCAGGCGGGCAATGGCACGACTGGGAATTACAATTGCGGAGTCACCAATGAATATGGTGGGGTGTTGAGCGCCACTGCGGTGGTATCCGGGCAAACCGTGCCGTCAGCGTCGGTCGCCTTTTTGCGCACGCTCGTGGACGGCGTGAATTACAACGCGACCAACTCAACCCAGGTATGGCAGGCGACGGGCACAGTCTCGACCTTTACAAACCTGACGACCGGCAACACGGCTTCGTATTATCTGCAAGACGGAACTGCCGGTATCAACATCTTCGCGACCTTTGCTTCGACATTCCGCCCGGCGCAAGGCGACTATGTGAGGTTCGTGGGCGTGCTCTCGAGCTTCAACAGCACCTTGGAGTTGCTGGCTGACACGGTCGTCAATCCGGTCGCGTCTTACACCATCATCAGCAACGGCGCGGCGCTGCCGGCGCCGAAGCCGATCGCATTTGGAATCACCAACAACCTTGCTTTGTGCGAGGCATTGGAAGGCTCGATTGTGATGCTGACCAACGTCTACTTCGGTACAAACGAAGGGGCAACCATCGTGGCTGGCGCTAACACCACCATCACGGTTACGAATGCGGCCGGTGAAACGTTCCTGTTGTTTTTCTCATCACAGGACGCCGATACCGTCGGCCAGGTTCTGCCTGGTTTTGCCCGTTCGGTGATCGGACCGTTTACGCAAAACCACGGAAATGCCGTCCTGCCGCGCAATCAGGGTTACTCGGTCACCGTCACCCGGTTCGCTGACATCGTGACCGCCGAACCGCCGGCGCCGGTGCTGGTCCAAACGCACGTCGGTGATAAGTCCACCCTGACATGGACGAATGTGGCTTGGGACAACGTGAATGCTGCCTACGGATCGAACTACTCCTACACGTTGCTCGCGTCCACAAATGTTGCCGGGCCTTACGCGCCGGTGCAGCGGTATCAGGCGGTCCTGCTGGGCGTGAATGAAGTCGGCCCGAACTCGTCCCCGGCCATCGGCTTTGGCACCGTCGGCGTTAGCGCCGATCAAACCAAGATCACGGTGAACCTCACGTTCAGTGGGTTGGTGGCCAATGCGACGGCTTCCCACATTCATGGTCCGGCACTGCCGGGGGCCAATGCCGGGGTGATCTTTGGCTTCTCGGGTGTGCCCGCGGCACCGGGCGGTTCCATCCCCGAACAGACCTTCAGCATCACGCCTACGCAATTGGGTTATCTGACCAGCGGTCAGTTGTATTTCAACGTCCACACCACCACTTACGGTGGCGGTGAGATCCGCGGTCAGATTTATCTGGTCCCAGCCGCGGGGTTGACCTCACCCAACAGCTCGTTCCTCAACACCACGCCGACCACCTCGAGCTATCTTGATCCGAATGCCGGCGGCAGCCAGAAGTATTACCAGCTGACCAGTCCGTAATCAGGCCGGAAAAAATTCACGCGCCCCGGTCCATCTGGATCGGGGCGCTTTTTTTTGGCGGTCACTCTTCTCGCAAAGGCTGCGAGGCTTTGAAAATATCCAGTGCCTGCCGGCACTTGTTGGCTAGATCCTGATTTCCCCCCCCAATCGACAGATCAAGTGCTGTCTGGGCATTGCTGATTGCCAGTGAGAATTGCCCGGCTTCGGCGTACGCCGCCGCAAGTGTCCGGTGTTTGGCTGCGTCCTTTCTGCCTGTGAGTTCAACCGCGCGTTCCGCCATGCGCACGGCCTCTGGCCCATTGCGAAACTCGGGATCCGAAGAAGTGGCCAGAATCCACGCCAACCCATCCAACGCGGCCGGGAAGTCGGGCTGAAGCAGCAATGCGCCCGCATACCAGCTCATGGCCTCGCGCGTTTTGCCCAGTTGATCCAGCGCGCGCGCATATTGGAAGTGCGCGTTTGGATCAATAGTCTCCCGCCTGACTGTTTTGCCAAACCATTCTGCCGCCTCGGTCCATTGTCCCAATTGATTCAAAGCCAGGGCGAGATTGAACTGTGCTTCCTGGTCATCGGGATTCAGCCGCAAGGCGGTACGCAACTGTCCGGCGCCTTCAGCTGCTTGGCCTTGTTGCAACAGCAGAACACCAAAATTGTTATGGGCCGGCGCAAAGTCCGGATCAGACTTCAGCGCGGCGTGATAATGTTCCGTGGCGTCATCCAGCCGGCCTTGCGAGTGGGACAGCCGGGCTAGGTTGTTGTGAGCCACGGCCGATTCAGGATTGATTTTCAAAGCGGCCTGATAGCTTGCCACGGCCTCGTCGAATTTGTGCTGCTTGGTCAGTGCTACGCCTAGAAATATATACGTTTGCTCCCGCATCTGCCCGGAAGCCAGCGCGCGCCGATATTCGCCGATGGCTTCATCCAGTTTGCCTTTCTGGTCGAGCGCATGACCGAGGAAAAAATGGATCTCCGCATAATTGGAGCGATAACTGAGTGCGCGCTGGTAATAGACCATGGCCTCGTCCAGTTTGCCGTCCTTGGCCAGCAGGCTGCCCAGCAACGTCGCAGCCAGATGGTTGTTGCGCGTGACCTGGTCGGCGCGGGTGAAAAGGGTCCGCGAGTTCTGCCAATGCCGCAGTTGCATGGACGTGAGCACCAGCAACGTGACGGCAACTGTGCCGGCCAGCGTCGCCATGGGCCGCTTTTGGGGCAACAGTTCGGCGGCCAGCCAGACCAGGCCGATGAAGACGCCGATGGACGGTAGATAAGTGTAGCGGTCAGCCCAGGCCTGGTCACCCACTTGCACCAGCCCGATGACCGGGACGAGCGTTCCGAGATACCACAACCATGCTGTAGCGAGATACGGACGCCGACGTAATTCAAACAAAGTCAGAGTAGTGATACCCGCCAGGATCAATACCGCTACAATCACCTCGGTGAGGGAACGGCCGGTTTCATACGGGTAATAAACCGCCAGCCCGCGCGGCAGAATCATCGCGCCGAGGTAATGCACATAAGCTTCGCACGCATGTGCAATCCGTTCTGCCACCGGCAGACCTTTGGTCGAAACGATGGCCAGCTTCTGCGCCGACAGGGTGAGCAGGGAAGCGCCCAGGCTAAGAAGCAGAAAGGGTAGTTTCTCGGCCAACAAGCCCAGTGCGGTTCTGGCTTTGAAGTCGCTGGACGTGAATCTCAGCCGGCGCAGTGGCCAGTAATCCAACAACAACAGCGCGAAGGGCAGCGTCACCGCCATCGGCTTGCTCATCAACGCGAGCGTAAAGGCGAGCAATGTCATACCGTACCACCCCGCCGCCTTTTTCCGGGCTTGAATCTGTGCGGCCGATCCTGACGGCGATGAAGCTGTGGCGTATTTCCCGTAAGCCGCCATGGTGAGCAGCCAGAAGAACGCACACAGCACGTCCTTTCTTTCGGCCACCCAGGCGACGGATTCGACATGGAGTGGATGCCACGCAAACAGCGCCGCGACAGCCGCACTCCGCCACAGTGACTGGGTCATCGAACTTAGCACCAGGAGCAGGAGCACCGAATTGGCGGTATGAAGGAGGGCGTTGGTCAGGTGATGCCCCCCCGCGTTCAGCTTGTAGAGTTCGCAATCCAGCATGTGCGAAAGCCAGGTCAGAGGATGCCAGTTGCCCGCGTGATAACCGAAGGCCCAGATGAAACCCTCCGTACTTAGTCCCGCCTTGACCCGTGGATTGTCCGTCACGTATTGCTGGTCGTCGTAGTCAACGAATTCATGACGGAGCGAGGGCAGGTACAGGGCGAGGGTAATGAGACCAAGACCGAGACAAAGGAGGACTCGTGACGTCGGTTTGGATCTGAGGCCGGACACGCGGCTATTGAGACGGGAAAGTCCGGTGCAATCAATTTTAAACACCCCGGTTGAACGCGAAATCCTGTTGTTCCGATGGTGTCAGGCGTCGCGATTTTGTTCCCGAAAATCCACCAAAACTTTGCCACGAATCCCTTGCCTTCCTCGGGGCACAAGGGTAGTGTTGCACCGAATAAAGACCGAACCCCTTGCCACCATAAAAGAAGCCGGTGGCAAACCAGAATCGATAACCTATATGTCCTCAAACCCGTTGAGTGCGGTGGCACAGCACAAGCGCAGGATTCCCGCGTTTACCCTGATCGAACTTCTCGTCGTCATCGCCATCATTGCGATTCTGGCGGCCATGCTTTTGCCCGCCTTGTCCAAGGCTCGGGCGCGGGCCAAGGCGACGAACTGTCTGTCAAACCTCCGGCAATGGGGACTCGCGCTCCAGATATCCGCGGTGGACAACAACGATACGATTCCCCGGGATGGCACCGCTGATAATGGTCAGTATGCATGCGACACCGGGGTGGCCTCCGGCCCCGGCAGCCCGAATGACGACAACGCCTGGTTCAACATGTTGCCGCCGGCAGTTGGTGAAAAGACGCTGGCCTATTATTTTGGTCTGTCTGGCGCTCCCCGGTTGAAACTTCCGTTTCCCGGTGCTGCCGGAAAGATCTGGCATTGCCCATCCGCGCGCGCGACCGATACTGAGATCTTCGGCCAAGGGACGCAAGGAGAAGGCGGAACGTTTGGCTTCTTCAGCTACGTGATGAACCTCGACCTCAAGCTCCGTGCGACGATTGACAAGGGCGTGGTGGGTAACAGCTATGTCTATCCCAACATGCCCAAACTGGGCACGGTGCGTAATCCATCAGGAGTGGTCTTGTTGACCGAGCAAGCGTTCAGTCCCACCCTTGAAACCTCGCAGAGCCAGACCCGCAACGGCATTCTCCCCAGTCATCGTTGGACGGCCTTCTCAAAGCGCCATAACGATCGCGGTACCTTGGTGTTTATCGATGGTCATTCGCAGATTTACAAGTGGGATTACGTTTATAACAAGGCGGCGCCCACCGGTCGCAAGGAAGTCTTCAATCCGGATATCTGGTGGAACCCAAACCGGGATGTGCCGTAATCGGCTGATTTCCCCGTCACTGCACCCAAGCATTCAGCGACTTCTTTTGGCAATCAGCCAAATTTAGATTCTTTTCTCCGAAAAACTCACTCGGTCCGCAATACCCATGAATCCTATGCTTCAACGTCCATTTCAGTCCTTGTTCCTCTTGGTCACAGTAATCTCTTCTGCCGTGTTGATACCCAGTCCGGCCCGCGCTGCCACTCCGTACGTCATGTCCGACGGTGATTATCTCGAGAACTTCAGCGACATCGCCAACTGGGTGAACAATTTCACCGGCGGACAGGGTGCTACCAATTGGGGCGCGGTGGCCGTGAATGCTGCCGGCGTCATTCCCGATGGCAGCAAGACCTCGGCTTCCACGGCGACATTTCAGACCAGCGGCAGTAGCGGTGGGGTGCAGCGCGGCAGTTTGTCCGGCAACGCCGCGGGGACAATCGTCCTGTTGAGCACGGGTACCACGGATAACACCACTGCCTGCGCCATTGACCTCTACCTTGATTTCACCGGCCGTAACGCCGGCACGTTGAGCTTTGACTGGCAGGAGATCAACAACAGCACGGGCAACCGTGGGGCAACGCTGCGGGTGTATACTTCGGCTGATGGGGTTACCTTTACTGAATTGGCCGGTACCACTGTCGCGGTCGTTAATAACGTCGCAGCCTCCGGTACAGTTTCCGCGATTACGCTTCCAGCCAGTTTGAACGGCAGCCCAACCGCTCGGATTCGATTTTACGAACATAACGGCACCGGTGGGACAACGGGTTCCCGCCCCAAGGTTGCGATTGATAACGTTGCCGTCACTTCCACTGGAGGTTCGGATACCCAACCGCAGATCATCTCCATCCTTCCGGCGACGCTCACAACCAATGCGGGTGGCACAGCGACATTCGCCGTCAGTGCCGTTGGCGGGAACTTGAGCTACTTCTGGTACAAGCACGCGGGAGCCACCTCCAACCTGATCGCCGGCGCCACGACAGCGACGTTGACTTTGCCGGCGGTTATCGCTGCTGATGCGACCAATTATTCCGCAGTCGTGTCCAACTCCATCGGTCAAGCCAGTAGCGCGCTTGTTTCGCTGATCGTTAATGATCCGGCGATTCTCGCGCATCCGCAGAACCAGATCGCTATCATCGGCAGCAACGCCACATTTACGGTGACGGCTGGCGGCACGGGCCTTTCGTATCAGTGGCGAAAGGACGGCGCGGATATTTCCGGCGCTAACGCTGCCAGTTACACGCGCACGGCGGTGACTTTCGCCGATCAAGGTGGATACGATGTCGTGGTCACCGGCGCCTATGGTGCATTGACCAGTTCCGTCGCGACGTTAACCGTGACGCTGCCGCAGTTGGCGACCTGGGATTTCAACTACACAAATGTGACGCTGGCTTCGCCGCCTCCGTCCATCGGTTTGGGCCTTGCCTCGACGCTGGGAGGCATCACCCCGGTTTTCTTTAGCGGCTCCGGCTCCACTGATCCCACGTCTTCCACCAATGCCGCATGGGGTTCGCAGGGTTATCCCAGCTCAACCGCTAACAACAAGAGCGCGGGTGTTCAGTTCGCCGTCAACACGGGCGGCTTCAAGGATCTCATCGTGCGCTGGGATGAGCGCCAGAGCAACACGTCCAGCCGCTACAAGCGTTTCCAGTATTCACTCGATGGCGTGAACTTTGTGGACCATCTGGTCATCACCAACTTCGGTGGTGGCATCTGGGTCTCGCACACGAATGATTTGTCCGCCATCACTGGCGTGAACAACAATCCGAATTTCGCATTCCGCCTGGTGACCGAATTTGAAGACACGGCCATCGGAACAGCCAACGCAAACTATGTCAGTGCGTCCGCTGGCACGCAGGCCGCCTACGACGGTTCGGCCGGGACGATCCGTTACGACATGGTAGCAGTCACGGGCAATTCTCTGTCTGCTCCGGGTGAGCAACTGTTCATCGGGCTTTCCGGTGACAGCGCGGTGCTGACCTGGTCCAACGCGACCTATACGTTGCAGGCAGCGCCGATTGTGACGGGCACATTCACCAATGTGGACGGAGCAACCAGCGGCTACTCGACTCCGGCGACGCAACCGCAGCTGTATTTCCGGCTGACGAACTCGGCGGCGGGCCCATAGTCTGCCGCTTCGACTGGTGGTTCTTTCACGGGGCGGCTTCGGCCGCCCCATTGTTTTTGCTCGCATCCTGGCCCTGACTTCGCACAATCCGCTTCCGTTGCATGAAACGGGCTGTGTTTCTGGATCGCGACGGCGTGTTGAACGAGGAGAAGAACTACCTTCACCGGGTGGAAGATTTTGTCCTGCTGCCGGGGGTGCCGACGGCGTTGGGCCGGCTCGCTGCCGCCGGGTTTCTCCTGTTTGTGATCACTAATCAATCCGGTGTCGGTCGCGGTTATTTCACCATGGCAGACGTGGACAAACTTCACGCCCATCTGCGCGCCCAACTCAGCCGCGAGCGTATTGCGCTCCGCAAGATCTATGTTGCCCCGGAAGCGCCCGACCAGCCGAGTCGCGGGCGCAAGCCGGCCCCGCAATTCTTGTTCGATGCGCGGGACGAGTTCGATGTGGAGCTCGCCCAGAGTTACATGATTGGCGACAAGTTGATCGACCTCGAATGCGGCTGGAACGCCGGTGTGAAACGGTCCATCCTTGTCCGCACTGGTTACGGCAGGAAGACTGAAAGCGAAAGTGCCGGGCAACTCCGTGATGCGCTGGTGGCGGACAATCTGTCCGCGGCGGTCGAGTGGATCGTCACCGCCTCCAACACCCAGCCTCCAGCACCCCGCCTCTGACCTATGTGTGGCATCATCGGCTACGTCGGCAAGAAATCAGCCTCACCCATCCTGCTCGAGGGCTTGCGCCGGTTGGAATATCGCGGCTACGACAGCGCGGGTCTGGCGGTGCTGCACGGCGCTGATCTGATGGTGCGCAAGAAGCAAGGCAAGATTGACGAAGGTCTCGGCCGGCTGGTGCTGGAAGAACCTGCGGCCGGTTCGCTGGGCATCGGCCACACGCGGTGGGCCACTCACGGCCCACCGGCGGATGAGAATTCGCACCCGCACCTCGATCAATCTGGAAAGATTGCTGTCGTTCATAATGGTGTGATCGAGAATTGCGACGTTCTGAAGCAACGGTTGCTCAAATCAGGTCACAGATTTCAATCCGCTACGGATACTGAGGTGCTCGCCCATCTTATCGGAGAACATTACGCGCGCCGCCGGCAAAAAGAATCTGCTCCCGCCACACTGGCTGATGCTGTGAGTGATGCATTGCGTGAAGTCATCGGTACGTATGGTCTAGCCGTCATCAGCGCAGACCATCCGGAAACGATTGTTGGCGCGCGACGTGGCTCGCCGTTGATCATCGGTGTGGGCGACGGCGAGAATTTTCTGGCCAGCGACGCCAATGCCATCGTCGCCCACACGCGCCAGGTCGTGTACCTGAATGACTATGACGTGGCGACCATCACGCGCGACCGATTTGATGTACAGAATCTCGGTGCGGACACGGCGCAGGTGCAGATCAGCAAGCTGGAGTTCAGCGCCGAGGACGCGCAGCGCGGTGAGTTTGCGCACTTCATGCTCAAGGAGATCTTCGAGCAACCCCGCACAGTGGAGAATGCGTTGCGGGGGCGGGTGGACCATGAGAACGCCACGGCCAAGTTTGGCGGGCTGAATATGAGCGCGGCCGAGTTGCGCGGCATCGAGCGTATCGTCATCGCTGCGAGCGGCACCAGCTGGCACGCGGCGCTGGTGGGGGAGTATCTCATCGAGGAACTGGCGCACATTCCGGTGGAGGTCGAATATGCGCACGAGTTCTGTTATCGCAACGCACCGTTGGAGCCGAACACCGTGCTGCTGGTCATCTCACAATCTGGTGAAACTGCCGACACGTTGGCGGCGTTGCGTGAAGCCAAGCGGCGTGGACACAAGGCGCTGGCTATCGTCAACGTCGTCGGCAGCACGATTGCACGGGAGTCAGATGGCGGTATCTACATGCACGCTGGACCGGAAATCGGTGTGGCTTCCACGAAAGCGTTTGTTGCTACGTTGACGGTGTTGACTCTATTGGCTGTGCTTTTGGGGAGATTAAGACTACTTTCGTCTCGTCGCGCTCTGGAAATCCTGCAGGCGCTGGAAGCCGCGCCCAAGCAGCTGGAAACCATCCTGGCGCAGAACGATCGTTTCAAGCAGCTCGCGCTCAAGTACGCCAAGGCGGAGGACTTCTTTTTCCTGAGCCGCGGCTGCACGTTTCCCATCGCCCTCGAAGGCGCACTGAAGCTGAAAGAGATTTCTTATATCCACGCTGAGGGCTACTCCGCCGCGGAGATGAAGCACGGTCCTATTGCGCTCATCGAGCCGCTCACTCCTACAGTTTTCCTCGTGCCGGATGACGCGATGTATGACAAGACGATGGCCAATCTCGCGATGATTCGCGCGCGCAAGGGGCCGATCATCGCCTTGGCCACCGAAGGCGATGAACAGATCAAGTCTGCAGCCGATGATGTGGTCTTCCTCCCGCGGACGCAGGATGTGGTGAATCCAATTCTCGCCATTGTCCCGCTGCAATTGCTCGCCTATCACATCGCCGTGGCGCGTGGGTGTGACGTGGACAAGCCACGCAACCTCGCCAAGAGCGTCACGGTGGAATAGCCCGGCTACAAATCCGCCGGGAAACTATATTTGTCCGAGCGTGGGCCGGAGCTACGCTGGCCCTGCCTCAAAGGCACAACTATGAAAACCGTAAACAAAGACGAACTTTTTCAGAACCTGAGCGGCTTCCTGAAGTCGAAAGGCATCGAACTCAAGACGGAAGGTAGTTACGCGCAGCGCATTCAAAAGGGCTGCGGATTGCTGGCCGACGCGGTGAATGCGACGCAGAAAACCGTCCGGCGCGCAAAGGCCAAGGCGGATGAGACACTGGACCACCTGCGCCAGTCCATCCACGAAGCCACCGCCCCCAAGCCACCGGTGATCCCCAAGCCCAAACCGAAAGCGACGCGCTCGAAGCCTGCGGCCCGACCAGCGGCGAAGAAGAAGGCTGCGCGGAAATAATTGCTTGGCCCATCGGCGCTTTGCGTGTAGTCAGTCGCGCGCAAAGCCCGCATGCAGCCCGCACCGAACAGCGAATCGGTTCCAGTCAACGCGCCCTGGTGGCGCGGGATGACGCGCTATCACTGGTTCGTGCTCGTCGTGGCGGCACTGGGCTGGCTTTTCGATTGTCTCGACCAGCAACTCTTCATTCACGCCCGGCTACCGGCGATGAAGGCGCTGGTGCCGGGCGAGGACCCCGTCAAGTGGGGCGGTTACGCCACTTCGATCTTCTTGATGGGCTGGGCGACCGGCGGATTGATTTTCGGCGTCATCGGCGATCGTTTTGGCCGCGCCAAGACGATGATCATCACGATCCTGTTGTATTCGATCTGCACGGGGTTAAGCGCGCTGTCGCGATCGTTTTGGGATTTTGCGGCTTACCGTTTTCTGACCGGGCTTGGCGTGGGCGGCGAATTTGCGGTTGGTGTGGCTCTCGTTGCCGAGGTAATGCCGGATCGTTCGCGCGCCGGCGCACTGGGTCTGCTGCAAGCGTTGTCCGCGGTGGGAAACATCGCGGCTGCGTTCATCGGCATCGGCATGGCGAAGCTGGAAGGCGAGGGAGTGATCGCGGCCGGGAATTCGTGGCGATGGTTGTTCGTGATCGGCGCGGTGCCGGCCTTGCTTGCGCTGGTGATTCGCTGGCGATTGAAGGAGCCGGAACGCTGGCAACGTTTGAAAGATTCCGGCGAGATCAAGAAGTACAGCGCATTCACTTATCACGAGCTATTCAAGACGCCGCGCTGGCGCCGGAACGCGTTGCTCGGCATGTTGCTGTGCTGCTCGGGGATCATCGGCATGTGGGGCATCGTGTTCTTCACGCCCGAGTTGATCAACACGGTGCTGACGAAGTCCTTCAAGGCACAGGGATTGGCCGAGGCACAGGTGGCAGCCAAAGTGGGCGAGTGGCGTAGCACGGGGATGCTGGTGCTGCAGATCGGTGCGTTTCTCGGCATGTTGACCTCGTCCGCAGTGGCCGCGGCCATGGGGCGCAAAAAGGCGTTTCTGCTGACGTTGACCTGCGCGATGCTCGCCACAGCCGGCACGTTTCATTTCTTCACCACGCCATCACACCTGTGGCTCTTCTTTGTCATGGGCTTCTGCCTGTTCTCTATCTTCGCCGTGTATGCGATTTATCTGCCGGAACTTTTTCCCACCCATCTACGTAGCACGGGCACTTCGTTCTGCTACAACGTCGGTCGCTTCGTCGCGGCTGTGGGCCCGCCGATGCTCGGCTGGCTGAAGACGGATGTTTACACCAATTCGCCTGAGCCGATGCGTCCCGCGGCCATCACCATGTGCGTGGTGTTTCTGATCGGACTTGCCGTGCTGCCGTTCCTGCCGGAAACCAAGGGACAACCGCTGCCAGAAGATGAGCGCGGCGCGGTTCATTAAGCTGCATGAAAACGCGCTGCACCTGGCCGAAGACTGAACTGGACATCGCCTACCATGACACCGAATGGGGTGTGCCGGTGCATGATGATCGCGTGCTGTTCGAGTTTCTCATCCTTGAAGGCGCGCAGGCCGGACTGAGCTGGTCGACCATTCTGAAGAAGCGGGAGAATTATCGACGAGCGCTGGATGGTTTCGATGCCCGCAAAATTGCGAAGTATGATGCCCGTAAAGTGAAGTCGCTGCTGGCGGATGAAGGGATCGTCCGCAATCGGCTGAAAATCGCGGCGACGATTCTAAACGCGAAGGCGTTCCTTGCTGTACAAAAGGAATTTGGCAGTTTCGACGCCTACATCTGGCAGTTCATCGGCGGCCAGCCACTTCAGACCATGCGTAAGTCTTTGGAAGATGTTCCCGCTCGCACGGCAGAATCGGACGCTATGAGCAAGGATTTGTTGAAGCGCGGATTCAAGTTTGTCGGCTCGACCATCTGTTATGCTTACATGCAGGCCGTGGGCATGGTGAACGATCACGCACCGGATTGTTTCCGCTACAAGCAGTGCGCCCGCTTGAAGTGAACGTCAGAGTCGCAGAAAGATTTTCCGTTTGTAGAGAAAACGGACAAACCAGATCGCCAGCAGCAACCCCACGATGGCCACCATCAGGTCGCCGCAACCTTTGGCGATGTGTTCGTTGAGCCAGACCGAGATATCGCCACCCACCAGGCGCGAGGAGAGCCGGTTGAACGAGCCGCCCAGAAAGTTCTTGGTCAGGTAAATTGTGATCGCGTTCATGCCCAGCCAAACGAACGGCTGACACCACGCCCGCTGCTTCCAAACATCCACCACGAGATAAAACGCGCCCAGCAGCATCGCGCTGTAGCCGCCGGCCAAAAGCACGTAGGAAGAGGTCCAGATCTTTTTGATGACCGGGAATTGTAATCCCCAGAGCCAGCCTAAAAAAACTGCGGTCGCACCGGCACCGAAAAGTAACGCGACCTTCCGTTGATCCGCCACCCCCGGGTTCATCAAAAGCAAACCCGCGAACACTCCGAGCAGGCAGGTGGCGATTGCGGGTAACGTGCTGATGATTCCTTCCGGATCCCAGAACAGATCCCACTTCTTGCCCGGCAGATGCTCGAAATCAAAATGGCAGGCGACGTTGTAGCCCATGCCGAACCTACCCGTCACGCGATTCGTCGTCGCAAGATACATCTTCTCCGTCGCCGCCCAGACCGGACTGTTTTTGATGGCCGACGGATTGATGCTGGCCGCATTTCCCGCCTCGCGAAACTGTCTGGCCAGTTGAGTGTCGCCGGCTTTTTCAGCGAGAGCCGCGAGCTCTCCTTTTTCGAGCGGGATGTCGCGGATAGGAACAAATGTCATCAGTGCCCAGTAACCGACCAGCAAACCAACGCAGATGACCATCAGGGCGCGCGGCTTGAAGTAAATGAAGAGTAATCCCGCGCCAAGGTAAGCGAGTGCGATGCGGTTCAGGACGCCCATGAGGCGCATGTCCGGCCAAGGATTGGTGAACCCCCCCGAATAGAAGATGCCGACGAGGAACAGCAACGCGGCCCGCCAGAACACGCGCTTCAAGGCTTCCGCGCGACTAGCTTGGGTGATGGTCTTGGTGAGGGAAAAGACGATGGACGCACCGACCATGAAAACGAACAGCGGAAATATCAGATCGTAAAAACGAAAACCTTCCCATTCCGCGTGATCCAGTTGGTAGGCGAGAAATTTTGTCGGCGCGGTCTGGCTCATCCGGTTGAGCGCATAGACCAGTGAGTCTGCGCCGATGATCCAGAACATATCGAACCCGCGCAGAGCGTCGAGTGACATGAGGCGTTGAGGGGCCGGCGCGCCAGCGGCTGATTCAGTCGTGGTGGTCATGGACTGCCGCTACGTCTAGGCGAGTCAGCGAGTTGGTTCAAGCTGGAAAGCGTGCGCCCCGTTCAGCGCAGGAAGAGGCAGCCGAGTCCGACCAGCAGACCTACGGCTACCAACCACCAGAACCAGTGGAGGCCATTGGGAACTGGTGATTGCTTTTCGTCTCCAAACTCTTCTTTGACGAACTTATCGTAATCGAAGCTCTCGTCCGGCAGGTCGAGACCATCCGTGGCAGCCTGCTCGGACCAGCCAGTTTCCTCGTCCGCACCGCATTCAGGACAGGCGCGCGCATTGCGAGGAACTTCCGTGCCGCAAACGGGACAGGTTTCGGGAGGGCGCATACGTTTGAAGTCGGACTGCGCCGCAGATCCGGATCATCCGCCGACGCCGGCGTATTCCTCATCCGTCAACAGGCTCAGGCCCATCAGCACATAGTCGTGGGTGACAGCCTGCATGTCTTTCACGTAGTTCTCGAGCTTGAGCAACTGGCTGAAGCCCAGCATGGCGAACATGTGGATGGCCGTTTCCTGGCCGCCAATAAATTCTGCTTCGACGTGTTCGAGCCCCGTACTGCGAGCGATGTCCACAATCTCGCTGACGAGCGCACGCGCGATACCGCGGCCGCGCACTGCCGGTTGCACGAGCACACTCACGCGACCGATATGCCGCTTCCAGCCGCCGAGTTGCTGATGCAGGGTTGCCACCCCAACGATTTTCTTGTCGGCGATGGCGAGCAGGGGCAGGTTGCGGCCGAGGTCAATGTTCTGACACCAGTCGCGGATCACGGCCGGATCTGTGACGCGGTGTTTGATGAACATGCGTTCCGGCTCGGGAATCGTCAGGAACAACTGGTGGAAGTCTTTTTCATCGTCCTTGCGCAAAGGCCGGAGCGTGACTTTCGATCCGTCCTTGAGGGTGAGGGTGCGCGGGAATTTTTGGAGTTCAAGTTCCAGTGACATAGGTGTCGCCTCGCGACGCGCCAGTTTTGCACCAGACCGGCGCCGGCTTCAAGCGTGAATCGAGCCGGCAAATCCCGCCACTCCGGAGGCAAGGGCAGATGGCACTGATTCCAGTTCCGCAGGGTCGAGACTCCAGCGCGCCGCCAGCAACGGCACTTTCGCCAGATTCTCCATGACGCGCTCCCGCAACCGCCAGTCTTGCGGGTCGGTGCATTCGCCGTAGCCGAAGCATTTGAGCCCAAGCCTGCGTTCATCGTCGGTCACCTGGCCCTGGTTCCAAAGCGTCTGCCCGCGGGCCCAGGCGTAGCCGCGGATGATCCGGCCAGATTCCACCCGTGCCCACGCGTGGTCGTCGAGAATGGCGCTCGCGCTGAACAACTGCACGTGACCCAGTGCGATGCTGAGATTGCTGAGAAACCTGAAACAGCGGTCCACATCCTCAACCGGATCGGGGATGCCATCGCCACAAACCAGTGTCCAGCCGTTGACCGGCACGCTCACAAACATCCGACCGCTGCCGGGCGCGCATTGCGTCCAATGGCCCGGTTGCGGATGATCGAGCCCGAGGGCGTTGAATACCCCGGCGGCGTCCGGGGTATGAACGGCCAGCCAGAGCGTTGGCCGTCGCCCGATGGAATCCACCGGAAGGGGATTTTCTGAATTGAGCGCGGAAATGAATTTCTCACCGGCCACGCGGGTTCTTTCCATGGCTTGCCGGTGCCAGCGCGCCGCGAAGGCCATGAAGACCACGCCGGCCAGAAACGTGGCGGCAAAGAGGACTAACAGGATAAACGGCGTGGCATCGGCCTGGCTCACGCAGACAACTTACTTTCGCTGCCCGCGACTGCCACGGGTTTTTTTGTCCGGACTTTTTCGTAACGGTTTTCGACCTGCACCGGTGCTGGCCGCCAGCCAGTCGAGATAACGCGCACTGCCGGTGGTCAGCGGCAGGACTAGAAACTCCGGTGTGTCGTAAGGATGATGGGCCAGGATGAGCTTCTCCAAGGCGGTCAGGTGTCTGATTGCGGTCTTGAGGACGAGCAATACTTCGCCACTGCGCTCAATCCTTCCCTGCCACCAGTAATGCGACTCGATCTTCGGAATCAGGTTCGCGCAGGCGACGAGGCGCTCGGCCAAAGCGATGCGGGCCAGCTTGCGGGCTGTTGGCAGATCCGGCGCGGTGACAAGGATGAGCTGAAATTGCTTCGCTGATCTCATTTTGGATCCGACTTGGTGGGCCACGCCAGCGGCACGCCTTGCTTGGTCAATTCGCGTTGAAAGTCGCCCAACAATCCGGCTTTCGCCCGCACTTCGCGTGGCTGCTGTTTGGTGGCGCGGCAAAAAGCGATCAAAGCGCCGACGGATTCACCGATGTTCCATTCCACCGGATGCAGCCGATAGCAACCATTGGTGATGTGCGTGGTGCCGATGTTCTTGCACGCCGGCAGCAGATTTTCGATGCGCTGTGGAATCAGCGCGCCGAGCGGGATCTGGAACGGCAGTGACGCGATATCAATGTAGTTATCACCACCGGTGCTGGGGTGCAGATCAATCCGGTAGCTGCCGATGCCTACGGAGTCGGAAAAATTCTCGGCGCTGACTTCGGTCGTTTTTTTGCCGAGCAGTTTCGCCCGGGCATCGGTGCCGATGTGCTGTTCGCAAACGGTGAGCTCAGCTTTGATGCGTCGGCTCTCGCGGATGTAAGGATACTTCGCCAGCCCGTCCTCTGTGCCAACGATGTCCGGTCGCAGGCGCAAACCCGTCCAGCCTGTTCCACCATCCGGCCGCGGCGCGGCCGTTTGCAGCCAGTAGAGCAGGGAGAGGCTAAGTTGCTTCGCGCCGGCGATGTGTTTCGCTGATTCCTTCGCCGAACATTCAAACGGATTGCCGAGCAGGTAATCATTCTGCGGCCAGTTCACTAGCGACACATCGCCCGCGTAAGTGCCCGGCGCGAAATTGATGCGATCCACTATCCGCCGGTAGTGAAACAGGCCGGTCGCCTTCTCCGGGTTGAAACCATAATTGCGCGGTTCCAGTGTGACAGGATTCGAGTAAACCAGGTCGAGCAGCTTTCCCGGCCAGACAGGCGTGAGTTTGGGAATGTAATCGCGCCAGAACTTCCAGTCACGCGGCGGTTCGATGGTGTGATCCTCCCCGTGAAGGTAATCCATCGCAAAGCAGCAGGTGAACGCCTGCATGTTCTGCGGCTGTGCCACCGGCTTGGCGTGCGGTTCGTGGGTTTCCTTCTGCGATTCCGCCCCGGTGACATATTCCGTCTTGGTGAGTGGCAGCAGGTCGCCCATTTCTGTCGCATCCACAAACCACGGTGCGGACAGACTCAACTCGTTTCCGGTTCGCAGGTTTCGCACCTGCACCGCTTGCACCTTGTCGCCATCAACCGCCGCCGCGATGGCTTTGTGTTCCAGCAAAATCTCCACGCGATTGCCCGCGACAAACGGCGCGAGCATCTCGTTGAGTACTGCCAGCGCTACGCGCGGTTCATGGCACAACTTAGAGACACCGCCGTTGCCAGGGTTTAACAGTACGTTGGCTCGCGCTTTCTCCGTCAGCGGGAAATTGCGCCGGTAATGATCCCGAATACGTGTCCGCAACTCCTGATAACTTCGAGTGCCACCGTGGGTTTCGATCCACGGATTCTCATCCGGCGGGACGGCCTGCGACGTGAGTTGTCCGCCGATCCAGTCTGTCTCTTCGGTCATGATGACGCGCAAGCCGTTCCTTGCCGCTGCCAGCGCTGCTGCGCAACCACCCAAGCCACCGCCGATGATCACCACGTCGGCGTTGAGTTCTTTCGCGAAAATCTTTTTGCCTTTGGAGTGTGAAGCCGACTGGGAAGAGGAATTCATCGGCGTGATGCAACCCGCCCCGAGCAACAAGGGCGTGGTCAGTGCCATGTGCTTAAGGAAGGTGCGTCGCGGCAGACTGGTCTGGTTCACGGCTTCACAGTGCCGGGCGCGACGACGCTCTTCAACGCAAAAGGATTGAGTGCCGCTTCGGGAATTGGCACAACACGGCGATGCGTATTCTCATTGCCACTGTAACGGCAGGCGGCGGGCATCTGGCAGCAGCTGCGGCGCTTGACGAAGCCTGGCGGGCCTTGCGCCCGCGCGACGTCGTCGAGCGCGTTGACTTGGTGAAATTCTTCTCGCCACTCCACCGGAAAATTCATGCGGACGGCTACGCCAAACTCGTCGAGCGGGCGCCGGAGTTGTGGGGAATGATTTTTGCCAAGACCGATGATCCGAAGGTCGCCCGCCGCCTGAATCGTGTGCAGCAGCTTTTCCCCAGCCGTAGTCGCAGCCGGTTTGCCCGCTTTGTATCCGAGTTCAAGCCTGATGTCGTCTTGTGCACGCACTACACGCCGGTGGAGGCAACCGCGCATCTGCGATCGAAGTCTGACTCCGCAACCCCGGTCGTAGTAAGCGTCGTCACGGACTTCGAAGCGCACGCGTTATGGATGGCCGAGGGTGTGGACTTGTATTGCGTGGCGGCGGAGGAGACCAAGGCGCGGCTTGTCGCCCGCGGGGCAAATGGCGCAGGGGTCGTGGCGACGGGTATTCCCATCGCGACGAGATTTAGTACCAAAGTGGACGCTAAGGCTGTGCGGCGGACGCTGGGCTTGCGTGATGATTTGCCGACTATGCTGGTCTTGAGCGGCGGTTTCGGCATGGGCCCGGTCGGTGAAATCCTTGGAGAACTCGACAAGGTTGAGCGCGAGTTCCAGGCGGTGGTCGTCTGTGGGCGCAATGAGGAATTGCGACGTGAACTCGCCGCGCAGGATCGCAAACACCCGACGCGTGTGCTGGGTTTCGCTGCCAACATGCACGAACTGATGGCGGTGGCGGATTTGATCATCACCAAACCTGGGGGGCTGACCTCGTCCGAAGCGCTGGCAGTGGGTCGGCCATTGCTCATCATCGATCCGATTCCCGGCCAGGAAGCGGCCAACAGTGATTTCTTGCTGGAGCGCGGCGCGG
>Ga0315910_10001344_pt1 | contig 22759 bp, 18 predicted proteins | sample EdamamesoilMG_FD_204470 | JGI IMG/M metagenome (GOLD analysis project Ga0315910, IMG submission 204470) | Garden soil microbial communities collected in Santa Monica, California, United States - Edamame soil | ecosystem: Environmental > Terrestrial > Soil > Garden | place: USA: California... | reverse complement strand
AGACTCTGCTTCACTTCTTCCATGTCGAAGACATCGATGATGTCTCCCACATGTACGGCGTCCATGTTGTCCAGCGAGATGCCGCATTCGAAGCCATCTTTGACTTCTCGCACGTCCTCTTTGAAGCGCTTGAGACCGCTGATCTTGCCTTCCCAGATCTGCTCGCCCTCCCGGATCAGGCGAGCCATGGCACCGCGCCGTACCAGGCCTTCGATGATCATGCAGCCAGCCACTGTGCCCGCCTTGCTGATGCGAAAGGTCTGACGCACTTCCGCTTTGCCCAAGGCCTTCTCCACAAGCTTGGGGGCAAGCATGCCTTCCATGGCCAGGCGAACGTCATCCAGCAGGTTGTAGATGATCGAGTATTGGCGAATCTCGATGCCTTCGCGCTGAGCGACCGCCGCCGCCTTGCCTGCGGGCTTGGCATTGAACCCCACGATGATGGCACCAGCTGCCACTGCCAGGTTGACGTCGTTTTCCGTGATCGCGCCAGCGGCCTGCAAGACGATGCTCACCTTGACCTTCTCCGTGCTGAGTTGCACCAGAGAATCGCTGATGGCCTCTGCAGAGCCGGCCACGTCTGCCTTCACAATCACCTTGAGCTCGAGCTGCTCGCTCTCGCTCATCAGCATGGCAATTTCCTCCAGCGTACGCGGCTTGTTGCCTGCAGACGGCGCCAAACTGCGTCGCTCCTTGACCTTGCGCGTATCGGCGATGGCCTGCGCGGTCTTGATGTCCTTGACCACGTACACCTGGTCGCCTGCCCGAGGCACTTCGCTCAGACCGACGATCGCAGCAGGATCGGCTGGACCAACTTCTTTGAGGTCCTTTCCGTTCCAGTCATGCATGGCGCGCACCTTGCCAAAGGCTGCTCCGGCGAGCACCACATCACCGCGCCGCAGCGTTCCTTCGCTCACCAGCACGGTGGCTACCGGCCCGCGCCCGCGGTCCAATTGTGACTCAATGACCAAGCCAGAGGCAGGCTTGTCCGGGTTGGCGCGCAGGTCCATCACCTCTGCCTGCAACGCCAATTTCTCCACTAACTCCGGGATGCCCACCTTCGTGTGCGCCGAAACCTCACAGAACAAGGTGTCGCCACCCCACTCCTCGGGCACCAAGCCCAGCTCGCTCAGCTCGCGACGAACTCGCTCGGGTTGAGCGTCAGGCTTGTCGCACTTGTTGATGGCCACCACGATGGGCACCTCCGCGTTCTTGGCGTGCGAGACGGCTTCCCGTGTTTGGGGCATCACGCCGTCGTCCGCGGCCACCACGAGCACGACGATATCGGTCGCCTTGGCCCCGCGCGCGCGCATCTGTGTGAAGGCAGCATGGCCCGGAGTATCGAGGAATGTCACCCGGCCGTGCGCTGTCTCTACTGCATACGCACCAATGTGTTGGGTAATTCCGCCCGATTCACCGCTGGCCACGTTGGTCTGACGCATGGCGTCCAGCAAACTGGTCTTGCCGTGGTCGACGTGGCCCATGACCGTAACCACCGGCGGGCGAGGCTTGAGGTCCTCATCGCGGTCGTCGCTAGCATCAGTGCCCTGCGCCTTCTGCAGTTGTTCTTCCTCGCTGACCGCGACGTCTTCTACTTCCCAGCCAAACTCTTCGCCGATGATCTTGGCTGTATCGGCGTCGAGGGTGCTGTTGATGTTGATCCCCGACATGCCCAGCTGAAACAGCTTGCGCAGCATGTCCACAGTCTTGACGCCCATGCTGCCCGCAAGGGATTGCAGGGTGACCGTCTCTTCGATCCGCACCACCTTCTTGTGAGCGCTGCGTTCCTTGGTGACCGACACGCCCGCGCCACGACTCTTTCCAAACGAGCCGATGCCGCGCTGGCGCGACCCACCGCGTGCCATGCGCGATGTGGGACCACCCCGACGACCAGGAGGGCCGCTGGGTGTAGGTGCCTTGGCATCATACTGCACACGACGCGGTCCGGCGCGGTGAGCGTGCATGGGCACACCAGGTCGGCCTTCCCAAACGTCGATGCCGCGCTTGGGAGCGACCGATGTGGGGGCAACCGATGGACGGGCCCCCGCACTGGCGGCACTTGCCTCGGCGCTTGGAGCACTCGATTCGGTCGTGGGCGGACGCACCACGGGCGCTGGCCTGTGATCAGGCTGCACCAGTTGTGGAGGGGCCGGAGCTTCCACTTCAGCTTGGGCGCGCTGCACGGCTGCAGCCGAAGCCTCCAAGGGCCGCGATGCCTGTTCAGCATTGGCGGCGCTCGTTTCCAAGGCCTCGTGTGCAGCACCGGCTGGCACGTGTTCATGGCTGCTGGTGGCTTCCTGCGCAGCAGCACTGTGCGCCACTTCGCTCTCTACCGGTTCAGGGTGCGCGGCGTGATGATGAGAACTGTGGTCGCTCTCAAACGCATCACTTTCGTGAGCAGCTGCGTCATCCACCACCCCAATCACTTCGCTTGGCCCACGATCATGGTCAGAACTACCATCAAGCGTAGAGGCTCCAGTGGGGCGAGCGTCGAGTTCTTCGTTCCCTCCCTCCTTGCGACGGCGAACCACGACAGCACGACGAACGACACGCGGCCGATCACCGGACGCACTCGCGCCGGCTTCTGGCTCAGCAGTGCCTTTGTTCAAGTGGCGTTTCACTCGAGACTCGTCATCGGCAGTCAACACGCTCATATGGTTCTTCACATCTGATACGCCGACTGTCTCCAACACAGCCAAGAAGGCCTTGTTGTCCATACCTAGCTCGCGCGCCACCTCGTAGACACGCCGTTTACCGCTCATTCATCCTCGCTTGAAAGTTCGTGCTCTTGCCTAGCCGTTGGACTCAAATCAGCCGACGGAGGGGCCAGAAGGGCCATGGCGATAGCGCCAAATAGACGCTGAGCCAACCCCCTGTCGGTCACTCCGATGAGAGCCACTTCTGAACGACCCAAAAGCTGCCCTAAGTTTACCTTGGTTCCCCAACTGCGTGCCCGGCCATCGACCACCGCCCGCTCGACAAATCCTCGGTTCGATGCGGCTCGGGCGTCCTGAGCGACGATCAGTAGCGGCAATTGGCCGCGACGATCCGCCTCCTCACACACGTCACCGCCAAAAATCAGGTGTTTTTGCCGGTGCGCGCTACCCAGGAGCTGGCCTACGCGGTGGTGGGCGCCCACGACAAGCAGCTGCACTGCTTCAGTTGCCGTCGTCGTTACAGTCATTTTAAAACTACGCGAGAGTGCCGGGATCACGCGAGCCATGCACTTGGGACGAGGATGTATCCAGGCCCCTCGGCCGAATGAACGGCCGAGGAGATCGGGCACAACCGCTCCATGTTCGTCGCAGACCCAACGCACCATCTCATCCTTTGAGCCAGGCTCACGGCACGCCGCACAAGTGCGTGTTGGAATTCTGTTGGGCTCGGTCAAAGGTGACAATCTTTCCGCGGCGTTCAGGACGGCTCACTGCGGTTCAAGACAGCTCACTGCGCGAGGCGGTCTCAGCGGACGCTCCAGCGTCAGGCGCGGCCGCTTGTGCGGCGCGCTGCGCGCGCTCTTGGGCCAGTCGGTCTGCCACTTCCGCACGCGACGCGGCGATCTTGGGCATCTCCACGTCCAAGAAATGCCGAGCGCCTGCCTGGACCGTACGGGCTTTGTGAGATCCCAGCCCAGCCCGGATAGAGAGCTTGTCTGGGTCCTCGTTGGCCAGTTCACGGACGTTCTTGTAGCCCGCTTCGTCCAAGAGCTGCAGCGTTCGGAGCCCGACGCCTTCCACGAACCGTAGCTTCTCCCGCTCGGAGATCGGCTCGGTACCAACACTGGCGGCGGCAATCCGTTGCTGACGCAGGCGTTCCATGGCGGCGACCGCCGCTCGCTGCAGCGATTCCGCCTGCTCGTCTGAATTGACGCCGTCCACACCGCGCATCTCCTCAGTGCTCGCCTCGGCCACCTCCTCCAAAGCGCGAAAGCCCAAGCGATAAAAGGCACGCGCCAGCTCATCGCCCACACCCTCAATTTCTTGGAGTGCGCCCAGCGCCTCTTCCTCGATCTGCTTGAACTTGCTCTCGCTGATGATGTCCAATTTCCAACCGGTGAGCTGCGCAGCTAGCCGCACATTTTGGCCCTTGCGACCAATAGCCAGACTCAATTTCTCATCGGGCACCACCAGCTCCATGCGGTGGTCGGCCTCGTCGACGATGACCTTGTTGACATCAGCAGGTTGAATGGCGTTGATGATGTAACGCGCGGGGTCTTCATCAAAGGGAACGATGTCAATCTTCTCACCGCGCAGCTCTTGAACCACCGCTTGCACGCGAGAGCCTTTGATACCAACACACGCGCCAACGGCGTCCACGTCACCATTGCGGGAGACGACTGCGATTTTGGAGCGGGACCCGGCTTCACGCGCGACGGATACGATATTAACAATTCCCTCATAAATTTCGGGAACCTCGGACGCGAACAGCTTCTCCACCAAATGCGGGGAGGAGCGGCTCAAGATGATCATTGGTCCACGCGCTTCGCGATCGATGTTCTTTACGTAGGCCACGATGCGGTCACCGGGACGATACGTCTCACGCGGCGTTTGCTCACGGCTGGGCAGCACTGCTTCGGTCTTGCCCAAATCAACGATGATGTTGTGGCCGCGCTCAAAACGATGCACGATGCCGCGGATCAACTCGCCTTGGCGATCTTTGTACTCTTGAAAGACGAGGTCGCGCTCGGCGTCACGCACGCGCTGCAGCAGGACTTGTTTGGCGGTCTGGGCTGCGATGCGCCCAAAGGTGCTGCGCGCCTGGGCCATGTCCAGGAGATCTCCGAATTCCTTGTCCTGCTGGCGTGCCGCCTCCGCGTCGCGGGGGTGCCAAAACACTTGAAAGCCCAGCTCTTCACCGATCTCTGCCTCTAGCCCGGCGCGCTGCGCCTCATCCAGCGACAGTTGGTTTTCAGGGTCCTCCACCTCTTCCACGACGGTCATGTATTGGAAGAGGTCGATCGTGCCCGTCTCTTCGTTGAGACGCGCTTCCATCTCCCGCGTCTGCCCAAATGCAGCCTGCGCTGCCTTGAGAATCGCGGCTTCCATCGTTTCAACCAACACCTGCCGATCAATGCCTTTTTCCTTGGCAACTTGATCGATCATTGAAAGAAGATCACCTTCGGCCATCTTACTGCTCCCTGTCTTGCTTACGCGTCTTGGCTACGGACGCTGCCGTGGCTTTGGAACGCTTGGTTTTATTGGCTGACTGGTTCCAATTAAATACCAGCCGAGCACTGGAAATCATGTCGAGCTCGAGCGCAAGCTGTCCTGCATCCGTGTCAAGCACGACGCGTCCATCCTCGCTCACCCCAAACAAATTGCCCCGAGCACTTCTCTGCCCAATGAAGCCCTCTTGCTGCATGGGTTCCTTCAACTTCACTTTGACGGTTTGGCCCGCGAACCTGCGAAAATCATCCAGCAAATAGAGCGCTCGTTCTACCCCGGGCGATCCGACCTCCAAGCGATATTTTCCCGAGATCACCGATTGATCGTCGAGCTTGGCGCTGAGTTCTCGAGAGATTGCCGAGCACAAATCGATGGTGATCCCCTCACCCGATCGCGTGCTCCCTGGCTTTTCCAGCGTCAGCTCGAGTACGCGCCCGCCTTGGTCTCCCTTCCACACCAGCTCAACCGCATCCAGGCGATGACTCAGCAAGATGGGCTCCAGGATGGCGAGCAAACGCGCTTCGTCCAGGCCTTTGAGATTCTTGTGGGCAATGTTCATGATGACCGGTTACAGCTGATCCGCGGAGCACGACTGGATGGGCATGCGTACCGCGAGGAGGGAGGGGTCCCGAGTCGTGCTCAAGAGAGGACAACACGGGACTTTGGGCAAAAAAAAACGAGCCGCCTTGCGGGGGCCCGAGGGATCCACCCAAATTGTCGGGCCGAAACCTAATCGATGCCGTACACGCGTGCAAGTACGTTGGCCCCAGCCTATAACGACCACGCTCCCATGAACGGCGTGCCGGAAACCATCAATTCGATTGAATGGGCCGTGCTCTTTGCAGCATTGGTGTTAACCACGCGACTTTATTCGCTAATTCGCGCAACTTTGGGTGTACAAACAGTGCAGCGCGAGGTCCTGGACGCGCTCGCTGCACAAGATCCGGGCGCCGTGGAGCGGCGCACCCGGGACCTGCGTTACCTCAGCCCTTATGCTGACATCGCGCGTGACTTGGTCCACGCGGCCCAAAAGGACCAACTGGGAGGTATCGACCACCCGCCTGGGGACCACGGAGCCGTGGAGCGCACCCGCCAAGCTGCAACGCGTCGCTTTCGGCGCAGGACCCGACAAGGCAGCATCGCTGATGTACTGACGCTATGGATTGGCGCCATTGTCGTGATCTATTCACGTAACCTGCTGCTCGAGGGGCCTCTTTTTTGGTCATGCAGTGGCGCGATGTTCGTCACCCTGGTCGCCACCTTTACCACGCGTCGTTGGTTGCTCACTCAGGTGCTCACCAACACGGAGACGCTCGTCAAGACCCTTTCCAACCGGCCCCAATTGCCCAGCCTTTCCGAGGGGGCGCTGCCCTGCTTGTGGTGCGGTAACGCGACACAACGCCTCAACTACGAGCTCGTAGACGAACAGGGCGTAAGCACACCCATCAGCGCCACCCTCTGCGACGACTGCGGAAAATTGGTGACCACCCTGCCCCGTTCAAGCCCTCCGTCCAGTCGTTGACCGACCTCGTTGTGCGCTCCATCCCATCGAGTTCACTTTCCGTTCGGCCGCACCGTCGCTCGAGCCGAAGCCAATACCCATGACCACATCGATCAAGTCCAGTGAGCAGAACAGCCGCGAGTATTATGACGAATTTGCCAAGGTCTACGATGACCGTCGTGGCAATAGCGTACCTTTTGGCTACCACGACTTGTTAGATGAACTGGAGACCAGCCTGGTCGAACGATTTGGCAGCCAGCGGGACATCCTCGAGGTCGGCTGCGGCACCGGGCTCATCATGCAGCGGGTCGCCAAGTTCGCCCGGCGAGTGCACGGCGTGGATCTGTCGCCCGGTATGTTAGCTCACGCACAAGCGCGCGGCTTGGACGTCACGCAGGGGTCGGCCACGCAGTTGCCGTTCTCCGATGGAGAATTCGATGTTACCTATTCATTCAAGGTGCTCGCGCACGTGCCAGACATTGAATTGGCGTTGTCAGAGATGGCGCGCGTTACACGCCCGGGAGGGATGATCTTGGCGGAGTTCTACAACCCATACAGCATCCGCGGCTTGCTCAGGCATTTGGGTCCAGCCAAGCAGATTGGTCAGTCCAAGAAGGAGGCGGATGTGTTTACCCGCTTCGATTCACCCAGCCGTGCGCGTGCGCTCACGCCGCGCGGTTGCCATTTTGAAGGGGCCCGCGGCATACGCATCGTCACCCCCGCGGCCCAGCTCATCGACATGAAAGGAATCGGCCGCCTGTTTTACGCGACCGAGCGCTTGCTGGCTGATTCACCCCTCAGTGTGTGCGCTGGCTTCTACGTCGCGCAGTACCGCAAAGCCGAGCGCGACGCCGAGAAATGAGAGCATGAATCGAGCACCGTCTAGTCCACCCGAGCGCTCGCGCGCAACCTCTCGACCAACGTCCTGGTGGCTCAGCACGCTCCACAAGCGCGCGGAGCGCATGCACGATGAGTACGTAGATTTGACTCAGACGGTGGCGTGGTCGGGCCCAGCCGAACAGCGCGCCGCCATCAAGTTCTTCAACGCTGCATTCACGGCCGAGGAATCAGGGTTGCGGCAAGCGCATCAACTGGCTGATGAAGTCGCCGTTTGGGACCCCGACCTGGCCGAGGTATTGCGTCTGTACGGCAATGAGGAGGGGTGGCACCGAGAGCTCGTGAGTGAATATTTGCGCTACTTGGGCGGAACCGTTGCACCCATGGGACGCGTCACACGCACGTTCTACCGCCTCCACGCGCGCGCCAAGCGCATGGAAACCATTGTCCTGGTCAACCTGATGTTCGAGACCATTGGCGCCACCACATATCGCATGGCCCTGCGCAACGTGATGCACCCCACAGCCCGTCACATGCTGACGATCCTCACTCGGGATGAATCATTTCACGTGCCGTTGAACGTGCATTTTCTGCTGCAGATCTTTCGCCGCGATCCACACGCCCGCGCCCGGGTTCGGCCCATATTTTACCTGTTGTTCTTCAGTCTGCTTGCGCTGCCCAGCGCTAGCCGTCCCAAAGCACAAGCCTTTGATGGGATCACGGCCAAAGACCTGCGGCGTGGCTATGCCGAGCAGCTGGCCAGCCTGTTTTTCAACGAACCTGAGCTCGGCCTGACCCCGCCGTCGTGGGCCCTGCGCTTGCTCGGCCTTGACCCCAAGCAGCTCACCAAAGGCGAAAGTCTCGCCGTCTCGAGTATCGAGGCAGCTGAACGCGCAGCGGACCGGACTCAGGTTCAAGTCACGGCGTTGTGATTCAGAAAGCAGCGCCACAGCCCACCTGGCGGCCACTCTGACCATTTTGGGGCCACAATGCTCGCGGGGCGGCGTGCGATATTGGCTCCACCCATTTCCTGGGATATTCGAAGGACAATGACGGTGGTTGGGGATTTGGCGGCGGTACAGAGAAACCGCAACGCGCGGCGCATAACCCTCACCCTGGGTTTCCTTGGTCTTGCATCTATCCCGCCGTCGATGTTCCTCCATTCACGGGTCAATGACATTGTTTTTGCCAGCACGCTGGTCCAGTTCGTCGCCTACCTATTCGCTCGACTCAACCGTACCGGCCCCGCGGTGTTCACGACCGTAGGTTCTACCGCCCTGGAGCACGTGCTGGTGGTGGGGAGGCTCCATGAGCTTGGTCCGGTCCCTTACTTGGCGCCGCTCTTGGTGCTGATTGCCGCTGCCACGCTCACCGCACGTTGGCTGCCCGTATCGCTTGCAATCAGTTGCGTAACGTTGGCCGCGGAAGCCTATCTGAGTCCTTGGACCAAGCCCGAGCACAGCGCCATATTGGTGTGCTCACTGATCACGGTGGTCACCTTCGTCGTTTCTTTGTTGCACGTCCAAGGAACGGAGCGCGCGCTGTCGTTCGCCGAGACATTGCTCAGAGAGCGCACCTTGGCCATGCACCAGGCGGACGCCATGCGCGAACAACTGGCCCGCAGCGAGCGAATGGAAGCGCTCGGGCGCTTGGCGGGTGGGGTAGCACACGATTTCAACAACCTGCTGACGGTGATTACGGGCTCCATAGAGATCGCGCAGTCTCGTTCGCCTGACCGCGAGGCCAGGCGTGACCTTGACCTGGCGCTGTCCGCGACGGAGTCCGCGTCGCGTTTGACTCACCAACTGCTCACGTTCAGCAAACGCGAGATCATTCCCACCTCTCACTTGGAGTTTGGGGCGACTCTCGAGCGCAAACGCTCTGTATATGAAGAGCTATTGGGACCCAAGATCGAGCTCATCTTTGCCTTCGACCCCGGTCTTCCTCCCATCAATATCCCGGAGAGTCACATCGAACAGTTGGCCATGAACTTGGCCATCAATGCGCGCGACGCGATGTCCGGAGCAGGCCGGCTCGTGTTCGGCTTGAAACTGCGCACACTCGGCCCAGATGAGGTCTCTGAGCTCAAGCCAGGGGAGTACCTGGAGTTCTCAGTCAGTGATACGGGCTCCGGCATTGACCCGGCCATTCGCGATCATTTGTTCGATCCATTCTTCACGACCAAGGGCGATGCAGGGACTGGGCTCGGTTTAGCCACGTGCTACGGCATCACGCAACGCCTCGCTGGTTCGATCCTCGTGGAGAGCCGATTGGGCAGCGGGACGACGTTCCGCGTACTGCTCCCGGTCTCAGGCGTGGACCATGCTGCAACGAAGGCTAGCGGCAAACCCCTCCCGCCGGTGCGCTCCGTTTTGGTCGTCGACGACGAGGCCAACATCCTGAGCGTCGTGCAACGTCAGCTGGAGCGCTCGGGCTATTCAGTCATCGTGGCGTCCAACTTGGCTGAGGCTCAAGCGTTCATCAACGACCCTGACCAGCCGCTCGATGCCCTGCTCACCGACATCATGGTGGGGCAAGAACGTGGCACGGAACTCATTGATCTATTTCAGCAAAAACGGCCAGGTAAACGCATCGTAGTCATGTCGGGATATGCCCCGGATCCGCGCGCGGTCGAGACACTGAGGCGCGTAGAGGCTCATTTCTTGCCCAAGCCCCTCACTCGAGAGAGCTTGCTGCGCGCGCTGGAGGCCAGCGCCGTGCCATTTTTCCAGGATTCGGTCAGCGTCAGCAGGGCGGTCCACTGAGCAGCACGGCGGTCCACTGAGCAGCACGGCGGTCCACTGAGCAGTTGTCTTTGCAAGGTCTCGCCCAGCGTCGTACGCTGGGGCATGAAATGCGCTTGGTCGTGTATTTGTGGCCTCGTCGCGCTGGGGGCTGTGGCAATGACTCTGAGCATGGCCAGGTCCTCGCTTGCGTCACCATTACCCGTCGAGCGCGTGTCGAGCGCACAGGCGCGGGGTCCAAGCGACATCGAGCCCTTGGAGGCCTCAGCAGAGAAGCGAAAGGTGATGTGTTTTTGGCTCTCCTTCGGGCGACAACGCTACATGTGTGGTGATGAGTCGCTCGACGAGGTCAAGAAAAAATGCAACCAGGTCGCCTCGGCCGAGGTGGGTGAACCAGTGGAGTGCTCCTGCACGGACGACCCGGAGTACATCCGCGATAGCTGCGACTAGGCGCTCTTGAATGGCCCTTGGATGGCTACGGTATGCCCCGACTTCTGCAAATTGCAGAACAACGTGGAGCCGTCCGGAGAAAAGCAAACACCAGCAAACTCTTCGGCAATCCCCACCGCGTTTTCAGCCAGAGTGCTGACTTTTCCTCGGGCATCGAGCACACGCAATCGACAGCGCCCCTTCTGGTCCTCCGCGACCACCACGTCGCCCCACGGCGTCACAGTGATGTTGTCGGGACTGGAGAAATCATTGGCGATGAGCTGAACGCGGCCCCCGTCGCCTTGCGGCGTCAGCTTGAACAATTGATCGTTGGACGTGCACGTGAAATACACAGCACCGTCGAAAAACCAAATCCCCTCGCCGCGGTGGAAGACAGTAGCCCCTTTGCTTTGGGCGGACGCGCGTGCCTGCCTTGGTTCGACGCGCACCCAACCGATGTCAAATGCGTCCCCGACGCGCATGTCCTGGGTATCCTGCCCGCCTGGAGCGCGCGCACTGAGCGCCTGCAGCTGACCGCTGAACGGGTACTTTCGATCATGAGGGACCATACGATAGAGGTAACTGGGGCCATCGTCCTCGGTCAGATAGGCGATCAAGCTCTGCGGATCGACGCAAACTGCCTCGTGGCAGAATGAACCGTACGCGTCGAGCCGCCTGCGCTGGGTTACCGACAGCGCGCGCGTCGTGTCTGCGGGGCACAGCCACACGCCACCCAAGGTAACCTCCTCGCAGCTGAGCCAGCCCCACGGGCTGGGTCCACCAGAACAATTGCGCTGGGTGCCGGTGAGAACGTCGTTGCTGGACAGCACGCGCAATGTCTTTTGGTCGATCACCAGACGCGACACCCCACCGTTTTCGACTCGCTCGTGATTGCACATCAAGATCGTTTGACCCGGTGCGCCAACGAATGCAGCCATGCCATCCGGCAGATCGCGGCGCTGCGCACCGTCACTCATCAGGTCGCCAGTTTGGAGGAGGACTCGGTAAGTGAACCCAGCCGGAAGGTTGAGGATCCCAGCCGGGTCGGCAAGCAGCTTGCCGTAGCGATTGTGTTCGCTGCGAGCTACCGCAAAATGCTGAAAACCAAACGCCGCGCCCGCCGCGATGGTGGAGCCCCAACCCAAGAGTTGTCGTCGACTGAACTGCATATTCACCCGTTGTTTGCGGTGTAAAATCCACATTAGTCCATTTCGCCACGCGCGCCACGCGCATGCTTCCACTGCATCAGCCTCACTCGCGGCGGCCCGCACCAGCAAATCTTGCGCACAATGGCCCGAAGTAGTGTTTGCAATGCCAAGCGGTTAAACTGTTTTTCGTGCATCCCCCCTTGGTTACCGTTGCGCAGTTTCAACGTCAGCTCAAGCAGCTGCTCGATAGCTCCCCGTCCGGTGTGGTCGTGTTCGACGCCGATGGCACGCTTTGGCAGCACGACGTGGGGATGATGACCTTTGAATGGGCCATCGAAGAGCGGCTCCTCTATCCGAGCGCTGTCGAAGCGCTGCAGCAATTCGCGCAGGCCCAAGGCCTACCTCTCGTTGGGCGTGACGTGCACGAGCTCGCACGGGCGCTGCAGCATGCGTTTGCCTCAGAGCGACTCGGCGAGCGCGCCGCGGCGGAGATGCAGGTGTGGGTGTACGTGGATTATTCTGAAGTGGAATTTCGGCAGTTGGTCCAACAAGCGCTGACCGAAAAGGGGCACTTACGTACGCTCCATCACGAGATTGTGGAGTTGGCGGCTTGGGTGCGCAGCCAGGGCGCACACGCCCTGATTGTTTCGGCGTCCCCGCAATGGGTAGTCGAGGAAGCCACTGCCACCCTGGGGTTTGGGCCCGACGACATCGTCGCGGGATGTCCCGAACTCAAATTGGATCAGCGCGGTGTACCGCGTATTGCCCCGCGCCTCCGCGCGCCCCTGCCTTACGGACCGGACAAGGTCCACGCAGGGAGAAAGCGTATGGGTACCCGGCCCTGGCTGGCAGCTTTGGGCGACAGTTCATTCGATGTCGATATGTTTCGCCAGGCGCCGCTTGCCGCAGGCATTGGCTGCAAACCTGGCATGCTCGCTGGGCTAGCCGAGTTGCCGCACGGCGTTCGCCTCGAACTGCAGCTTTGAACCTTGCCCAGAGTTTGAGCGCTCATCCGCCGAAAATTTGGACAAATCCAAGAATCGGCTACTTAGGGAACGATGCAAAAGCGAAGGCCGTGGACAGCCGCGCTCAGCGTGGGCGCGCTTCTCATGTGCGCCAGCGTGTGGAATTTAGAGCCGGCGCAGGCAGCAAACAAATACTTGGAAATTCCCGCCGAGGCTGCCGCCAGGGACACACGCGCCTACCACTACGCCAACATGACCAACGAACAGGTGCTGGCAGAGCTGGATCGCAGGGAAATCCCTTACCAGCGCGTACCACCCGTCCCCGGCGTGCGTTTGCCCATCCGCCTGAGTGGCCGCCTGCACGGCGTTTGGATTCACTCGGTCCTGCCCGCCGAGCAGCGGGCCACGACCCCCTTCGAGATCTTGGACGGACGCCTGGCGCTGGCCCTCGATGACTTCTGCGAATTACTGGAGATCCACGGTTTCGTCGAGGTCGTGCATTTCACCATGTATCGGCCACCCCACGATCGTCCCGCCAAGCCGGGTGAATACTTGCACCGACACCCCGGCGGCATGGCCATTGACCTGGGCGCGATCAAGAAGAGCACCGGCCATTGGGTGGCGGTTGGCCCACACTGGCCCAGCGAAATCGGTGCCAAAAGCTGTGGGGACGCTGGCCGCAAGTTGGCCGGACGTCGCGGGCGCGAGTTGATGAGCCTGGCTTGCGAGGCCTCCGATCTGCGAATCTTCCACTACATGTTGACGCCCCACTTCGATGAGGCACACGCCGACCATCTGCATTTGGAGATCAAGGTTGGCGTCAAGTGGTTCTTGGTGAACTGAAGGCGTCCCCGGGGTCGCCAACCAGCGGCGCCGGCCGCTCGCCGCCGTGCAAGAGCACGCGCCCCGCACGCGCCCTAGGTTTTGCCCAGCCCGACGACGTTCGTCGAGCGTAGCGGCTTTCCCGCGAAAAGGTCCTCCACTACCTTGGCAAACCATGGAGTTCGGACGTCTGATCGGCCCTGAGTTGCGCGAGCTGCTCCGCGAAGATCCCAAGTCGATCGTGGACTTGATCGACGAACTGCATCCGCAAGACGTTAGTGAATGCTTGGAGCCCCTCGAGACCAAGGAGGCGGCCGGCGCGCTCAAGGTCATGCCCGTCGTATTTGGGGCACAAGTGTTTGAGCGCCTGGGAGAAGAGTTGCAAGTAGCCATCGCCAAGGAGCTGGGCATCAACTCCACGGTGCGCTTGGTGAGCGAGATGAGCGCCGACGACACGGTGGACTTCTTCGCCTCGTTGCCTGAAGAGACGGTCAGCAAGTTGATGGCGCGCTTGCAGGCGGTTGACCCAGAGCAGGCGCAAGACGTCCGCGAGTTGACGCGCTGGCCAGAGGAATGTGCTGGCGGCTTGATGACCAACGAGTTCGTCGAGACGCGTAAGGACGCGACGGTCGACGAAGCGCTGGTCACATTGCGAGAATGTGCAAGAGAAGGCTATGAGGTCCTCGATGTCATCTACGTGTTAGACCCACAGGAACGTGTGGTCGGATACGTCACCCTGCGCGCACTGCTCATGAGCAAGTTTGACGCGATCATGAGCGACATCATGCAGCACAACTTGGTCAGCGTCCCCCCGGAGCTCGACCAGGAAGAGGTAGCGCGCGTATTTTCGCGCTACGATATGCATGCCATCCCGGTGGTGGGGCCAGATCATAAAATCTTGGGGATCATCACCTCCGATGACGTGCTCGACGTCTTCGAAGAGGAGGCCGAGGAGGACGCGCAAAAGATGGGCGCCGTGGGTCCTATCGAGCACAGCTATTTTTCGATCCCGTTCTGGATCTATCTGAGCAAGCGTGCACCCTGGCTGCTCATCCTATTTGTGAGTGGCTTCATGACCACTTCGGCCATGGAGGCCTTCGAGCCGGTCCTCAAAGCCATTACCCAGCTTGCGTACTACGTGCCGCTCGTGGTCAGCGCAGGCGGCAATTCAGGTTCGCAGTCCGCGACGCTCATCATTCGCGGCTTGGCCGTCGGCGAGATTGAATCCAAAGATTGGTGGCGGGTATTGATGCGTGAACTTGCGCAGGGGCTAGCGCTGGGTTCCGCGCTGGCGCTCCTTGGCGTCGCGCGCGCATGGTTCGGCGGAGACGGCCGGGAAATGGCCGAACTGATCGGCATCACCATCATCGCCATCGTCACCCTTGGATGTGTGGTGGGAGCCATGATGCCGCTCCTCTTGCATCGGCTTGGCCTCGACCCGGCCACGAGTTCGACACCGTTCATCGCGACCCTCGTGGATGTGCTCGGCATCCTCGTCTACTTGAGTCTGGCGCTCGCCCTGCTTTCCGCGGCAAACGGTGTCGTCGTGGGCGGCTTTCAATAAGGACGAACTCGGTAGGGGCGATACACCTACCTCTCGGTACCCAGCGCGCACAGGGCTCTCCCCCAACCCGCCTGGGCTCTGCTATGGTGATGGGCCAAGCGATGGCGGAGTTCGAACACCTCATACCGACTCTTCTCGAGCTTGGCCTGAGCAACCCGGTTGCGTTGCACGAGGTCCAAGCTCGACAGGTTATTTACGGCGGTGATTTGCAACTCAACCTGCTCGAACTCGGCGTCGTGAGCGAGCAGAGTTTGTTGTCGGTTCTTGCGCAAATGACGGACCTGCCTGCCTGTCCGCCTGGTCCCCTACTGCTCGACTTGGATCTTACGATCCGCCTGCGGAGTTCAGGCGTGTCTGGGGTCGCCGGAGCGCGCGAGGATGGAGTTGTGATTGTCGCCGTGAACAATCGCCTCCCTGTCACGGCCCAGCAGCTGGGTCAGCTGCTGGGTGAACCATGTGAGATCATGCTCACGACCACAGTGCGCCTGCAGGAAGCGCTCCATTTGTTCAACGGCGAGGACTTGCCCAAGCGCTTGACCAAGCTGATCGACAAGCTGGGTAAGCGGCTGTCGCTATCCCAACTGGGAGAGCCACCCCGCGACGTGCCACGGGCCCACGATGTCCCTACTGTCGCCCTGCCCCATGTGGCACCAGCTCCAAAGCTCGCGGCCGACTCGACGTTGAGGCACGCCCCGGTGGAGACCAAATCGCTATCGCTGTCAGAAGCTCAAGTCGTGCAGGACGACACCGCGCCACCGCCTGTGGGCTATGAACATGTCACCGCGTTTTCGGGCGGCCCCTCCAAGGTCAGCGGCACACAGAGCGTGCCTCCGCCTGCTGCCTACAGCCTGTCAGCTGCGACCAACGATCTTGCTCAGGCCACCACCCGCGAGCGTTTGGTCGAGGTCTTGCTTCGTTACTCGGCCGTTCACTTCCAATACGTCGCGGTCTTTGCCATCGCGGGGAGCGAAGCACGCGGCCTCAGTTCTGCTGGCCAAGGCAGCACGACAGAGGAGATGAAGCGCCTGGTCGTGCCGCTCGATCTGAGCAGCTCCTTCAAGAACGCCGTCGCCTCCGACCACGGCTATGTTGGGCGACTGCGGGCTTCGGGTGTGGAGGGCGGAGTGGCGCGAGACTTAGGGCGCCCCGTAGGCTTGAACGTGCTGCTTCAACCCATCTCCATACAGCAACGACCAGTGCTGCTTTTGTGGTGTGATAACGGCATGAGCGCTATCGCTGCAGAAGAGCGTTCAGCTCTGGAACAAGTTGCACCCCACGTCGCGACGGGACTCAAACGGGTCCTGATGGAGCGCAAGCGGGCCACGCGCGGTCCCCAAATGAGCGCGCACGCGGCTTTCGCCCCCACAACTGACCCTATCCAACCTTCCCGGGCGCGCACGTCGAGCGCCCCAGTACGGGCTCAACAACAAGTACCGGCTCAAGAAATTGTGCCGCCTCCTGCCGCGCCCCTGGCGCACGACCCGCCAGTGCACCACCCGCCGGTGCACCACCCGCCGGTGCATGACCCGCCGGTGTCTGATCCCATCGAGGAAGCAGGCCCGCTTCGCTCTCACCCGACCAAGATCGGCCTGGCCACCGTGAGCCGCGACAGGCTGTTGAACAGCAGAAACGAGGCGATCGCCGCCACCCGACGCAACTCAGCAGCCCCTCCTCCCAACTCACTACCCCCCGCGGGCACGGTTACATCTGACGCAATCAAAAAGACGTCCGTCGTCCCAGCCGCCACACATGAGGTGGCTGCACCTGCGCGACGTCCTCTGACACAACCGGGTGTGAGCGGCCAACACGCCGATCGAAGCTCTGATCCGCCCCTGAGCTTTCCCCCCGAGCCAGCAAGAACGCTCAAGGGGTTTCCCGCAAGCCAGAGGCCAGATGAGCTAGCGCCATCGCCAGCCTTCGAGCACACCCCAAAGGACCCGCTGCATCGCGTGCCGCTGGCGTCTCGGCGCATCGTCGCTTTGGGGCGTAACCTGGACAGCGACGAGCCGCCGACCCACAAACTCGGTGATCAAGAGCTGGATGTGATTGAGATGTCCACGACAGGCACCATGCTCAGCCGTCGACCCATTCTCCCGGATGCCGCCCCGTCCGATCCAGCGAGCGAGCACGCACCCGCGCCCGAGGTCAGCGCGGACGACCAACAGCTGCGGCGCCCCAAATCCTTCACCTACCTGGTCGCTGAACTGCTCAAGGGCAATGAATCGGTCTTGCCCCAGCTTCTCGACGGCGGGGAAACAGCAGTGGGCGCGCTCATCGCGGAATTTCCAGGTCCCGTTACCGAACCCAGCAGTCCGTCGCAAAAGGGCTCGGAGTGCGGGCCCATTCTTTCCGCGCTCGTGGGCATAGGCGGCAAGTCCATTCCCTTCATCACCGTGCGCACCGCGGACGAAAACCCTAGGGTGCGTCGCTGGGCCACCTTCCTGCTCGGTGAACTACCAGGAAAGGAATCGGCCAAGGCTGTGGCCAGTCGCCTGCTCGACAGCTCCATCGAGGTGCGCCGAGCAGCTCTCGCCTCGTCGCGCCGTATGCGCCGCGACGCGCTGACGCGGCGCACACTGCGCGCTCACGTCGAACAAATGTGCCGCGATCAAGGCCTGGATGCTGACGCTCGCTGCTCAGCTATTGAGGCACTAGCGGACATTCGAGAACACGAAAGTATCCCGGTCTTGCTCCAACTTCTGGAGGATTTTAGCCCCAACGTCACGCGCTCAGCGCGTTGGGCGCTGTGCGTGCTCACTCGTCAAGATTTTGGCGACGACCTGGACGCGTGGCGCCAGTTTTGGCAGCAGCATCGCGATGAGGACCGAGTGGAGTGGCTCATTGCCAGTCTCGATCATGAGCGCAGGGACATCCGGCGCGCGGCCGGCGACGAGCTACGTGCGCTGTGTGGTAAGGACTTTGGCTACGACGAGGACCAATCTCAACCCGATCGTCGCAACGCACAGGCCGACTTTCGCCGTTGGTGGCACGAAACCGGCAAAGCCAACCTTCACTAGTTTCTAGGAGGACACATCGGAACGAAGCATGCGCGTGGTGTTCGAGCGCAGTCACCAGCCCTCACTACCTGATGGGGTGGGTGACGCAGCGAGTCAATATCGGCAAGGGACTTCTCCGGCGGCTCCGGTCTCGCCAAGTCATCACATATTCATCATGTTCTGCAGAATGCTGAGCGTTCTGGAGGCTGTGCGCTGGTGTCGTACCGATCGTCGCGGGCGACCTAGTCATTTTTTGTGGGTTAGGCTGCGCGGCTGACGTGCCGGTAGGCTGGAGTAGGTGCGATCGCGAAGATCCTCAAAATTGCAGAAAAATCCCACTTTGCCCGAGTGTTTCGACCCCATAAGAAATCACTCATTGCATTCGAATGCTGACAGCCCGCTCAGGGTAGACAGACCGCGCAATGGATGGGAGAAAACTCCACCCCATGCGATTGAGAGATCCATTAGACCCCGCCCTGCAAGCCGCCTCCATGGCGCTCAACGGTCGGGCAAGTCAGGCATCCAGCCGCTTCGCATCGATAGAGTTGCGCCACCAGAGCGCTCGTCTGTCCCAGCTCGCCCCCATTGGCTATGCGCTCACTGTTGTCGTCGCCGTCGTGACCATCGTTGGCCTGTGGACGCTTTGATGGACGGCAACCGTCCCTAGACAGCTATTGTCCCATGAGACCGCGGCGGTGCAGGGAGACCGCCACTTGTCATGGAGAGCTGCAGCTCACTGAGAGCTGCAGTGCATAGATAGCTGGAGTTGGGCGAGGGCGTCACTTCTTCTTGGCGCCCGATGCTTTCGCGTCGGTGGGCTTGGCCGGTCCCATCTCGAGCTCCCAGGTCGTCGTGACTTCAGGCTCTTGGTACGGATCGATGGCCACGGTGCCCATCGCGCGCACGATGCACTCGCCAACGGCTGTTCCTGCATAGGGCGAAGAGACGGACACGTCCTTCACGGTCCCGGCGTTCTCAAACGTGAGCGTGACCACTGCTTTGCCTGGCTGATAATCGCCGAGCTGAGCCTTCTCAAAGGTGTTGGGACAGTCCACCGCATTGAGCCCGGCGCGCTTGAGCTCGTGCTTGGCCGCCTCTTTGTTGAACTTGTTCGCCTCTTCTGAGTCCGTGGCAGCTTCATCGTACTGGCTCAAACTCGAGTCTTGTTCGGGCTTCTGAGCCTCGGCGATAGCTAGCTGTTCATCCAGGCGCTCTTCGGCGGTCTTGATGCCGCCGTTGTTTGAGCCACCACACGCAACGACAAAAACTGAAATCAGTGCGATCCCTACGGTCTTCATGGCGGGCCATGCTAGTCGGGCTCGCAGCCTGAATCGAGTCCCACGGTAATTTGGTCAAGCTCAAAGCTATTGCGCTACCGTTCAGCGGCAATTTTACAGCCATTTGAGACGACTCCAGGCCGGGGTCGGCTGGAGCTCCCCCATGAACCTGCGTGGCGCGATGCTGAGCTGGGCGTGGATTCATTCACACATCGTTCAGATCGTAGTCCTTGATCTTGTAGAGCAACGCGCGGTGACTGATCTCCAGGAGTTCGGCTGCCCGCGTGCGGTTGCCCTTCGTCTTCTGCAGCGCACGGCGGATCAGCACTTCCTCGATGAAGCGGATGGTCTTCTTGATGCTCAGCTCGCCGCTGCTGAGCTGCAACTTGATGGGGTCCCGCACGTCACGCACGCGCTCCGGGAGATCAGCCGCCGTAATTTTCTTCCCCTCACAGAGCACCATGGCGCGCTCAATCGTGTTCTCCAATTCTCGCACGTTTCCCGGCCAAGCGTACTCATACAAAAGTCGGCGCGCGTCGCTGTCGACACCCGCAATTTCAGTCCCCAGCCGGGTGTTGTTCCTAGAAATGAAGTGCTCGATGAGTAGTGGAATGTCCTCGCGCCGTTCGCGGAGCGGTGGCACCACAATGGGCAACACATTGAGGCGATAAAACAGGTCTTCGCGAAATCGCCCTGCCTTGCTCTCCATCATCAGATCTCTGTGCGTGGCGGTAACGATGCGGACATCGACTTCGAGGTCTCGGCTCTCTCCCAAGCGGCGGATCCGTCCGTCCTCCAGCACACGCAGCAGCTTGACCTGCAAAGTCTGGGGTAACTCGCCGATTTCGTCGAGAAAGAGCGTGCCCCCATTGGCCTCTTCGAACAGTCCGCGCCGGTCGGAGATGGCGTCCGTGAATGCGCCGCGTTTGTGGCCAAATAGTTCGCTCTCGAGCAGATTTTCTGGAATGGCCCCACAATTGACGGCCACGAACGCCTGACCACGCCGCCCACTCCGTTGATGGATCGCGCGCGCCACCAGCTCTTTGCCAACGCCGCTCTCGCCATTGATGAGCACGGTGGTCTTGTAGTCCGATACCTTTGAAATCGTCCTGAAGATGGCGTTCATCTGCGCTGACTTGGCCAGGATGTTTTCGAACTGGTCCGTCTTGCGTATCTCCTCTCGCAGAGCGCGATTTTCTCGCTTGAGCGATTCACGCTCTTCCGCTTTGCGCAGACACAGCAACAATTCCTCCGGTTTGAACGGCTTGGAGACGTAGTCATACGCGCCCGCCTGAATCGCCTCGAGCGCGAGATCGTGGCTGCCGTAGGCGCTCATCACAATCACATTGGCGTCGCTGCCCTTGGCCGAGAGCGCCGACAGTAGTTCCAGTCCGCCCAGCCGGGGCATGCGGACGTCGGTGATCACGAAGTCGGGCCCAAAACCGTCAATCATGGGTAACGCCTCTTCGCCGTCGTGCGCCACCTCCACATCGTAGCCATGTCGCTTGAGGAAGGTCTTGAGCACGAGACGCAGGTTTTCTTCGTCATCCACCACCAAAATGCGCGCCATGGTCGGAGATTACGCAATTTTTTCATCCGTACCAGACGCGACCTCGCACAATTTGCGGAACCAGGAGCAACAGCCGGCGGGGCCCGCCGCAGGACCAACTCCGAGATCTTCAAGAACAACAAGCCTTTGAGGCCTACCCAATGCGTTCTAGTCTCCCCCCATGCTTGTTGGACTCGATGTCTTCCGCCGCGGACGCAATCATCCTCTCCGGCGCCGCCTCCAAGAGAAGCCCGTGGCGCTCCTGACCCACAGCGCAGCCGTGGATGAACGGGGTGTCACTACCCTGGAGGCGTTGCGTGGCTTGGGCATCGACGTCAGGGTAGTGTTTTCACCCGAGCACGGTTTGGATGGCGTGGCTCAAGCTGAGGAGCCCGTAGACAAAGACGACGCGAGCGTTGGAGAACCACGCCTCGTGAGCCTGTATGGGAGCAACAAGGACTCGCTCAGCCCCGCACCGAGTGATTTGGAGGGCCTCGATGCTCTGATTATCGATTTGGTAGATGTGGGGGCCCGCTATTACACGTATGTGTGGACGGCCGTCCTGGCAGCGCGGGCCGCGGCGGACGCCGGAGTGCACGTGGTGGTTCTGGACCGACCCAATCCGCTCAGCGGCAATCCGCTCTACCTTGAAGGGCGCCCGCAAGAGTCCGCCTACTGCTCCTTCGTCGGGCTCCACCCGCTCCCCATTCGCCATTCAATGACCTTGGCGGAGGTGCTGATCAGTGTCCTCGCCGAGGAAGATCGCCCGCTCGGCAAGGACGGTGTGCTCAGCGTCGTGAGTTGTGAGGGTTGGGAACGCAACCGCTTCGCTGACAGTTGGGGCCGACCGTTCGTGCCCCCGTCTCCCAACATGCCCTCTCTGCAGACGGCGCTGGTTTATCCGGGCGCCTGTTTGCTCGAAGGCACCAATCTGTCCGAAGGCCGGGGCACCACTCTGCCCTTTCAAAACGTGGGAGCCCCGTATTTGCCGCCGCATCGCCTGGCCGAAGCCTTGGGCAACGTGCCTGGTGCGTGGGTGCGGTCAAGCCGCTTTCGACCAACATTCGACAAGTTCAAGGGCGAGGTCTGCAATGGCATCACCCTCCATGTGACGGACCCCCATAGCTTTCTTCCCGTCGACACCTACTTGCGCATCATCCATGCGGCCATGTCCGTGGCACCTGACTCGTTTCAGTTTTTGACCAGGGCGTACGAGTTCGAGACCAATTATCCCGCGTTTGATTTGCTCACCGGCAGCGACCGCGCTCGGTCGTTGTTGCTCAGTCGAGCGCCCGTGGAGGAGGTGGTCAGTGAAGTGTGCCCCGTCGATGAGGAGTGGGTCACAAGGGTAGAGACCGCAGAGGACCTCGTCGCTGAGTTGGACGTCTAGCCCGCAGGCCGAGTCTCGGCCATGAGCGCCTCGATCTCCGCCACCTCTTTGGGGACGCCGGCGCTCAGCACCTCGGGCTCATGTTCGGTGACGAGCACATCGTCTTCGATACGAACGCCCAGCACGTCGCCAAACTGCGAAAGCCGTTGCCAGTCGATGAACGTACTTAAAAAAGGGTCGTTGCGCGCCCGCTCCAGCAGCAGCGGGACCTGATAGAAACCGGGCTCGATCGTGACCACCATGTTGGGCACCAGCTGACGAGAGAGCCGCAGATAGCGCAAGATGGGGTCCGCGGCGGACCCGCTGTGGACCGCGCGCCGGGTCGCATCATCGTAGCCAGCGCGCTCACCCAGGTCTTCGAGATCGTGCACA
>Ga0315910_10001343_pt1 | contig 22773 bp, 13 predicted proteins | sample EdamamesoilMG_FD_204470 | JGI IMG/M metagenome (GOLD analysis project Ga0315910, IMG submission 204470) | Garden soil microbial communities collected in Santa Monica, California, United States - Edamame soil | ecosystem: Environmental > Terrestrial > Soil > Garden | place: USA: California... | reverse complement strand
ATTGCTTCTGAGTCACTCTTTGGACGACATTTTTCCTGTGCATTGATGTTCCGAAGTGATATGGTTGATATCGGCAATCGTTCTACTTCTGCTGAGCGTATTCAAATTAATGACTTCAATATGGATGACCGCAATGGAATGGTAGCCAGGTTTTGGCCAGCATGGTACCGGGTAATTAATGCGGCAAATGCAGCAGAGGCGGGAGCGATAAGTTTGGGATTACCACAGGAAGAGATCAATCCATTAATTGCAGAAGCGAGGTTTATTCGCGCTTTTAGTTATTACCACATGGTGCGTGTTTTTGGTGAAATACCCTACATAGATTTTGCGGTATCAGATCCACTAGCATTAACGACAATTTCCAAAACTTCTGAAGATGATATTTATATCGGTATTCTAGCTGATTTGGAGTTTGCAAAGCAATGGCTTCCTGATTCGTATACGTCAGATGTTAGAACCCGCCCCACCAAAGGAACGGCAGCATCCTACCTGGCTTCCGTCCATCTTACGCAGGGAAATTTTGCCAATGCGTATTCTGAAGCTAAATGGGTAATTGACCATAAGGATGATTATAACTACAAGCTGGAAGATGACTTTCAAGATCTTTATCGTTCTGATCTGGCCGATGACTTGCAAGAGACTATTTTTGCATTTGACTTTCTTGGACAACAAAGTCAAGGTGATTACAATACTGACTACATGGCTCCCATGGTCGGAGTAAGGAACACTGCTGAAGCAGGCTTTGGTGTAAATGTTCCTTCGCTGGCAGTCTACACTACATGGAATGAACTTGACTACCGTAGAAAGGTAAGCTTTACGGATTCAACGTTTTTGACGAATGGGACATGGGTCGGATATCCTGATTTCCCAAATGAAAAGCGTCCCCACATTGCCAAATGGAGAAGGTATCCAGGTGTAGCAGGAGACGGTCGAATCTCACATTATAACTACCCGGATTTTAGATATGCTGAAGTGTTGTTGATTGCAGCGGAAGCACTCGCAGAATCAGTAGGTGTGAATGCTGAAGCAGAAGGGTATGTAAATCAGGTAAGAGCCCGGGCACGAAATTGGGCTGGAACAATTACCGCTTTTCCGGCAGACGTGACACCGGGATTGTCAAAGACTGATTTTATCAACATGGTATTGGAAGAACGCAGATTAGAATTGGCATTTGAATGGAAGAGGTGGTACGACATTAAGAGACGTGATCTTGGTGTAGCAGTTTTTGGACCGGGTGGTTTGGAGCCTCGACCTGAATTTGATCCAACGCGCGATTATCTCATGCCGTTGCCAGCAACTGAACTTATTATGAACCCCAATCTCGAACCTCAAAACCCCGGATATTAAATTAAGTTTGGTTAGGTACTACTATTTAGTAGTTGCCACTGATGATTGGATTGGAGTAGGTTGCGCGTAAAGCAACCTACCCAAATTTTAAAATACAGTATTTCCTAAAGTTAAGTATGAATAGATCATTAACGCGTATCACTTTTTTTGTGCTGGTTAGCTCCCTCACTTGCTCAATAGCTGGTGTGGCGCAGCAGCAACAAAAAATTATTCAACAACATTTGGCGAATCGGTTGCAACAGTATTCCGACACCACGCGCTTTCCAAGAACAGCAAAAAACAACCAACTGGTAACGGTGCCTTCCAGGGATTGGACAAGCGGGTTTTATTCCGGTATTCTTTGGTACATGTTTGATTACACCAAAGATGCAAGATGGGAGCAGGCTGCACGTAGATGGACTGCCGGATTGGAAAAGGAAAAACTGAATACAGGAACGCACGATCTGGGCTTCATGCTGTACTGTTCTTTTGGAAATGGATTGCGGTTAACCAATGATCCGGTTTATCAGGAAATCCTATTGCAGGGTGCCAAGTCGTTGGCTTCACGCTACAATGAAAAAGCAGGTGTACTGCGTTCGTGGGATCACGGTACAGGAAAGTACCCGGTGATCATTGACAATATGATGAACCTTGAATTCTTGTTCTGGGCAACACGTGTGAGTGGCGACTCCAGCTTTTATAAAATTGCAGTCACACATGCCAACACCACCATGAAAAATCATTTTCGGGCTGACAATAGTAGTTACCATGTGTTGAACTACGATACCGCTACAGGAATAGTAATTAACAAAATTACGCATCAGGGATATGCCGATGAATCTGCATGGGCACGCGGACAAGCGTGGGGATTGTATGGTTATACCGTGATGTACCGGGAAACAAATGACAAAAAATATTTAGAGCAGGCAATTAAAATTGCAACGTTCATGTTGAATCATCCTAATCTGCCGAAAGATAAAGTTCCATATTGGGATTTTAATGCGCCTGATATTCCGAATACACAACGGGATGCATCGGCAGCTGCCATCACAGCATCAGCGCTACTGGAATTAGCTCAATATGTCAAAACAAAAAACAACTATCTTCAGTCTGCAGAGACAATTCTAAAATCACTTGGAAGCAAGGATTATCTGGCGAAACTGGGTACTAATCAAGATTTTGTGTTACTCCATAGTGTAGGGCATAAACCTGCAAAGTCAGAGATTGATGTTCCGCTTATCTATGCAGACTATTATTATTTGGAAGCATTGATCCGATACGAACGCTGGTATTTGAAGTAAAGCATGATGCATAAACTAAAATATGGGGTTGTTGCACTTGCTTGTTTGACAGCATGTGAACAAACCGTAAGAAGTAAGGAAGTGCTGATTAACAACACACTGGATCTTGATCGAACAGAGGTAGTGGCCATCAACCTTGCTGACTTGCCTACGCGTGATCCGGATCAAGTGTGGCAGGTTTTGGATGGTGCAAATGAAGTATTGAGTCAATTAGTTGATGTTGATGAAGACTCGGTTGATGATCAATTGATCTTTCTTGCAGATATAAAAGCAAATGCAGAAAAACGATTTACAATTCAGATAACAGAAGAAGTTGATACAGTAAAACACCGTATTCGAACTTATTCGCGTTTTGTGCCTGAACGTACAGATGACTATGCATGGGAAAATGATTTGGTTGCTTTTCGTACCTATGGACCGGAAGCACAACGGATGGTTGAAGCGGGCGAGAAAGGTGGCACGCTTTCGAGCGGAATGGACTGCTGGTTGAAACGCGTTGAGTATCCTATCATTGATCGATGGTATAAGAAATACACGGATGGTGGGTCGTATCATCAGGATGATGGGGAAGGATATGATCCGTACCATGTAGGAGCGAGTCGTGGATGTGGAGGAATTGGTGTATGGATAGACGATTCGCTTTTTGTATCGAAGAATTTTACAAGCTATAGGAAAGTAGCGGAAGGACCTGTTCGTACTATTTTTGAACTAACCTACGCGCCTTGGATTGCCGGGGATGCATCTATATCGGAAACAAAACGTATCACCATCGATTTAGGAAAACAACTTTACAAGGTTGAGAACAAAATCCATACATCGAATAGTATTCCGAATGTTGCCATTGGTATTACGATGCACGATGGAATGGGAACTGCTTTTACTGATTCGTTAAAGGGGTTCTTTAGTTATTGGGAGTCGATAGATGATTCTGAACTTGGAACCGGAGTGGTGATAGCTCCTGACCGAATAAAGGACTATCATGAAAATCGCACCAAAAAGAAAGACTTAAGCCAGCTTTACATTTTTGCCAAACCTGATGAGACGGTAACCTATTACACCGGATTTGCCTGGAAGAAAGCAGGAAAGATTCAAACACTTCATCATTGGAATATGTATTTGGAGCAGTTTGCTAAGCGCTTGCAACATCCGCTAGAAGTAAGGATGAAATGAGATGTTTTAATTTTTTTGTTGGTATTTGCCTTTTAGTTATTCAGCACACGTATGCACAGGAGTTATCGGTACGCGATGAAGTTGTTGCCGTTCTTCACGATCAGATTATGAAAGATGCTACCTGGGCTTTACAACAAAAACCTGTTACTGTTACTGCTTACACATCTTCAAGAAGTGCAGGTTCTATCCATGATTTTTATTCAGAAGGTGATTACTGGTGGCCAAACCCGGATGATTCCACGGGACCGTATATACAGCGGGATGGAATGACCAATCCGGATAATTTTGTCGCCCATCGTAAGGCCTTGATTTGGTTTAGTAAAATTATTGGCGCATTGGCGTCTGCCTATCTCATCACACATGATGATCAATATACGCAACACGCGGTTTCACATGTAACGGCCTGGTTTATTTCCCCTCAAACCCGCATGAATCCTAATTTACTTTACGCACAAGCCATTAGTGGAAGGGTGACAGGCAGGGGAATTGGTATCATTGATACAATCCACTTGATGGAAGTGGCACAAGGTGTTCTTGTTTTCGAAAACTCACCATCGTTTTCTGAAAATGTAGCAAGACAAGTAAAAGAATGGTTTGCAGATTACTTGCAATGGCTAACCACGCATGAGTATGGAATTACCGAGATGAATGCAAAAAATAATCACGGTACCTGCTGGGTGATGCAGGTTGCATCTTTTGCGAAGTTAACAGACAATCAGAGTCTATTGGATTTTTGTAGAGATCGATTCAAAAATGTTTTGTTGCCTAACCAAATGGATGAACACGGTGGGTTTCCGTTGGAACTTCAGCGAACAAAACCTTACGGATACTCCCTCTTTAATCTGGATGCAATGGTAATGATCTGTCAAATCTTATCTTCAACTGAAAATGATTTGTGGAACTACACAACTCCAGACGGGAAGTCGGTCAAGAAAGGAATTGAGTATTTATATCCATTTATAAAAGACAAATCAATCTGGCCGCTAAAGCCGGATGTCATGTATTGGGATAACTGGCCTGTAGCACAACCATTTTTAGTGTTTGGAACCGCTGTGTTTCAACGGCAAGAATGGTTAATAACCTGGAAAAAATTGGATCATCAACCGGATACTGAGGAGGTGATCAGAAACCTTCCGATTCGAAACCCTTTGATTTGGATGGACTAATTTATGACGCGTACTTTTTAGCATAGTGAGGATGAAGAAATACATACTAGTATTTGCAATAGTGATGGGTTGGAGCTCAGTATGGAGCCAACAAAAACAGAGGCTTAATGACGAATGGGAATTTTTAAAGCAAGATCTCGGTGGGATTTGGGAAGCTGTTCGCCCTGTTGGAGCAGGAAGTCCGGAAAGTGTACCACGTTGGGAGTCGGTATCACTGCCCCATTGTGTCAATGCGTTTGATGCTGTTGATCCGGATGTTAGTTATTACCAAGGCCCATCCTGGTATCGAACACAACTCCTGATTAAAAATCCGTATGCAAAAGGAAGAACGCTTTTACATTTTGAAGGATCGGGTCAAAAAATAGAAGTGTATGTATATACTACGAAAGTTGGTGAGCATGTAGGTGGGTATGATGAGTGGACGGTAGATGTTACAAATGCAGTTGAAGAGTTTAGTGCTACTGAAATATTTCAAAAACAGTTTAATGGAAAAATCCCCATCTCGATTCGTGTAGATAACTCACGCGATCTTGAACTCATACCATCTGATCTTTCAGACTTTAATCTCTATGGTGGCATTTATCGTTATCTAAACCTGGTCTATGAACCATCAGTTTCTGTTGATAAAGTTTTTGCAAAAGCAGAAGTGGATATGGAAGGAAAGAAGGGGAGTGTGCATGTTTCCGCACGTTTATACAATCCTTTACAGGAAAAAAGCAAGGTGCTTGTTTCCCTGATTGATCCAAAAGGTAAAACAATAAATAGCAAGGAACTAGAATTTGCCAATACAGATATAGATGTCGAACTGGCAAATTTTGAAATGAAGAGACCGATTCGTTGGTCACCTGAGACTCCTGCACTATACACGGTGAGAATAGCGGTTTCATCTTCAGGTGGCACCAGCATACAAGAAGAGCAAATCGGCTTCCGTCATTTTGAATTTGTAAAAAATGGTCCTTTTAATCTGAATGGTCAACGTCTTTTGCTGCGCGGTACCCACCGTCATGAAGATCATGCAGCTGTTGGAGCTGCCATGACGGAAGAGATGATCCGTACCGAAATGATAATGATGAAAGAGATGGGTGTAAATTTTATTCGCTTGGGACATTATCAACAATCACGAATTGTATTGGATTTATGCGATAGCCTTGGGATGCTGGTATGGGAAGAGATTCCCTGGTGTCGCGGTGGTCTTGGAGGTGAAGTTTACAAGGAACAAGCGAGAACCATGTTGACCAATATGATTGAACAGCATTTCAATCATCCTTCTATTATTATATGGGGAATCGGAAATGAAAATGATTGGCCTGGTGACTTTCCGGAATTCGATAAGGAAAAGATCAGAACGTTTATGAAGGAGTTGAATGACCGTTCACATCAACTTGATCCTTCTAGAAAAACTGCGATACGAAGATGTGATTTTTGCAAAGACATTGTAGATGTTTATTCGCCTTCCATTTGGGCGGGGTGGTACCGCGGAAAGTACACCGATTATAAATCGGTTTCTGAAAGCGAGAACAAACGCGTCAATCATTTTTTACATGTGGAATGGGGCGGTGACAGTCATGCGGGACGTCACACGGAATCCCCAAATGATATAGCAAGAAAGATAGAAGGTGGAAAAGGTGCTGACGAACGTGCAGGCGATGCGGCCCTTGCGGGAGGTTCCGCCAGGGTTTCAAAAGATGGCGATTGGAGCGAATCCTACATTTGTGATTTGATTGATTGGCATTTGAAAGAACAGGAAACAATGCCATGGCTTTCAGGTACTGCATACTGGCCATTTAAAGATTTCTCAACACCTGTTCGTCCGGAGAATCCGGTTCCATACATGAACCAGAAGGGAGTAGTGGAACGGGACTTCACCAAAAAAGAGGCTTACTATGTTTTTCAATCGCGGTGGACGACAGAACCCATGGTACATATTTATGGACACAGTTGGCCGGTGCGGTGGGGCGCAAAAGGCGAAACTAAGATGGTAAAAGTATATTCGAACTGCGAGGAGGCAGAACTGTTTCTCAATGGAAAATCCTATGGAACTAAAAATCGAAATGTACAGGATTTTCCGGCTGCAGGCTTGCGGTGGGAGTTGATGTTTAGAGAAGGAGAAAATCATGTTCAGGTTGTCGCAAAGCCGAAGAATGGAAAGATTGTGAAGGATGAAATTTTATTTCAATACCAGACAGACCAATGGAAAAATCCCCAGCGATTGGTATTGGTAAAAATCGGTGAAGAACGTGATGTGGCTACCCTTGAAGTTAAGGTAGTAGACGAAAATAATGTCCTTTGTTTGGATGCACGTGACTTTGTCAGGTTCGGGTTAACAGGCGATGGCACGTTGATCGATAACCAGGGAACAGCACGCGGATCGCGCTATGTACAACTGTACAATGGTCGGGCAATTATTAAAGTGAAATTGAATAAGGGAAAGAGTGTGGCAAGTGTTAAACTTCAAAATCTTGAAACAACCTTTCTGGAGTTGTAAATTATTAACCAATACTAGGTGCTATTACTCATTTTCGGATGAAGGTTTACTTTGATTTGCTTGAGCCGAATCTATTCTATTTGTACTCACTCCAGATAATGCTAGCAACGTGTATGAGAATTTAAGAAAGGTTATTCGATTACGATTTGTTTGTAAATTCTTGGTACCTTAGTTCACTGGTTTCTCACGCTGTTGGTGAGTTAAGAGGTGAGTCTTTATAAATGTTCTTTGCAACATATTGAAAAATAGAGGGTTTTACGGACAGTTCGAATCTGGCCACCCCGACTTAAAAGCTCTGCAATAGCAGGGCTTTTTCTGTTTTGTGCTATTTCTATTTGCATAGTATGCGGTAACCAAAATTCTATGCTGGCCCAGAGTTCCAATCTGGCAATCCTAAGTTTCTCCATTGCGATATGAAGTTTCTGAAACGCCTAATATTCCAGCTTTCCCCTCACACTCCTCTTGACTCTCAACACGATCTCGGGATTTAGAAATCGGTAACACAATACTCATAAGTATATGTGAAGTGCGAGGCCAGGTTAGCCCAGAAAGCCTAAATCGCTATCCTTTCGCGGTAGGCTAATGCAATCGAAAAAATACTCCATTAAATCGTTTGAAATAATAAGTGTAAATGATACATTTCATCCATTAAAGTGTATTTTTAACAATTATTTACCCGGGCGAAGGCCCACCACTAAACCAAAATAACCCATATGAAAGAAGTATTTACCCAAATGCTGATTCCCAAAAAATCAGTTGGATTTCTGCCACTTGGTGGAAAGCGCTTGTTCCTTACAAGCTTTCTGGTACACGCTCAGAAGCGGATAGTATCGGGTACAATAGAAGTTGAGAGCAGCCTATCATCAAATTCAATTTTATGAGAACAGCGAAACTGATGTGGAGCGCTTTATGCGCAGTACTGATGGCCGCATTTGTATTAGTGGCGTGCCAGGAATTAGACATTTATAAAATTGATGCACCTGCTGATTTGCAGCACAAGATTGACTCCATCGCTGCTGCCAAACCAGATACTGGCGACACTACTTACCTTAACATTGCTACCGCGATTGTGGGCCCGGAGGATAACAGCGCAGGTTGGTGGGCTTACTTTTCTGATTACTTCGCAGTGCCAACAAACAAGTTGTTGCATTTGGAGTTCATTAACCACGGCACGGGTATTAACAATTGGAACAACTGGAATCTTGCGGTTACCAATCCAATAGAACGTGGTGGTGATGGGTATACCGAATACTTTCTTCTTCGCTCTGATGCTTTTGGGTGGGGTAATAGTGATTTCGCATTGAACATGATTTCCCAAAACTATCCGCCCGATGGCGATGAAGTAAATTGGGATGACTTCCGAGCCACCATGCAAGGTGCTTACGTTACAATGGAGGTAGACCACTCAGCAACCGGCAGTGTATACATAAAGGCAAAGGCTAAAGGAACCAATGGAGTTGAATTGGAAATGACATATCAGCAACCAGTCTCGGTTACAGAAGATATCAATGCTTTCTTGGTTTGCGATGGTAGTTACTTCGAGATGAAGAAAGCATACCTCTTACCTTCTAAAGTTACAGTTGTAGAAGATGTTAATGCAGTTTCAATTGAAGTTGCAGGGGCTCCTGCTTTTGTCGAATTAGGTGACGAGAATTTCTGGGGAGATGCCGTGGCTACAGTCACTTTTGCTGATGGATCTGTTGCAGAAGCTGATTCGGCTGATATATCATTCAATGTTGTTCCGGATATGACTACCCTCGGAGAAAAGACTGTAGTGGTAGCCTATAGTAAAACCAAGCAAGGTAAATACGGCCCGGCTGTTTCCACTTTTTATAAACTGGAAGTAACTAACTCTGTTTCGAGTCTGGCAATAACTACCCTGCCTACAATAACCACCTATCGTTACTTCAATAGTGACTCAGTCATATTCAACACAAAAGGTCTTGTTGTAACCGCTACTTATTCCGATGGATCAACCGGTATTATGCCTAACGAAAGCCTTCAGTTTGGTAAAATTCGAGCAGCCGCTGGAGCACAGTCTGCCCGTATTACTTATGTTGGTTCAACCAGTGCAGTATCGACAACATGCCCGGTAACACTTGTACAAGGTATCAGTCAAGTAGGAGCAACGAATTTATCGACCGGATTTTGGGGAGCACACAGCGCTGATTTCACAGTGGCATCGGGTACGAGTAAAGTATTCAAGCTGTATGTCTACTCCACCAATGCATTTAACTGGAGCAGCCCGGTTGCAATTCTTCGCAGAGCCAACCTGGAAGAGTTTGCAGTAGTTCGTATGGACAGCTTTGGCTGGGGGCCTGGTTATAGTTCTGCTACGTCTTCACACGATTGGGATTTTGGTACCCTGGCATCAAACATCAGTGGTTCCTACATAGAGATTACGGTGACAAACAATGGTAACAATACTGCCAATATACGCTATGACGTAACATTCGCTAATGGCGAAACGCATTTCCAAAATTATGCAGGCATATCAGTAGATAGTGCTGATTTAACTACCGCACTTACCGTAGACGGTTGTTATCTCGTACTTGTTAATTAATCACCAGATAAAAATATTATAACTATGAAATATTCATACATAATCGCTGTGCTGGTACTGTGCTTGGTGCACGCCACAGCCGTATGGGCTCAGGAGATACAGGTGACTGGGAAAATTACATCATCCGATGATAACACTTCGCTTCCCGGTGCAAGTATCATGGTGAAAGGTACTACACTGGGAACCACCACCGATGCCGAAGGAATTTATTCTATCAAAGTTCCCGATGCAAACAGCGTATTGGTTTTTTCCTTTATTGGATTTACCACTTTTGAAACTGCGATTAATAATCGTACCACTATTGATGTAGTACTGCAATCCGACATTGCCCAACTCAGTGAAGTGGTGGTAATCGGATATGGTGTGCAAAAGAAGGTTGATCTTACCGGTTCAGTGGCCATCGTGGCCCCTGAAGAGATGAAGAAAATATCCGCTTCCAATATGTCAACCATGCTGCAGGGAAAAGTGCCCGGTGTGATGGTTACAACGGATGGACAGCCCGGTGCTGATCCAATAGTACGCATACGGGGTACAGGTACCTTTGGCAACAATGATCCCCTTTATGTTGTAGATGGTGTAATTATGGCCAACACCGTTCGAGACTTTTCACCAAACGATATTGAAACGTTTCAGGTAATTAAGGACGCTTCCGCTGCAGCAATTTACGGTTCGCGTGCAATGAACGGTGTGGTTATCATCACTACCAAGTCTGGTAAGAAGGATCAACCCATGAAGATAGACTACAGCGGTTACGTTGGTTTCGATAAGGTGCAGGATGGTGTGTACGAGGTTATGGACGCTTCTCAATATGGAGAATATGTAAACATGGCATACACCAACAGTGGTATGGAAGTTCCTTCCGGATACAACCCAGCCAGTGCAAATTATTTGTATAATGCCGATGGTACTCCAACAGTGAATACCAATTGGCAGGATGAAGCGTTCAAAACCGGTGTTCGTCAAAACCACAACATCAACCTGTCAGGCGGTGGTACTAACAATACTTACAACGTAGCGCTCGACTACTTTAGCCAGAAGGGTACCATAGAAGGTGCCGGTCCAAATTTTGACCGCTTCACAGCACGCATCCGGAATACCATGGATGTTAAATTTCTAAAGTTCAGCACCAACATTGTATATAGCCACAGCGATCAGGATAATATGGCGCTCAGCAATGCGAATGAGTATGTACAAGGTCTATATGGTGCGCAATATCCGGTAATGGCATCAGCGCTGTTGCTACCACCAACCATTAAGGCGTACGATCCATCTACCTGGGTACTTGACGCTAAAATTCCAGCGGCATCAGAATATACCTACGATTCGTATGGTTATGGTACCTACTATGATGATGTACACGGAGACTTGCGTGTAACGAATGTTTTACTCACTAACAATTTGCTGGAGCGGAATACAAAGGTTGATCGTATTGTTGCTTCAGGCTCTGCCAATGTAGATCTATTCGACATGGTTGGCCGCAAGAACAACAATCACAAGTTAAACTACATACTGAACTTGTCGTATAGCAAGACCTATGCGCAGGACTTTACTTTTGTACCCGCATTTATTCAAAGCACAACCAACTACTTAACAAAGGATAATGAGGTGTTGACAGAGGGGTATCGTAACTATACTACTTCACTGGTTGAAAACACATTGAACTACGATGGTCAATTTGGAAAGCATCACCTTAATGCCATTGCAGGTCTTACATTTCAGCAAGATATCAACCATAATCTTAGTGCCAGAGGTGTAAATGTGAACGAGCCCTATGTTCTGCAAGTTGGGAATGCGTTGACAACGTATGGTGCCAGCTCAGAAGGCGACCACTACATTTATTCTCAATTCGGTCGTATCCTCTATGATTATAATCAGAAGTACCTGTTTACGGCAACCATTCGCAGGGATGGCTCCAGCAATTTTGCTCCAGAAAACCGTTGGGGGGTGTTCCCATCGGTATCAGCCGGTTGGCGCATGGATCGTGAGGAATTCTTTCCGATAAGCGAAACGGTTGTTAACCTGTTCAAAGTTCGGGGCAGCTATGGTGCACTCGGCAATGAGAACATAGGGTATTATCAATACATGGGTTCGATGATGCGAAATGATTATACCTATAGCTTTGGAAATACTAAGGTTACGGGTTCAGCGGTTTCAAACTTCATAAGCGATGCCATAAAATGGGAAGAAAAGAAAACACTTGACTTGGGTCTGGATGTTGGGTTATTCAGTAATCAGTTAGAATTTACGTTCGATTGGTATAAGGCAACATCGGAAGATCTTCTCATTGGTATAGAAGTTCCATCACAAGCTGGTTTCACCAATGGTACGGTAACGATGAACGCGGCTACTATGGTAAATACAGGTCTTGAGTTCCTGGTTGCGTACCACAATGATCAAACCCCGGTTAAGTTTGATATTACGGCAAACTTAACGACCATCAACAATGAGGTAACACAGTTGGGTGTTTTAAATACCCCCATCACAGCAGGTATCAGCCGCACAGAAGTAGGCCGCGAAGTTGGTTCATTCTATGGTTACGTTTACGAAGGTATTTTCCAATCGCAGGATCAGATTGATAACCGTGTGAATTCGGAAGGAGAATTCGTCAATCAAAACGGAGCACAACCGGGTGATGTAGCTTATGCGGACATCAACAACGATGGAGAAATTAATTACCTGGATCAAACCTATTTAGGTAGTGGTTTGCCAAAGGTTAATTACGGCTTGAATGTACGGGCAGAGTGGAAAGGGCTTGACTTGAGTGTATTCGCCTTTGGCGCTGCGGGTTTCAAAGCAGTGGATTTTGTAGATGCCACCCTGCACAGTTCATACGGTGCATTGAACAAGAGTGTTGATTTGCTGAATGCCTGGACACCTGATAATACCAACACAGATGTGCCACGTGTAGCTTACAAAACATCAGGTTCAATTACCAACGACATGTTCAGTAGTCGTTACATTCAGAATGCATCGTATTTGAAAATCGCCAACATCCAATTGGGGTATAGCTTCCCTGACAAACTGTTCGGTGGCTATATTAAGAACCTTCGAATATATGCCACGGCTCAAAATGTAGCCCGGTTTACAAAATACAAAGGTTATAACCCTGACTTTGCCGGAGGTACACTCACACCAGGCTATAACTATGCTTCGTATCCAACACCACAAACGTATATGTTCGGTGGAAGCTTCTCCTTCTAAAATCAAATCTACAAATGAGTAATCATATGAAAATATTAAATAGAATTCTACTCGTGTTAATGCTTCTTACAGGCATCACAGCGTGTGAAGATATGCTCGATGTTACAAACCCAAACCAGCAATCAACGGCTGATTTTGGTGATTCTGAATCAGAACTTCAGGAGGTTATTATTGCATGCTACAACCGTATTCGCCTGGAAGGTACTTTTGCCCGTGTTGGTTACACCCTGGATGCTGTACGAGGCGATGAAGTTTGGAATGCATCACAACAATGGTATTTGGAATACGATAACCTCAATTCTCCGGGGACAATCGGAATTGGTGATGAGTGGCCATGGCGCGATAACTACCACGTGGTAAACCGCACAAACTTTGTGTTGTCCAGAGTGGAAGGGGTAAGTATGCCGGAAGATTCATACAATCAGATTAAAGGCCAGGCACTATTCCTAAGATCATTGGCTTATTATGAATTGGCTACTTACTACCAGACTGTTCCATTAATCATAGACTATGCATCTTACTCTGATCTCAACGGCTTGTATGCTTCTAACAATACGCAAGACGAAGTTTTTGATCAGATTGAAATGGATCTCACTACAGCCATGCAGATATTGCCATCACGCGATGAAGGTGGCGAATGGGCTAAAGGTCGTGCAACAAGCGGTTCTGCAGCCGGCTACCTGGCTCGTGCATTAATGTTCCGTCATAAATTTGCAGAAGCGTATGAAGTACTCAAAGACATCATTGCTGGAGAGTACGGAGCGTATGCACTCACAGCGGATTATGGCGACAACTTCAAAGAAGGAGCAGCATACGAAAATAATTCCGAGAGCCTCTTCGAAGTTCAGTTTATGGACTACGGCACCGGTGGCCCAGACCAGGAGTGGACGCCCGTAAACATAAGCCCGCAGGCAAGTCAGGGACATGCTGTGGAAAGCAACTACGCTTCTCAAACGTTGGGCAGTTGGGGAGACCTTGCCGGATCACCCTGGTTGTATAATCTGTTCAGAGAAGAGAACAGTACCGATGGCCGTCTCGATCCTCGTTTATACTGGACATTGGTTACGTACGAACCTGAGTATAACACCTATACAGACATTCCAACAGCAGCGTATCCCGATGGAGATCCTCGCAGTAACACAATTTATCTACAAGACATAACAGCCTCGCCTGTGTCGAACACAGCACAAGGGGGTATATCGATTGCCAAGTTTACCAATGCACGAAACAACATCTATAGTTCTATTGATGTGGGATTACGATGTGGTATTAACCTGCGCTTGATGCGTTACAGTGATGTGTTACTCCGAGCTGCAGAATGCGAGAATGAACTCAACGGACCGACCCAAATCGCAATCAATTACATTAACCAAGTTCGTAACCGTGTTGCGCTTGAAGATCTTGAGCTTGCAGATTTCCCGACTGCCAATCATCTTTTTGAGCAAATTGCCAACGTTGAACGTCCGAAAGAATTCGGTTGCGAAAATGGCCGTGGCATTGACTTAATCCGTTGGGGATTTTTCTACGATGAAGATCGCCTGAACCAATTGGTGGAACATGGTTTTTACAAGCGTGATGGCACAGCCAATACGGATGAACTTACGGAGTCTACAGCAGACGATTCATCGTTCAAATATTATTATAAAGGCCATGAGTATTTTCCGATATTTCAAGGCACGCTCAATGCTAATCCTAACCTGGTTGGTAACTCCGCAAACAAGAACGAAGACAATGGACCGGCTTTCTTAGCAAAATGGACTGTTCGTCCTATTACGGAGTAAGCTTTACACACCAAAAATTAGAGACTCCTTATCGATGTACTTTTTTGTATCTCGATAAGGAGGTTTCTTAATCATTAACATTTTAATATTGCACAGCAGGCGATAACGTGAAATTGAACTATGCGATTCAAGTATTTATTTTTTCTTTCAGTCAGCTTAAGTACGCTCTTTTTTGCGGGATGTAGCGATGAGCCCGGACCCAAAGGCATCACAACAAAAGATCCTGATGAGGATCCGGATTTTACCGTGCCAACCTACGCTGACGATTATTCAGCCATAGCCGCGTGGAGTAGCCGGTCGCAATGGAATCTTGCCAATGTGCATGACCCTACTGTGGTATTCGATGGTGAGTATTACTATATGTACGGCACAGATGCCTCGTATGGAAATGCACATGTGGGCCACGGGCATTTTCCTTACCGCAGGTCAAAAGATCTCGTGAATTGGGATTTTCGAGGTATGGCCATGTCGACCGAACCAGCCTGGGTGAAAGACTCGTTGAATGATATGCGCGCACGGGTTGGGCTGAGTGCCATCAGTTCACCGAGTTATGGATTCTGGGCACCGGTTGTCCGTAAAGTGGGCAGCAGCTACCGCATGTACTACAGTGTGGTAATCGACAATTACATTGCTACAGGCAAGACGAACACGGCCGCTAACTTTGATGGTTCGTGGACAGAAAGAGCGTTCATCGGCATGATGGAAACATCAGACTTATCCGGTAATGTGTGGGTTGATCATGGCATGGTTGTCTGCTCCGTGTCAGACAGAGGTACGGATTGGTCACGTACGAACCGCGATACAGACTGGAATGGTTACTTCAAATGGAATGCTATCGATCCCACCTATATCGTTACACCCGAGAACGAACATTGGCTTATTTATGGTTCATGGCATTCAGGTATTGTAGCATTGCCAATAAATCCGGTTACCGGAAAGCCTGATAAACTGGAAACCATCGATGACTACGGAGTTCGAATAGCGCGCAGACAAAACAGCGATGCCAACCGCTGGCAAGCGCAGGAAGGCCCTGAAGTCATTTACAATGAAGAGACGGGATACTACTATATGTTTTTAGCATATGATGAACTATCAATTGCCTACAACACACGCGTATGTCGGGCAACAAGTATTACCGGGCCATGGCTGGGCATTGATGGTAAAAACATAACGCAGGGAGGAGACTGTTGGCCGATGGTAACACATCCCTATAAATTCAATCTGCATTCTGGCTGGGTTGGATTTTCACATTGTGCTGTCTTTCAGGAGGAGGAAAGCGGTGAGTGGTTTTACACCTCGCAGGCTCGCCTGCCAGCAAATACTGGAGGCAACGCATTTAGCAATGCTATCATGATGGGCCACGTTAATCATATTCGATGGACGGAAGATGGCTGGCCGGTAGTAATGCCGGAACGTTATGCGGCAGTGCCTGAATCGACCATCAAGCAAAGCGACCTTGTTGGCGCGTGGGAAAATATTTCTATGAACTATCAATACCAGACACAACAGACAGCCACCACGCTTACACTGGGTGCAGACGGCAACGCTACAGGTGCGCTTACCGGTGCCTGGACTTATGATGAGAGCAAAAAGATTCTCACCATTGGTACATTGAAACTGTGTGTAGAGTGGGGATTAAACTGGGAGTCATCTCCGCGTAAAACCACGCTCGTATATTCTGGTCTTACGGCTACCGGCCGGCCTGTATGGGGAAAGAAAAAATAGTAAATCTGAAATCTTGATTGTTCCGGTGAGGTAAGCCTAGTTTGACTTACCCTGCCGGATACTATCGATAACATCCAGCAATCCCTGGCTGGGTTTGTCAATTGATAGTTCCCAAAACATAATGCCGTCCAGTCGCTGATCGATGGCGTATTGTGTTTTTAATTTCATGGATGTTTCGCCATCATAGGTGATGTAAAGTTTATCGTTGGCGTTATAGAGATAAGGGGCGCTGGCTTTAACATCCCAGAATCTTTCGTAGTTGGGATCTTTCAAATATTCAGCGAGCTGTGAATAATCTACAAACGATTTGAATTTTCCGGATTGGTAAATTCCATTATCAATGTCTTCAACATTTTCCCACATCCGTCCGTAGAAAGCAGCACCAATCACGAGTTTGCTTCGTGGTACTCCAATTTTGATCAGGTATTGAACGGCATTGTCGGTTGATTCTTTTTGCTTATCGTTAGAATACAGTGGTGTATGATGACCCGTTACGGTGGAGTAGCCATTTACAAGATCGTATGTCATCAGGTTTACGCGATCTACTTCTTTCATCACAGCTTTCCAGTCAACAGATTCATCCAGAAATTTTTGAAACCCTCCGGCTGCAAAACTGATTTCATTTCTCTTTCCGAGTGTTCTGCGAAGTTCGCGCACGAGTTCTGTGAAATTATTCTTGTCTTCCGGTTTATAGGGATGTTCCGGATATCCTTCAATAGTGGGATACTCCCAATCCAGGTCTATACCATCCGTTTTATAAAGCTGGTTAAGTTTCACTACAGACTTTGCGAATTCTTTTCTGTTTTCGGCCGTAGCGAAAACATCCGAACAGGTCTTACATCCACCCCAGCCGCCTAGCGACAGGATAACTTTTAGTGATGGATTGCGCTGCTTCAGGCTAACCAGTTTAACGATGGTAATTGAGTCGTTAGGGTTATCTACTGTTAGTTGATTTCCGTTCAGGTGACAGAAACTGAAAATAATGTGCGTGAGTTTTTCTATCGCAAACTTGTCGATTTGCTCAGCGTTGCCGGAGTAGTAGGCAATCACATTGATTTTTTTAGGCTGCGCTAGCGCTGCGGTGGAAATAACAAGGATAAAGCTGAATACAACACGTGAAAGTAAGGTGGTCATGAGGAGGTCTTGTAAAGTAGAAAACAACTAGCGGCCTCAATATAGTATGGTGGCCGCGATTTATTTTTTGGGTATGACTACTATTTTTTCAATTCGAACATTAGCATTACTACGGGTGTTGAGTGTGTCTGCGTGTCTGGCTAGTCTATGGATTTCATTATTTAGATTACCTTTGCCAACTTAATTTTAAAGAACTTGAATTACCTGTCTGCTGAAAACGTTGCCAAGACCTTTAACGATCGCTGGCTGTTTAAAGAAATCACCCTTGGAATATCGCAGGGCGAGAAGTTTGCCCTGGTGGGAAACAATGGTGTAGGTAAGTCCACCTTACTGAAAATTTTAACGGGCGAAATTCAAACCGATGCTGGTAAAGTAAGTATTCGCGAGGGAATCCGGCTGGGGTATCTCACGCAACAACCTACTGTTGATGATAATCTTACGGTAAAAGACCTGTTATTCAGCGAGGCCAATGAAATTGCCAAAGTGGTAAAGGAGTATGAAGATTGTCTTCACCATCCGGATACATCGCCCGAACGCATGCAGGCCGTGTTGGAGAAGATGGAAGAGCTGAATGCGTGGGATTATGAGGCGAAGGCGCATGAAGTTATCGAAAAACTGGGGGTGCCTGATTTTGATAAGAAGTTCGGTGAACTTTCGGGTGGCCAGAAGAAACGTATTTTTCTGGCGCAGTTGCTCTTACTGGAGCCCGATCTGATTATCATGGACGAGCCCACCAACCATTTGGACTTGTCGGCCATTGAATGGCTGGAAAATTATTTGTCGGGTGCCAACATTACCTTGATCATGGTGACACACGACCGTTACTTTCTGGACAATGTAGCCACGGAAATTATTGAGATCGATCGCGGGCAACTGTTTCGATACAAGGGAAACTATGCGTACTTCCTGGAGAAGAAAGAACAGCGTGAGGAAATATTAAAGGCCGAAGTATCGAAGGCCCGCAACCTGTTGAAGAAGGAGTTGGAGTGGATGAGACGACAACCAAAGGCCCGCGGAACGAAAGCCAAGTATCGCATTGAAGCATTCTACGATCTGCAGGAGAAAGCATCGCAGGATCTGCGGAAAGAAAAACTTGAGCTTGATATTAAGGAAGCACGACAAGGTGGAAAAATTCTGGAAGTAGAGCACATCACCAAGAAGTATGGTGCTTTGCCAATTGTAAATGATTTTTCATACGTGTTTAAAAAGCACGATCGCATTGGTATTGTTGGTAAAAATGGGGTAGGGAAGTCCACCTTCCTGGATATGCTCACCGGAAAACTCAAACCCGATTCAGGCGAGATTATGCCGGGTGTAACCACCAAGTTTGGATACTTCACACAAGAATCGATATCGCTTAATCCCAACAACCGGTTAATTGAAGAAGTAAAGTCTATTGCTGAGTTTATTACCTTATCGGATGGATCGCAGGTGTCGGCTTCAAAATTTCTTGACTCGTTTTTGTTTCCGCCCGACAAGCAATATAATTTCATTAACAAACTTAGCGGAGGAGAGAAGAAACGACTTCAACTCTTGAAACTGCTGGTAACGAATCCAAATTTTCTTATTCTGGATGAGCCTACCAACGACTTTGATATCGATACACTGAATGTGCTGGAAGATTTCCTCGACAAGTTTTCAGGATGCCTGTTACTGGTTTCGCACGATCGTTACTTTATGGATCATCTCGTAAATCAGTTGTTTGTGTTTGAAGGCGATGGTCATATCCGGTTGTTTAATGGTAACTATTCTGACTATCGCGACTGGCTGGAAGAACAAGAATCACAGCAGGGGGAAATAAAACCTGTTGTGGAGGCACCCGTCATTGTTCAACCTGCGACTTCCGACAAAAAGAAAGCAACGTTCAAAGAGAAACAGGAGTATGAAAAACTTCAGGGTGAAATTGAATCGTTGGAAAGCAAGAAGGCTGATATTACAGCACAGATGAACGGTGGAAGTACCGATCATCAACAACTGCAGGCATGGGCTAAAGAGATTGAAACGTTAACCACTCAGATTGATACGAAAACGCAACGCTGGCTTGAACTGGCCGAAATTATTGAGCAGTAGTGCGAAGCCTGGTAGTCGTTGGTTTCCGTAAAAGGAATATGAGTGACGTGATGATCACATTGATGGCAGCACTCCACATCATAATTTGGAATAAATCGGATTGGTAATGGCTGTAAATCATAAAAACCATAAATCCATAAAAGACTACCAACCCCGAGACTGCTTCAAGCCAATGATTTCTATTTCTTGAAACGAAGCCAGGTACATACACCGCGGCAGCAGGTACAATAATAAACCAAAAGAGAAGCGCTGTAATCAGGTTCCATCCCACCAGCAGCGAATACAGAGCCAGCAGAATTGTAAGCGCTGTAGCCACAAGGAGCATACTCTTTAAATAATCGTAGAAAATTGGTTTTTTCATGGTGATCAACATTGCTTAATCAAGATAACGAAAAGAACGGGGTTATCAAGTTGTAACCTTGCTTTGTAGCGAAGCGTCATAAGGGGCCAACCATAGATTCTATGATTTCTTCCAAACGCATTGCCCTGGCCAACGTTTTCTTGTTTGCACTTACCATTTCATTTTTCATTCTACTGGGTGGTGGTAATTACGAAGCCATTAATGTTACACCTAAGCTGGTGAGCGCACCTCCGAAATCATTGGCGATGTTGCAAGGTTCCTACGGATTTTTTCCGGTGTACTTCTGGATCATCTTTCATCCGCTTACCGAATTGCTTTTTGTTCTGGCCTTGATATTCAACTGGAAGGTATCTCCTTATCGAAGAAAATTATTGATTATTGCCTTCGCAGGCACGATTCTGATTCGCGGTGTTACCATGCTTTATTTTGCACCCGAAACCGGTGTGATTACTGCCGCCCCCTTTTCTGACACGGTGGATCAATCCTTAGTTGATCGGGCACAACTTTGGCAGTCAATGAATTACATTCGGTTAGCAGCTTACTATAGTATTGGTGTATTGTTGTTATTTGCCGTAAACCGTAATTGCACTCAGCGGTAATGTGTAAAACCAACACATTGAGCGAAGAATTTGCACTCAATAATTTATTCTACCGCTGGTATAAAATGCAAAATTAGTTGATGCAATCGTTTATTTTTGCCCAAACAATATTTCGAGCATGAACTTTAACATAGACGCAGAAAAGCAAAACACCTTCGATGCTATCGTGGTGGGCACAGGCATCAGTGGGGGATGGGCAGCCAAGGAGCTTACGGAGAAAGGACTCAAGACGTTGGTGTTGGAGCGTGGTAGAATGGTGAAACACCCGGACTATCCCACTGCGACTAAAGATCCATGGGATTTTCCGTACGCAGGAAGACCCACGCAGGAAGATTTGAAACAGCAGGCTGTGCAGAACCGAACGGGGTATACGGTTACGCAGGCATCCAAGCACTGGTTTGTTAATGATCTGGAGAATCCCTACACCGAGATAAACCGGTTCGATTGGATGCGTGGCTACCATGTTGGTGGACGTTCGATTATGTGGGGGCGGCAAAGTTATCGCCTGGGTGATATGGACTTTGAAGCCAATGCAAAAGATGGTATCGCGGTAGACTGGCCTGTTCGCTATAAAGACATTGCCCCCTGGTACGATTATGTAGAGCAATACATTGGCGTAAGCGGGAAGAATGAAGGTATAGCGCAATTGCCCGATGGGAAGTTTCTTCCTCCTATGGAGTTGAATTGTGTTGAACTCGATCTGAAATCAAAAGTAAAAGACAAGTTTGACCGGTTGTTAACCATTGGTCGCACAGCGCATGCAACAGCGCCTCTTCCACATAGTCCCCAGCGCGGTACGTGTCAATATCGAAATCTGTGTATTCGCGGATGTCCGTATGGCGGATATTTCAGTAGTAACTCCTCCACATTACCAGCGGCTGAGAAGACGGGTAACATGACCTTGCGTCCAAACGCCATCGTGCATGAATTGATTTATGATGAGAAGTTAGGAAAAGCAACTGGCGTAAAAGTATTGGATGCTGAAACAGGCGAACAGGTGGAGTACTTTGCAAAAGTAATTTTCCTTTGTGCCTCAACTTTTGGATCGGCTTTCATTATGATGAATTCAATCTCCAGCCGTTTCCCGAATGGATTTGGAAATGATAGCGGAGAACTTGGCCACAACATTATGGATCACCACCTCAGTGTGGGGGCCGGTGCACAGGTTGAAGGATTTGACGATCAGTATTACTTCGGTCGCAGAGCAAATGGATTCTATATACCCCGTTACCGGAATGTCGGAAACGATAAGCGCGATTACTTACGCGGTTTTGGTTATCAGGGTGGTGCTAGCCGAAATGGCTGGACCAGCATGGTGGCTGAATTGAACCTTGGTGCCCCGCTCAAGGAAATGATAAGCAAGCCCGGAACCTGGACGGTCGGCATGGGAGGCTTTGGAGAAATTCTTCCGTATCACGATAACAAAGTGATGCTGAACAAAGAGAAGAAAGACAAGTATGGATTACCTACCCTTACGTTCGATGCCATTCTTCGCGACAACGAAATGAAGATGCGCAAGGATATGGCTCAGGATGCCAAGGAAATGCTGGAAGCTGCCGGCTATAAAAATGTTTATACTTACGACAGGCAGATTGGCGTGGGGCTGGGTATTCACGAGATGGGAACAGCGCGTATGGGCAAAGATCCGAAAACATCAGTGTTGAATAAGTGGAATCAGGTTCACGCCTGCAAGAACGTATTCGTTACCGATGGTTCATTTATGACTTCGGCTGCGTGTCATAACCCATCGTTGGGTTACATGGCGTTCACAGCTCGTGCTGTAGATTATGCGGTAAGCGAAATGAAAAAGAATAACCTTTAATCAGAAAACGTATGGATCGCAGAGAAGCGTTAAAACGAACAGCCTGGATTATGGGAGGAGTGGTTTCCG
>Ga0315910_10001342_pt1 | contig 22779 bp, 13 predicted proteins | sample EdamamesoilMG_FD_204470 | JGI IMG/M metagenome (GOLD analysis project Ga0315910, IMG submission 204470) | Garden soil microbial communities collected in Santa Monica, California, United States - Edamame soil | ecosystem: Environmental > Terrestrial > Soil > Garden | place: USA: California... | reverse complement strand
ATTCGCTCAGTTTAACATTTCGTGGAATGATGGTTTTGAAGGTCATCTTCTGGAAATGTGTTCGTACTTCTTCCACCACCTGGTTGCCCAGGCTGGTGCGGGAATCATATAACGTTAACAAGATGCCCTCTATTTCAAGTTTCGGGTTAAGTCTTGTTTGTATGATCTTGATGGTATTCAATAGTTTACCGAGACCTTCCAGGGCAAAGTACTCGCACTGCACCGGGATGATTACCGAATCGGCCGCTGTTAACGCGTTGATGGTGATAAGGCCCAGCGAAGGAGAGCAGTCGATGATGATGAAGTCATACTGATCGCGAATGCGGTTGAGGGCATTGCGCATCTTTTCTTCTCGACTGGCGATGTTTACCATCTCTACTTCAGCACCTACCAGGTCGATGTGGGAGGGAAGTATGTCCAGAAACTTCAGGTCATTTTTTACGATGGCTTCTGTGGGATTAACACCGTCTACCATGCATTCATAAATACCCTGCGTGATGTCCTTCGGATTCAGCCCCAGTCCTGAGGTTGAATTGGCCTGCGGATCAGCATCCACCAGTAAGGTTCGTTTTTCAAGTACCGCTAAGCTGGCTGCGAGGTTAATGGCCGATGTGGTTTTTCCTACTCCACCTTTTTGATTTGCAATCGCAATGATTTTTCCCATCCTCAAAGAGTCACGTTTAAAAAATAAAAACCCGGCTGTGAGTTTTGTTGGCTCATCAACCGGGTTCAAATATAAACGCCTCCGTGGAACACCGTGAAACAGGTTATCCACATTCGCTGCACAATCGGTACACAGTTCTTAGTTTAAGGTTTCCAAGTTCCAGGTTCCAAGTTCTTAATCAGGAGATTAACCTGAAACCTTGAACTTGGAACATGGAATTTATTTCTTCCGCTTCTTCCTGTCGTCTTCTGATTTTTTCCTTGCTTCTTCGCTGCTTTTCATCGCTTCTTCGAGGCGCGCCATGAAGCCTGATTTTTTTCCACCTCCGGTGGCGGCAATCTTCTTCCGGTTTTCTTCCAATATGGCTTTGATCTTATTGTCGTCAACAAACTTGCGGATGATGGCTTGCTGCGCAAACGTGATCACGGTAGAAATAAAATAGTAGTAGGTAAGACCAGCCGAGAAGGAGTTCAACACAAAGAAGAAAATCAACGGCATGATGTACGACATCGACTTCATCGGTCCGGTAACGGATGAGAGCTGATTGTTTTGCCAGGTTGAAATCAACGTGGCGGCTGTCATCAAAATGGTGAAAAGACTCAGGTGATCGCCACCAATAAATGGAATTTGAAACGGCAACCGGATTATTGAATCGTAGGTTGATAAGTCTTCGGCCCACAAGAAATGTTCCTGGCGAAGTTCGATGCTGGCCGGGAACAAGTAGAACATCGAGAACAGAATGGGCATCTGAAGGAGTATCGGAATGCAACCACTGATCGGGTTTACACCCACCTGTTGATACAACTTCATTTGTTCCTGTTGTACTTTGGTCATGTCATCGCCTACGCGCGCTTTGATTTCATCAAGTTCCGGCTTCAATACTTTCATCTTGGCCATGCTCAGGTATGATTTGTACGAGAGCGGGAAGAGCACAAGTTTGAGCAGGAGCACAAGGATGAAGATGATCAACCCGTAGTTGCTGAACATTTTGGTGAGCAAATGAAACACCGGGAAGATCACAAACTTGTTGATCCAGTATACCGGAGGCCAGCCGAGGTAAACGTTCTTGGCGAACTTCTCGGTTACATCACCAATAACCTGGTAATCGTTAGGGCCGAAATAGAATTTGAAATCGGCCTTTCCCTCGCTGATAGATTTTTTCGGAATCAGCAGCGACACATTTGCCGTCTTCACCACGGATGAGTCGCGCTCATTGATTGTAGTGCTGATTTCGCCACCGGCAAAATTGGTGTTGGCAATGAATGACGAAAGGAAGAATTTTTCTTTAATGGCAATCCACTTTACCGGAGCAGCAAAGGTTTCTGTTTCGGTGCTGGTGGAGCGTGGAGCGAGTTCATCAAAACCATCTTCTTCACTGAAGTAGGTAATGGTGGTGTAGATGCGTGTGTCTTTCAGATCTTTTTCAACAGGCACCAGTGTATTATTCCACGTAAACTTGAGGTTGTCTCCGGAAAGTACATCCGAACCCTTGTTGGTGATTGAATAACCGATCTCATAACCCGATGCTGGAATTTTATACACCTGCGAAATGCTGGATCCGTTTCCAAGCGCAGCTGAGAAAGTAAGCACCGTAGTGTCGCCAACTTTTTTCTGATCGGCATGATAGTACAGCGAATACAAATCCACCTCCTGACCGTTGTATTGGCTAAGCAATTTGAATTGATTGGTGGCAGGTGTAACCAGCTTAAGCGCCTCCTGGCTGTACGTTTTGAATTTCTTCAACTCGAGCTCGCTAACAATACCACCTTTTGTGTTGAAAGCGATTTTTAAATCCTCGGTTTCCAGGTTGATGATGGATTGTTGGCCCGTCATCGAGGTAGATATTTCACCGTAGGTAGCAGCCAATAAACTGTCGTTGGCAACAGCTTTTTCAACAACAGAATCCTGTGCAGGTGTTGTTGTCGATTCAGTTGTAACTGGTTTTGGTGCAGGCTGAGGCTGCGGTGAGAAAAAGTAAAAGTAGACCAGCAGTAAGCCGGCAATTAACGTTAGTCCGATGGCGGAGTTTCTATCCATTATGCTTTAGTTATGATGTTCAAAGTTCAAGGTTCAAAGTTTCAGTTTCAAGGTTCCAGGTTGTTGTAGGGTTCTTCCGGTTCATGGAATTTCATTCCCTTCAATTCACTTTGATGCAGATACTTCATTAATGCCGTAACCTGCTTGCTTATTGTTAGCGCTTTATCAACTAGAGTGTTGAATGTATTTTCTTCAATGTGATTTCTGTCTTTGGCTCGATAGAGTTGCGAGCGGACTTCTCCGATTGAGCCCCTTGCTACTGAAAGAAATTGAATAAACTCCCTGTTACCGCCTCGTTCAAACCCCTCTGCGATGTTATCCATTGTAGATCCGGTACTTCGATTGATTTGATCCTTTAAACTATAGTCTTTACTAAAATCACCTTTAGTTGAAAGCATATAAATTTCATTTGAAAGCTCCCTGGCCTTTTGCCATGCTTCGATCTCTTCAAATGATTTAAATGTAGCCACGATAATTTTTACTTAACTGACGTTACTTGATCTCTTTTATTGTCACTCTAATCGCTTGAATCTTCGAACCTTGAACCTTGAACCTTGAACTTTAAACCTTGAATTATTTAGTAAGAGACTTTTTATGTTCAAGTGACGCCTCCACAAACTTTACAAAAAGCGGGTGTGGCGCGAGGACGGTACTTTTTAATTCGGGATGGTATTGTACGCCTACAAACCAGGGGTGATCTTTCAGTTCGACTACTTCAACCAATCCTGAGTCGGGGTTGATCCCTACAGGCTTTAATCCGGCCTCTTCAATCTGGTCGAGGTACTTGTTGTTGAATTCGTAGCGATGACGATGACGTTCTTCAATGGTGGATTCGCCATACGCGGCATACGCTTTACTTCCTTTTTTCAGTTTGCAGGTATAGGCTCCCAGGCGCATGGTGCCACCTTTCATGGTAATTTTTTTCTGCGCCTCCATCATATCAATGACGGGGTATTTTGTTTTCGGATTGAGTTCTGTTGAACTGGCATCGGTAAGGCCCAGCACATTGCGCGAAAACTCCACAACCGAGCACTGCATCCCTAAGCAGATGCCGAAGAAGGGTATTTTATTTTCGCGCACAAAGCGAATGGCTTCAATTTTTCCTTCGAGGCCGCGTTCGCCAAAACCAGGGGCTACAAGAACGCCATCTAATCCGTTTAGGACGTTCGCTACAGAATCCTTCGTTACATCTTCAGACGAAATCCACTTCACGTTTACTTTGCAATCGTTTTGCGCACCGGCATGGACAAACGCTTCAGCAATGGATTTGTACGAGTCTGGCAGCGAGACATATTTTCCTACAATACCTACACTGACTTCGTTTACCGGGTTTTTCAGTTTGCTCAAAAAGAGTTTCCACTGGTCGAGGTTCGGCTCTTCCTTGGAGGCAACCTTCAGTTTGGCAAGCACACGTTCATCAAGCTTTTCTTTACGCATCAGGATCGGCACGTCATAAATAGTGTCGGCATCCATGGCTTCAATTACAGAATTGAGGTGAACATTGCAGAATAAGGCCAGCTTTTTACGGATTTCCATCGGCAGCGGCATTTCCGTACGGCATACCAGGATATCGGGCTGAATACCTTCTTCCAACAGTTCTTTTACCGAGTGCTGGGTTGGCTTTGTTTTTAGTTCTTTGGCGGCCTTCAGGTAGGGGATAAGCGTGAGGTGAATAACCAGCGAGCCGGTTGGTCCGAGTTCCCACCGCACCTGGCGCACAGCCTCAATAAAGGGTAAAGATTCGATATCGCCCACACATCCACCGATTTCGGTGATGATAAAATCGTACTCACCGCTTTCGCCCAATAGAAAGATATTACGCTTGATCTCGTCTGTAATGTGCGGAACCACCTGCACGGTTTTACCCAGGTATTCGCCTTTACGTTCCTTGGTGATTACATTATTATAGATTCTGCCGGTGGTGATATTATTGGCCTGCGAGGTGCGCACATTCAGAAATCGTTCGTAGTGCCCCAGGTCAAGATCGGTTTCTGCACCATCGTTGGTTACGTAACACTCGCCATGTTCGTAGGGGTTGAGCGTTCCGGGGTCGATGTTCAGGTATGGGTCAAACTTCTGGATAGTAACTTTAAAGCCTCTGGCTTGCAGGAGTTTAGCCAGCGAGGCGGCAATGATTCCTTTTCCCAGCGATGAGGTAACGCCCCCCGTTACAAAGATGTATTTAGCAGAAGATGACATAATTAGTTAAAAACAGCCTGAATAATCGGGGGCAAAGGTACTTTTAAAGTTTAAGGTTCCAAGTTCAAGGTTCCAAGTTTCAGGTTCTCGTTCTCTGCTCCCTCTGTTCCAAGTTCAATGTTGAGCCTAACTTGGAACCAGGAACCTTCAACCTTGAACTTAGAACCGTTTGGGCAAACTCATATTCTTTCTATTTTAGCCGATTCAAACCTATTGAGATGAAGTTTTTTTACCTGTTGAGGGGTGCTCTGTTATTTTTTGTAGTCAGTCTTTCTTTTGTACATGGAGCGTATTCGCAATGCGCTTCACTTCCGCCAATTACCGGATTAGGGAGTAACAAGTTTCCAGATAAGCTATGTTCTCCTGTAACAGCGGATGTAAACTACTCGATCAATTTTTTTTCAGCAACACCTGCAGGAACTTACGAACTCGTTTTTATTTGGGGTGATGGTAGCCCGGCAACAATAGTTCCACTAGCATCCGGTAATACGGTTTACAGTACAACACAAAATCATCCCTTTCCGGCTGACAGCGATTGTGAATATCAGGTAACGATGTTTTTAAGGGTTGGTGGGGTACCATGTCCAAGTACCATTCAAACACAAATCATTTCAACCTGGCGAACAGATGAATTTAATGGTGGCGATGTGAGGTTAATTTCACCGCTTACGGGCACCAGGATTCATGAGGTTTGTGAGGGTGAAGATATTTCCGTGATCTTTGAAGACCAGACTGACTGGAATTGTAATGCCGACTTTCCGGCTAATTATCCACCCAACGATCCGGTTCAATTTCCTAACGAGCAGTATCGCTGGCAGCAGATTATTTACAATACACCAATAGCTGGTGCTAAGATTCCGAACCTCACAGTAAATAGCGTTCCCGTAACCGGAGATGGTGGTGTTGATTTACTTTCGGATTATCAGGATACACGGGGTGTGCACTATTTACCTGCCCTGGTTGTAGTAAACGATGGGGATCGAAGAAATGCTCTGCCCATTGAGGCTCCGGGTGGTTTCGGAGCGGGCTTCCCCGTAGTGGGCGATGAGTTTCAAGTCACCATTCGCTATTGGAATATTTGCAACCCTTACGACAACAACGTAGCGGATGGCAATAACCTTAATCCGGTAAGCGGTGATCTAATTAATGGTGACAACCCACCGGTAGAGCGTACCGCCATCATCCGCATTATCGATTCACCCGATAAGCCAGAAGTAAATGATGTTCTAATCTGTAGTGGCGATAATCCTACACTCACACTCACCAACGCACCAACCGGAACCATTCGTTGGTATGCCACACTTTCAGATGCGTTAACAAATACAGCCCCTCTTCAAACCGGAAATTCATTTTCGCCAACGGCAGCACAAGCGCCCGTAGGAGTAACTGATTTTTTTGTTACAGCAACTGCGGGTAACAATTGTATTAGCGATGTTGAGCAGGTATTTGTAACACGAAGAGAAAACATATCAGCAGCACCACCAGCATTGGTATTACCACAGCTTGATGTGTGTCCGAATACAACGTACACGTATCGCTTACCGAACGATCCGGCAACTGAAACCACAGGAGGAGCAACCGAATTTGTATGGTCGGTCATTCCAGCTGCCAATGCTACAATAACTACTGGCCAGGGAACTCGCGAAGTGACCATTCAGACAAACGGCACATTGGGTGCTTTTACGTTGCGTGTAATCAGACGCTATACCACAGCACCTCAATGTCCATCGAATCCAAGAAACACTACGATAACAGTACGGGCTAACCCTAATCCGAACATCATGCCGGGTTCGTTAAGTCTTTGTGAAGGGGAAACGCAAGCGATCAACGGAAATCCAAACAATCCATTTGGTAGTATAGCCTCTCACACCTGGACAGGTACGAATGTGAATCTCGTGCTTGACGATGTCACTGTACAAATCCCAAATATTCTAACAACAGCACCTGCCGGATCATACAGTTTTACCTATACGGTTGTAAACAGTATTGGCTGTTCAGGGTCTGACATTATTCCAATTACCATCACACCCGGCATCAGCAATGTAGATGCAGGTCCTCCGCAAGATTTGTGTTTTGCAGCGCCTCCCTTGATCACCACCCTGGCTGCGGCAATACCTTCTGCCGGAACAGGCACGTGGTCGTATGTAAGCGGGCCGGATAACACACCAGCGTTTTCAGATGTAAATCTTCGAACCTCAACCGTACAGGTTGACTTGCCAGGCGTTTATGTTTTTGAATGGGAGGTAGTGGATGGTTCGTGTTCAAGAACGTCAACTGTACAAATTGATTTTGGCCGCGAGCCTAATCAACCTACAGCCACCACACCACAAACGTTTTGTGGTCTGAGCGGAACGCTGGCTGGCAGCGCACCAACTTTTGAAACCGGTACATGGTCGTTTGTGTCCGGACCAGGCACGGTAACATTCGATGATGCGAATTCACCAACGGCAGTGGTAACCGCCAGTGCATTTGGTGGTCCGTATGTGTTAGCATGGACGTTCAGCAGTGGAACGTGTGCGCCCAAGTCGGTGAATGTGAATGTTACATTCAATCAACCCGGTACGGCTTCCGTGCCCGCCAACTTCTTAACCTGCGTTGATCAAAGTACTTTACAGCCCATTGATCTTTCGGGTGGCAGTGTAGGGGGTGGTGCAACAGACGGACGCTGGCAGGTTGTTTCCGGAAGCGGAACAATGCAAAGTTCAGGTACAACACTGGGTGGAATCGTAACCGGACCAGGCTTTCTCGATCGTTACATTCCTGCAGCAGGCGAAACCTCCGTACAGGTAAGACTCGTAGCGCAAGATCCGGATGGTGGTACCGGCCCTTGTGGCGATGTAAACAGCCCCACACTTACAATCTCGATTGATCGTAAACCAGATGATGCCAATGCCGGAACTGACTTCGCAGTGTGTAATGGCGAAACCGTTACACTCAATGCCGATGCTGCTACTAACGGTGGACAAGGGGAGTGGTCGCCATCGATGGGGGTTACCAATATCAATAGTCCAACGTCAACCGTAGTCGGGATAACAACCACTACTACCTTCACATGGACGGTAAGAAGTTTGCAGCATGGTTTACCGGGCGCTTGTGCGGCTTCTACCAATGATGTGGTGGTTACGGTGCGTACGCTGCCGGTAGCGCTTGATCCAACTCCCAATGATTTATGCGAGACAAACGAGTTTACATCAACCGCCATTGGCGTTGATCTTACAGCCTACAATGATGGGGTTACAGGAATTGTTGGCTCCACTGATAGAACCGTGCATTGGTACGCTACAGCTTTTGATCAGGTTAATGACGTCAACCGGATTATTACGCCTACCGATGTTGTCAACCTCCAGGTTTTATTCACGCGCGTGATCGATACTTCCAATGCGGAAAGTTGTGAGGCACTGGGGCAAGTAACCTTTACGGTGAATCCAAAGCCGGAAGCTATTACGCAAAACATCGGGTTGTGTGAGCAGACACCTCCCGGTACAGAGCGGGTCGATAACATCAACCTTGCTGATTACGAAGATGGTGCAACGAATCTGGCGGCAGCCGATCGCACCATTACCTGGCACACCTCATCAGCCGATGCCGTCAGTGCCTCCAGCCCTGTGGCCACCCCTGGCGATGTTGATATTACCAGCGACTCTATTTTCTATGCACGCATCGTTAATAATACTACCTCATGCTTTAACGTAGCGCAGCTCGTGCTACTGATTAAACCACGACCGATTGATCAACCTATTCTCGGAGCTTCATCACCTTGTGTTAACGCGGCTGAACTTTACCGTGTTACGCAAATTTCCGGTGCCCAATACGTCTGGAATATTCCGCCACAGTTCTTAACACTGGGAGGTGGCGGCCCGAACGATTTTTATGTACTACTGGAATTTCCGACTGCTACCTCAGGCGATGTAAGTGTTACGATCGTATTAAATGGTTGTGCGGGTAACGAACTGACCAAACCCATTACCGTTTCGCCCGATCCCGCTGGCTTCGCGATTGTACCGCCAACCGAAACGATTTGTGAAGGTGGTATTTTTCAGTTTGGCGTTTCGCCCGATAACTCCGGCAGTTCGAATTACAACTGGCAGGTATTCAAACAAAGTGATGGTTCGCCCGGTGGAGGTATTGTAGTAAACGGCCAGAACACCGGCAGCGCGTTGATCAATGTGCTGAATGAAGATATCATTGTTCGGGTTACCGAAAGTAATGCATCGGGTTGTGCCGGAGTGCCGCAGGAAGTTCCGGTGGCTGTTAACCTTAGGCCTATTATGGATAACAGCAGCGTGTCCATCTGCAGTGGCGATGTAGTGGGTGTAACGCTTGCACAAAATGCGGGCAGCCCGGTTAGCGCCACTGCCTTTGATGTTCAGGTTCCCAGTGTACTGCCCGGCATCTCTCCGATAACCGGACCAACACAAGGAACAGGACTTGCCCCCAATGCTATTGCTAACGATCGCTACCGAAACCAAACCAATGCGCAGGTACTTTCGCTGCTTTATCGTGTAACACCGGTTAGTGCGTTGGGATGTAAAGGTGAAGAGAAGAGTCTTGTTGTCGATATCAAGGCAGAACCATTAATGGATCCGAACCTGGCCAAAACAGTTTGCAGTGATAACGCGATTGAAGTAACACTGAAATCAGCGATTGGATTTTTTCCGGCCGATAAGTTTGTAGTGGAGTCGATCGTCTACAATCCAGCGGCACTTACTCCGCTTACTACGCCTCCTACCATCGGGGCACTGGTGGATGCAAATGCAATCTTTAACGATGCATGGGAGAACATTTCAGCGAATGACGAACAGGTAATTTATAATGTAAGACCTTACAGCACCATCACCGGTTGTTACGGTAATCCGCCTGCTCCTGTGGTGGTAACGATTCAACGTAAACCATTAGTAACACCGTTGCCGGATCTGGTTATCTGTAGTGGCGACATCCTTTCTGTGCCACTCGCATCGCCTAATGTTGCAAACGCGACATTCGTCTGGACTTCCGTGCCCGATGCCAATATTGTAGGCTCCACCAACTCGGTTACCAATACTATTACGGATCAGCTCTTCAATACTACGCTGGCGTTGGGTAGTGTAACGTACCAGGTGCGAGCTACCAATCCAACCTCGTCACCCCTTTGCTCAGGACCAATCACAACATTCCGGGTGGATGTACGGGCTTCACCCGCTATTACAACACCGTTGGATAAAGTGGTGTGTTCAGACGACTATGGCGGTACTACTGCGGTTCAGGATTTAACAGCATTGAATTCAGAAGTAAGTACTGTTGGAGGCGTAACGTATACCTGGTTTACGGACGTGAATGATTTTGGTGGATCGCAGATTCCGCTGGCGCAGGTTACAGCTTATACGGTTACGGATAATGTGCCGCTGTTTGTGCGCGTACTCAACCCGGCAGCATCAAGCGGTTGTGCGAAAGATGCCACGGTAACCTTTGATGTTCGCCCTACACCACAACTTGCTGTCGATCCGGTGGAGACAATCGATCCCCGATTTAACATTACTTGTAATGGATTGAACAACGGTCAGGTAGCGGTGTCGGCACAGTTTGGCACGAACCACACCTTCAGTATTGATGGCGGTGGATTTGTTCCGGCCGTTTTGTTTTCCAACCTGGGTGCGGGTGTTCATATAGTTCGTACCCGGAACAGCGAAGGATGTATTGATGAAACAACGGTTGATCTGCTGCAACCCGACTTGATAGTGCCAGGAGCAGCCACTGTAGCAGATGTTAGTTGCTTTAATGATCCCAACCCAGATGGTCAGATTACCATCACCGCTACAGGCGGCACCTCCATGAGTGGCGGTGATCCGTTGCAGTTTTCATTGTTACAGGATCCAACCAGTATTTATGATGCAGCCACCCAAACATTCTCAGATCTGCGCGCGGGTACCTATACCGTTCGCGTAGAAGATTTGAACGGGTGTACGCAGTTTGTTTCAAACATCATTGTGGATCAGCCAGACGATATTGCGTTGGCGATTGATATTACTTCGGATGAACTTCCCGGCTACAACGGTTTTGATGTAACCTGTGCCGGGCAAAACGATGGACAGATCAGTGTACTGAGCGCTTCGGGTGGCAATGGTGGATTTACTTATGTATTGGATCAGGATCCGGGAAATCTAACCGGTGCTACTTCAGGTGTGTTCGATGGATTATCCGCCAATATTTTGTACACCATAACAGCAACCGACAGTCGCGGATGTCAGAAAGTTTCGCTACCGGAATTCCTGATTGATCCCATTCCGTTGTTCCCAGGTGTAGTTGGTTTCGACAAAGACATCTGTGAAGGTGCCGATCCCACGGCCTTTACCCAGTTAGCCCCACCGTTCGGTGGTATTGGTAACTACACATACTTGTGGCAGGAGTCTGATGATAACACCACGTTCGGCCCGGCCGCAGGGGTGAACAATGATGTCTTGTTTGATCCTCCTGTGCTGGCCGATACGATGTACTACCGTAGAGTGGTTTCTTCCGGATCGTGCGCCCCGGTTATTACAGACGTAGTAAAGGTAATCGTGCACCCGTTGCCCGTGGCTACACTAACAGCACCCGCGCAGGTTTGTGAAGGTGGATTCTTTACCCTCAACTTTGGATTTACAACCGGACAAGCTCCTTACTTCTTCGATTATACCGATGGTACTACTACCTTCAGTCTTGTAGGCGCGGAGCAGCGGCCGGTGCCGGTCATCAATTACACCGCTACTACTACCTATACCTTAACCCACTTGCGCGATTTCTACGGATGTGAGCCAGTGGCGTATCCGCCATCGGTAACACCCAACATGATTAACATGAACACCGACTTTACCATTGTGCCCACCACACCACAATGCAGCGGTGGGGTGTTTACTATGGAGTGGACCGTGAATCCAAATGTTGAATACGTGTGGTCGTGGAATGATGGAACTCCGGATAGGATTATTCCTGCATCGGGTGCAGCCGTACACAGCGACACCGTGCAGCATCGCTTTACCAGTGCTAATGTTGGTGGCAGTACCATTTTGCCGGTAACCTTAACCGCACGCAGTACGATTGATGCTACCTGCTTCAAGCAATCGCCCGCGCACAACGTAACCATCAACCCGGCTATCTTCATCAACCTTACCGCAGATAAAAACGAAATATGCAGTGGCGAAACGGTGAAGTTCATCAATACTACCCTGGGTGGGTCAACGCACCATTGGTTTTACCGCATACAAGGTGGCGTAACAGAGATTTCTCCACGAACCTTTACAACACCATCGTCACAGGACTACACCTTTAGAAATACTACGGAGCAAGATCCCATGATCTACGAACTGGTGTACCAGGTAAGCAACGGTACGGTTGGGAATACAGATTATTGTTTTGACGAAGTGATAATACCGATAACCGTATACCGCGAAATGGATGCTGATTTCAACCTGACTTCATTAACGGAGTACACGGGTGGTAATGCGATTGCTACGTTCGATAATGTGTCTTCACCATTGGAAGCTGCGAACTTCGAGTATGAATGGGATTTTGGAGCCGGTGCAGTTCCGGCAACACTTCCGGATCAGATAGCACCACCGCAGGTTCGCTACACTTCCATCGGACAAAAAGATATTCGGCTTACCGTAACGAACAAACTTGCAGAAGCTAACGGATTGAATTGTTATGCCGATACCACAAAAACAATTTTTGTAGTCCTTCCGCCATTGTTTGCTGACTTCCGCTACACACCACAAGCGGCATGCTTCCCGGCTGATATTACCATCACCCAGAATTTGGCCACAGGCGATCTGTATGAATGGACATTGCGAAATGATGCGGGAAGAATACTACTGGTTTCGAACGACACCTTGCCGACATTCAAGATTGTGAATCCGGGGGTGTACAACATCCACCTGAAAACCACGAACTCCATCACCGGGCAGTTCGCCAAGGATAGTACGGATGCTACACCCATTGAAATTTTTGCGCCTCCCTTCGCGGTGTTTGAAACGCGACCCGAAACCGTGTTTGTTCCCGATGATGATGGCATGCAGATGTATAATCGTACCAGCGGGGCATCGTCTTACTTCTGGGATTTTGATGATGGTGAAAACTCAACTGAATTTGAACCGATCCATTTTTACCAGCTCACGGGCAAATACTTAATTACGTTGGTGGCATCGTTCAATCACGGCCCGAAAGATTTTGATGGCGATGGTGTGATCAATGGCGAGCTGGTTTGTTACGATACTACCCAGGTAGAGATTCTGGCAAAGGAAGGGGGGCTCGTAAAAATTCCGAATGCCTTTACACCCGATCCGAGCGGACCTAGCGATGGTGGTGTGCAAGGCGCTACCGGCATCAATGATGTTTTCCTTCCGGTAATGAAAGGTGTTGAAGAATTTGAGATGCAGGTATTTGATCGGTGGGGCACCTTGATCTTTGAAAGCAAAAAGAAAAATCAGGGGTGGGATGGCTACGACAAGAATGGAAACTTACTGCCAGCCGGAGTGTATGTTTATAAGCTTACACTGCGCTTGTCGAACAACCAACGAACCACACAGGTGGGCGATATAACATTAATCCGATAATGAAGATGCGTATGATAGATTTTACAAAACGATTTATCCTGATCACCTTGGTGGTGATAGCATCGGGAATTTCAGCGATGGCACAGGATCCCCAGTTTTCGCAATACTACCAGTCACCCCTGTATCTAAATCCCGGTTTCACCGGACTCACGCCACAACAACGAGCCGTGTTCAATCATCGCATTCAGTGGCCAAGTCTTCCGCAGTCCTTTGCAACGTACTCGGCATCGTACGATATTTTTGTTGACGAACTGCGCAGTGGTTTTGGTATACTGGCGGTAACCGACAAGATGGGGTCTGCCGGATGGCGCACCAACAGTGCCGGACTAAATTATTCGTACAAGGTTAAGTTGTCGAAGAAGGTAGTATTCTCGCCTGGTCTTTATTTCGGCTATGGTACGAACGGACTTGATCGTACGAAGGTGCGCCTGGGCGATGGACTTGAATATGAAACCGCAGATAAAGTTTATTCATCGTTGGATGATGATGTGAACAGCAAACTGGGAAGGCAGTCGTACTTTGATTTTGGTTCTGGTTTTTTAATCTACACCCGGCAGTATTGGATTGGCGCAGCCTTTCATCACATGAATCAACCGAACCTATCGGTGTTGAACAGCGAGAGCCGGTTGCCGATGAAGACAACCATCCATGCCGGAGCAAAGATCAACCTGAAACGAAATGCCCGCAATGCGGGTCGTGTGGATTACCTTACACCCTCGTTTATTTACCGCAGGCAAGGTGATTCGTTTTCGCAGTTGGACATTGGCTTGAACTACCACATCGATCCCGTATCGGTGGGAGTATGGTATCGTGGAAAACCGTTTGAGAAAACAGTTGTAAACTCCGTGGCGCAGGATGCCTTAGTGTTAAGCCTTGGTCTTTACTTCAAGTCGTTGTCGATCGGCTACAGTTATGACTTTACAATTTCCGAAATGAAAACTTCTTCGGGGGGTGCGCACGAAATTTCGATCGTGTACGAGTTCATGTCCAAGCCATCCGTTCGAAACGAAAAGAAGAAATACCGTTTGATACCTTGCCCTACGTTTAATAGTAAGGAGGGGTTTTGGAACTAGTTCGGTTTCGCGTTTCGGGTTTAGTGTGTCGAGTTTAATGTTTCAGGTTAGTACGAACGAAACCCGAAACTTTAAACTCGCAACCCGCAACCCGAAACTAAAAGAACCCCTTACTTTCCTCCGCAGCTTCGGCTGAAATTTTTGCTGCGTTCTCCTTTCCCAGGTATCGGTCGATCAGTGTATGGCCGAAGTAGATCAGTGGAGTTAACAAAATGGCCACACAGAATTTATAGATGTAGTTGGTAATACCAATGGCGATGATGAGGTTCGTTTCATAAGTGCCGTAGAATGCGATGAAGAGCACTACATAACTATCAATAAGCTGCGATACCAGGGTTGAACCGGTAGCACGGAGCCATAACATTTTACTACCGGTAATTTTACGGAGCTTTTGAAAGATGTAAACATCGGTTAACTGCCCAATGAGAAACGCCACGAGCGAACCGAGTATGATCCGCTGACTTTGGCCGAAAATTTTTTCGAATGCCAACTGCATGTTAACAATTACATTTCCATCGGCATCTTTGCCATCCACCCACCACGAAGCCGGAGGTAATTGGATGGTAAGAAATACAATTACGAATGCGTAGGCAATTAAAACCATGGCGAGGTAGCTGATGCGCTTCACTCCGGGCTTCCCAAAGTATTCATTAATGAGATCAGTGGTGATGAAAACCACCGGCCAGATAACCACCCCAGCCGTGAGATTGAAATCCATCGTAAAACCCAGGATGTTGAGCTGGGCAGGATTTAAACCCACCGTGCTTTCGGCAGAAAATATTTTCACGCCAATCATCTCGGCCAGCAACGCGTTGGTGATGAAAATACCTGCGAGCAGAATGAAGAGTCGGTTTCGTTTTTGGTCGAGCATTTTCTTTTAGTTCCAAGTTTCGGGTTTCGAGTTTTGTGTTAAGGTAACGATAGCAAGAACTCGAAACGCTAAACCCGAAACCCGTTATCTAAATTATTCCTGTATCGTAATCTCTTCGCCCTCCAGCGCTAATTGGGCGTTGGGGAAGATTGTTTTTGCTTCGTCTAAGATAGGGGTTAAATCTTTATAGCGTGCAGAGAAATGTCCGAGCAGGAGTTTGTCAACATTGGCCAGTTTGGCGATCGTTGCGGCCTGTATGGCGGTGCTGTGCTTTGTTTCTTTCGCTTTACTTTCGTCTTCCTGAATGAATGTTGATTCGTGATACAACAGGTTTACGTGTTGTATCTGTTCAACGATGTGTTCGTAGTAGGCGGTGTCCGAACAATACGCATAGCTTCGTGATCTTCGGGCAGTGAGTGTGTACTCCTCATTTTTATAAAGTACCATACCATCGTTATCGTAAACATCTTCACCGCGTTTGAGGCTGGCGATTTGCTGAAGGAGTAATCCTTCTGGCATTCTTGTTTTATCAATGCGTTTTGGTTTTGGTTTCTCGCGAAAGAGAAATCCGGAGCACTTAATTTTATGAAGCAGCGGAATGGTCTCTACCGTTAGGGCATTGTCTTCAAAAATAATTTCGCGGGCATCGGGTTGCAGGGAATGAAAGATAACGCGGTACGCCAACGTTGATTGCGAGTATCGAAGGTGTGCTGTGATGATTTCATCCAACCCTTTGTAGCTGTACAGGTGCAGGTCTTCCGTTCTGCGTTGCATCTGCATGGTGAAGAGCAGGCCCATCAGGCCCAGGTAATGATCGCCATGCAAGTGACTGATCAGAATGTGATCAATGCGATGAACGTTGGCCTGAAAACGTGCCAGTTGTATCTGCACACTTTCACCACAATCTACCAGGAAATACCGGTTTTGAATTTCAACCAGTTGCGCAGATGTATGGCGACCGTAGGCCGGCATAGCTCCGCTGGAGCCGAGTATGGTAACTTTAAAACTCATTCAATCGATCGAATAAAACAAAAAGACCAAAACACAGGGTTCTGGTCTTTTTAATGATGTAGTAACGCAGCCAATTACGCTTGACAACAGCCAACTAGTTATTGTCTCCGTCTTTTAAATCTTTTTCAATTTGGTGCATGTAGACGGTGTCCACCGCTTCTTCAACAGTAGGAAGGATGTTCAATACGCTGTCTAATTGTGAAATCTTAATCAGCTTCATGGTGTGCTCAGAAAGCTTGGCGAGTACAAAAATTCCGCCTTCTTCCTGCATGATGCGATTGCCCACTAACAAGGCGCTCAATCCTGATGAATCGGTATACTTCACATCCGATAAGTCAAGAATGATGTTTCGTACACCTTCCGCGTGCAGCGTAATCAATTCTGATTTTAATCCGGGGGCTACGCTGGAATCAAGCTTCTCTTCGTGCAGTTTCAGGAGGCAATACTTTTCTTGTTTATCGATGGTGTATTTCATCTGTTAATTTTTTTTGTTTTAAGGTCAGATGTATCAGGCGAATTTAACGGATTTAATTGACTTGAGGATGCTATGTTCTATTCTTTCCCCAATCAATGGATAGTCAACCGGTGGGAGCGATTCGCCCCGCACGAGTTCGTAAAGTTCTTTATAGCGTGCTGAAATGGAGGCCACAATATTGTCAGTCATTTCCGGAACCTCTTGTCCGTCTTTTCCCTGAAAGCCATTTTCGATCAACCATTGCCGCACAAATTCTTTCGACAATTGTTTTTGTGCTTCGCCTGCTTTTTGCCGGGCTTCGTAACCTTCTGCGTGGAAGTATCGCGATGAATCCGGTGTGTGTACTTCATCAATCAGGTAAATGGTGCCGTTATGTTTACCGAATTCATACTTGGTATCCACCAGAATGAGTCCACGGGCTGCGGCCAGTTCGGTTCCTTTTTTGAAAAGCTTTAAGGTATATTTTTCCAGGGTGTTGTAGTCTTCTTCGCTCACAATTTCCTGGAACAGAATTTCTTCCCGGGAGATGTCTTCATCGTGTCCTACTTTGGCTTTGGTAGTAGGCGTTATGATGGGTTGGGGAAGTTTGTCGTTTTCTTTTAATCCTTCGGGAAGCGGCACACCACAGAGAACACGTTTACCGGCTTTGTACTCGCGCCAGGCATGGCCGGCCAGGTAGCCGCGCACTACCATTTCCACAGCAAAGGGTTCGCACTTGAAACCTATGGTAACGTTAGGATCGGGGGTTGCCAGTACCCAGTTGGGTACCAGGTCTTTGGTGGCTTCGAGGTTGAAGGCTGCAATCTGGTTGAGCACGCGCCCTTTATCGGGTATGGCGCGTGGCAGAATTACGTCAAAGGCTGAAATGCGGTCGGTGGCAACCATCGCCATTAAATCCCCGAAATAGTAAACGTCTCGTACCTTTCCTTTGTAAAAACCGGTCTGGCCGGGAAATTTGAAGTGCGTTTCTTTGATGGCTTCCATTACTTTTTTACCTCCTGGGTTTCCACCAGGATTCCGGCCTTAAAAATAAGGGTTCTTACCAAATTTCCCTGCTCATCGTATTCTTTCCAGGTCTTGTGTTTTTTATCGGCTGCATATTCGCCCTGCTCTTTCACTTTACCATTCTGATAGTAAGCGGTATAGAGCCCGACTTTACGCCCCGACCGGAGTTCGCCAAGCGATTCGATCATGCCGGCTTCATAGTAGGTTTTAACCGCCCCCGTTAGTACACCCACTTTATAGATTTCTTCGCGCTGAATTTTTCCACTTTCAAAGTAGGTGGAGCGAAGCCCATTCAGTTTGCCTTTGTCGTAGGTTTCTTTTACACGAACAACCTTGGAGCTCTCGAAGTAGTAAGCCCAGCTGCCCTGGGCAACAGAATTTCTGAATTCCTTTCGTGCGAGGATGTTTTGTTGTTCATCAAATTCTTCCAATACAGCATCGATATCGTTCAGGGCCACCTGTTCTTTGGCTTTGATTTTTCCATCGGGAAAGTAATCGTAGTTGATACCTGATTTTTTGCCCTCTTTATAGTGGTAGCGATGTTGAACGATGCCGGAGGTATAGTAGCTTGTGTTGTCGCCATGAAGTTTGCCATTCAGAAAATTGCCTTCGAGGATTAGATGACCTTCGCGATCGTAGCTTTTGAATGCGCCATTTTTGGAGCCGCCTTCCATGGTGGATACAGTTTGAAGTTGACCGTTGGCATAGTAGTTCTTAAAGTAGCCGGTAAGGATGCCGTCTTTGTAGTTTGATTCGGTTTCTACTTTACCGTCTTCATAGAAAGTAAGGGTTAGGCCGTTGGGTTTTCCTTCTTTGTAGGAAATCTCTTTTCTGATTTTCCCGGTAGGGTAGTATTCTTTCACCAGGCCCTCAGGTTTTCCTTTTACAAAGTAGGATTCGCCTCTCAGGTTTCCGTTGTCGTAGAAGAGCTGAACGCTGTCGGTAAGCTTGTCGTTTTGATAGTAGGCTTTTTGAACGGGTACTCCATCGTTATTGTATACCTGCACCGTGCCGTGCCGCATGCCGTTTACGAAATTGATTTTACGGGCTGGTGTTCCGTTTTCGTGGTACTCGGTAAACGGGCCGGATTTGTTGCCATCATCAAAATTACCTTCCACCATTACCGAGCCACTGCGGTAGTAGCGCAGGTACTTCCCTATTATTTTACTGTCGTCATCCTTGGCCACATAGTAAACTTCCTGAATGTGCTTTCGCTGAAGCGAGTCGTAGTAGGTGCGGACTTCGCGCTGCGCGAATCCAAGCGAGGGCAGTAATGCCAGCAGAATGAAGGAGTAACGGTTCATAACTCAGTTTGATTTAGGTAAAATAAAAACAGACTTGGCAATAACGCAAGGTGGGGAGGATTGTTGTTTCGGGTTCCCGGTTCAATGCTCCGAGTTTCGGGTTTCGGGTTTGGGTTTCGAGTTTAATGTTTCGGGGTTGGGGCAAGATTAACTCGAAACGTTGAACTCGAAACCTTCAACCTTGAACTTATTAAATCTTCTCAATCACCATAGCCGAGGCACCGCCACCTCCGTTGCAAATACCGGCTACACCAATGCTGGCATTGTTTTGCCTAAGCACATTGATGAGGGTAGTAACAATCCTTGAACCCGAAGATCCGAGCGGGTGACCAAGGGCTACAGCGCCTCCGTTTACATTTACTTTTGTGGGGTCAAGTCCGAGTTTGATGTTGTTGGCAATGGCAACAGCTGAGAATGCCTCATTAATTTCGTAGTAGCCAACATCATTCTTATCCACACCGGCATGCTTCATAGCTTTGGGTATGGCGATTGAAGGTGTGGTAGTAAACCACATCGGATCTTGCGCGGCATCGGCAAAGCCACGAATTTTCGCGATGGGTTTCAGTCCCAGTTGTTTCGCTTTTTCTTTGCTCACCAACACCAGGGTAGAAGCGCCATCGTTCAAGGTTGAAGCATTGGCGGCTGTTACAGTTCCTTCCTTGGTAAAGGCAGGTTTGAGGCCGGCAATCTTATCGAAGTTTACATTCTTGAATTCTTCATCTTCGGCAAACACCGTAACATTTCCTTTTTTGTCTTTGATCTCAACGGGTACTACTTCATCCTTGAATTTCCCGGAGGCCCATGCAGCAGCAGACAACTTGTACGAATTGATAGCATAGGTATCCTGATCTTGCCGCGAGATGTTCATTTCTTTAGCCGTGTTATCCGCGCATACGCCCATGGCACAGTGATTGTAAACATCGGTGAGGCCATCGTGTTGAAGTCCGTCAATCAGTTCGCTGTTGCCGTACTTGTATCCGTAGCGTGCTTTCATCAGGTAGTAGGGTATGTTGCTCATGCTTTCCATGCCTCCGGCTACTACGATATCGTTTTGCCCCAGCATAATCGACTGCGCACCCGTCATAATGGCTTTCATTCCGGAGGCGCATACCTTATTGATCAGCGTACATGGAATTTCGAACCCAAGTCCTGCGGCTGCGGCCACTTGTGTTACGGGAGCTTGCCCCAGTCCAGCGGAGATTACATTTCCCATGAGAAGTTCCTGAACCTGCTTGGGATCAACACCTGCTTTTTCAAGTGCACCCTTCACTGCGATAGCACCCAGTGCTGTAGCCGATAATGATGCGAGACTTCCTCCGAAACTTCCAATTGGCGTGCGAACGGCTGAAATAATATATACTTCTTGCATGGTTAATGAGTTTTCGTAAACGATTTCGTGATGCAAAAATACGGAAGTCCACGGTCCACTGACTACAGTCTACAGCTTATTTTTAATAGCATGGGGGACCATGGATTATAAACTATGGACTACTGACTAATTACCAGTCTGGCTTGCCCTTGTCTTTTGGCTTGGTGGCCTTGCGCTTGTTCTGCTGCAGGTACTGTACTTCCTGGTTTTTCATGGCCTCCAGGATTTTGCGCGCGTTCTCTTCGCTGATTTTCATCTGCTTGAGTTTGTCTGAAAGCTCTTGCTGAGGTTTCTTTTCCTGCTCTTCTTTTTTGTCTTGCTGATCTTGCTGTTCTTTTTCCTGCTGCTCCTTTTTCTCTTCCTCTTTCTTTTGCTGATCTTTTTGATCCTGCTCTTTTTTCTGCTGATCCTTCTGCTGCTGTTCTTTTTGCTCTTGCTCTTTCTTTTCCTGATCCTTTTTCTCCTGATCTTTCTGCTGCTGATCGTTGTTTTGCTGATCTTGCTTATCCTTGTTTTGATCTTTCTGATCCTTATTCTGGTCTTTCTGATTTTGTTTCTGCTGTTCCTGCTTTTTCTGCTCGTCCAGTTTCTTCTTCAGCAATTCGTAATTGTAGCGGGCATCCATGTTTTGCGGATCGGCTTTGATGGCCTGCTTGAAATTATTCAGCGCTTCTTCCAGTTTGCCACGCTCATGATGCATTACACCAACCTGCTGTTGCGCTTTTGAACGAACGGTATTTTTGACGCTGCCGGTAAGCGATTGATACGTTGAATAGGCATTGGCCGTATCCTTTAGCTGGAAGTAAGCATTTGCCAGGTTAAGAGTAACCTCATCTTCGGTTACATCAAGCGAGTCGATGAGGTAGCGATATTTCGAAACGGCAGTTTTAAAATCACCCGCGTTGTACGCCTTTTTTGCTGCGGCCTTGGCACTGTTGATTTTTCCGATCTTGGTTGGATCGTTGCTGGTGATAAATAGTACTATCGTGATAACCAGGTACTTCATATCTTCACTGTCGGTACATTAATAAGGATGTCGATAACCAGTAAAATAGTTGCAAGCGCAAGGAAGTAAAAATACTTATTGGCGGTTACATCAACGAAACGTGCTTCCCGCAGTTCGCCTTCAATATGACTGATCGTATTAATGAGGCGCGATACATCATTGCGGCTGTCGTTGATTTCAAAGTATTGTCCATCGGTTTTATTAGCCAATGATTTTAGTGAAGTGGAATTAAGGTGTGTTACCACGGTCTTGCCCTGGCGATCTGTTTTTAAACCATTGCCGGTATAAATATTTCCACCTTTCTCGGTGCCGACACCCAGTGTAAAAAGCTTGATATTTTTGCTCTCAACTTCCTGCGCTACTTCATTGGTTTCTTCGCCAAAGTCTTCGCCATCGCTGATCAGAATAATCACTTTCGATTTCGATGTTTGGATTTGTGTTTCAGCATCTTCTTCAAATTTCTTAAGGGCCATGCGCAGGGGTGGACCAAAGTCAGTTCCGGAAGTAGGCACCAAGGATGTATTCATGGTTTCAATAAAAAGATTCAACGCGTTCTGATCGTAGGTAAGCGGCCACTGCATGAACGCTTCTCCTGAAAAAATGATTACACCAATACGATCGGAGTTAAATGCTTCTACTACTTTCTTCATTTCGTATTTGATCTTCTCCAGCCGCGTGGGTTGAATATCAAACGCATCCATGGAGCGCGAAAGGTCTACGCAGATCATGATGTCTTTGCCTACTGACTTTACTTCCTTCTTCGATCCACCGAAGGAGGGGCCCAGGGCGGCAATAATGAAGAGCGCAAAGTAGAATGTGCGAAACATTACTTTGATGAATACATTGAGGTATGAAGACTTCAAATGATTGGCAATCCGGATAACGCGCACAAGGTACAGGATGTACAACACCAGAAAGGCCGCCAGAAAGATGATCTCTGTTAATCCAAATTCACGATACCACAGCATTATTCAAACAGTTTCAATCAGCAATTAACCAATTGAAAACTTATTGTGCAAGGGGAGGGAGGTGAGGTTCAAGGTTCCGGGTTCAAGGTTGAAAGTTCCGGGTTCAAGGTTATTACTGTCCGGTAAAAGTAGCCAAAGTTTAAAAATGTTTTAATTCCAGTTTTGTTGAAGGTTTATTTGAAGGTTGTAAAAAGAGGCCCTATCCAGAAAGCTTAAGCGCTAGCTGTTGTTGG
>Ga0315910_10001341_pt1 | contig 22810 bp, 10 predicted proteins | sample EdamamesoilMG_FD_204470 | JGI IMG/M metagenome (GOLD analysis project Ga0315910, IMG submission 204470) | Garden soil microbial communities collected in Santa Monica, California, United States - Edamame soil | ecosystem: Environmental > Terrestrial > Soil > Garden | place: USA: California... | reverse complement strand
CTGTTCGTCGCGCGCTCCTTCTGCGGGTTGTCTTCCTGCATGCTTTCCATGGCCTTCAATCCAAACGGCGTAGCCGCATTGTCAAGTCCCAGGAAGTTGGCGGCAAAGTTCATCGTCATAAAGCCAAAGGCAGGATGGCCGGAACGCAACTCCGGAAATATCTTGACAAAGAGCGGCGTCAGGAATTTCGCCATTTTGTTTAAGGCATTGGAATCACCAAGCAGGTGAAGCAGTCCGCAGAAAAAGGTGAGATAACCGATCAACGGAAGCCATATATCCAGGATCGTATTTTTACAGGTAACGAAAATACCGTCTGCAGGCTGACGTCCCAGCGTAACCTGCACCGTCCTGTTTTCCGAAAGTAAATAAAGTGTGTCCCCGATTTGTAAGCCTGCAGGTCCGGCAGCAGTGAGTTGCGCGAAAACGGCGGAATCGCGAAGCTGAAAATCCTGCGCCGTCATTTCAGCGACGACTACGGCATCGTTCTGCTTCCCGTTTACTATGTTACCGATAGTATACAGGCGTCCGGAAGCGAGCAGGACAAAAATATACAGGATACTTCCTGCAATGATAACGGACCAGAATCTGCTGAGCACCATAGGGTAGGCGCAAGGAACTGATTTTTTTCAAAAAAAATCTGCCCGGATGGGGCCTTCCGCCAAAATGTTTCAACAGGCAATTATGAATTAGTCGGGAGGCTCAGGAGAATATTTCTCTTCACCGCAGAGGCGCTAAGGCGCAGAGGTTTGCAGAGATTTGTTTTACCCTTTGCGCGTTCTCAGCGCCTTAGCGCCTCTGCGGTGAGATCCCATTCCAGCTAGCAGGCTTAAGCCATAACCAAAGAATTGATTTCAGCCCTGCTAATGAATATACCCGGGCGGGTGCTTCAGGTGAAACCCTGTGGCATCCTGGTATTTTTTCGCTACGGCAATCAGCCTGCCTTCCTCAAACAGCTGTCCGATAAACACAATGCTCGTAGGGGTTTTCGGATCGGTCATGCCATTGGGTACCACCAGGGCAGGATGTCCTGTTAAGTTAGTCACCAGCAGGTTGTCGCCGGCCAGTGAAGGTGCGATGCAGACATCCACCTGCTTCATCACCGAATCCATCTGCTGTATAAGAAGCCAGCGCAGGCGGCTGGCACGGATGTATTCGGTGGCCGGGATAAAATGAGCGGCACGGAAAATATTCGGCCAGCGGTTTTTATTTTGCTGAACCATGGCATCGTCCCGGTTGCTGAGCGTTAGTTCGTCGAAGGCTGCTGCTGCTTCGCATAAAAGAATCAACGACATATCATTGACAGGAAGTGAAGGAAGTTCCAGCGGAACCAATTGGGCGCCGGATTTTTTCATCCATTCCAATGCCGCATCATTAAACGGTTGTTTGAGCGTATCGCTCTCAAAATCCTTTTTGAAATAACCGATTTTAAGTTTAGGTAGCGTGACTTCCGGACTGTAGTTATAAGGAAAGTCAACAGTAGACTCGTCCCTGGCATCCGGTCCGCAAAGGGCATTGAATACGATGGCACAGTCTTCAGCATTGCGGCAAATCGGACCCACTTTGTCCATGGTCCAGCTTAATGCCATAGCTCCTGCGCGACTTACCCTGCCGAAAGAAGGTCTTAAGCCCGTTACGCCGCAACGGTCAGAAGGAGAAATGATAGATCCCCACGTTTCCGAGCCTATGGCAAAGGGTACCAGTCCGGCTGAAACGGCGGCGGCAGGACCTGCGGAAGACCCGCTGGAACCTTTCGCAGTGTCCCAGGGATTTCTTGTCTGTCCGCCATACCATACGTCATCCATGGCCAGTTCGCCGAGGGAAAGCTTGGCAACCATGACGGCGCCGGCTTCGCGGAGCCTGCTCACGACGGTAGCGTCTTCATCGATGACCTGGTCCTGGAAAGGCGGAGTGCCGTATGTGGTTGGGTAATTTTTCGTTGCAAACATGTCCTTGATGCCGAAGGGGATTCCGTGAAGCAGACCCTGGTAGTGACCCTCGGCAAGATCAGCATCGGCCTTGCGGGCCTGCTGCATAGCCAGCGAATCGGTATACGTGATGACGCAATGAAGCTGCGGTGCCAGTTTTTTCAGGCGGGCTATGAAAAAGCCCGTCAGCTGAACGGATGTAATTTTTTTGGTGCGGACCAGGAAGGCCAGTTCACCGATGGAATACCAGGCAAGGTCATCGGTATTTGCCGGCATCACCGTATGTGAATAATGCGATGTCTTGAAAGGTTTTTGAGTTTTTGAAAAAATCTTACCCTGCGGGATAGGGTTGAAGAGGAAGGCCGGAGGAACAGCATTTGAAATTTTCACACTTCGCATCTTTTCCATGCTCGCCAATTGTTCCTTGAGGAGGGAAAGCATGCTGTCGGTTTCCGCTTCCTTAAAATCCATGCCGATTAATTTTTGAGCGGCATGTACGTCGGCCGAATCCAATTGGTTTTTTTCGTCTACACCCTGAACAATAGAAACCGGAAAAAGAAATGACATGACCAGGAGAAATACGGTCAGGTTTTTTAATATGTTCATACCGGAGAGCATACCTTAAAGATTCTTCAATATTATTTCTTCGAGCGCTTTTTCAATGGTCTTACCATAACCTTCCTGGACAAAAAGGATCTTACCCTCTTTATCGAGCAAGTACATGGTGGGATACCCTGAAACCCGGTAGTCTTTCGCTGCATTTTTTCCGCCAAGCAAGACGGTATAGGTAATGCCGCGCTTTGCAAGAAAGGTAGCTATGTCTTCTTTTGCATCGTAAGGATCGATACCCACGACGTTTAGTCCTTTGTCTTGGTATTTATCATGCAGAGATTGCAGTACCGGCAATGCCTGCATACAGGGATAACAGGACTTGTAAAAGAAATCGATGAGTACGAGCCTGCCTTTCAGGGCGGCAAGACTTATTTTCTGATCTTCAAGCGAAATCAATTCCCATCCAGGAGCAATGGTATCCTTGGGCAATGGCAATGGACTTTGATAAGGCATATAATCTTTTGTTCGGTAAGAATCTGGAATGGAAGCCAGGCTAAAAAGGCTATTATCCTCCAGGTTGTTCAGTTTATATTCTTTTAGCGAATTGATTTCATATTGAATCACCGTATCATTATTCATCACATTTTCCCAGGTTTCGGAATATTGAACGGGCACGTAGTCAGCAATGTTGATCCAATAGTCTGATTTTATCTGAAGAACCTTAATGAGTTGTGAGTTGTCATTCTCCGGGAATTCTGTTAAGGTGATGTGAAAACATCGCTGATTATTTACCATTTCTTCACCTGCAAAAAGGAAGTTCAATGTCGTATCGCTTAAATCTGAATCCTTGGGCATGGGTTTGCTTTTCCTGCTTACCAGCGGCCGGTAAAAGGAATAGTTCTGGCTGGCTGACCTTATCTCTTTTGTCCATTTTGATGCTGACATAATAGTGGCCGTACAATCGCGTGCATTCGTGGTCACAAGTTCATGCCCGGTATAAATAACTTCACCGGTGAATTCATCTTTCCAGTAATTCCTGCAATAAACCAGGGATGAAAAAAGAGAATCATCTTTCTGCTTCCGGAAGTGACATTGAATGGAACTTTTTATGGTGTCCTTTTGCATCATCGGTTTCTCGCATTTGTTCATCACGAAATAGCCATTATTAACGGATTGGCACATCTCATACGATCTCGCAAGAATTTTCCTGGCATCCTGAGAATATGCAGCCAATGAAATGAGGAGGAGGAGTCCGGTGATTTTGGTTGTCATAAATATGATATAGAAAGCAAGTTATTATTTTCCAAAAATGAAAATAAATAGCGTGCCTATTGATTCGTTAATTCGTAAAAGATTCGTAATTCGCTGGTAATTGTTGAAAATGCTCATTTGTAGAGATTTACTATTGCGGCCTCCGGTTTTTAGTGTATCTTTGCCGCTCCACAGACCGCCAGAACGCTGTTTTGCCCTCTTTTCATTTCAGTTCCCTTCTGCATTCCGTGAAAAGCCATGAAGCCGCTACGGTGTATTGTATGGTTTTAGAAAACCATCGCAAATTGCGGTAAAACAGTCAAAAAGAGCTTATTAACAACCAGTTACCTTTCCGGGCATATGCCTCCGGAACTGGAATTGGAACTAACAATCCCCGCATCATGCTGCGAGGTAACCTATTAATATATATCCGGGCATGAACCGGGTAAAACAAGAATTAAAATGCAAAAAGTAAAATTTACTGAATTAATGCTGAGCAGTGAAATGCAGCGCGCCATCGATGAAATGGGATTTACAGAGGCTTCACAAATCCAGTCCGGAGCCATCCCCCTGATTATGGAAGGAAAAGATGTGATCGGGCAGGCTCAGACCGGAACCGGAAAAACCGCGGCCTTCGGAATCCCGATGATTGAAATGCTCGATGCGCACGTCAATGAAATCGAAGCCGTTGTCCTTTGCCCGACCCGCGAACTCGCCCTTCAGGTTTCGAATGAAATCAAGAAACTCGCTAAATATCACAAAGGCATGCGTGTCCTCGCCGTGTACGGTGGAGAATCCATGCAGAACCAGATTCACGACCTGCGACGCGGCGTGCACATTGTTGTAGGCACCCCCGGCCGGATCCTCGATCACCTGGAACGGAAGACCATGAACCTCACCAAGGTGAAGATGGTGGTACTTGATGAAGCCGATGAGATGCTCAATATGGGTTTCCGCGACGACATCGAAACCATCCTGCAGAAGATGCCGACGACACGCCAGACCATTCTCTTTTCCGCTACAATGCCGAAGGCTATTCTCGATATCGTACACAATTACCAGGAAGATCCATCCCTCGTGAAGGTCACTAAAACGGAACTCACGTCAGCCAATATAGAACAGGGATATTTTGAAACCGTCAATGCCGAGAAGGCCCGTATCATTCACGCCCTGATCGATACGCAAAACCTGAAATCGGCGGTGGTATTTTGCAATACGAAACGTAGGGTCGATGAATTAGTCGCCACCTTGCAGGCCGAAGGCTTAGCCTCGGAAGGATTGCATGGCGACCTCAGCCAGGCTCAGCGTAACCGCGTCATGCTGGCTTTCCGCAACGGCAAGCTGAAAGTGCTTGTCGCCACCGACGTGGCCGCACGCGGTATCGACGTGGAAAACCTGGATGCTGTTTTCAACTATGACCTGCCACACGATCCTGAATATTATGTTCACCGCATAGGCCGCACCGGCCGTGCCGGGAATATGGGTAAGGCCTTCAGTTTCGTGACCGGCCGCAATGAGTACAGGCAGTTGCGCGAGATAGAAAACTACGCCAAAATAAAAGTGGATAAACTGCTCCCGCCATCAGCCAAGGAACGTTCCCGCCTGCATGTCGAGAAATTATTTGAGAAAGCTTACCTGTCTGTCGTGCACGATGACCTGGTAAAGTATGAAGAACTCGTAGAGGACTTCTGCAAGGAAGGATTCAAGCCGAAGCAGTTTGCCGCAGCACTGATCAAGTTATCCCTTCCTGTCATCAAGGAAATTAAACCGGTGCGCGAAGAAAAGGCGCCACGCCGTTCATTCGGAAACCGGGCAAACAGCGGTTACAACAAAAGTGACCGGAAGCCGGAGCGGAAAAAATTTGGTAAAAGCTATCGGTAGTAGTATCGTTGGGAGTTGGGAGTATGGAGTAGGGAGATGATTTTGTCTATCGTCATTTATTTGACTTTTGACTTTTGACTTATAACTTTAACCCCGGTGAAACCTGAAGAAATCCTGGAATCTTTGAAGTTCATTCTCCCTGCCTATTCAGGTAAACTCCTGGATGTGCCGGAAGAGAAATTTTCTGAAATGCCTCCCGACGGCAAGTGGAGCAAGAAGCAGGAACTGGGACATCTGTTGGATTCAGCCCATACCAATATCAGGAGACTGGTAGTTGCCCAGTATGAAGAAAATCCTCACCTGGTTTACGACCAGGAATTTTGGGTTAAAGCTTTTGGATACCAGGACCAGCCCGTCTCACAATTGATATCTTTATGGGTGTTGCTGAATGAACAATTTTGCGCCCTGTTGAGTAACATGCCTGATGAGGCCTGGGGCCGGCAATGTAATACAGGAAAAGGCAAGCCCGAACTTCATTCATTGCAATGGCTGGCAGAAGACTACCGGAAGCATATGCTGCATCACCTGCATCATATCCTGGAGATGGATCCGGTTCCATATCCCTGAAAAAACAGACCGCTGATTTTCATGACCTTCATGATTTACCTGATTTGAGGTTGCTAAATTTTTTTTTCAGGATCAAATCGGGATCTTATCATGACAATCATGAAAACCTGCGTTCCTTTTTAGGATATTAATTCTTCGCAGCAGCCATCATTGCTTCTTCTTCTTCGCGGGTAGGTCCCATCAGGCTGGGCTGCTCTGTACCCAGGATCCTGTAATAAGACGTAAGTTGTCCCATGTGATGAACGGTGTCGTGGAGCATCATCCAGCAAACCTGCATGAGGGGCATTTCCATAATTTTCATCGGGCCCCAGTACACGGGAATCATTTTTGATTCCCAGGTTTTATCATCACATTTCCGGATGGCCTCAGCCAGCTTTGCAGAATATTCTTCTACGGCTTTGGCGGCATCTTCCGGAGATTTGTAAATATGAGGTGCATTCATATCAAACGTGCCTTCGTTCACGAGGTCCATGCGGCCTTCCGAAAGAGCCTGGTACATTTCTTTTGCATGCGGGCCAATGTGATTCACCAGTTCCCAGGGTGTGCGGAACTTTGGATGATGGCGCGTAGTGGTAAGTTTCGCGGGATCGGAGGGCAGGGAGCGGAACCCTTTTGTGGCAACTTTGCTGAAACGGTCCCATGAGCTGATAAAGAAATCCTGGTTTGTCATAGCAGATAAATTTTAATGCCGGTGGTTTGAACAAGCCGGCTGGTTAAACAATTAGACTACGCTAAAGGTAAGGTTTTTAGCATTGTGAGTAGTGAGTAGCTTACCTGGAAAAATTCTGCTTACCTGCGGGAGTTTGCTTCGTCAATTGCTATTAAGATACCGGTTCAATTCAACAGTCCGGCGCAATGGCCTCGCAATGACGGAATGACATAGGAATGTGGGTCAAAAAAGTCTGGAGCAAAAGAGCGCTATGGCGCTTTTTTGCTCCAGACTTTTTTGACCCTAACAAAATGCTGACCCCGTCATTGCGAGGAGACGGCGCTGTGCATTTGAATAAGAGAGAAAACCCGCTTCGCCGGCGACGAAGCAATCTACCGCGGGTTAGATGCAACTTTCTATGTCAATCACTCAATCTTGTCATAGGCAACACAAGAAGTTTTCTTCTTGCCGAAACGCAGTTCGCAGAAGTTCACGCTGAAACCGAAATAGACGTCAAAACTCTTTACGTCAGCCAGGCTCAGCCATTCCATCATGCGGTCTGTTCCCACTACAAAGAAAGAATAGCGCAGGTTAAAGCCGACAGCAGGCTGGTTGTATTCGGTAAAGGTGAGGGAGGTTCCCGTTTCAAATTTTTTGGTCTCATAACGCAGGGAAAGAACACCCTGGTTATTCCGCATGACCTGCGCTCCTGTAAATTTAATCCGGTTTATCCAGGCGGCGCCGGCATACAGGTTTTTTACAAGGTGGTAGTCAAACTGGGCGCTGATGGCGGCCGGCAGCCAGACTGAAAAGGGTTGGCTCTGCGTGGTGACGGAGCCATTTATTTCATTGCTGACCAACTGGTCGAAGCTGGTGAAGGAGCTGATTTCTGCCGTATCGATATTGTTCCAGATTTGGTCTGTGGATGTTTGCAGTGTCGTGACTTCCGCATCTTTCCCAAACCGGATGGCGCCAAGGTCTATCACCGACAACCCGATTCGGTATTGATATTTTCGATGGCTTCCTGTAGCCCCGCAGGCATACGCATTTTCATCCCGGTTATGGATGTAGGTTACGCCCAGCGAAGTGCTGGCGCCCCAGCCACGGATGGCAAAGAGGGATCCTGGATTAAAATCTCCACTCTTGTCAAAGGCATGTGACAGGGAAGCATCTACTTCATGAAAGAGACCTGTTGCGGAATCCGGAAACTGGTATTCCAGTTTATGCACGTCGAGGACGGCGGCGTCAAAACCCGCCAATACATTGACGGTAGCGCCCCATTTAATATAGTTTTTTTCATTGCTGAACAAGACCTTTCCATAGGTGGCACCGGCTTCTCCCCAGCTCAGCATGGAAACGGAAAACGGATCGCTATGAAAGTCCTGGCCCAGGTAGGGGGCGTAATCAAATTTTTCGGAAACCATTTTCACGATACTGTAAGGAACGTTTACGGCGCTCATGGAATTCCTGTAAGCGGTATGAAAGCCCCACGCTGAAGTGCCTTTGTTCACATAAAAGGAAGGACCAATGGTGAGTGTATGGAAGAACCCGCTTTGCGGTGTCGTATGCAAGGCATCGTATTCGACGGAAGTATTGCTCCATTCACCCCGAAAGGTGCTGCTTACCAGTTTGCTTTCTGCCGGGATGTAGAAATACGTATTATGAAAATAATGGTCCCCGGTCAGGATGTTGATGGTGTATTTGTAGGGTGCGCCTACGGCAGAGGAAGGATTCAGCAGGATGCCTGCGGTTCCGCTGTAATTGCTGCTGCTATGGCCCCACATCTCCTGTGCCGGAGATTTCAGGACACAAAGAGCAAGGCATAGCATGGTCATGGTGTGTTTCATATATGCAACTTACACCACAGGGAATCAGGCAATTGGCAGAAAACGGAATTTTCTTACAGTTGCAGGAATTACTAAAGGAGCGCTTACAGTGCCCGAAAAGCAGAGGATTCATTGAAAGACGCAATTAACCGCTTTGGCATAAAAGCACCGTGTCCGGAAAAACAGAAAAACGAATCAAGTTTATTTTAAAAATCTCCAAACATGGTCCTTCGAAGCTTCAGCGAAGAAGGATCCTCAAATCAACCGAATGGCCTGTTTACTCTTCGAAAAGTTTCTTCCAGAATGACATAATACCAGGAGTCTCATCACTTATTTACTTCCTCATCTCATCTTCAAATCTCCAAATCCAAACATCTTACTTTATTTCCTTCAGCAACACCAGGTAGGTAGGAAAATGATCGCTGTACCCGCCTGCATAGCGGTTTCCGTCGTACGTCCTTTTCGGATATCCTTTGAAGCGGCCGCGTTGTGCGAGCATCCACGGCTTTGAATAAATTTTTGCTTCACGAAAGAAAAAGCCTTTTTGATCTTTACTCAGCCAGGCGGAGGAAAGGATGATCTGGTCAAAGAGATTCCAGGTGTCATTATATGCCAGGGTGCCAATGCCGGCTTTATAGGATTTCATCCAGGGATTAAATAACCCTCCGGTTTTAACCTGGTCCTGTTCTCCCTTTGCATTCAGAATCACGGCCACACTCCTGTCAGTCGGATCATCATTCAGGTCACCCATAATGATAATCTTTGCATCCGGGTTTTTCTTCAGCAGAGAATCGGCCAGGTCCTTGCAAACGCCTGCGGCCTTCGCGCGAAGCGGCTCCGATCCTTCTTCGCCACCCCGGCGGGAAGGCCAGTGGTTCACAAAAAAGTTAACGGTTTCGCCATTCAGTTTTCCCTGAACAAAAAGAATGTCGCGTGTAGGCCTGTCGCCTTCAGACAAGCCGGTGAGGTCGACATGTAGCGGACGACTATATACGGGCGTAAAATATTTGGGATTGTAGAGAAAACCCACATCGATACCTCGTTCATCAGGAGAATCGTAATGAATGATGTGATAATTCCTGCCCGCCAGTTTCGGCTGGCGGATGAGCGCTCCCAGCACACCGCTGTTTTCCACTTCGGCGCATCCCATCACCGCCAGGCCGTCAGGGGAATCTTCAGTTCCGATGCCGGAAATCACGTCGGAAAGCTTTTGCAGCTTGTCCAGGTATACCTTTCCCGTATAATGATTGGCACCTTCGGGCAAAAATTCCTCATCCATATTCGGGCCGTTGATGGTATCAAAAAGGTTTTCCAGGTTATAAAAGCCAATGCAGGTGACTTTATATTTTTTTTCCTGCCCGTAACCTGCAACGGACGTCAGGACAATAAAAATCCACAGAAATACATATTTCATCAGGGTAAAATAAATGGGAATTGTATCCCAAACATACGAAAAATGGTGGCATATACGAATTCCAAGCAGTACAGAATTCGTAGCGGTTCGTACTCCTGGGCTAAAGTTCCGGAGGATAAATATTCGTAGATGCTTTATTTTTTTAGTTTTGCTACTCGCCTGGTAGCGGTTTAAACAAAGTAACGATGATCCGAAAAAGTACTATTCCTTTTTTATTTTTCCTTACGCTCGCTTTTTTTTCCCGGGCGCAAATTTCAGCCGTTACCGGCATCCTGACGGATGAAAATAATAATCCGCTTCCCGGTGTAAAGCTGGTGTTGACCGGCACCCCCATGTCTGCCGTGACTGCTGCGGATGGATCTTTCAGCATTGACAGCCTTGCCCCTGGAGGATATACGCTTGAAAAAGCCGATTCTGCATTTGATTTTACTCCAATGCCTGTATTTGTCCAGGATGCTGTAGAGAACCTGGGCAAATTTCATTTCGAAAAAAAGGCAGGCCAGAACCCCGATGATAATATCCCTACCTATTCTTCTTCGGAAGAAGATATGAGGGAAGCATCCCAGGGCGTAGCCAGTGTTCTGAGTGCATCACGGGATGCCTTTGAATCAGCCACGACGTATAATTTCAGCGTAGCGCGTTTCCGGGTGAGAGGTTATTCCGATGACCAGTTCGTCACGCTGATGAACGGTGCGCCGATGACGGATCTCACCAACGACCGGACGCTTTACAATACCTGGAGCGGTTTGAATGATGTGACGCGCAACAGGGAAAGCTCGTATGGTCTCGCACCCGTGAACTTTTCCTTCGGGGATATCGGCGGCGCGTATTCCATCGACAGCCGTGCTTCGCAGCAGCGGAAACAGTTGCAGGTTTCTTATGCACTTTCAAACCGGACGTACGACAACAGGATCATGGTTACTTATGGCAGCGGCATCATGAAAAACGGTTGGGCCCTGTCGCTTTCGTATTCGCGTCGCTGGTCACAGGCCGGGTATGTCGACGGTACCTGGTACGACGGGCATTCCTGGTTCGCTTCCGTAGAGAAATTCATCAACGCGAAGCATTCCCTTTCCCTGACGGCTTTTGGTGCGCCAACGAAATACGGCCGTTCGGCTCCTGCCGTCCAGGAAATGTATGACCTGGCAGATTCCCATTATTACAATCCGACCTGGGGTTACCAGGGCGGCGAAAAAAGAAATTCTTCCGTGGCATCGAATCACAGGCCCGTCGTCATCCTGACGCATGACTGGAACATCAATGAAAAATCTTCCCTGCTTACGGCCGTTTCCTTTGTTTCCGGGAAAAGCAAAATATCAGGCCTGGATTGGTACAATGCCACCGACCCGCGACCCGATTACTACCGCAACCTGCCCAGCTATGTGCTGGAGAGCACCCAGGATTCAGGCTTGTACAACCAGGCTGTTCAGATCTACCGGAACGACGTGAATGCCCGCCAGGTAAAATGGGACCAGATGATTGAGCTTAACCGGAATGCCGGCGATACCGCTTTATATGTTGTATCCGACCGTGTGATCGATTCGAAAATATGGACCCTGAACACCACCTATACCAAAAGCATACACAGTCATCTCGATGTATCGGCAGGTTTTTCTTTTCTGCACCAGTCCGCCGGGTTTTACAAGGAATTAACAGACTTGTTGGGAGGCGGTTATTTTGTGAACCTGAACCAGTTCGCCGAGGAGTCGATCCCGGGTAACATCCAGAATGACCTGAATAACCCGGACCGGAAAATATACGAAGGGGACCGTTACAACTACGATTACACCGCTTATATCAATAAGGTCCATGCATGGGGCCAGGCTCTTTTCCATTTCAATAAAGTGGATTTGTCTTTGGCCTTGCAGATGAGCCATACCTCTTTTTACCGGTACGGCCATGTGCGCAACGGCGTCTTTGCCGATGATTCATACGGCGCCTCCGATACGTATTCCTTCCTGAATTATGCCATCAAATCCGGCGCCACTTACAAGCTGAACGGCAGGAATTACTTTTTTGCCAATGTGTACAACGAAACCCGTGCACCGCTGTTCGATAATATCTTTATCGCGCCGTCTTCGAATAACAAAACGATCGGTCATATCGCCAGCATCCAGCAGTTTTCGGCAGAAGGAGGATACCTCCTCAAGGATCCGCGCTATAAGGCCAGGGTGGTATTTTATTTTTCACAATCCGTGGGCGAGACCGATGTAAAACGTTTTTACAACGACGACTTCCGCACGTTTGTGAATTACGCTTTGTCGGGAATCGATACCCGGCATGTAGGCACTGAACTTTCTTTGGAAGCGAACCTGGGCAGCGGATTTTCCGCTACCGCAGTGGCGGCGATCGGCCAGAATTTTTTTACTTCCCAACAGTCCGCAACAGTGACACAGGATAATCTTGATACCGTGCTGGTGACCGGTGAAACGATTTACTCCAGGAATCTCCGCGTCGGGGGATCCCCGGAAAAAGCCTATTCCCTGGGACTCAATTACCGCTCACCGCAATTCTGGTTTGTGTATGTGAATGCCAATTTCTTTAACGGCAGCTATGTGCAGTTTAACCCGGTACGCCGTACGGCGGCCGCGGTAGACCAGCTCGATGCAAACAGCGAACAACGGGCGGAAATCCTGGGACAGGAGAAACTGGACGGGCAGTTCACACTGGATGCTTCCATCGGATGGTCATGGAAACTGAACGACCAGTTTAAGGGAATGAAACGAAATACCTTTCTCGTCTTCAACCTCGGTGTAAATAACATCCTCAACAACCAGGACCTGCTCGTGACTTCCTTCGAACAATTGCGGTTTGATTTTGTCAATCAAAGCGTTTCCAAATTTGATACGAAGTACGCCTATGCCTATGGTACCAATTTCTTCGCCAGTGTAACCTTACGATTCAATTAAAAAATACAGCGTTCCATGAAAAAAATATTTCAATTTGCTTTCAGCCTGCTCTTTGCACTCAGCCTGTTCACCATTTCATCCTGCGTGGATGATGATTTCGACATGCCGCCCGCAGCGGGACATGACCCGGAACTGACAGCCAATAAATCGATTGCCCAGATCAAGGCGTTATTTGTCAGCGGACAGGTTCTTACCATCGATTCCGATTATATATTTCAAGGGGTCGTGGTGGGCGATGATAAGGATGGGAACTTTTATAAAAGTATCGTGCTCCAGGATTCAACAGGAGGCATCAATATACAGATTGACCAGTCGAACTATTATTCCTACTACAAGGTCGGCAGAAGGGTGTTTGTGAAATGTAAGGGCCTGGTCATTGGCGACTATAACGGCTTGATCCAGCTCGGAGGCTACATCGACAATACGACGGCTACACCCCAGGTGGGGCGCATTCCGCAAAGCCTTGTTGCCAGGTACCTGGTAGGAGGAGAATGGGACCAGGACTTCGACACACTTGCAGTTTCCAACTTTAACCTCTTAAGTCCGACCGCCGACCAGAACAAACTTGTTCGCCTGGACAACGTCCATTTTGCTACACCTTGCCAGACCTGGGCGGATATGGCAGGACAAACTTCCGGCAACCGGGATTTGGTGGATGCTGCCGGCAATGTGATCGTCGTGCGCACCAGCAACTTTACCACGTTCGGCGCGCAGATGATTCCCGGGGGAACCGGGTCTGTGATTGGTGTTTTCCAGATTTTTGGCAATACCCTCCAGTTGGTGCTGCGTAACCTCAATGATGTGTTGATGGCGCCGCCAACATGCCAGGTTTGGGGCCCGACCAATAAAATGCGTGACCTTCATACGATGTATAATTCCGGAACCACGACGGTACCTGCAGGATCGGTGATCAAGGGAATTGTCATATCCGATTTCGCAAACGGCAACCTGAACAACAGGAACATGGTCATCCAGGATTCCACGGGTGGCATCGTCGTGCGCTTTACCGGCGCACATACGTTTGCCCTCGGGGATGAGGTGGAAGTGAATATCGGCAACCAGGTTTTTAGCAGCTTTCATGGCCTGCTCGAAGTGGATCTCGTTCCGAATACGCTGGCAACGAAGACCGGCACAGGCACGGTGACTCCCAGGCTGGTCACCGTTTCCGACCTTGCCGCCAACGGGGAATCATGGGAGTCGACGCTCGTGACCATCAATTCAGCCACGCTCAGCGGCACGGGCGCAACGTATTCCGGTTCCATTAATTTAACCGACGCTACGGGAACGGTCACGATGTTTACAAGCGGCGGGGCCTCTTTTGCTTCGACTACTTACCCGACAGGTACCGTGCAGGTTACCGCCATTGTTTCTGATTTTGACGGGCGCCAGTTGAATATAAGGAATACCAGTGATGTGCAGCCCTGACATCTCTCGTTCCTTGGCGATGGATGAAAATTAGCAGGCATGATAATCTTTCAGCGTTTGGCTTATTGCATATTCCTAATTTGCATACTCCACTCCTGTTCAAGCGAGCGTAAACCTCAGTTAGCGGAAACAAATTATTGGGAGAGCCTAAAAGACAGTTTTGCCACCAAGAACTTAGAAAGCTTTGTAGTGGATTCTCAACTGCAATCCAGCTACAATAATTTTCATCGGGCAAAGAACCGGTTGATTGACTCAGTCATCGGTTACGGGTCGCCCTCCTACCTTTATTCTTGGCAGAAAAGTGATTCTGGTTTTAATGCATTTACCACATTTGTTGATGACGGAGAGTTGGGTAAAAGAATTATCTACTTCATCTTTGATTCTAAGGACAGACTTCGTTCCGCAACCCAGGTAGCCTATTTAGGCGGAGAAGGTGGAATACGCTATGAAACACGTTCAAGATTTATAGAAAAGAATACGCTGTACAAAACCATAGCCGCAACAACGCAATGGGATTTTAGCTTAGCCGATCCGTGGTCACACCCATTGAGTAAATCAAAAGGGGATTCAATTTTCTATCAATTAATCGTCTTGAAAGATGGCCGGGTGATTGAAAACAAACTTTCAGAAAAAAAAGAGCTCAACCTGGAATAATACGACCGCTCACAGAAGCATAGCAATAGGTGTTTATCTATAGGTGGAAATATCTTAGTTTAGAAACCATATCAAACAAAAAAACTCCTCTTCAACGAAGAGGAGTTTTTTGTTTCCGGAAGGGGTTCTGTTACTCAACCACGACACGGAGGACAGAAGATTTGCCGGTAGCGTTTTCAAGTGTCAGCATGTAAACACCTTTGGCAACGGAGCTGAGATCCAGGTCGAAGTTGTTAGTTCCTTCGATCACATGCAGATTTTTCGTGATCAGCCTGCGTCCGGCCAAATCGGTCACACGTAACTGGCAGGAAGTTTCTTCGCCGCTGTTCAACTGCAGCGTGGCTTTGCCGTTGTTCGGGTTCGGGAAAACCGATGCTTTCAATTCGGTGATTCCGTTGCCGGAAGACAGGCGCGGCGGGCAGGATGAACTGATCGTAACGGTAATGGAATCGGACTCTCCGCAATTGTTGTGCGCGACGACGGAAACATTGCCTCCGCTGGTTATCCACTCAATCATAATGGAATTCGGATAAATGGTCGGAATAATGTTTCCGCTATCCGGGTGAACATACCAGCTGTAGGTGCTTCCACCCGAAGCGTTAGCGGTATAGGTCCAGACATCCACGCCTTCGCAGGCATAATATCCGGCCGGGTTATCGGTGGTAATAACCGGGGCATCGGGCGCGCCTGTTACTGCCAGCGAGCCGTTGGTGGTTCCGCAAAGGTTGGAAGCCACAATGGTGATATCGCCGCCGCCGAAGCTATTGTCGAAATCAATCAGCACGGCATTGGTACCCTGGCCCGATACAATATTGGCTCCTGCGGGTGCAGACCATACATAGGTCAGCGCGCCGGAAGATGGAACCTGGTAATTAATGCCGTTCAGACCGCATACACCGGCCTGCGCACCGGTGATCGTGCCCAGCGGAGCCGCTACTCCCGGAGTCACAGCGAGACAGGAAGCCGCGCTGATTCCGCAGCCGCTGTTGGCACTTACACATACGTTGCCGCTGAAGGAGGCTGGGAACTGAATAAGAACCGTGTCATCCGTAGCGACACCCACGATAGAAGCGCCGGCAGGATAAGTCCAGACATAGGAAGTAGCGCCTGTTACCGCACTCGCTATATACATAGCTTGTGAAGAAGGACAAGGTGTGGCATTTCCGGTGATGGCAGCAGGTGCAGCCGGAGTCTTGCTTACTGTCAGGCAGAGATCCGGGCCGTTCGTATTAAACGCTGTCACGCCGTGTACACAGAGTTGAGCGGTGGTAAATCCTGCTGCAAATGTGATGTTCACTGTTTGCGTACCGTTGCCAACAATCGTTCCGGCACCGGCAGGAGTCAGGGCCCACTGGTAGGATTTCGCACCTACAATGGCGGCCACTGTATAAGTTTTCGTCTGTCCAGGGCAGGCAACCGTTGGTCCGCTCATTGAAGTTGGCAGGGCCACCGTGGCGCGTACCCGTACGCTGCCCTGCGTGCTTGTTCTTCCGCAAGCATTGCCGGCCACATACTGGATATGGTAGTTTCCGATACCATTTCCCTGGGTAGAAGGATTGATAAACGCAACATACACCTTGGGTGAAGCGGTTTGATACGGTGCAGTCAGCGGAACGAAAGGCGAAAGTGTGGCGCTGAACTGAAGCTGTGCATTGCCGTTGCTGGACCAGAGGTAGAAGGAAGCGCCTGCCACCGGGCTGAGCATGACGGAGTCAATGGCTCCCTGGTAAGTAACCGTTGGCGCATACACAACGGTCGGCAATGCCGTAGGAGGTCCGGTATTTACGATCAGCGTGAGGGATACGCAGGCTGTCGTATTACAGGTGCCGACGATTTTGGCGTAATAGGTCGTCGTGACGGAAGGGTTCACAGTAATGGATGTAACTCCGGATGCTAGCAGGGTACCGTTACAGGATCCGCTGTACCATCTCCACTGGGCTCCTGCACCCAAGGTGCCGCCGGATACGGAGAGGGTCGCATTGTCGCCGATACAAATGTTATTGTATGGACGGTTGCTCGTCATCGTGGCACCTGTAATGGATGAAGGATCGAGAATCGTTACATTGAAACTGCATGCAGCCGTATTTCCATTCGAGTCGGTGGCCACATACATGACAGTAGTTGTTCCGGCAGGCAGGGAATCACCGGGCGCATAGTTGCTGGTTACCGATGCAATCGAACAAATACCGGATGCTACCGGGGGCGTCCACGTGACCGGGTTACAGCTGTTGAAACTGGCCGGACAACCGCTGAAAGAAGGAGGAACGGTACTCAGCGTTACATTGAAGCTGCAGGCCGTCGTGTTTCCGTTAGAATCGGTAGCTACATAGGTGATCGTCGTTGTTCCGGCAGGCAGGGTTGCTCCCGGAGCATAATTGCTGGTGACGGAAGCAATGGCACAGTTGTCGGAAGCAACAGGCGCTGTCCAGCTCACAGGATTGCATGCCGTGAAGTCGGAGGGGCATCCGCTGAAGGAAGGAGCCACCTGGTCAAAGGTGATGATTGCGGAGCCGGAAATGTTTCCGTCGCAATGAATATCAGTAACAGATAACAAGGTGTACGTTACGGATGCCAATCCGGATCCTGCCGGCGTTACAGGTTGTGTGGCCGTATTCGTGGCCGAAATAAACGGACCGTAAACGTTTGAACCATCCGTGAAGGAATAGGTGAACGGTCCTGTACCGGTAAACTGGAAGCTCAGGCTGGTCGTAGCGCCTGTGCAGATCTCCGCACTTCCGCTGATAGAAGCCGATGGCAGGGAATAAACTGTAAGATTGGCGGAAGCGGAGGACGAACAGCCGGATTCAGGGTTCGTTGCCGTTACGCTATACACATAGGTACCCGGAGCCGCGCCGCTCACCGTGGGCGTAGCGCTTGTCGGATCATCGAGGTAGGTTGAAGGCGTCCAGGCATAATCAAAGGCAGGCTGTGAGTTGCTTGCATAATTGCCATTGTATGCTCCCAAGGTCTGGCGGATAGAATTATCTGCTGTAATCCAGTCACCGCCGTCGTTATTGTCAATGTAACCGATACGGATGCTGCCGGCCGAGCTTGCGTTGGAAACCATCGTGCCGTTCCAGCTGGCCGCATTCACCCCGGAGGCAACAGGCCATGCGTAACCATTGCTGGCTGCTGCATCGAGAATGGTACTTCCTGATTTCAGCAAGAATCCATACGCTGTGCCGGCCGTGAGGGAATTCGTTGTACCGCCTGTATTGTAATAATTATCGGATGGGCTGTCGGTGCCGCTGCCGATATGAAGTACCACTGCGCCGTGACCGGGAATGTTAACGGATCCGAAAGTATAGCTCCTGTTCAGGGCCGTGCCGCTCCATAACTCGAACGTGGTGCCACTCAGGCTGAGTCCCGTTCCGCTCAGGTTGCTGATTTCAATGAAATCGTCGGCCGTTGCCCCGAAGTAGGAAGGACGTGGCGTGGTGGCTCCGTTTGCAGAGGCTCCATCCTGTGTGATTTCTGTAATCAGAAGGGCGGGGTTGGTACGTACTGTAAAGATTGCATTCAGCAGGGAGGTGGCATCTTCACAAATTTCGGCAGGGATCGCCGCGGCTACGCTGGTCTGGAAGATCGTACCGTTGATCACTGTAATGGCTACGCAATTGGTGGTATTGCAATATCCTTCCGCCCGCACGTAATAAGTAGTGGCAAATTGCGGTGCAACTTTAATGCTGGTGGTATTCGAAGCCACCAGGGTACCCCCGCAGGAACCGCTGTACCATTTCCATGCTGCCAGGTATCCAAGGCTTCCGCCATTCAGCGTCAGCGTTACACTGTCAGGCGTACAGAACTGGTTGTTTGCATGATCGGAAGTAATGCTTAAGGCAGGTGAAGAAGCTTCGAATAAAGTCACATCAAAACTGCAGGTTGCGGTATTGCCGCTTGGATCGGTAGCTGTATAAATGACCGTCGTGGTACCGCTGGGGAAAATGGAGTTCGGAGCGATGTTGCTCGTTACAATCGCGCTGCAATTGTCGGTGGCCGTAGGAGCCGTCCAGGTAACCGGGTTACAGCTGGAGAAACTAACCGGGCAATTGTGCAAAACAGGGTTCTGGTTATCGTTAACTTGCACGGTGAAGGAGCAGGTAGCCGTGTTGCCGGATGCATCGGTTACGCGGAAACTATTCGTAGTTGTTCCAACCGGGAAGGTAGCGCCACTGGCAAGACCGGTCAGCTGCACAACGGTCTGACCCGGGCAGTTGTCGGATGATACGATGGAATAAGTAAAGGCAGCGCCGCAAACATTCAGATCGGTAGTGACTGTCGTATTTGCAGGGCAGACAATGGCAGGGGCCTGGTTGTCATTTACCGTAACACTGAAGGAACAAGTAGCCGTGTTTCCGGAAGCGTCGGTGACACGGAAGGAATTAACCGTGGTGCCTTTCGGGAAGGTAGCACCGCTGGCAAGTCCGGTTAACTGCGTAACGGTTTGTCCGGGGCAGTTGTCGGAGGAAGAAACAGCATAGGTAACCGCTGCGCCGCACACATCATGGTCATTGGTTACCGTGGTGCTGGCAGGACATGTAATGGCAGGTGCCTGGTTATCAAGAACCGTTACCGTAAAGCTGCAGGTGGCTGTATTTCCGGATGCATCCGTTACACGGAAACTGTTCGTCGTAGTTCCTGCCGGGAAAGCCGAGCCGCTGGCCAGGCCGGTAAGTTGTGTAACCGATTGACCGGGGCAGTTATCCGAAGAAGTAACAGCATAGGTGAATACGGCACCACAGGCATCCAGGTCGTTGTTCACCGTGGTATTGGCAGGACATACGATGGCAGGAGCCTGGTTGTCTGTAACCGTTACCGTAAAGCTGCAGGAAGCTGTATTGCCAGAAGCATCCGTTGCTGTATAAGATACTGTAGTAGCACCTTTATTAAAGGTAGCTGTTCCGAGATTGTTAATGCCGGATGCCGCCGAAGATCCTGTCGTCTGGCCGGAAAGCAACCAAGTCAGTTTAGTGACGGAGCAATTATCGGCCGTGACGGGATTCGGAGTGGCAATACTCGCTGTACATTGGTTGGCATCTGTGCTGGCAGAGATGTTGGAAGGACAGGTAATGGTGGGGGCAATTAAATCCTGCACCAGGACAGCAGCCGTGCAGGAGGATGAATTTCCGCTGGCATCCGATACCGTCAATGTGACCATATTAGAGCCGCTCATGCTGTGCGAGCCCAATCCGCTAACGTCATCCTGGTTAAACTGATCCCACTCATAGGCAAGGGTTGGGAATCCGGACGCCGGATTTGCGGTAACGCCGGAGATGACGGTTGATTTTCTGCGCAACGTTTTGTCCAGAGTAGTCAGGCTTCCGGAAGTCCATGCAGCACCCGGGTCTTCGCCGATTCTTCCGATCAGGTCTACAATGGAAGAAGAAGAAACCTTAAAGAGCGCCACGGCATCATTCCCGTTGAAGTTGACGGCAGCATTGTTGGTAGCTCCTGAATAAAGCACTGCGGATGAATTTTGGTAAACGATGGTCTGGCCTGCACCCAGTGAACCGGACAAGAGTACATCACTGGAAGTGCTTGCCGACCCATTTGAGTATAAGCGGAGGCGGTAGTTACCCAGGTTGATGGACGAAGACGTTCCGTTGTATAATTCAATGTACTTGTTGCTGGAAGATCCTTCCACGTATTCGGAAATAATCAGGTCCGTAACAGGATCACCGGCCACATCGGAGCAATTGAAGGTGGATGGGGAAACAGACATGGATTGTATTCCGCAGGCATCAGTGGATCCGTTATTTATCTGAGATGCGGAAATGGATGCAGTACCCCCCGCATTTAACTGGATAGTCAGGTTCTGGCAGTTCGCAACAGGGGCCGTCACGTCCTGGACCGTCACACTGGATGAACAGGTGGCAGTGTTTCCGTTAACATCGGTAACGGTGAGCACAACGTTGTTCGATCCCAGGTTTGCGCAGGTAAAGGTGCTGGGCGTAACAGAGTAGGTGGAAATTCCGCAGGCATCCGTAGACCCATTATTCACCTGTGATCCGTTAATGGTCGCTGAACCGGCTGCACTTAACTGGACGGTAATATTTTTGCAGATGGCCACCGGAGGAGTAACATCCTGAACCGTAATACTGGAAGTGCAGGTTGCACTGTTTCCATTTACGTCCGTAACGGTTAGTGTTACGGTATTATTGCCGCTTGCTATATGTGCGCCGAGGTTTGCTGAATTATCGGTAGCAAATCCATCCCATTGGGAAGCAAGTGTGGGGAATCCCGAAGAAGGAGTGGTGACTCCGCCTGTCACGGAAGATTTTCTGCGGAGCGTATTGTCCATCGTAGACACCAGGCCTGAACCCCATTCTGCTCCGGGATCCTGTCCAATGCTTCCGAAAATATCCAGGATCGTCAGCGTAGGAATAGTTCGGTATAATTCTACAACGTCGTTTCCATTGTAGCTAATGCCTCCGCTTGTCTGATCAGCCTGAGCAAGGATGGCCGCATTCGCCCCTGTATTGGCAATGACGTATACATCACCGGGAGCAATGGTGCCAGTAAGACTAATCCCAGAAGCTGGTGAAGAAGAGCCGTTTGAATAGATGCGAAGTGCATATCCCCCGGCAGCCAGGTTCACAGCCACGCCGGTACCATTATAGATTTCAATCGCTTTGTTGTTGCTGCTTCCCTCAATGTATTCGGAGATGAACAGGTTGGTAATAGGAGAACCGCCGGCAATATTGGAACAATTAAAAGTGTTGGGGCTAACGGTCATCGATGCAATGGCGCAATTATCCGTAGAGCCGTTGTTAACCTGTGCTGGCGTAATGGAGGCATTACCGGCAGCATCCAGGGATATGGTTAAGTTCTGGCAAATGGGAGCGGGTGGCTGGTTGTCAACGACCGTTACTGTAAAGCTGCAGGTAGCAGTATTGCCAGCTGCATCCGTTACGCGGAAGCTGTTAGTGGAAATTCCAATGGGGAAGGTTGCGCCGCTGGCAAGACCGGTCAGTTGAGCCACAGTTTGACCCGGGCAGTTATCTGCTGAAGTAACACTGTAGGTAACCGTGGCGCCGCAAACATTCGTATTGTTATTTACTGTAGTGTTGGCAGGACAGGCAATGGTGGGAGCCTGGTTGTCATTTACAGTCACGCTGAAGGAACAGGTAGCTGTATTTCCTGATGCATCCGTTACGCGGAAGCTATTGGTAGTAGTTCCAATCGGGAAGGAAGCACCGCTGGCAAGACCGGTGAGCTGGGCTACAGTTTGTCCCGGGCAGTTATCAGAAGAAGTCACGGAGTAAGAGAATACTGCACCGCAGGCATTCAGGTCGTTATTTACTGTGGCACTGGCAGGACAGGCAATGGTGGGAGCCTGGTTGTCATTTACTGTTACACTGAAGGAGCAGGTAGCTGTATTTCCGGAAGCATCCGTTACGCGGAAGCTATTGGTGGTAGTTCCAATCGGGAAGGAAGCACCGCTGGCAAGACCTGAGAGTTGAGCTACGGTTTGTCCCGGGCAGTTATCAGAAGAAGTCACGGAGTAGGAGAATACTGCACCGCAGGCATTCAGGTCGTTATTTACTGTTGCACTGGCAGGACAGGCAATGGTGGGAGCCTGGTTATCATTTACAGTCACACTGAAAGAACAGGTAGCTGTATTTCCTGATGCATCCGTTACGCGGAAGCTGTTGGTGGTAGTTCCAATCGGGAAGGAAGAACCGCTGGCAAGACCTGAGAGTTGAGCTACGGTTTGTCCCGGGCAGTTATCAGAAGAAGTCACGGAGTAGGAGAAT
>Ga0315910_10001340_pt1 | contig 22819 bp, 17 predicted proteins | sample EdamamesoilMG_FD_204470 | JGI IMG/M metagenome (GOLD analysis project Ga0315910, IMG submission 204470) | Garden soil microbial communities collected in Santa Monica, California, United States - Edamame soil | ecosystem: Environmental > Terrestrial > Soil > Garden | place: USA: California... | reverse complement strand
TCGTCAAGCGTTTTGCCATGGGGATATTCGGGATGAAATCTGGTGTCTTGCGCGGGGCGACGATGCAGGTTCATTCCATCAAATCGGTTCCCAAACCGGAGCCAGTGACCAAGGCGATGAGCGACAGCTCCAGCGACGCCGAGAACGAGGAGCCGGATGATGACGACGAAAGTGACGAAGATGATTCGCCATCCGTCGAATCCGACGGGCCGAAAGATTATGTTGAAATGGATGTGACCATCGTCCCAGTTCCAGACGAGGCGAAGGAAGATTCGGTTTGGGAGCCGTCGGAGTTGATCCTGACATCCGAAAAGATCAAGAGCCTGATCGACCTGGAAGAAAAGAAGGTCGGCACCACCCATTCCATCGAGGTTTGGAATGGAACGGCATTCGGGCCTGACGAGCCGGGTAAATACGAAGGCGAGCGGCGCTTGAAGATCATTTTCGAGGTCAATCCCGGGCAGCCGCATGCCTGGTTGCACTACTACAACGAACCCATCGGCCAGTTCAAACTGCCTGTCGGGACGATTGATGTCTGAACCGGCAACCGGGGGGCAACGGTGCCGTGTCCGTATTCCTCCGGCGCTAAAATCTTTTTGAACAATTTGGTCTTGTGGTACATCCTACCCTCCGAGCATAGTGCTTAACGAAACAACCAGTAAACTAACTATGAAGAAACTCCTGATGATCCTTACGGTGACTGCGTTCGCAGTCGTGGCCAACGCCGGCGAAGCCTGCTGCGCGGCCAAGAAAGAAGTCGCGGCCACCACTTGCTCCGCGAAAGCCGCGACCTGCTCCTCGGCCAAGGCGGCAACGTGTTCCGCCTCGGCGACCACCTGCTCGGCCAAAGCTGCCAGCTGTTCGGCCTCCGCGACGAGCTGCAACAAGAACGGCGCCCAAAAAGTTGCCGTCAAGCAATTGAAGAGCCCGCGTCACGCGAGCCAGTCGTAATCAAATCCTTTGCGAAATCACCCCGCGCGTTCAGCGCGGGGTTTTTTGTTGGTCTGATCAGAGGCGGGCAACAAGCAACTCACGCTGGAAGATCAGTTCCTTGGGCAGGTGCGAGTATAGCTTCATGAACAATTCGTCCTGGGAAAGCAGCTCGCGCCGCCAGTCGTCGTAATTAATGGACTGGGCCTGTTCCAACCGGTCGGCGGTGAATCCGTCCATGCCTTCGAGGTCAAAACTCTTCGCCCCCGGCACCCAGCCAAGCGGGGTTTCGTTCGCATCAGCCCGTCCGCGACACCGATCCACGATCCATTTGAGCACGCGCATGTTTTCGCCGAAGCCCGGCCAGATGAATTTCCCCTGAGTGTCCTTGCGAAACCAGTTCACGTGGAAAATCCGCGGCGGATACTTGATGAGCTTGCGCATGATGATCCAATGCCGGAAGTACTCGCCCATGTTGTAACCGCAGAAGGGCAGCATCGCCATCGGATCGCGCCGCACCTGACCCACACTGCCCGCCGCGGCAGCCGTGGTTTCCGAGCCCATCGTTGCGCCAATGTAAACGCCGTGGATCCAGTAAAACGCCTGATACACCAGCGGCATGGTATCCGCGCGCCGACCGCCAAAGATGATTGCACTGATGGGCACGCCGTTGGGATCGTGGACCTCGGGCGCGAGCATCGGGTTGTTCGCCATGGGCGTCGCAAACCGGCTGTTCGGGTGCGCGGCTTTTTCCTTTGAATCCGGCGTCCACTTGTTACCGCGCCAGTCAAGGCACTCGGCAGGAGGCGGATCATCGTGGCCTTCCCACCAGACCGTGCCATCGGGCTTGAGCGCTACATTGGTGAAGATCGTGTCGCGCTGAACCATGGCCATCGCATTCGGGTTTGTGGCTCGACTGGTGCCGGGCGCGACGCCAAAGTAACCGGCCTCGGGATTGATGGCGTGTAACCGCCCGTCCGCGGCGGGTTTCATCCAAGCGATGTCATCGCCCACAGTCCAGACTTTCCAACCTTTAAAATGTTCAGGCGGCACAAGCATCGCGAAATTCGTCTTGCCGCACGCGCTGGGAAACGCCGCCGCGACGTAGGTCTTCTCGCCTTGCGGTGATTCCAACGCGAGAATCAACATATGTTCGGCCAGCCAGCCTTCGCGCCGGCCGAGGTAGGAGCCGATGCGTAGTGCGAGGCACTTCTTCCCGAGTAGCACGTTGCCGCCATAATTCGAACCGACGGAGATGATGGCGTTGTCCTGCGGAAAATGCGCGATGACGCGGCGATCCGGATTCACATCCAGCATGCAGTGTAGGCCGCGATTGAAGCTGTCGCTACCGCCGAGTTGTTCAATCGCCACCCGGCCCATTCGCGTCATGATGCGCATGCTCAACACGACGTAGATGGAGTCGGTCAACTCGATGCCGACCTTGGCGAGCGGTGAGCCAGGCGGGCCCATCAAGTAAGGGACGACATACATCGTGCGCCCGCGCATCGCACCTTCGCACCACCCGCGTAGCTTGGCGTACATTTCATCCGGCGGGCACCAATTGTTCGTCGGCCCGGCTTCCTCCTCGGTGGATGTGCAGATGAAGGTGCATTGTTCCACCCGGGCCACGTCATTCGGATTTGAGCGATGATAGTAACAGCCCGGGAGTTTTTCCTGGTTGAGCCGGATGAGCACGCCGCTTGCGACCGCTTGTTCGGTCAGGAATTCCTTTTCCGCTTCCGAGCCGTCGCACCAAAAGATGTGATCTGGTTGGCAGTGTTTTGCCTGGGCTTCGACCCACTGACGGACGGATTGATTCTGGATGCAACCGTCACCGAACGGGGGTTTGCTGGCAGGGCGCGACTCGTCGCGATTCGGAGGGTGGACGCTGGTGGCGATCACGGCGGCAGATTACACTGCAAGCGCCCGCTTGCCACGTGCAAAAATGTCATATGACACCGTCGGAGCTTGAACGGCTTTTTGCTCGTCATTCCGGCGGTGTGTATTAGTTTCATGCTTGATGAAGCTTGAGTTGTGGCTGGGAATTCTGCTGCTTGTCGCAGCAGTGCCGTCGAGGAGTGCTCGCGCTCAGCAGACCACGAACATACCGGGGCGCAGTTTGCCTGGCCCCCTCAAAATTACATCGCCAACGCCAGCTTCTGCCGGATCGCCCGCTTCGCCACCGTTTTTTCAGGGAATCACGCGGCCCATGGTTTTGCCGGTCTCACCCGCCCATGAACTCACCAACAGCATCCTGGCGTTCGATCGCGACGTTGCCGAAGTATCCGTGACGGATGGTGCGCCGGAGGCGAGATTCACATTCAACTTCACGAATGTTTCTTCAGCAAATCTCAGCATCACCAATGTTGCCGTGTCGTGTGGGTGCACAGCGGTGGAACTGCCGGCTCTGCCTTGGGTGCTCGAACCCGGCGAGGGCGGACGATTGCCAGTTACACTCGAAGTCGCCGGCAAGAGCGGCGTGGTGGCCAAGACGCTTCAAATGCGGACGGACCGCGGCACGAAGACGCTCATGGTCAAGGCAGACGTGACGCCGGCTGCCGATGCCGAGTGACCGCGCAATTCTTGACTCACCCCGCGCGGATTCTATCATGCCCGTTCTGTGAACTCGTGAATTCAGGAGCGTGAACCATTCCTTCCTGATCTCCCGATTTCCAAATTGAAATCGAACTATGACCAAGATTCAGAACATTGTGGCGCGCGAGATTCTCGATTCGCGCGGTAATCCCACCGTCGAGGTGGACGTGACTTTGCAATGCGGCACGACCGGGCGCGCTGCCGTGCCCTCGGGCGCGAGCACGGGCGAACACGAAGCCGTGGAACTCCGCGACGGTGTGAAGAACCGTTACCTCGGCAAAGGCGTGCAGAAGGCCGTGGCTAATGTGAACACAAAGATTGCGAAGGCCCTACATGGGGTGGATGCGCTGGATCAGCTGACGGTGGATGGCACGATGCTAAAGCTCGACGGCACTGAAACGAAGTCGAAGCTCGGCGCGAACGCCATTCTTGCCGTCTCGCTCGCCAACGCACAGGCGGCGGCGAAGTGCCTCGGCCAACCGCTGTTCAAATACATTGGCGGTCCGAATGCCAAGGTCCTCCCCGTTCCGATGGCGAACGTCATCAACGGTGGCGCACACTCTGATGCCCCGATTGATTTTCAGGAATTCATGATCATGCCGCACGGCCTGCCGACTTTTAGTGAAGGCTTGCGTGCGATTACGGAAATCTTCCACGCTCTCAAGAGCGTGTTGAAGAAGCGCGGCCTCAGCACCGCCGTGGGCGACGAAGGCGGTTTCGCGCCGAAGCTCAACAGCGTGGAGGATGCACTCGACTCGATGTCGCTCGCCGTGAGCAACGCGGGCTACAAGCTTGGCAAACAGATTTTCTTCGCGCTGGATGTCGCTGCGTCTGAGTTTTACAACCACGACGGCACTTATACGTTCAAGAAGAGCACAGGCAAGACCATCACTGGCGTTCAACTCGTGGACTTCTACGCGAAGCTCGTCGCGAAGTATCCCATCGTCAGCATTGAGGACGGATGCGCTGAGGGCGACTGGAAGCACTGGAAGCAACTCACCGACAAGATCGGCGACAAGGTCCAACTCGTCGGCGATGACTTGTTTGTGACGAATGTAAAGTTCCTCAAAAAGGGTATCGACACCGGCACGGCCAACTCGATTCTCGTGAAAGTGAACCAGATTGGTTCGCTCACAGAAACGCTCGACGCCGTCGAGCTCGCTCAAACCAACAGCTACACGGCGGTGCTCTCGCACCGCTCGGGCGAAACCGAAGACGCGACCATCGCCGACATTGCCGTCGCGACGAACTGCGGCCAGATCAAGACCGGTTCACTCAGCCGCTCTGATCGCCTGGCGAAGTACAATCAATTGCTGCGGATCGAACAGATTCTTGGCAAGAACGCCGTTTACGCCGGCAGGAACGCGCTGCCGAAAGCACGCCGGTAATGGGTAGGGTCGGTGCGCTGCGCCGACCGGACATCGCAATCCGATGTCACTACCAACAAATGTCGCCCCGGAAGTCAGTGATGGCTTCCGGGGTTTTCATTCTTGAGCGCGAGGCCCAGCGCGCTTGGCAATCGGTTACTGACGATCGACGACCGCGAGGTAGACTTGGCTGCGCGAATCAGCCAGAGCGAGGTACAGTTGCCTGGCATCCTCACCGATGAAGGAGAAGGCGAATCCGCCGGTGTGCAGGGGAAGTTCCTTGCTGATCGTGTACTGCCCATCGCCCTTGCGCTGCAGCCACAGAAGCCCTTCCGGCGCGGCGCACAGCAGTCGTTCGTCTTCGAGTTGGGTCAAAATTTCGAATCGCCGCGCGAGTGACAATTTCATGTCCGTCGATTGTTCTTTGGACACGACGCGATAATTCGAGAATGTCTCGGCAGAACGGTAGATCCAGTCGCCATTCTTCAATGCGATCACAGGCTTGCCAGTGTTGAATAGCCGCTGCGATGCGCCGGGTCCAGTCACCACGCGGCTGCTTGTGAGCGTTTCTTCGAGATAAAAGTTGCCCCGCGCCCGATGGAAAACCGGCGTGACCCCGAGGCCACCCATTGGCCATTGGTCAGCCGTCGTCACTTCCACGCTTTCGCCAACGGGAGCCGCCCAGAGAAAGCCGATGCGTGACTGAGACGAGTAAGCATCCGAACCGTAAGGATTGCAGATCAGCATGCGATATCCATTCGTGCCACTAAATGGTCCCAGCATCGCCAGCTTCTTCGATGGAATTGTCAGCTTCAGCTGGAATCCGAGCGGCTTGCCGTTCCGATAAACCTCGACCTTGTCGCGATCGTTCAACCACAGCAGATCGTTCAGGCGACACAAGGAGGGGTTGAAATGGATCGAGTGAATGATGCTGTTGAGATAGCGGAAGCCAGGAGGCTGGCTCGCTGCGGGTGCGGCATTTAAGAGCAGGGAATAATTCTGTTCCGCGAGTTGGTGCAGCCCTATTCCCAATGTGGCGGTCTGCCCATTCTCGATGATAAATGCGCTCTGCTCGTCACGATCCTGAACAGTTCCCAGCACGTAACCGTTGCCGCCAGCCAGCAAGGTGGTGCTGAGGGGAAGATTGGTCAGGCAGCGGAATACTTTTCCGTCCTCGCAACAGTAGAGGTCCAGCTTGGCGTCAATTTCAGCGGCACCGAAGGATCGCTCCATTCCACGGGCGAGTGTGGTGATGGTCATGGGCCGAAGCGGAGCGGCCGCGAGCTCGGTCTGGGCTTTCGTCGCGGCTTCGCATCCCGTCAGGCTGCCGGCGGCCGGGGTGATGTCAAATTGGGGCGGCACTGTGGGGCAAAACCAGATGCGGTTCGCCGAGTCCATGACCGGGTAATGCGCGACTGGGAACAACCGTTGAATTGGCGACGGGTTGCGCGGAATCGTCGGCCGATAGACCCAGAATTTCTCGCCGTAGTTGACCCGCCCCACGATTACCCAGCCTTGCGCAGACTTATTGAACGATCCGGAACTTCCGCCAGCGGATGCAGACTCACAGGAACTGAAGAAGATGCGACCCTCGTTGTCGCAGCCCAATACCTGCTCCATCCATTTCATTTCGTCGGACCGATCTAGCCACTCGAGTTGCCCGCTGTTCAACCGTGCGAGTCCTTCAAACGGGAAGAAGAAGAGATCTTCGCCCGAAACAGTCTTGAAGATCTGGCACGCGGCAGGACCTGCCTTATGTTCGTAGGCGAACATACGTTCCAGGTCGCCGCTGTTATCCAGGCGGAACACGCCGCGCCGGAGCTTCCAGTCGGCGTCCACGAAGCTGGCTTCAAGAATCACGACGGTCTCCTTCTGGGTGATGAGTTGCGGATTTCGAATCCACTGGCCGTCGAAATACTGGTAGCCATCTCTTATCAGTTCAGCCAGTCGAGTTGGCGGGATTCCCAAAACCCCGGCTCTGACCTCCTCCAGGATTCTCAAGAAATCTTTCAGCGCTGCGTTGAGCCGCTCCTGATCCGGAGTGACTGGTTTTGCTTCCAGTGCGTTGCGGGCTGAGAGCGCGGCATATTCGTACCGGCTGTTGGGATCGCGGATATTCCGGAATGCGGTAACCAGGGCTTGCGAGCGGTCGACGGGATATTCCGTGGCCGCCTGCAGGGCGGGCCCGAACTTTTCCCGGTCCTGTTGTTGCCAGGCATCGAGGAAAGATTTCGTTTCCTGGTCCGTGGGGGCCGGCGGGCAATTAGTGCGGAGGATGACCAATTTATCCGCAACTGCAAGGTGGCGCCCATCCTTCATCGGCAGCAACGCCTGCAAATTTTTCCCCAGCTCGCGATAGCCCTTGAAGAGGGTTTGTTTCAACCTCGAGGAATCTTTCAACGTAACGACCAGATCCGTGCTTTGATCATAACCGGTCGTTCCAGGCGGGCGTGTCACCATCACCACGCCGGAGCCGGTTTCGAACACCTTGGCCGGCTCCCACGCTGTCGGTACTGTGACTGGCGAATTGGTTGAGCTATCCAGTTTGACGCCGCCTTGAATGACAAACCCCCAATCTGAGCCAGTCCAGAAAATCTCCTTGGGAACTTTGTCGTAGGAAAAATCCAGAAGCTCGACTCGGGTGGGCTTGATGATTGCAATTGGAAAGTTCACGCCTGGCTTCATCGTTTCGTCTGGTCGCTGAAGAACGATGGAATCTGCGAAGACGGCGGCCACCGTTCCAAAGCGGCTCACGACAAACGAACCTTCGTCCTTGAGATAGGCGTTCCGCCCGCTGTTCCGTTTGAACTCCTCGGCCTTAGCGCCGCCCAGAATGCTGAAGATCGGCTTTCCCTCAGGGCGCACGGACAGCCCGGTGATGTTATCCGGAAGCGGCGTGAAGCGTTCCTTTCGCTGTAACTGGTCTTTGATGCCGCGGATGATCAGGTCGTAGGCGTCTTCTTCATTGAGCACTTCGGCGTGGCCGAGGGGTGAACTGAAGAAGGCAATCAGGAGAAGAAGTGTGCGCCACTGCCAGCGCTGGTGAAATCCGGCAACCATATTTGCCGCAGAGGCTACAGACCAAAACCGCATCAACAACTCAAAACGCGTTCGTGGTGGTTATGCTCGGAATGATTTGCCAGAAATCGCCGTTTAAGGATTTACCGGTTTTCAGTTCCCAAGCTCTGAGTGTGGTGCGACGCAACCCGCCGACGGCAAATGGCGACTGCAGAATCCGTGTGAATGCGGGATCTGACGCATATTTTAGCGCCGTGGCCATGTGCTCCTCGTACGGGAACGGGCCGAAGTTGCCTTGCTCGATGCACCGGGCTGCCAGTTGATCGGCAAAGCCCCGGGCTTCCGTCGCATCCATTTTCGCCAGCAACGCCGCCAGACACTGCGACCACGCGGTGAGTCGGTATAAGTATCGTTCGTCAGTCTGGCGGGCAATGAACTCGGATGGGAGAGTCCAGCCCGGGAATTCCGCTCGACCGCCGAGGTCAGTCAGTGAGCGCAAGTTAGCTTGCTTACGGATCTGGAAGAGTTGTTCCGCCAATCGTCGCGCCTGATCAGGATTCAGGTACTCAACAAAAACCAGCAACGCGCGGGCATCCGACGTGGTCCGGACGAACTCACCTTTGCGGCCCATGGCCACGATGATATTCGTGCAGGCAGCTTCGACCTGTTCTGGATTCAGGCGGCGGGCACAAGCCGCCAGGCGGTTGAAGTGTTCCTTGGTTGGAGGCCGGTTGCCGTTGATTACTTCCGGCAGGGTGAGATCGAGCAACCGTTGGGCTTGATACGGCGTCATGTTCAAGTTGGTGGCGAGCTGGTTCAAGGACCAAATGGCGAGCACGTTCGGGCGCTGAGTGTAAAAGAACACCAGCCGGTTGCCGACGCGTTCCGCTTGGCCGGGCGTCAGGTGCGCCGTCAGGCGGGCAAGGCACACCACGGGGCCCCGATAGTCCGAAGCCGGGTCTTCAACCCTCTCAATCTCCGTGACCAGTGGTTCCACCACGCTCTGCATTTGTTCTGAAGTCAGGCGGGCTTTGAGCAGGAAATCCGGCTGAAGGATTCCCGCCACGGTGAAATAATTGAACGGTTTGCCAATTTGTGACAGCACACAGGCTGCGGCTTCCTTCACCGTGTCAGCGTCGCAGCGATCCAGCAGAGGCGTGATTATTTGTATGAGCGACCAGCTGCGAATTCCGGGCTGGCGTTTCATGGTTTCAATCACCCGCCGGGCCGATGCGATAGCCATGTCATCCGGCAGCTGCGGCACGAGTGCGGTCATGCAGGACACTTCGTGCGTCCAGCGAGAATCCTCCGTGTCTTCCAGGAAGATCTTCCAAAGTTCCTCGGTCAATTTGTTCGCACGCTCCGGAGTCAGGCGAACGGCAAGCGGTTTCACGCGAGAGATCATCCAGTTCCGCTGGGCCGTGTTCGGAGTGTTGAGGATGCTTTGCGTTACCCGATCAAGCCAGAGATAAGCATGTTCCTGCGGGATGCGGTCGATGATGGCCGGCACAAAATCACTGGAGAACACCTCCATGCGCTCAGCCAGGGGCAGAAGTGCCTCGTCGTCCAAGTGCACCGCCAGCGCCGTGAATGATTTGGCCAGGTCCTTGCGCCGCATGGGGTCCTGCTCCCGGCTCACGGGGACCAGCAGTTGATTGATGGCCTGTTCAGCCTGTTGCGACGACATCACATCCGCGAGGCTGATCAGCGGGTCAGCCCGGTTGCGAAGAATGCTTATGACGCGGTTTACCTGATTCGAAGTGAGTTCGAAGCGGACCGTCAGCAGGGTTTTGTCGAGCGCTATGATCCGTGAAGCATTTGTCTGGCTCTCCAGAGCAGAGATAAGATTGTCGGCAAACCTTTGAGCGGATGCCCCGGTCAATCGGGCTACGACGCGCTGAGTATCTTGCACGCAGCGCGAGCCGTTGGCGTTGAATCCGCCGGTGTAGGAATTGCGGGCCATCGGATTCTCCTCGGTGAGCAACTGAGTCAGAAGCAAGCCAGCGGCAGTTTCAGTGAGGTCCAGCGGCGCGAACTCAACGAGTGGCGCAAACACCCCGAGCGTGATTGCCCGCAGGTCCGGGTCGGTTTCACTCGTGATCAATGGCGCCAACTGTTCGATCACCCGGACGGATTCATTTGATCCGCCACCACAGATATTCACTGCGGCTGCCGCCAGCACGATGACTTCCGGCGACGGCTTCCGTTCCAGCGCCGGCTGAACGACCCTTTGCCACAGACGGGCACGGCGAGTGCCATCGGGATCAAGCTGCAGCGTGGCGTGCAGCAGGAACTCCAAGCGGGGCAACGCCAAGGTAGCATTTGTGGGATTGGCGAAAGCGAGTTGCAGCACCTTCTCCTGAATCCGTAAATCATTCGTGCGTAAATGGCGGAGCGCTTCAGCATCCTGCACTGAGAATCCCGGCTGTGAACTGAGACCGAAAAAAATCGCCTGACTCAGCCGCGATTCCTCGCGCAAGACCTTCGTGACGCGTACGGTCACAATGGCGAAAGCGATGATTGGAATGAGCCAGACCCAGCGCCAGCGCGGCGGCATTTTCCTGCCAATCAAAACTGCCGAAGCGAGCAGGACAATACCGATTAGAATTCCGGCCAGGAGTAAGTGCTGCGGATCAAGTTGGAGAATCTTCGCCACGCTTCAGGATTTGCCCGGGCCAGAGCGTGCCGGGCGCTCATCAAAGGGTCAAGCGCGCGCCTTTTAGTATCCGGGCAATTCGAGCTTTGCGTTCTCAATCAGCAAAATTCGAGACGCCGATTGGTGGTAAGCCGCGCTAGTCTTATTTCGCCGATTGGGTCGCCAACATCTTACGCCATTGCCTCTGGCCATTCTTCAACAGGCTGCCGGGTTGTGTGGATAGATAGTCGTAGCCGAGTGGATTCCTGGCTGCCATGGCTGCGAACGAGTCATATACCACGCCATCGCGCCCCGGAAAAACCGGCTGACTGTTGGTAAGGTTGTAGAATCGAGCCCAATAAACCTGGGTTGAGTTGGTGTCGGTGATGAAGATCGTCCTGCCTTCCTGTCTGGTGCGGCTCAAGCCGGTGATTTTCGCACTTTCCAGCCATGCGAGCCCGCTCTCGACGGCCAACACGATATCCGGTGCCGGGTTGGTGATGCTCATCAAGAATTTCAACATGCCCGCGCTTTCCATTCCGCTCAGGGCCACCGGTTCCATTTTTCGCGCCGCGGCGGGGCGCAACGTCAAGGCATCATGCTGGGCGCACCATACCGTCAGTTTGTCCTGCTGCCGAACCTGCATTTTGAGGACGCAACGGATCCCGGCTTCCAAGGCAGTGGCGGCTTGCCGACGCACGGTTTCGTCAAGGAACGCAAATCGCGGCTCCCGATGCGTGACCGCTTGCAGCAGTGTGAGAATGTGTGTCATTGCGTCGTCATTGAGCGTGACGTCGTCGTGGTAACCACCTTCAATCGGGTAAACCTGCGGCCAGCCGCCATTCGGAAATTGCGCCGCGAGGATGAAGTTCAACCCCTTGAGGAAACCCGCCCGGCAGTCCTCGCGCTTGGTGGCGAGCCAGACATCGGCGAGAAAATCCAACTCTGCGGTCGTAGCACGGTTGTCGAACGTGGCGACATAGTGCGGTCGCTGGCCCGGTTCGTGTTGCGAACTCCATTGCATTCCCGGTTGGCGCGGACCTTTGGCGTAGGCAGTGTGTTTTGACCATCCGCCGCTGGGAGTTTGATAGGACAGAATCGTGTGCGCGAGGTTGCTGGCGGCGGTGCTGGCGTACCAATGGTCATCCACATCAGCGGGCAGTCTGAAATCGCCACCACTCGGTGCGCGGAGCGCATTGGTCATCCCAAATGTCAGCAATTCAGCGCGCAAGGCTGCGAGATCCGCCTGGGCATTGGTTTGCGAGCGGGCAAGGTATGCCTGCCATGCGGTCCGCTCCGTCGCCGGCAGCTTGTTGACCCGGTCGGGCGTAATCGGCTCGCCGGAAGCTGAAGTCAGGATCGCCGCCATGGCCATGCAAAATATGAACCGGGTCATGCCAGGACTCTAGCAGTTCACCGAGATCGCCGTCTTCACTCCTTTTGCACAATGCATTGAAGATTGTGCGATGTTCGCCAGCTCAGTTTTGAATTCGGTTTGTTTGAATAATCGCCCGTGGCAGCCTTCCAACATGATGATCATGAAATCATACCTCCGCCCCGGGCTTGTCGTCTTTGCGTCGCTTGCGTTAACTGCGGTCAGTTTTCCGGCCAAAGCGCAGAACCAGCCACCGACCACCGCGAATTCAGATTCTGAAATCGCCGCCAAGACCGCAGCGGCCAAGGCAAAATCCGATGCCGACCAGGAAAAGAAAGCCGCCGAATGGGTGGGTTCCCTCAAGCTGGGCGATGCCGCCAGGGAAGCGCGGGTTACCGGAGTCGTCGCCGCGCATCTCAAGACCATCCGCGACTGGCACAATGAACATCCCTACACCACTGTGCCGGCGGGCATCAATCCTGTCACCGGCAAACCCCTGAGCCAGCTTGACCGGCAGATCATCGCCAACTCAGCGATGCCCAAGTCGGTTCACGAAACTTTTATGGCCGGTCTCCGCAAAGACCTGAGCGAGGAGCACGTCGAAGCGATTCTCGACAGATACACGGTGGGCAAAGTCGAGTTCACTATGAAAGGCTATCACGCCATCGTGCCTGACCTGACAGAGGAGGAGAAGAAGACGATCTTGGGTTTTCTCAAGCAGGCCCGAGAGGAGGCAGTGGATTACAAGAACATGAACCAGATCTCAGCCATCTTCGAAATCTATAAAACCAAATCGGAGCAATACCTCAATGCCAACGGCCGCGATTGGAAGAAGCTTTACAAGGCCTATACCGATGCCGCGAAAGCGAAAAAGGCCGAAGCCGCAAAACAAAGTGCAAAGCCGTCCGAGTAAGGTCCAACCGCAGAAGCTGTGAGCAATTCTCTGTTGATTTATGACGTGATGATCGAAGGTCAGGCTTGGTCATTTCAGCGTCGCATGGGCGGGTGCGTGCCATAGGTCAATGTCCGCCATAACCACTCCATCGGGCCGAACTGAAAGCGGCTTAGCCACCAAGCACTGAAACCGATTTGGGTGGCGAAGATCACAACCGCCAGAACAATTCTCACCGCCGGCCCTACGGTGCCGAAGAAGCCAAACCCGTAACCGTAAAAGATGGTCGTGCAGATCAGCGATTGCAGGAGGTAATTGCTCAACGCCATTCTGCCGGTGGTGCCGATGGCGCGCAGCCAGTGTTTTCCAGGTTGCCGATAGAGAAGCAATGTCAGGCCCGCCATGTAGGCAAGGCTTTGCACGGGGCCGCCGAGGGTCGCCAACCCGTAGCTCAACAGCCATAGAAAAGGTGGATCGGCCAACCCGCCGGAATTCAGGAGGATTGGATGGAGCAAGTTGAGGGGCAAACCGATGATCATTCCCCAAACCAGCACTCGACGGAGCAGCCGGGTGTTGCCGGCCATGCTCTGGAAGATCCGCTGTTTGCCGGCGTACAGACCCAGCAGAAACAGTCCCAGAAATCCCGGCGCCAAAAGAATTGTGGCTGGCCACACATACAGCAAGTCACTCAAACGCCTGAAAAAGAGCGTTGCATAACTCCCCGAGGCTACGATACGGATCGTTTCTTCAACCGAGCTGCGTTGCTGTTCGTAGGTCCCGAAATATTCGCCGAATCCTCTCCGGATGGCTGTGCCGATCTCTGGTATCAACGCCACCCCGGCCAGCAATGCCCAGCCGAGAATCACGAGCAACGCTGGAATCAGCAGACACACGATTCCCCAGATGAGAATGGTGCGTGGCTGGCGCTTTTGGAACGGGAGCAGCAGCAGGCCGCAGAACGCATACGAGACCAGGATGTCGCCTTCCCAGAGCAACAGGGCGTGAGCGATACCGAACGCCAGCAGTACGAACATGCGCCGGCAATATCGCCCGGCAAACGGCTCGGCCCGACAGGTCGCGCGTTCCATCTGGATGGCTGCGCCAAGACCGAACAGGAACGAGAACAGCGGATAAAATTTACCTTCAGCCAGGAAACAGATGAACCAGTCCACCACGGCATCGACCCGTGAACCGCGGAACTCCCGCTCCCAATGTAGATATTCATACGGCCAGCTGAAGGGGGCCAGGTTGACGATCAAGATTCCGAACAAAGCGACTCCACGCAGCACATCAAGCGTCTCGATCCGCTCACCGGCCAACACCGGGGTCATGGGAGCTCGTTGCTGGCTGGCGATGACGGGAGGGATGTCGTAGGCGGGCTGCATCGCAGATAACCGCTCCCGATGATGTCGGGTCACCAGATAGGGTCAAGCGGGAGTTGGTTGAGAGGCCAAATCGGATCAGCTGAAGCCTCCGATCGCGCACACTACTTTCCGATTCGCCAAAGGTGGGATTTCGAGCGGAGGAAGAGGGTGTTATCAGTGACCGCCGGAGAGGCGAGCGTGCGTTCGCCGAGATCGTTCCTGGCCAGCACCGCGAAAGTCTTTCCAGCTTTCAGAACGGTGCTGATGCCTTCCTCGTTCTGAAAATAAATCCGGCTTTCCGCGAGGATGGGCGACGCTGAGAAGCCTCCGCCAAGTCGCTCGCTCCAATGGAGGTTGCCGGTCCGGGCGTCAAGACAGGTCGCGATACCACTGTCGGAAACGAAATAGATCTCATCGCCCACGACCAATGGTGACGGCGTGTTGGGCGCGCCTTTGGCGTGTGACCAGACGATGTGGGTGTCAGTCACATCACCTTTCGCCCCGACGGGCTTGATGGCGTAAAGCACTGGCTTCATATAGCTGGAACTGATGAATAACAAGCCATGGGCATACACCGGTCGCGTGACCAATGAAAAACCTTCGAGGTAACGCGCGCGCCAGATTTCGTGGCCATCCTTGGGGTCGTGGGCCGAAACAAAGGTGCTGGTTGGGCTGATGATCTGTGTGCCACCACCCACTTCTATCGCCAGAGGCGTGGTGAACGAGAACTTGTTCTTGGCGGTCGTTTGGCGGGGTGACTTCCAGCGCACACTGCCGGTCTTGATGTCGAGCGCGACGACAAAAGGATTTTCCGCGCCATCACAGCTGAACACGAGGAGATCGCCGACCAGCGCCGGCGAACCGCCGTTGCCGTGCATCGGCGGATACTTCAGATCGCTTTGCCGCCAGAGAATCTTTCCGGACAGGTCCAACGCCGCTGTGCCCATGTGGCCGAAGTGAACGTAAACGCGTCCATCCCGGACGATGGGGGTCGGGCTGGCGAGGCTGTTCTTCTTGTGGATAGCTTCGGTCGCTTCGGCGTCGGGTTGGAATACCTCGTTACCCCATTCGATGCGCCCGCTGATCGCATTTACGCACAAAGCGCGCAGGGACGTCTTGGGAGCGGCAGTTGTCGCTGTGGTGAGAAAGATCTTTCCGTCCACCAGCACAGGCGAGGACCAGCCATCGCCGGGAATCGCGGTCTTCCACACCACATTGCTCGTGGCACTCCAATTGATGGGGACATTCTTTGCCGTCGAAACTCCCTGGCCAGTCGGGCCGCGAAACTCAGGCCAGTCTTCCGTCGCGTGGGCGAGCGGGAGGAAGCTCGTCAGCAAAAGCACTACCACACAGCCAGGCAATCCGGATTTCATCGCGCCAGCAAACCGGATTCAAACCCGGGATGCAACTGCGAAGCCATGGAGGATCGGATTTTACACCCGCACCTGATCACTAATCACCGCGCTTCATCAGCTGGTAAACGCCGAAGCCGATTCCCAGGCAGGTCAGGGACATGAAGAACCACGAACGCACGAAGTAAGACACGGCGATCATCGCCACGCCGCCCAGCATCGGTGGCATCGAACTCTGCCGTTTGCCGTAGATCCAGTAGCCGATGCCGACCGAGCCCCAAAAGAGCGAAGCGAGCAGGAAACTCGAATCAAGGAGATTATCCACGAGCGTGTGACGTTGGGCTGGCTGGCGTGATGGATTTCAAGTTTGCCTTGCTTCCGGAGCGGCCGGTCCTTCCGGCTCGATCCGCCAGTGCCGCCAGCGCAGCTTTGCTGCGAGGTCATCCAGCAACGAATATGCAACCGGGGTCACCACGAGCGTCAGCAACAAGCAAAGTGTCTGGCCGCCGATGACGACGACGGCCACAGCCCGCCGTTCCTCTGCACCCGGACCCGTTCCCAGCGCCAGCGGCAACATGCCCGCGATCAGCGTCAGCGTCGTCATGAGAATCGGGCGCAGGCGCTCGCGATTGCCTTGCAGGATAGCTGCGAGCCGTTCCGTGCCGGCCTCCCGCAGTTTGTTCATGTGGTCGATCTGCAGGATCGCGTTCTTCTTCACGACCCCGAAGAGCACGAGCAAGCCCAACGCCGAGTAGAGGTTGATCGTTTGGTTCGCCACAAGTAGCGAGAGAAACGCGAACGGCACGGACAGCGGCAGTGAAAGCAGGATGGTGAATGGATGCACCAGGCTTTCGAACTGGGCGGCGAGGATGATGTACATCAGGATCACCGACAACAGGAACGCCCAGAGAAACTCCGTGAACGTCTGCTCCAAGTCACGCGCCCGACCTGAGACGCGGGTCGAGTAGCCGGTGGGCAATCCCATTTTCTCCACTTCTGCCCGTAACGCGGCGATGCGATCCGCCTGGGCGAATCCGGGCGCCACACCTGCGCGAAGACTTACTTGTCGTTGGCGGTCCAGCCGGTCGAGGCGCGACGCGGTCTGCGCTGGCACTAGGTTGACCAGGTTATCAAGGCGGACCAATCCGCTCGCACTGCGCCGGGAAGGTACAAACAAACGCGCGATGGTTTCAGCATCGCCGCGGTCGCCTTCATCGAGCCGTACCTGCACGTCGTAATCTTCGTTCATCGAGTCATCGCGATAGCGCGTCACCTGATCGTCTCCGCCGACCATGATGCGCAGGGCGCTGGCGATGTCTTCCGTATCCACGCCAAGATTCGCTGCCCGCTCGCGATCGATCTGCACGCGCAATTCCGGCTTGTCGAGTTTGAGCGTGGTGTCTGCATCCACGAGGCCCAACTCCGGCGCTTTCTGGCGCAATTCCTCGGCATACTTGAACAGCACATCCAGGTCAGGGCCGAGCAATGCGAAATCGATGTCAAAGTTCGGGCCGCCGCCCACGAACGTCTGCGGGTTGCGCACCTGGGCGCGGATGTCAGGAATCTTGCGCAAGCGCTGGCGGATCTCCTGTTGGATGTCGCGCTGGCTGTAGTTGCCTTGAAACGCCCGCCACGGCGGCCATTGCAGCAGCCGCGCCCAGCCGAAGGTCCGTTCCTCGTGCGGCGCGAGACCGACGTAGAAGTTCACGCTGTTGAGTCCGCCGAAGAAGCTGGCCCCGACGGACGCGAGCACGGTCCGCACGCCGGTGACCTGCCGCAATTCGTTCTCGACCTTGAGCGAAACTTCATTGATCGCCCCGAGCCCCGTGCCTTCGGCGGTCACCACCCGCACGTCGAACTCGCCCTCGTCCACGTTGCTCGGGAGGTATTCCTGGCGTACGAACTGATAGAGCGGCACAGCGGAAGCCATCACCAGAGCCGCAAGCCCGGCGACAAGCCAGCGGTGACCCATGGCCCAGCGCAACAGGCGCGTGTAGTTGCGATCAATGCCACCGTAGAAACCGGCGCGGGAACGGGCGTCATCCGCTTCGCGGCCTGCCTCCTCCTTGCGGACGCGCAGCAGTCGCGCGCTCATCATGGGAGTAAGCGTGAACGAAACCAGCAGGCTTACCATCACCGCGACCGCAGCGGTGAGCCCGAACTGATAGAGGAAACGTCCCGAGATGTTCGACATGAACGACACCGGAACGAAGATGACCACAAGGCTCAAGGTGGTGGCCATGACCGCGAGGCCGATCTCTGCCGTGGCCGCGCGCGCGGCTTCAAACGGTCGCATCTTCTTTTCCTCGATGAATCGGAAGATGTTTTCCAACACCACTATGGCGTCGTCGATCACGATGCCGACCATGAGCACGAGCGCGAGCATCGTCACGCTGTTGAGGGTGAAACCGAGCACCTTCATCAGGCCGAACGACGCAATGACCGACGCGGGGATGGCGACGGCGGCGATGATGGTGGCGCGCCAGTTGCGCATGAACAGCAGCACCACCAGGCTGGCGAGGATGCTGCCGAGCACGAGATGCGTTTTGATCTCGTGCAACGCGAGATAGATGTAGCGCGATTGATCCCGGATGATCTGGACCTTCAAATCGCCGGGCAGCTGTGATTTGAGCTCTTCCAGATTACGCTTCACCCCTTCGATGACGGCCACCGTGTTCGCGCCGGATTGCCGGATGATATCGATCGTGACGTTGAGTTCTCCATTGAGTCGCGAGAGAGAACGTTCCTCCTTCGTGCCGTCCTCGGCCCGGCCGATGTCGCGCACGCGGATGGGCGAGCCATCGCGCGTGGCGACGACGAGTTCGTTGAATTCCCGCGCATCGGTCAGCCGGCCCATGGTGCGCAAGGTCTGTTCCCGTTGCTGCGTGGTGACGTTGCCGCCGGGGATGTTCGCGTTCTGCCGCTCCACGGCATCGCGCACGGCGGTGATGGGAATCTGGTAAGCCGCCAGCCGGTCGGCATCCACCCAGATGTTGATGGCGCGTTCGAGGCCGCCGATGATGTTCACCTCGCCCACGCCGGGCGAGCGCTCGATCTGCGTCTTGATGATCTTGTCGGCGATCTCCGTGAGTTCGCGCCGCGAGCGGTTGCCCGAGATGGCGATGGTGAGGATCGGCTGCTGATCGGTGTCGGACTTGGAAACCGTCGGCGGGTCCATGTCGCGCGGCAGTTCCCGGATCGCCTGAGCCAGGCGGTCGCGCACATCCTGCGCGGCGACATCGATGTCACGATTCAGATTGAATGTCGCGACGACGAAACTCGAACCCGAGGCGTTGACCGAACGCAACTCGTCAATGCCTTCGATGGTGTTGACCTCTTCTTCGATGGGCTGGGCAACCTGCGACTCCATCTCCTCCGGCGACGCGCCGGGCAGCCGCGCGTTGATGCGCACCGTGGGGATATCCACCGCCGGGAAACGGTCCACGCCGAGGTGCATGTAACCGGCCGCGCCGACGACCACCAGCGTCATCACGATCATCATCGCGAAGACCGGCCGGCGGATGCAGATATCGGCGAGCTTTTGCATCGAGCGAGGATTCTAGCGGGCGGCGTTGGTGACGGCCGCCATCGCGCCGGAAGCCGGCTGACCAACGATGAGCGGCTGGCCCGTGCGGATGCCCGCGGGATCGAGCACCACCGTTTCGCCCGCGCTCACGCCCGAAACGATCTCCACCCAATCACCGTCGCGGCGACCGGTCGTGACCATCTTCTCCGTGGCCTTGCCGTCCCTGGCGATCACCACCTTCTCGATGCCCGCGAAGACGATCAATGATCGCGCGGGCACGCTCACCGTCTCGTCATTCGCGTTGAGGATGATGCGGGCCCGGGCGAACAAACCGGCGCGCAACCCGCCCGGGTTAGGCACGTCGGCTTCGACTTCCAACATGCGATTCTCCGCGCGGATCGCCGGCGCGGTCCGTGCCAGCACGCCGCGATAGACATTTGTATCGCCTTCCACCGTCACGCGTACGGTCTGCCCGACGCGCACGGTCACGGAATCGCGTTCTGGCACTTCGAGGCGCAGCCGCAAAGGATCCGTTTGGACGAGACGCACGATGGGTGCGCCGATGGCCAGATAATCTCCCGCCGACGCGATGCGCTCGGCGATGATGCCATCGAACGGCGCCCGCACGCGCGAGCGTTCAAGGTTGAGCCGGGTGACCGCGTCGTTGGCTTCCGCGGCCTTTACTTCAGAACGCGTGCGCCCGGCATCGGCCACCGCGGCGTCGAGGTCGCTGGTCGAAGCGATCTTGTCCTTCTGCAGGTCCTGCACCCGTTTGAGATTCTGCGCGGCGTTGGCGGCGCTGGCGTTGGCGCGGGTGAGGTTTGCGGCCGATACGTTCGCCAGCGCCTCGTACGAAGTGGTGTCGATCAACGCCAGTTCCTGGCCGGTCTTCACGCGATCGCCGAGTTCGATGTAATTCTTCTCCAATTGACCCGCGACCTGGGCGGCGATGGTGGCTTCCTCGCGCGCGGCGAGCGTGCCGACCACTTGCAAACCGCGCTCCATCGGCCGCAGTTCCACGCGGGCAACCTGCACCTGTCGCGGAGTCCCGGCGGGCGGCGGACCGCTTTTGGCGGGATTGGATTTGTCGCAGGCCGTCAAGGCGATGAGGCAAAGCAGCCCGGACCAACCGGCTTTGATGAATGAAAAGCGCATGCGTTGTGATGCCAACGGGGATTTGGACGCATTTCAACCCGCGGGTAATCAGATTATTACGAACGCGAAGCTAAGCGCTCGGGCCGCGCGGTCAAGCGTGGATTGGCGGAAGGCGCTGGGGATTGCGACTGTTGCCTTAACGACCTGGTCTCAGCCAGAAGCCGATGATTGATCCTACGGCGCCGAAGGCCCACTTCTGGGAGCCAGAGTCGGCCCGATCTGAGACGATGAGATAAAGGGCAGTTCCTAGAACTGCAAGTGAGACTACTACCATCATAACGTCCCTCAAACTTAAGGTTGCCTTCGACTTGGGAAGTCTTTGCTTGAGTTTGCTGAGTTCAAGCTCTTCCTTGTCACGAACCGAACGCACGGCTTGGGATAGAGTCTCTGTGTCTATCTGATCATCCTTCTTGGGTGAAGACTCTCCCTTTCGCTTTGGTTTGGATTTTTTCTCGACCGCCGGCTCTTTTGATTCCTTTTCACCAGTTCCATACAACGACTCGTCCTCTGGTAAAATTGTGGCTGGGGTAGCCCTGCCGAGTACGCTCCCAATTTCTCCAATCTTTGTGAGGTTTGCGGCCAATTCGTCACTTAAGTCGGCCGCAATACGAGCCCGTTCTATTTCTAATCGTTCCCGCTCTAATAATAGGTCTGTGTCGCGGTTCTTTTGCCAGGGGAGAAATCGGTAGGATACCATCGCTCCAATCGCGATGGCCACAACCAACCAGGTGATGAGTTCCATAGGATTGGGATGCAGCACTACTGCGCGCGACGTTCCATGTCGAGCACGTTTATTCCTCAGCTAGCGGACCAATCAGATCCGTTTCAGGAACAGGAGCATCTCATCGATCTTATCAGCGAGTGCTTGTACTTGGGCTTGCGTGGGCGGATTGGAGATCGTCAGGCCCAGCTCGCCGACCGTGCCGCACGGGCCGGCGGAATTGTTGAACACATGATTCTGCATCGCCGTGTTCGTGGGGCACGCGTCGATGAGGGTTTTTAGACTGGTGAACTGCGACCGCAGTTCACTGGAAGCGACAGGCGAATTGTTCGCCGGCTTGGTGGCATCAAAGGGCATGGGAATCAGTTGTTGGTTGATGGTTGAAGTCGCCCCTCACCCTGTCCCTCTCCCCGTCGGACGGGGAGAGGGTGACCGCAGGTCGGGTGAGGGGAATTGGTTAAGGCGACATCTTCACGGATTCATCACTCCACGGGCCTTGACCGGCAGCGCCGACCGCGGCCACGCGGAACACGCACAACTCACCCGGCGTACAATCGGTGATCGTGGCCTTCGAGCCGGTGACGATGGTCGCTTGCGACCACGCGCGCGGCGTGGCGTAGGGACTGTGCTGCACCACGTAACTCTTCGCCCCGTGCACGCGACTCCAGACGAGGTCGATCTCCCCGGACATGTCACCCATCGTGGCGAGGAAATCCACCGGGGCCGGGAGTTCGCCGATGGGTAACGGCGCTTCCCGCACGGGGAAATTGCTCGTGAGGATCTTGGCTTCGTCACCCGCGGCGGTGAGGTCCACGTAACTGCCGCGCTGGATGAGTCCCTGTTCGAGCGCGGCTCGGGCACTATCCTTGAGCACGGTCTTTTGCTTGGCGGTGGACGCGGCGAGTTCGGCGGTGTCCAGGGCACTCTCGAAATTATCGTAGAGCGCTTGAAACGGGACGGCTGCGGGTGCAGGCGTCGTGAAGTTCGCATTGCCGGTCATCGCGGCGATGTGTTGTTGCGTGAAGGTGAGCAACTCGCTGTCGCTCTTGTCCGAGAGTTTCAATTTTACTTTGGCCATAGGAATGAGTTTTGAGTTGAGAGTTATTGGTTGAAATCACCCTCACCCTGTCCCTCTCCCCGTCCAACGGGGAGAGGGTGGCTCGCAGCCGGGTGCGGGGAATTGGGTTTAGCGATCATGGCGACATCTTCACGGACTCATCGCTCCACGGCCCGGGCCCGGCGGCGCCGATGGCCCGCACGCGGAACACACAGACCATCCCTGGCGTGCAACCGAACACCGTCGTCTTGGACGCCGTGACCACGGACTTCTGTACCCACACGCGGGGCACGACGTTCTCGCTGTGTTCGATGATGTAGGTCTTCGCGCCGCGCACGCGGCTCCAGGTCAGATCGATCTCCCCTTCCTGGTCTCCTTGCGTGGCGAGGAAATCCACCGGGGCCGCCTGCGCGCCGATCGGCGCCGCCAACTCGCGCACCGGCATGTTCGCGGAAAGGATCTTGGCCTCGTCCCCGGCGCTGGTCAGTTGCACGTAGTCCCCGCGCTGGGTGAGGAATGCTTCCAAGGCGAAGCGCGCGGTGTCTTTGAGGCTGGTCTTTTGCTTGGCGGTTTCGGCCGCGAGCGCCGCGGCATCCAGCGCGGCTTTGTAGGCGTCATGGGCGGTCTGATAATTTGCCATGGTCGGAGTCGGGGTGGTGTAGTTCGTGTTGCCGGTCATCGCGGCGATGTGCTGCTGACTGAACGTGAGCAGTTCGCTGTCAGTCTTGTCCTGAAGTTTGAGTTTTACTTTGGCCATACTGGTAGGTGGGCTGCTGGGCGCGACCGTGTCGTACAGGATTCCGGAATCGTAAGTGATGTCTGAATCGTAATT
>Ga0315910_10001339_pt1 | contig 22825 bp, 17 predicted proteins | sample EdamamesoilMG_FD_204470 | JGI IMG/M metagenome (GOLD analysis project Ga0315910, IMG submission 204470) | Garden soil microbial communities collected in Santa Monica, California, United States - Edamame soil | ecosystem: Environmental > Terrestrial > Soil > Garden | place: USA: California... | reverse complement strand
CTCGCAGAGCTTCAACATGATGATCATCGGCACGCAGCGCGTCGCCATCGGTCGGCGCGGCCGCGCGCTCATCGGCGCACCTCTCGCCGTGCCGGCGCGCGCCGGCGAGCTGCAGGAATTTCTCGCGCGTTACGCGCCTTTCCAGGGGCAGACACCGGCGGGCGAGATCGCATTGCGCGGGGTGGGTTCGATCCGCCCGACCGAGACCGAGCAGCGCATGGTCGCCGAGTGGGCCCGACTGGTGAGCCTCGAGGCGCGGGCGGGCACCGAGCAATCCCAGGAGGCCCTCGCGCTCGTCTGGACGAGTTCGAGCGGCCCGGCCGATGCCACCGACGCGATCGAGGTCACGCGGACCGGCCGGGCGACCGCGACCAACCTGCGCGATGGCCGCGCCACGGTCATCGCGACGCTCGTGCTCACGGCCGAGGAGCTCGCTCCCGTCTATGGCTGGCTCGACCGCTTCGAGGGCTTCGACGCGAGCGTCGTCGACGCGGTCCCGGCCTCCACGACCCTCGTGCTGCGCGGCACCGGAGTGGACGAGGCGGGTGCGGCCGACCTCGCCGAGATGCGCACCTGGGTCGAGGCCATCGCACGGCGCCTGCGCGCCGCGGCGCTCGGCCGGTAGCGCGTCAACCCAGGCGGGCCCGCAGGCCCGGGTAGCGCGTGCGCCCCACCGGCAGGCGGGTGCCGTCCCGCAGTTCCGCCTCGTAGCGCGAGCCCTCGTGCGCATGCAGCGCCGCGATGTCGGCGAAGCGCACGAGCAGGCTCTTGTGGATACGCGCGAAGTCGCCGGGCAGCACGGCCTCGAGGCGCTCGAGCGACTTGTCGTGCAGCTCGCGACGCCCGTCGCGCAGCACGAGTTCGGTGTAGTTGCCGGCGCCCTGCACGTAGGCGACATCGGCGATCGCGATGGCCTCGACGCGCCCGTGCTTCTTCACCGCGAGGTGGCGGGCCGCGCCGGCGTGTGCGGCGCCCGGTTCCGCCACGCGCCCGAGCGCGCGGGCGAGGCGCTCGCGTGTGAACGGCTTGGGCACGAAATCGATCACCCCGTACTCGAACGCGCGCAGCGCATGATCGGTGTTGGCCGAGACGATGATGGTGTGGAACGAGCCGGCCACGCTGGCCTTGAGCAGGTCCATGCCGTCGCGACCGGCGAGGTTCAGGTCGAGCAGCACGAGGTCGACGGTGTGTTCCGCGAGGGTCGACTCCGCCGCGTCGAAGGTCGGCGCCGCGAAGGCGCTCTCGAGCCGACCGCCGAGGATCTCGCGGCAGAAGCGCTGGAGGCGCTGCTGCACCAGGGGCTCGTCCTCGACGATGAGCAGCTTCATGCCGTGGCTCCCTGCTCCTGGATCGTGATGCGCGAGCGCCAGCCCTGCGCCGTGGCGCCGTCGAGGAAGGTCCAGCGTCGCGGAAAGCTCTCCTCCAGCCGCGCGCGCACGTAGCGCAGTCCGGTCCCGCCGGGCCCGGCCGAGGCGCGCGCCGGGGCGATTTCTCCCGGGGAGTCGAAGGCGTAGTGCACCGCCCCCGATGCCTCGCGCGTGCCGTGGAGCCGGAACACCACGGGCGAACAGCTGGCGCGCTGGTGGGAAAAGGCGTTTTCGATCAGGGTGAGGAAGAGCGCGGGCGGTACCGGCGCGTCCTCGTCGACGCCCTCCGCCTCGAGCCGGTATTCGCGCCCCGTCCTCACGCCGAGGATACGCAGGTGCGCGCGGCACAGCGCGAGCTCCTGGGCGAGCGATACCGTGCGCTCCGCGGCCATCGACGCCATGAGGCGGAACTCCCCCGCCAGGTCCTCGATCAGGCCCACGGCGTCGGCCGGGCGCTGCTCGACCAGCTCGGTGAGTGCGGTGAGCGTGTTGAACAGAAAGTGCGGCTGGAGGTTTTTCTTGAGCAGTTCGAGCTCGAGCCGCGCCGCCATCTGGCGCGTGCGTTCGGCCTCCTCGCGCTCGCGGCGCGCGGCCGAGGCGAGCATGACCGTCGCCCCGAGCATGGTCGGGAGAAAACGCGGCAGAAATCCCACCCACGTGTAGCTGCGCGGATCGATCGAGGTCCACACGCCCGTGGCGAGCGCGCCGATCATCAGATACCGTGCGCCCGCGTGGCCCTGGAGCACGCGCCACCCGGCCACGCCCGCCACCACCGCGCAGGCCGAGACCATCATGAACGCGCCCTCGGTGTTGCGCACGGGCGGGGTCACGTACGCCACGACCGCGACGGCGACGACCGTCGCGGCGATCCACCAGCGCGCCCGCGCCACCGCGAGATGCGTGACGACCAGGCCCACCAGGCTCACGGCCATCACGCCGTGCAGCGCGGCGGTGCCGATGATCACGATATGGTAGCGATCGGCCGGGTAGTTGACCATCCAGCGCCCCACGCACAGCGCCTGGATGGCGGCCGCCGTCAGGCACAGCAGCACGGCCCAGGCGAGCTCGCGCCGGCCCGGCTGGAACAACCAGAGGATCGACGCGATCAACGCGAGCACCACCATCGCGCCGGCGGCGAGCGTGGGGATCACCGCGCTGCGCGCGCGCCACGCATAGAGTTCGGCCGGCTCCGTGATCCAGTAGGTGAAGCCGCTCCTCGGGTGCGGAAAACCGCAGCGGTAGGTGGAGAGGCGCATCGCGACCACATGTTCCCCCGGCGCGGCCTGCGCCTCGGTGAGTGCAAAGGTCCGGTCGACCAGCCCCGGGCGCTCCGCGTCGCGGCTGCCGGCCGGCGTGCCGTTGCGGCCGATGAGCTCACCGTCCCAAAAAAGTTCATACGCAGCTACCGACGTGATGTAGAGACCCGGCGCGAGCCGCTCGTCCGGACCGGGGCCGCGCAGCCGCCAGCGCAGCCAGAACACGCCCTCGCGCGCCGGCAGGTCCCGGGAGGAGGTCCGGGTCCAACTCCGGTCGTCGTGATCCGGGAGCGCCCAGGCCGGGTCGTCACCCAGGTGCATGCGCATCTCCGTCCGCTCGAACGCGGGGTTCTTCAACGGCTCGACCCGCGTCCACTCCGCATCACCGCTGGGGCTGGGACGGAACTGCGGCGCGGAGTACTCGATGTCGATCAGCCACACGAGGGCCATGATCCCGAGGATCCCGGCGGCGATCGTGAGACTGGAGCGCAGGCGCGTCATGGTGGTCGACGCCTACGACACTAGCGCGCGGCCCGGCGTGGTCGACGGGGAATCCGAGACGTTGGCCCGGCCCCCGAGACGTTGACCCGCGACGGTTCGTCGCGACGAGGGAAACGGCCGATGCACGGCGCGTGATCGCGATCGTCGCGGTCGCCACCAACGCCACCACCATGAAGATGCTTCTCCTCGCCTTGCTCGCCAGCGCGACGCTTCCGATCGCCGCCCTCGCTCTTCCTGTCGCCGCATCCACCACCGGGGCCGCCCGTGCCCACCTCGTCGGCACCGTCGGCGACTACGTCGAGCGCGGCACCTACCGCATCCAGGTCCTCGCCAAACTCGGCGACCCGGCCGGTCGTCTCGCGCCCGACGTCTGGGTCTACCGGCGGTTCGCACCGCAGGAGAGTCACCGCGGTGTGGCCGGCGACTGCCGCACGCTCCTCATCTTCTTCCGCGACGGCGTCGTCGCGGAGATGCGCCTGGTCAACCCCGCCGCCGAGCGCCTCATCGCCGCCGATCTCCGCGCGCGTACCGCCAGCCGGGTCGTCGCCTCAAGCGGCGGCGAGGAAAGGAATGTCCGACGTTGAGGGAATGGCGGTAGTCTCTGGCCAGTCGTTCCCAGGTGTCACGGTTCGGCTTGTAGCCATCGATCCATCGCGCGAGGTGCGTGCGGCGCGCATGTCAGTGGAGCGCATGCGACCGCTAAGATCCCAATGGGGGACTCGGTGATCTCGGTGACAATCGGGACAACTCTGCGAGAAGCTGGACCTGCTTTTCGCGCAGTTCGTGGGTTTCGTTTTTGAGGGAGTCGACCTTCTCGATCTGCGACTTGGCGTTGCTCAAGCTTTCCCAAAGTTCATCGATTTCCTTCTGGCCACGACTCGCACCAAGGGTTCGGAAGAGCGCCGTCAGGGCGGCCAGGCCAACTGCGCCGCCTCCGCCGACGAGGCCGACCAGTTCGGGTGCGGACATCGAGGCCGCTTCCTCGATCTTCTCTTTCGTGGCACCCTGGCGCTGGAGTTCTTCGAGAATGCCTGCCTTGATGCGTTCATGCTGCTCGGTTGGCAGCGCGGCGACCCTGTCTCGCAAGTCGGTGCCGGTCTTTTCCAGTGATGCCTTCAATGTGGCGAGCGCGGCCTCGCCGGACTGAAGTTTCGTCTCGAGCGCCTTGCGCTCGAGTTCGAGTCGATCGATTGCGAGGCGTTGCTCGGCGATCTGCTTTTCCTGTTGGTTCTGCTTCGTATCCAGCATCGCAACCGAAGTCGTGGCCGTCTGGATCTTTTGTCCGAGCGCAGTGAACAAAACGGCAGCATTGGGAACGGCGATGCTGGCCAACGAAGTGAGCGAGCCGAGCGTGTCGCTCTTGAATCGTTCCACTTCCTTGAGCCGGGTGTCGACGGCATGGAAGAACATGCCAATCTCCGCGTCTTTAGCTGCGATCCGATCGAGCGCTGGCTTAACCAGATCGGGATTGGACGAGGCGATAGCCTGGGCTCCAACAGCTGCGGCGAACGCCGTGTTTTGTTGTGCCTCCGTCTGAAGTTGATCCTGCTTGAGCCGTTCCCGGCCGGTCGTGCCGCACCCTGTAAGGTGGAGGCCGACGATAGTAATGAGCATTGGGAGGGTCGCTTTCATGCGACGCACACGATATCAGTTCGGCGTAACTCTCTTCCCGGGAGCGACGCATCGGATGCCGGGAAGATTTCCCGGTTGGCTTGCGCGTGCTCCCGGGTAGTTTGGGGCCGGTTTCTGCTACCGTTCCCCCGCTGATGAAGGCAGACCCCGTCCCCCGTGTTGTCCTTGTCGAGGATCATGCGCTTGTGCGCGAGATGCTCGATGCCGTCATTCGTCAGGATCTCGGCCTGGAGGTCGTCGGTGATTGCACGACCCTTGAGGAGGGTCGAAGGGTGTGCCTGCGCGAGAAGCCCGACCTGGCGATCATCGACTGGATGCTGCCGGACGGGCGCGGCTTCGACATCGTGCGCGAGGCGGGCGCAAAGCTTGCGCGCACGCGCTGGATCTGCATCTCATCGAACGAGCAGGAGCACCTCGTGCGCGAGGCGGTGGAGCTCGGCATCCACGGCTTCGTGCTCAAGAAGTCGAAGCTCGAGGTATTCCGTGAAGCGATACGTCGGGTGCTCGCGGGCCATAGCTATTACTGTGCGGAGAGCGCGCGGTTGCTGGTCGAGGCGATGCGCAGCGAGGCGGCGCTCGGCTCGAACCTCACCGCGCGGGAACGCGAAGTGCTGCGTGGCATCGCCCGCGGAGACAACCCCAAGGTGATCGCCGAACACCTCGGTGTCTCCGCCAAGACGGTACAGAACCACCTCACCAACCTGAAGGACAAGCTCGGCATCCAGGAACCCGCCGGGCTCGTCCGTTACGCCATCAAACACGGGTACGTTGAACCGCCTTGAGGGCGGCGCGACGGATCGACTGGCCTACCCCCGGTCCACACATGAGCACCCGTGCAATCCCCCCGATTCCCGATCGCTGGCCCACGCTCCCCCTCAACCCTGAGCGAGCGACTGACCGCGCGTTTCTCCAGAATATTCAGGGCAACATTCTGAATGGTCACGGGCGCAGGGAGTCTCGACTCGTGTATTTCCGCTTCAAGAACCTCAAGAATCGAGCCAGGCATCGTGAGTTCCTGAAGGCCTCCGTGGAATCGGGATGGGTGACCTCGGCCTGGATGCAGCGTGAGCAGAGCGTCAGGGCGAAGGTGAACACGGGTAGTGGCAACGAGGTCTTTGCGAGCTTGTTTCTGACCCGGCACGGCTTGAAGGCGCTCGGAAATTTCGAGCGAAAGACGGGTTGGGTTTTTCCAGCGGACGAGTTCCTCACGGATCATCCTCAGGAGTTCGGCCGTTCTAAGCAGGAACTGGCGGGCGTGAGTCGTGATCGCTTCTATCGTGTCAACCGCGCTGGCATGTGGATTTTGGCGTGTGCCTGCACGGAGCGCCTTGATGAGGCGGTGAGCCGCCTGCGCGACTGGTGTGCGGGCTATGATGTCGCGGTTGCGAGTCGCGTGGACGAAGGTACGACCTGGATGGTGGACGGAAAGGCCCGTGAGCCGTTCGGATTTGTCGACGGGATAAGCGGGACGAACTTCTTTGCAGCGACACAGCCTGGCTCAGCGCGTCCTGCGGGTGCGATCCTTGAAGATGCGTTGATCACGCGAGCGCAGAGCCGCATCCACGAATGCGGCTCGTTTCTTGTCTTCCGAAAGATTGAACAGGATGTGCAGAAATTTCGCGACTTCGAGGCGCGTCTGGTCGCGGCAGTTGGTCGTGTCAAGGGATTGAGTTCGCTCAAGGACGAGATCGCCCCAGCCTTGATCATAGGCAGGACGCGGGATGGTCGGCCGCTCACGGACGTTCTTGGCGGGCACCGCTTGTCGCCGGGGCAATTCGACGATTTTGATTTTGTCGGAGACAGCGGAGCCACGGGCTGTCCTTTTCATGCCCACATCCGTCGGATGAATCCGCGGGCGTCTGTTCAGGGTCAGGGGTTCTCCAAGGACACGATCGCGAGGAACCTGCCGATTCGACGCTCGGCGACCTACGACCCGAAGAAGCTGCTGCAGAGATCCGTGGGCGAAGGGTCGCGTGCATGGCCGTCGAGTGGGGTGGGACTGTTGTTCATGGCCTATGTGAACAACATCGAGAGGCAGTTTGAAGTTCCGACCGAGACATGGGCAGGCAGCTCGAGTTTTCCGGGACCACACATGATGAAGTTCGATCCGATGATCGGCGTGCCTCCGGATCACTCTGGACCCGTCACGACAGGCGAGCCTTGGACCTGGCGCGGCGAGACGATGCCGACACCTCCGAGTTTCGTTCGAACCCTGGGAGCGGAGTATTTCTACGTTCCGAGTATCCGCTGGCTTCTCGCACGCGGTGTATCCGTGGCGCTAAGAACCTAGGCACACGCAACGTGCAAGCCATCGTCGATCGGCAGGACTACCTTTGGTTTCTCGCCCTTCTCGGATGGACGCTGGCCGGCTGTGTGCACTTCTGGCTTCGCCGACGCATCTCCGTGCCCGCGTGGATCTCTCCTGCCGCCTTGAGCGGTTTCGCTATCGCCGGACTTCAGTGGTCGCAAATCGTCACGCCGGTTGAGATCCGGCCGGATGGTTCTGCGTGGCTGGCGTGGGATGTCGCCCTGGGATTCGCCACCGCAGTCCTCGCTTCATGGTGGGCGTGGCTGATGTGGGAGCGCGTGCCTCGCGGCTGGCCATGGCAATGGATCCGGCTCGTATCGTTTGCGCTTCCCATCGCCGCCGCGGGGTATCGCTCGATCGATGCGGCCAGCGGAAGTGCGTGTTTGGCGATCTTTGTGACAATCACCGGGCTGATTCTCCTTGCACGGCCGAGTTCACACTACCTTCTGCGTTTTGCGATTGCGGCTCTCATCGTCGCCGCGTGGAGCGGGACCACAGGGCCGATTGCCGAGTGGGCGCACACGCCGCACCGCGATATCGACCTAGGGGTACGGGGGGCCTGGAGTGCGCTCGTACAGGTCGTGGCTGCAACAGCAGTCTTCTTCCGACAGGGACAATGGATCGGTCGCGAACTCAGGATGTCCACGGGTTCGGGCTTCGACAAACTCTCTGCCATTACGACCGCCCTGGTCGCGTGGGTCCTTATCGGGGGTTTGCTCGCGGAGTTATCGAGCCGGGGCGCGCGCGGTGCTTACGAAGGCAGCCTTCTCGCGCGAGCCCGGATGGCGGCGTCGCTGATTGAACAGGAAACACTGGAGCGTGCGCTCGGCCCCGAGTTCATCATCGAGACCCCACAGCAAACGGCGGGCTCCGTGCGCGCGCCTTGGCTTGCCACCGGGGTGGCGCGAGACACCGCCACGACCCTCACGCGCATCGAGGAGGCGAACCCAGATGTGCTTTGGGCCTATATAGCGACACTCCGGAATGGATGGCTGGTCGGTTGCATCTACTCCTCGAAACTTCCGGGACGGCCAGACGAAGTCATCCTGCTTCATCCAGTGGGTGACGCGGAGGTCGAGGCGTGGGAGCGCCCTCAAGCGCACCTCGTCGTATCCAAACAACTCGATTACGGGCGCATGCTGCAGGTCTATGCACCATTGACGGGCGAAGGCGGTGCGATGCTCGGATGGCTTGCGTTTGATCTCAGCGTGGTTCGATGGATCTCGGCCCAAGCTCAGGCCCGTGGGTTGACCTTCGTGATCGTCGGGCTGGGAGCGGTCCTTTTGCTCTTCTCCTGGTGGCTGCGACAGCGAACCCGCCAGCGCGTCGCGGCAGAACGAGAGGCCGCCTCCGCCACGGAGGCAAGTCGGACAAAGACTGCGTTCTTGGCCAAAGTGAGCCACGAGTTACGCACACCGATTCAGAGCGTGCTCGGCTACTCGGAACTCTTGCTCGGCGCTGATCTGGGAGAGCGACAACGCGGATGGCTGCACGCGTTGCGTCAACATGGTTCCCTTCTGATCAGGCTGGTCAATGACTTGATCGATCTCGGAGCGCTGGAGACCGGTGCGTTCAGGTTGAGGTGTGGTCCACTGGAGATTGCTTCGCTTGTCGGGCAGAGCGTGGAAAGTCTGCGCCCGCGAGCGGAGTCCAAGGGACTGCGACTCACGTGCGTTGTCGAACCGACTGTACCGCCCTGGGTCGAGGCAGACGGAGAACGATTGAGGCAGGTTACTACCAATCTCGTGAGCAATGCGATCAAGTTCACCGATTCCGGAACGGTTTCAGTGGCCCTTGGATGGAATGCAAACTCAGCGGCTTCGTTGCGCTTGATCGTTCGCGACACGGGACCGGGCATCCGGAGCGAAGACCTTGGGCGTCTCTTTCAGCCGTTTTCCCGTCTCGAGGCGACGAATACGAAGGAGGGAGCCGGCCTTGGGCTTGCGTTGAGTGTGGCACTTTGCCGGGCCATGGAAGGGGACTTGGTCGTCGAGAGTGACGGTCGAACGGGTTCGACCTTCATTGCAACTTGGAAGGTGCAGCCCTGCATGGCGCCCAGAGCCGAGGCAGCACCCGGTCGCGATGTGACTCTCGATGGCATGCGCGTGCTGATCGTTGACGACAACGGACTGATTCGGGAGCTCTTTGTTGCCTCGCTGGCTGAGCGCGGAGCGCTGTGCGCGACATGCGTCGACGGAGAAAGCGCGATGGAAAGAGTACGCCGCGAGAACTTCGATGTCGTGGTCGTCGATCTCGGCCTGCCGGACATCTCCGGCCTCGATCTTGCCCGCACCTTGAAGGAGGAGCGGCCGTGGGTGCGCCTTGTCGGAGTCAGCGCGCATGCAAGCTCCGAGGACCACGCCCGAGCGTTGAGCGCTGGCATGGATGCGTTCCTTACGAAACCGGTCGGATTGGGCGAACTGGCGCACGTGATCGCCTGCAGTCCGACCTCAGACGCCGCACCTCATTTGGAATCCATGGCGGATAGACGGCTGAGGGAGAGGCTCTCGAAGCGCTTCCGTGAAGACGCACTGCGCCAATGGCGCGAGATCGAGGGCGCTTACGTAGCGGGCGACTGGAATTCCCTGCGTCGTGCGGCTCACGTTGCGAACAACAGCGCGTCGGTCGTGAGCGACACCTCCCTCGCCGATCTCTGCTCGGCGCTCGAGTGGGCTGCTGAAGTCGGGCGGCGCGAAGAGATTGATCGAACCTACCGGCAATGTGCCGAGGCGTTTGGTTCGTGGATATCCGTGGCACCCTCTCGAAACTGACATTCTCCCCTCCAACACAACCACCAACGTCAACCCACCGCACCCATGCCAGCCTCTCTCAATGTAAAGCGCGGGATCGCAATCAAGATCCTGCCCGGTCGCAAGATCGCCGTCTCTACCCTTGTCCCGTCCGCGCCATACTGGACGGAAGATATCATCGGCACTGCCACCGTGCCCGCGAACAAGGACGTGTCATTCACGTTTAGTGTCTCCGACGAAAGCGAGGGCATAGTCCTGGACGTGCCCATCCGCTGGCCGAAAGGCTACACCATGGGGACGCTTCGAGTTCTCGGTGTTGACGATCCTTTCGGTGTCGAACTGCCCAAGGAGGACCTGAACACCGACGCGACGCCGCATGCATTGAAGTTCTCGTTCAAGAAGAACGGAGATCTCGTATCGTCCGAAAATGACGGGCAGAAGGTCACGATACTCAAGACTCGCGGCCTCAAAGATATTCCCAACAAGTACTGGCTGGCGCTCATGTTGCCCAAACGCGGTGTCGGAGAGCTTCGCCTGACGGGCTTTCAGGTGGCGGGGCGCTCGAACTTTTCGTCCGAAGACCTGTTCGGCTAGGCAGACCTTTCCCGCGGCTCTGTGGATGGGTGTGGGAAGAGCTGCGCAGAGGCAAAGCTTTGTGAGCAATGGTATGCCAGCCACTCGTTCTATTTGAGCTGGTCTTGCGCGGTTCCGGCTGACGATCCCCCAACCTCGTGGCCGGATTTTCCCGTTTGACCCGCCCGCGGGGTCTTGGCTCCGTAGCGCCTTTTCCTCCGCCCGCCCGGCTCCGCGCCGGGCGGATGGGGGAGTGAAGGCGGGATGAATCGAGTCTACATCAAGACCTACGGCTGCCAGATGAACGAGCGCGACTCCGAGGCGGTCGCGGCGATGTTGCGCCACCGCGGGTATGTGATCGTCGACTCGGAGCGCAGCGCCGACGTCGTGTTGCTCAACACCTGCTCGGTGCGCGATCAGGCCGAGCAGAAGGCGATCGGCAAGGCCGGCTATCTCGCCGCGCGCAAGAAGTGGAACCCCGACTTCGTCCTCGGCGTGATGGGCTGCATGGCGCAGAACCGCGGCGCCGACCTGCTCGACCGGCTGCCCGATCTCGACCTGCTCGTCGGCACGCAGAAGTTTCACCAGATCCCCGACCACCTGGACAACATCTTCGCCTCCCTGCGCGCGCAAGGGCCGCGTCCGTCGACCATCATCGACCTCGAGGCCGAGGCGGGTTCGCAGAACACCATTCGCGACCACCTGCTCACCGGCGCCGGCGATCATGACCAGGGCGGTGCAGTCAACGGCGCGCGCGCGAAGCAGGTCACCGCGTTCATCTCGATCATGCAGGGCTGCAACATGGCCTGCACGTTCTGCATCGTGCCGAAGACGCGCGGCGAGGAGCGCAGCCGCCCGATCGACGACATCGTGGCCGAGGCGGAGGAGCTCGCGGCGCGCGGGGTGCGCGACATCACGCTGCTCGGACAGATCGTGACGAGCTACGGGCGGCGGGAGTTTCCCTTCGTCGACGGCAGGAGTCCGTTCGTGCAACTCCTTGAGCGGGTGCATGCGATCCCGGGCGTGGCGCGCATCCGGTTCACCTCGCCGCATCCGCGCGGGTTCAAGGACGATCTCGTGCAGGCCTTCCGCGACCTGCCGAAGTTGTGCCCGAACGTGCACCTGCCGCTGCAATCGGGCAGCGACCGGATCCTGCGCCTGATGAACCGGCCCTACACGCGCGAACGCTACCTCGAGATCATCGAGAGCCTGCGCCGCGCCGTGCCGGAGATGTATTTTTCCACCGACATCATCGTGGGGTTTCCGGGCGAGACGGAGGAGGACTTCGAGCAGACGCGCGACCTCTTCGAGCGCGTCGGCTTCGACATGGCCTACATCTTCAAATACTCCGTGCGCACCGGCACGCCGGCCGCCGCGATGGCGGGCGAGGTTTCCACGGAAGACAAGGAGCGTCGCAACCAGGCGCTTCTCGATCTCCTGCACAAGCAGTCGCTCGCGCGCAACGAGCAGCTGCTCGGCCGCACCGTCGAGGTGCTGGTCGAGGGACCGGACAAGGTCGGCCGGCGCCTGAGCGGCCGCACGGCTGGCAACCGGCTCGTGCATTTTGCGGGCGATGCGCGGCTGATCGGCGAATTGATCCCGGTGAAGATCGAGCGTGCGTCCGCGGCGAGTTTGGTGGGAGAAGTAGTCTGACTTCCGGTCCATGTCCCCTTTTTCCGCCATCCTTCTCGCCGCCGCCGGCCTGCTGCTCCTCGGGTCGCTCCTGCTCTGGAACGGCCCGGGTGTGAGCACGATCGCCCGCGGATTCCCGCGTTCGCAGCGTGCCGCCTGGCTGACCCTGGGCGTGGCGGCTCTGTGGACGCTCTACCATGTCTCGAAGCTCGGGCCGTCGGATTTTGGCGAATACCGGGTGGCGATCTTCGTGGCCTTCGCGGCCGTGGCGGCGCTGTCGTTCCGCTATGCGCCGGACTTCCTGGCCGTGCGGGGCGCGTGCGCGCTGGTGCTGCTCGGCGCGTGGGTGCTGCTCTCGGCGACTTACGGGCACTACGAGGGGCTGACGCTCGTCTTCAAGGCCCTGCTCTATCTCGCTGTGCTCCTGGCGCTGTATCTCGCGGTGGCGCCGTTTCGCCTGCGGGACTTCTTCCAGTGGCTCTTCGCGCGGGCGGGGCGCGTGCGTGGTCTCGGCGGTGCGCTGACGGCGTTGGGCGTGGTGCTGGTGGCGGCGGCGTTTGCCGTGCACGTATGAGCGCGACGTCGCCGCTGGGTGAGCCCGCGGCTGCCGCGGCCCTGTCGCCGCGGGAGGCTCCGGCGCTCCTCGTCATCCTCGCCGGGCCCGCGGGCTCGGGCAAATCGACCTTGTGCGAGCGCATCGTGCGGGAGCTGCCGGGTTTCGAGCGCGTCGTCACCTCGACCACGCGTGAGCCACGGCCGGGCGAGGTCGGCGGACGCGACTATCACTTCTTCAGCGAGGCGGAGTTTGACCGGCTGGTGGCGGAGGGCGCGTTTCTCGAATGGGCTCGCGTGCACGGCCACCACCGGCGCTACGGCACGCTGCGCCGCTCGATCGACGAGCGCCTCGCGGCACGCGTCGACCTGTGCATGAATGTCGACGTGCAGGGCGTGGCGAGTATCCGGCGTGTGGCGACCGGGGACCCGGTGCTGGCGCGGCGGCTGGTGACGGTGTTTCTCATGCCGCCCGATCTCGACGAGCTGCGCCGCCGCCTGCGCGGTCGCGGGCAGGATTCGGACGCCGAGATCGAGCGCCGTATGGAGACCGCGCTGCGCGAGATGGCGCAGTGGCGCGAGTGCGAGTTCTGCGTGCGCAGCCGCTCGCGCGAGGACGACTTCGAGGCGGTCCGCGCGATCATCGCGTCGGAAAAGCACCGCGTGGCGCGGTTCGGTTAGTCGCGCGCGGCGGGGGCTCGCACCGGTCCGGCTCAGGGCCGGCGCATGCGCACGACGACGAGCGTGCGGTCATCGCCCGGCGGGCGGGTGCCGGCAAATTCCGTCAGCGCCGCATCGACGCGCCGCACGATCGCGTGGATCGGGCGGGTGCGTTCCGCGGCCACCGTCGTGATCAGCCGCTCGCGGCCGAACTCGGCGTCGGCGTCGTTGGCCGCCTCGGTGATGCCGTCGGTGTAGAGCACCAGCACATCGCCCGGGGCGAACGGCACGGAGGATTCCTCGAGGGCCTCGTCGAAGATCGCGCCGCCATCGAGGCCGACGGCGAGCCCGGACGGGCTGGGGACCTCGGCGGCGCCGGAGTCGCCGCGGATGACGATGGGCGCCTCGTGCCCGGCGCGGACGATCGTGAGCCGCCCGGCATCGAGGTCGAGCAGGCAGAAGACGACCGAGATGTACATGCCGTCGGGGACGTCCGGATACAGCAGGTGGTTGACGTGGCGCAGCAGCGCGGCCGGCGACTGGAAACGCGGCGCCTCCACGCGCAGGGCCATGCGGCAGGCCGCCATCACGAGGGCCGCGGAAGCGCCCTTGCCCGAGACGTCGGCCACGACGAAGCCCCAGCGCCGCGGCCCCATCTCGACGTAGTCGTAGTAGTCGCCACCGACGTGGCGCGACGGGAGGTAGAGGCCGTCCACCTCGATCTCGGCGACATGGGGCTGCTCGTTGGGCAGGAGGTGGCGCTGCACCTCGCGGGCCGTGCGCAGATCGCGCTCGCGTGCCTCCTCCTCGCGGCGCTCGGCCTCCTTGCGCTGGGTGATGTCGGTGAGGATGCCCTCGTGGTGGGTCACCCGGCCGTCGGGACCGGTGCGCACGGCCGTGCGGTCGTCGATCCAGCGCACGCCGCCGTCGCGGGTGACGATGCGGTATTCCTGGCTGTACTCGCGGTGGCCGGCGTCGGCATGGGCCTTGACCTCGCGCACCACGCGCTCGCGGTCCTCCGGATGGAGCATCGTGACGAATGTCACCTGTCCGGAGAGTATCTCCTCGGGGCTGTATCCAAATTGTGAGACGTTCTGGGAGACGAACTCGACCGGCCACGCGTCGCTCGCGCGCCACAGCACCACCACGGAAGGCGAACGGTCGATGATGCGCGCCATCTCCTCGCGGTGGGCGAGGGCGGCGCGCAGCTCCACCTGGCTGCGCTTGCGGTCGGTGACGTCGCGTGCCACGCCCATGTAGACCTTGTGGCCGGACTCGTCGAAGTAGGCGGCGCCGCTCGAGGCGTGCCAGCGGTAGTGACCGCCGCGGTCGAGCGCGCGGTATTCGACGCTGAAGGTGGAGCGCCCCTGGTCGAGCACGTGGCGGAGAAAGTCCCAGAACACCCGCTGGTCGTCCGGATGGATGAAGCGCGAGACCGGCTGGCCGGTGACCTCGTCGACCGGGTGCCCGAGCTTGGCCGTCCAGGTCGGCGAGACGTAAAGGAAATGGCCGTCGGGCGAGAGCGAGTAGAGGATCTCGTTGGCGTTTTCCACGAAGCGGCGGAAACGCTGCTCGCTGCGGCGCAGGCGCTCCTCCGCCTCGTGCCGCTCGGTGATGTCCTCGAGCATCGCGAACTGCTGGATGATCTTGCGCTTCTCGTCGCGCAGCACCACGACCGTGAGGTTGGCCCAGACGACGCGTCCATCCTTGTGGATGTAGCGCTTCTCCATGCCGAAGCGGTCGCGCGCGCCCGACCACAGCTCCTGGATCAGGCGGCGCTGGCGGTCGCGATCGTCGGGATGCGTGGCCGCCATGATGTTTTCGAACCGCTCGGCCTCGCGGGCCGTGAGTCCGATGATCTGGCAGAAGCGCTCGTTGAGCCGGTAGATGTCGGGGTCGCCCCACTCGACCCAGCTGATGCCGACGGGGGCGTGCTCGAAGAGGAGGCGAAACTGGTCGTTGCGCGCCTTCAGTTCCGCGGTGCGGTCGGCGACGCGCTGCTCGAGCTCCTGGTTGAGTCGCTGGATCTGTTCCTGCGCGAGGCGCTGCGGCGTGATGTCGGAAATGATCCCGTCGTAGAACGCCACGCGCCCGGTGGCGTCGCGGCGGATCACGATGGTGTTGCGGATCCAGCGCAGGTCGCCGTCCTTGCGCAGGATGCGGTGCTCGAGGGGCGGCGGGCTCAGGCCATCGAGCGCGGCGCGGGCCTGCGCCTCCACGGCCGGGCGGTCCTCCGGCACGACCATCTTGATCCACAGCAGCGTCTCCTTCGCGAATTCCTGCGGCGTGTATCCGGTCACCGCGGTGCAACCGCCGGTGTGCTCGGTGCGATAGGCCTGACCGTCGCGCACCTCGACCGTGTAGAAATAGTCCGAGACGGATTGGAAAAGGAGCCGGTAGAGGCTCTCGCTCTGGGCGAGTTTCTCGGACGCCTCGCGATGTTCCTCGATCTCGTGCTGGAGGCGGGCGTTGACCTCGCCGAGTTCGGCGGTGCGCGCCTCCACGCGACGCTCGAGCTCGCGTGTGATCGCCCCGAGCGCCTCCTCGGTTTCCTTCAGGCGGGTGACCTCCGTGCGCAGCGACAGGTACTGCTGAGGCCGACCCTGGGCGTCGAGAAACGGCACGATGGTCGTGTCGACCCAGTAGAGCCGGCCGGACTTGGCGCGGTTGCACACCTCGCCGCGCCAGACCTCGCCGCGCGTGATCGTGCGCCACATCGCCTCATAGAACGAACCGGGGTGCTGGCCGGACTTGAGGATGCGGTGATTCTGCCCGAGCAGCTCCTCGCGGGAGTAGCCGGACACGGCGACGAAGCGGTCGTTGGCGTAGGTGATCCGTCCCGCGGGATCGGTCGCGGCGACGATCGAGTGCAGGTCGATCGCGACCTTCAGGCGTTCGAGAAATGCCGGCCACTCGGCCGATCCGCTCGTCGGTACCGGCCCGGGAAAGGCGGGGGCTTCGGTTCGCGAGACAGTCGCCGCGGGGCTCTCGGACCCGGGTGCGGGTGTGCCGTCAGTCCGTGTCATATCCGTCGGTCGCCCCAGATTAACCAGACGCCGGATCGCGCCAACCCAAAATCCCGAAGACTCTTTTCCGGACGATTTGAGGTAGAATACTCAACTAAGAAGCGAAACGGTCGTTTGAAGTCGGAGTTGCGTAATTCGCTGTAGGGAAAGACTTAGCCGCATATTTGGTTGCCTGATGGCAACAATTTTGCTCTTTCTTTACGTCACTGCCGACCACTTGGCACGGAGGGAGCGTTTGTGCGTTTTCGTCCGGCCAGGTGCCCTGTCCTGTCACTAAACCCGATAATCCTGCAGCAAGCCGAACTATGATCAATCGGAACAAAACGAGCAGCGGAGCCCATGCAGCTCCCAAACCGGCACCGACTACTCCCCAAGTCTCGGTGCTGTTTCAGAAGATCGCCCTGACCGCCTGCGTCGCGTTGACCGCCACTCTCGCGACGCCGACCTTCGCGCAAAGCAACGTCGATGGCGCCATCGCCGGCAAGGCTCCTGGAGCCGGGACCGTCACGGTCGAGGATAGCGCGACGGGCTTCAAGCGCACGGTCGCCGCCTCTTCGGACGGTTCCTTCCGCGCCACCGCGCTTCCCCCGGGCGTCTACACGGTGACCTTCACCGATGGCGCCGGCGGCACGCAGTCCACCCAGGTCTCGGTCGTCATCGGCACCACGAGCAACGCGGACTTTTCCGAAGACACCGTGGCGCTCGGTGAGATGAAGATCACCGCCAGCCCGGTCAACCCGATCGACTTCGCCAAGGTCGAGTCGGTCACGGTCATGACCGACAAGCAGCTCGACATCCTCCCGGTCGCACGTGACGCCACCTCCGTGGCGCTGCTCGCCCCCGGCACGGTGAAGGGCGATACGGCCTTCGGCAACCTCGCCTCCTTCGGCGGCGCCTCCGTGGCTGAGAACCAGTACTACCTGAATGGTTTCAACATCAGTAACTTCAAGAACGGCCTGGATCCGGCGCTCATTCCCTTCGACGCCTACAGCCAGTTCGAGGTGCTGACCGGAGCTTATTCCGCGCAGTACGGTCGCTCCACGGGTGGCGTGATCAATGCCACGACCAAGGCCGGTTCCAATGTCTGGCACGGTGGTGTGAACATCTACTACGAGCCCGACTCGCTCCGCGCCGACTCTCCGGACACCTTCTACGATGACGGCGCCGGTTCCCGTCCGCTCGTGTATAACAGCCGCGACGAGCGCACCGCCTTCGACTCGAACATCTGGGCCAGCGGCCCGGTCATCAAGGACCGGTTGTTCGTTTACGGCGTCTACAACCTGCGCGATCGCAACGAGACCAACGTCTACGCCAGCACCGGCATCCATGAGGTCGCCAAGAGCGACGACCCGTTCTGGCTGCTGAAGGTCGACGCGATCCCGTTTGAGAATCACCGCATCGAATACACCGGCTTCCAGGACGAGCGCACCTGGACCTACACGAACAGCACCTACGACTTCACCACGGGCATGCCGCAGGACGACGCGGCGCTCGCCTTCGACGACCGCGGTGGCTCGACCCACACGGTGCGCTACACGGGCATGTTCTTCGACCGGCTCCAGCTCTCGGCCCAGTTCGGCAAGATGGAGCAGGATCGTTCCTCCTATTCGGCCGAAGACCTCGAGGTCGCCGTCTACGACACCCGCACCGGCACCGACTTCTGGGCGAGCGGCAATCCGGCGCTGCTCACCGTCCCGTCGTCGCTCGACGAACGCAAGGCCTGGCGCATCGACGCCGAATACGCGTTCGAGGCCGCCGGCAGCCACCGCCTCAAGATCGGCATGGATAACGAGGAAAACACGACCGAGGAGACCTCGGTGTACTCGGGCGGCATCTACTACCGCTACTACACGCGCGCGCCGGGCTTCACCTACAACGGTGGCACGTATGCGCAGGGTGGTGACGTCGTGCGTGCCCGCGTCTACAGCAACGACGGCAGCTACGAGGTGAAGGGCAACGCCTACTACCTCGAGGACAACTGGACCACGATGGATGACCGCCTGATGATCCGCCTCGGCATCCGCAACGAGACCTTCGAGAACTTCAACAAGGACGGCGGCTCGTTCATCAAGATCGACAACCAGTGGGCGCCGCGCCTCGGCTTCACCTACGACCTGTTCGGTGATCGCAAGACCAAGCTCGCCGTCAACTTCGGCCGCTACCATCTGCCGGTCGCGTCCAACACCAACGCCCGCCTCTCCGGCGGCGAGGTCTTCACCGAGGACTACTACGTCCTCACCGGAGTCAACGCCGACTACACGCCGATCATTGGCGCCAAGATCGGCGGCCAGACGGTCTACTCCGACGGCGCGATTCCCGATGTCGACACGATCGTCGATAAGGACATCAAGCCGATGTACCAGGACGAGTGGACCGTTTCGCTCCAGCACCAGCTGAACAAGAGCCTGACGATCGGCTTCCGTGGCGTCGCCCGCACGCTCGCCACGGCGATGGACGACATGATCGTCGACCACGCCCTCATCGCCTGGGGCAACCGCAACGGCTACGGCGACTACACCGAGGACATCGAGGGCGCCTTCCACTACGTGCTCGGCAATCCCGGCAAGGGCATGCGCACCGCGTGGGACTTCGATCACGACGGCGTCAACGAGCAGGTCGAACTCACCAACGAGGACCTCAAGTACCCGAAGGCCGAGCGTAAGTACTACTCCGGCGAGGTCTTCCTCGAGAAGGTCTGGGACGGCAAGTGGTACGCGCAGGCCTCCTACACCCTCGCGCACTCCTACGGAAACAGCGAAGGATGGGTGCTCTCCGACAACGGCCAGGACGACGCCGGCATCACGGTCATGTTTGACACGCCGGACCTCACCGTCCGCTCCTACGGCAACCTGCCGAACGACGTCCGCCACTACTTCAAGGCGTTCGGCTCCTACGCGGTGACCTCCGAGTTCCAGGTCGGCCTCAACGCCTACCTGAAGTCGGGGCGCCCGGTAAACGCCTTCGTCAACGTCGACGACTACGTGGTCGGCTACGCCTACGGCAACGACTACTTCGGTGTGAACCGCGGCACCGCCGGAAACACGCCCTGGGCCTTCAACTTCGACCTCATGCTCAAGTGGTCGCCGAAGAGCCTCCCCGGCTTCCTGAGCGACAAGGTCAGCTTCCAGGTGGATATCTTCAATATCCTCAACAGCGCCAAGGCCACGGAAGTCTACGAGGGTTACGAAGAGGACCAGGGTGCGGGTCAGCTGAATCCGCGCTACGGCATCGCGACCTCGTTCCAGACGCCGCGGCACGTGCGGTTCTCGATGGCCGTCGAGTTCTGATCTGAACCGCATCAAGACGTCGTTTCAACGAGGCCCCCGATCCGCGAGGATCGGGGGCCTTTTTCTTTCCGGCGACGGTCGGCGCGATGAGCCCGGCCGCGCCGGGTCGGGCGCCGGCACGAGTCCCGATCCCCGGGAATATTCCGGCTGTTCCATGCACTTGGGACAACCCGTGCGGAGCCGATCACAACGGACTCCCGGAGGCCCTCGGGCTGCGTCCGAAACAGACGGCATGCTCACTTGGACTCCGGAGTTCGCCACAGGCGTCGCGGAGGTCGACAACGACCACCAGCAACTCATCTCGTCCCTCAACCAGCTCGAGCGGGCCCTCAAGGCCGGTGAGGGCTCGCGGCACATCGCCGTGCTGCTGAAGTTCCTCGAGGACTACGCCAACATCCACTTCGCCCGTGAAGAGGCGTGCATGCACCGGTTGCAGTGCCCGACGGCCCAGGCCAACGTCCAGGCGCACGACCAGTTTCGTGCGACCTTCGGCCGCGCCAAGGAGCGGCTCTCCTCGCCCTCGGCGGGTCCGCTCGTGGCCGTGCAGGTGCACCGCGAGCTGTGCGACTGGGTCGTGAAGCACATCCTCCGCGTCGACTCCGGCCTGAAGCAGTGCAGCGGCCGCCCCGCAGCCGCAGCAACGGTGCGCTGAGCCAGAAGCTGAGGTGGACACGCCAGTCCTCGCGCGATGGGCGGGCGCCTCGCGGCACTACAGAAGCGCAGCACGCCCGCGACAGAATGGCCTAGCTACACCTCCGACCACCTCCGACGGAATGAGTCCGGCCGAGGAGTCGGTAGACCGTCGGTGTCAGGTGTGCAGCAGGCCTTTTTCCAGCGCGAGCGCGGTGAGGCGTTCGATGTCGGACTCCGAGAAGAATCCCTTGCCGCGCAGGTTCGCTCGTGTGACGACCCAGAAGCCGGCGCGCGCCTGCGGGCTGAAGATGAAATGGATGGCGCCCTCTGCCGAGCCTCGGAGCAGCAGGCCGTCGCCGTGCGAGCGGATGAACGCAAGAAAACGATCATCCCATTCGTTGAGCGAACCCGTACCCGATTCGAGGTGACGCCTGAAGTCCGCCAGCGCCTCGGTGGCGTCGGCGGCGATCATCGACTCTAGCACCGCTTGTCGACGCGCTCCCTGCAACAGTTCCGTCGAATCCATCGGAATTGCAGGCTATCCGAGCGCGGGGAGGCCGTCGATGCTGCGCTGGTTCTTCTCGCTTCGGTAGCTCGCCAGACCCTCCGCGCCCTTCTTCCCGGCCCACGTGTCGAGATCGACGCGCGGCTCCCGGTAGTCGAAGTACGGCACACTCATGCCGCAGGAGCTGGAGACCCGCTCGACGCTTACGCGTACGATCGCGCGGGCGCCGGGGTTTGCCGGAAAATGCGCCGCCAGTGCGGGAAAGCCCGGATGCTCGAGGCCGACGAGAGTGCCGCGGCCGTGCAGGCGCACGATGCGTGGCGGCCCGGAGAACGCGCAGAACATCACGACGATCCGGCCGTTCTCGCGCACGTGTGCGGCCGTCTCCGCGCCGCTGCCGGTATAGTCGAGATAGGCGACCTCACGCGGGCCCAGGATGCGGAGGCAGTCGCCGCCCTTGGGCGAGCAATTGACGTGGCCGTCGTGCGCGAGCGGCGCGGTGGCGATGAAAAAGAGGCGTTGCTCGCGTATCCACGCGGCAATGGCGTCGTCGATGGCGTCGAAGGTTCTGCCCATGAGTGTCGACGTGGATGGGAGCGGTCAGATCGTCGACTGCGAGACCTCCACGCGCCTGCCGGTGCGTGCGGCCTCGTAGATCGCGGTGATGATCTGCATGTCGCGCCGTCCCATCTCGCCGGGCGCGATCACCGCGGTGTCCTCGAGGATGTTCCGGGCGAAGGCGTCCATCTGCGCGGCCTGCTGGTTGATGTTGGGAATCGCGAGCGCTCCGCGGTGGGTGCGACCGCGCACGCCGCGATAGCTGAACGCGGGAGATAGCTCGATGTGGCCCGTGGGCCCGTCGGCGCGGAAGTCGCCCACGCCCTCGTTGAAGCTCGTCATGAAGGTCCCGGTCGAGCCGTCGGCAAAATCCATGGTCCAGCGCAGCGTCTCCTCGCACTCGTCGAAGATCTCGGGGCGCGTCTTCGGATCCTCCTTCGCCGTGACGGCGATCGGCGCCGCGCCGGCGATGCAGCAGGCGGCCTGCACGACGTACACGCCCATGTCCATGAGGGGCCCGCCGCCGGCGAGCTTTTGCGTCATGCGCCAGCCCTTGCTGCCCGCGCGGAATCCGTTGGCCCCCGTCATCCTCAACGGTAGGCCGAGATCGCGGTCGCGCGCGATGCGCAGCAGCTCCTGATGGCCGGCGTGATAGTGCAGGCGATAGCCGATCTGGAGTTTCACCTTCGCCTCCCGGCAGGCGAGGATCATGGCGTCGCAGTCGGCGACCGTCAGCGCCATCGGTTTCTCGCAGATCACGTGTTTGCCGGCGCGCGCGGCGCGGATGGTGTGCTCGGCGTGCAGCCCGTGTGGCGTCACGACGTAGACGATGTCGATCTCGGGATTGTCCGCGATCCGGTCCATCGTCGTGTAGTCGTAGACGCACGACTGCGGGATGCCGTGGAGACGCATCCAGCGGGTGGCCTTGGCCGGCGAGCCTGTGACGATGCCGGCGAGCCGGCACAGCTGCGTCTCGTGCAGGGCGGGGGCGAGCAGGTCGGTGCTGTAGTAGCCGAGTCCGACGAGGGCGATCCCGAGCTTGCGTCCTCCCGAAGGCGGCGCGGGCGGCGCGGCCGGCGCGCACGAGACCGCGGACGCGCCGGCCAGGAGCGCGGCGGATCCGGCGGCGAGGCGGGAGAGAAAGTCGCGGCGTGACGATCGGCGGGGCATCCCCGGATCATCGTCGCGATGCGGCGCAAGCGCAAGGTCCGGCCTGTGCGCGTGCGACGACCGGCGCGTGTTACGGTTGTGCGCGTTGTCACGGAAGTATCACACGTGCGGCGGTCATTCGCCTTGGAGGTCGTGTGGCGCGGCGAAAGCGTCGTGCGCCCCCTCTCCCATGAACACAACTCGCACCCTGATTGTCTCCCTTGCCTGTGTCGGATGGTTTGCCACCGCCGCGTTCGCGCACGACCGGAACCGCCGCGACCGCGACCGTGAGCCGGCACTCGAAATCGAGAAACTCGGCACCTACGCCGCCGGCCTCTTCAGCGATGAAGCCTCCGGCGCGGAGATCACCGCGCACGACCCGCGCACGCAGCGGCTCTTCGTCGTCAATGGCGCGCAGAACCGCATCGACGTGGTC
>Ga0315910_10001338_pt1 | contig 22850 bp, 20 predicted proteins | sample EdamamesoilMG_FD_204470 | JGI IMG/M metagenome (GOLD analysis project Ga0315910, IMG submission 204470) | Garden soil microbial communities collected in Santa Monica, California, United States - Edamame soil | ecosystem: Environmental > Terrestrial > Soil > Garden | place: USA: California... | reverse complement strand
CCAACCTAATCGACTCACCGTTCATCATCTCATTCTCCACGATGTGTTCGGCGAGTGCCGCGTACTCGTCCGGGCGCCCCAGGCGAGGCGGGAACGGTACACTCTGGGCGAGCGATTGTTGTACGTCTGGCGGCAACCCCGCCAGCATGGGGGTTTGGAAGATGCCAGGCGCGATGGTGCATACTCGAATGCCGGACTTCGAGAACTCGCGCGCCAGAGGGAGCGTCATGGCGACGATACCACCCTTGGACGCGGCGTACGCCGCTTGACCGATTTGGCCGTCCCACACGGCAACGGACGCGGTGTTGATGATGACACCTCGTTCACCGGCGGCGTTGGGCGCGCCGTCCATCATCGCCGCAGCGGCGAGACGGATCATGTTGAACGCACCAACCAGGTTGACGCCGATGACGCGCGTGAAGGTCTCCAACCGGTGCGGCCCGTTCTTTCCGACGACACGCTCCGCTGGACCAATGCCGGCACAATTGACCAGCCCATTCAGCCCGCCGAAGCGGTCACGCGCCAGCCGAACCACCGCTTGCGCTTCGGCTTCGCTGGTGACGTCGGTCTTGCAAAAACATACCGTGTCACCGAGGTCCGACGCGAGTTTTTCACCTCGTTCGACGTCGACGTCGGCGATCACGACGCGCGCTCCGCGCGCTTGAAAACGTCGAGCGGTCGCGGCTCCGAGGCCCGAACTGCCGCCACTCACGATGAAAGTAGATCCGTTGATTTGCATATTGTTCTCAGACCTCGAGGTGTCAGTGGGCTCCGTGATGGAGCAGGAGTGCGATGCCTTGCCCCCCACCAGCGCAGGCCGACGAGATGGCGAATTCGCCCTTCGCTCGTCGCAATTCGCGAGCTACGGTCATGGTCAGACGTACGCCCGTCGCGGCGAGAGGGTGACCGATCGCGATCGCCCCGCCGTTGACGTTGACTCGCGCTCGATCCAACTCGAGCTCCCGCTCCACCGCCAGATACTGCGCCGCGAACGCTTCGTTGATCTCGAAGCGTGCGACGTCGTTTTGCTGGAGCTGAGCCTTGCGAAGCAGCGCGCGGATCGCCGGCGCGGGGCCGATGCCCATGATTTCCGGGGGGACGCCGACCGATGCCCCTCCGACCAGTTTGGCAAGCGGCTTCAAACCGTGCGCTCGCACGTAGTCGCCAGAGGCAACCAAGAGGGCCGCCGCGCCGTCGACGATGGCCGAACTGTTGCCACCCGTCTGCACACCGTCCGCACCGAAGGCTGGTCGCAGTCTTTGCAGGACGGCCAGCGGACTCGGGCGCGCGTGCTCGTCACGCGCAAAACGCTCGACATCGCGCGGCAGCTTGATTCCGCGCGATTGGTAGCCCTCGAGCGCGAAAGTACTGCTCGTCACGGGCTCGACTTCCCCCGCATGAAACCCGTTGTCCCACGACTCCACGGCGCGCGAGAAACTCTCGGCGGCGAAGCTGTCGGCGTCCTCACGAGTGATGCCGTAGCGCTTGGCCAGGATCTCCGCGGTGTCCCCCATGCGATGGTTCGACGCCGTGTCCAAGGTGGCTTCCCACAGGAAGTCCTTGAACTCGACGCGGCCCATCTTGAACCCGCTTCTGTGCGTGTAGGCAGCCACCGGATTCTTGGACATGGATTCGGTGCCGACGCACAGGGCGAGCTTGGCCTTGCCGAGCGCGATCTGGTCGGCTGCAGTCACTATGGCCTCGAAACCGGTTCCGCAGAGGCGATGCACGAGCATCGCCGGCACCGCGAGCGGAACCCCCGAGTACAGCCCAATGTGGCGCGGTAGGTAGAACGCGTCGAAACTCGATTGCGCCATGTTACCCGCGACGATGGTGCCGACATCGGCGGGCGAAACGCCGGAACGCCGGAACACCGCGCGAGCCGCATGAATGCCGAGATCCGTCGGTGAAACCTCGCTGAGCACGCTCGTGTAGTCGGCGAACGGGGTGCGCACGCCGTCGAGCAACCAAATGTCATCGTACAGCGCCGTCAAGGCATGAGTTCCTGAAAATTCTTGCATGGATGACTCCGAACTTAGAGTGCCCGCGCGCCAATCAGCAAAACGACGCGGGCGCTTCGAGTGAGGACAGCTCGATGACGGATGCGTCCGTCGGGGTTGAGTACAACGTGTCGATCAGCTGCGAGCGGCGAGTCAACACCGCGCGTTGGTTGATGTAACCTTTGTCAGTGATCTCGTTCGCGTCGGCGGAAGGCGGCTCCACCAGTAACAATGCACGCGTCGGCCGCGTCGAAGATCCCTGGCTGGCGCGTGCTAGTTCACGCAGCCCAGCTGCCGCACAAGCACGCACCGCGCCATGCTGAAGGATCTGCTGAGGCGTGGCATCAAGGGCGAGCCCGGAACACAGCCGGCGGCAGGCGTCGAAGTTCGGGAAAACCAGCAAGCCGATTTCGTCGCGATCGTGCCCAGCCACCACCACGTCGCCGGCCAGCGGCGCAAACGCGGCGATAGCCCGGATCCTGAGCTCGCCGACACTCACCCAGGTGCCGGTGCTCAGTTTGAAATCCTCGCCAATCCGTCCATCGAAGCACAGACCGAGTTCGGGGCGTTTCGAGTCGGCCAAGCGAACCGCGTCGCCGGTCAAGAAGAAGCCCTCCTCGTCGAAGAACCTGGCGGTGAGGTCGGGGCGCTTCCAGTAGCCCGGTGTGACGTTGGGCCCGCGCACGCGCGCTTCCAGCTTGTCGCCGCTGGGCACGAGCTTGAGCTCGCAGCCGGGGATCGGCACACCGATGCACCCCGAACGATCTGCTTGAAAGTGGCACACCGTGGCGGCCGGAGCACTTTCCGTGAGCCCCCACGACGAGATCATGGGTGTCGGCCTCGAGACGCTGCGCAGCGACAGCCGCGTCAGCTCGTCCCACAAGTTCTGAGGTAAGGCGGCAGCGGCGTAAAAGATCAAGCGCAACCGGCTGAAGAAGTGGCGACACAACGCTGGGTCTTCGCGCAGCGCCGCGACGAGCAGGTCGTACGCGCGCGGAACGTTGAAGAACATGCTCGGGGCGACGTCGCGCAAGTTCGCCAGCGTTTCGTCGAAGCGCCCGGGAACCGGACGCCCGCTGTCGACGTACAATGTACCGCCGGTGCGCAGCACCCAGTTGAAGTTGTGGTTGCCTCCGAAGGTGTGATTCCACGGCAACCAGTCCACGAACGTCGGCCTGTCGCCCGTCAGCAACACCTGGGCGATCGCCTGCTGATTGGCGCACAACATCCGCTGCGTATTGATCACGCCTTTGGGTTCGTCCGTCGAGCCCGAGGTGAACATGATCTTGGCGATGGTGTCGGGCGAAACGGCGGCGAAAGCGCGCTCGACCCGCTGCGTTTCGATCGACGATTCGAGCGATTTGAAGTTGGTTTCTCCATCGAGGGGGACACCAGCGGCGCCAATGACGATCTTGCCATCGTGCAGGTCCCGGACCGCTGCGAGGGCGGGCGCGAAGCGGGCCCTGTCATCGACGTAAATGAGGCCTGGGGCGAGCGTCCGCACGATCGCCTTCAACTTCGCAAAGTCTTGCGACAACAGCGAATAGGCGGGCGAAATCGACGCGACGGGTATGCCCACGTGCAAACCCGCGAGCATCAAGAGGCCATGCTCCACGCTGTTTGCCGACAAGATCACCACGGGGCGCTCCGCCGAAAGCCCCTGGTCGAGCAACCCCGCAGCCAGCTGGCGCACCCGCTCGCGCGCCTCAGCGTAGGTGACGCCCTGCCAGCGACCGTCGGGGCCACGCTCCAACAGAAAGTGATGATCGGGGGCTTCGCGCGACCAGCGTTCGAGGTACTCGCCGACGCAGCGCGCCGGATGTTTCAGTCCCTCGTGGGAGCGGAGCACGATGGAGCCATCTGGGCGCCGCGTCATCGCTACCGCGGTTCGCGCGAAGATACCCCGCTCGGCGGCGGTTGCTTGCGTCATTGCTCGGCTCCGCTGGTGCGCTCGAGCGCGGAGCGTGAATCTGGGTTTCCGAAGGACATGGCGCGCTCCAGTGCTCGACCTCTCCCTTGAGTCGGTTTTCGCCGCTGAATGAGGTCCACAAACCACGCGGCGCTCCATTTCGGTCGGCACGCGACTACTATAGTAGATCTCAACGACGCTTCCACAAAGAATCCAGGAGCGGGACGATTCGCCGCGGAACAGCTATGCGCGGAAGCTCGAATTCATTCACTGTGTATTTCTGCAGGAAAGAGCGAAGTCAGCGAGCATTACGAATTTCACTATAGGAGATGAACCTTGAATACACTATAATAGTCTTTGCAGGTGAGACAGCACGTGTGCGAACGCAATCCAGGGGGCACGGACGGTGCCGCGAACGGATGACTACGAGTATGGAACGGCGGATCTGACGGTTGAAAAGAACATCGGCGACGCCGGTACGCTGTCACTCGTCGGCACCTACTCCAAGATCCGTCCTCCGTCATCGACGCACAGCGGAGTTACCTCGTGGCGGCCTGGTTTGCGCGGTTTTCAGTCGGATATCGCGGCGGTAGCTCGTTGCTGCCGGCGCCCCCCACCCCGCCCTCCGACACAGCGGGCAACAAGCATGCTTTATCTGGGCGTTGCCCTCGCTGACCCGTGAAACCCCAGACCATGTCGCACCTCAGCCACGATCGTAGATCTCAGAGCCGCATCACAGCCTCAACGAATTGGAGCAAGACCATGGAGACCACCCGCTGGTTACTCACAAGTGCAGCAGTTCTAATGATTGCGGCTGGTTGCAAGACGAGCGCCGAGACCGACGCATCGGTGCGTCACGAATCGAGCGCCGTGACGACGCCCGCCAATGGCAAGCAAGACACCATCCAGGTGGGGCTCATCACCTCACTCACTGGGAAGTTCTCGGCGCTCGGCAGTGAGAACAAGAAGGCCATCGAGCTCGCGGTCGAACAGGTCAACGCCGAAGGTGGCCTCCTCGGCAAGAAGGTCACGCTCATCACCCGCGACGACCAGACCCTACCCGACAAGTCCGTGTTGGCCTACAACGACATCAAGTCTTCGGGTATCGTAGCCGTGATCGGGTCCGCGTTCTCGAACTCCGCACTTGCGACGTTGCCCTTGGCTCAGCACGACGGAATTCCCTACCTGTCCCCCACCCCCACCGAAGAGCAGGTCCAGCCCATCAAGTCGTACGTCTTCGTCGTCCCCGCGTTGTCCACGGAATACGCCGAGCGCTACCTCGAATACATGAAGGCCCAGAAGATCGACAAGATTGCGGTGGCTCACGACACGAAGGGTGCGTACGCCACCTCGGGTTACAAAGCGACGCAATCACTGGCCGCGAAGTACGACGTACAGATCGTGAAGGATGAGACGTTCGAGATGGCGACGAGCGACTTCAGCCCGATTTTCACCCACGTCAAGGGCTCTGGGGCGCAGGCCTTCGTATTCTGGGGTACCGGTCCGTCTGGAGTGACGATCACCAAGCAGCACGCCGCGGCGAGCGTGAAGGTTCCGCTGTTCATGACGCCGTCACAGGCCAGCAAGCTGTGGCTCGAGCCGGTGGGTCCCGCGGGCGAGGGCGTCACGGTGCTGAGCGCCATCGGCGTGGTGGGAGAGTATCTACCCGACGGACCTCAGAAGGAAATCATCCGAAAGATGGAAGTCCCGTTTCAAAAGAAGCACGGCTACGCGCCGCCGCAGTTTGCGCAAGATGGTTACAGCGCTTGCCTGATCTTGTTCGAGGCCATCCGCAAAGCAGGGTCGGCTGATCGCAAGAAGATTCAAGCAGCTCTCGAGAACCTCACCGTGCTGACGCCCAACGGGAAGTACACGTACTCGCCCACCGACCATGCAGGCATCACGCGCCAATACATTTCCGTCAACGTCGTAAAGAACGGCAAGTTCGTGCCCACCGATTGGGCCAAGGAACAGCTGGCCCGCACGGTCGCCAGTCAGTGAGAAGGCATGCTCCGTGTCGAAGCTCTCAGCCGTCGCTTTGGAGGCGTGTACGCGGTTCAGGACTTGAGCTTCGAGGTCGCGCCCGGTGAACTTCGCGGGATCATCGGACCGAATGGCGCCGGAAAATCGACTCTCTTTCACGTGATTGCCGGTCACCTGCGGGCCAATTCCGGGCGCGTTCTGCTGCGTGGTGAGCCGATCGATCGCTTGCGTCCCGATCAGCGAGCGCAGCGCGGCCTCGGCATCGTCTATCAGGGTGCCCGCTTCTTTCGCGGCTTGACGGTGCGCGAGAACGTCATGGTGGGCGCACACTGCCAAACCCGACACGGCTTTTTCGGTGCAGCACTGCGCTCACCACTGTGCCGGCGCGAAGAGCGCGAAATCCGAGCGCGAGCCGACGCGCTCTTGGAGCAAGTCGGGCTCACCGGACTCGGAGACCGCATGGCCGAGTCGTTACCTTTGGGCCAACAACGAGCGATGCAACTCGCAACCGCACTCGCTACCAATCCGAGCGTGCTGTTACTCGATGAGCCGGCGTCTGGCCTGCACAGCACCGAGCGCCAGCAATTCGCTCGACTCATCCGCGGCCTTTGCGCACAAGGCTTGACACTCCTTCTTGTCGAGCACGACGTCGCGCTGGTGACGAGCCTCTCTCACAAGATCACCGTTCTCGACCTGGGCCGCATGATTGCCGAAGGGTCGCCCGCGGAAATCCGCGCTGACCCGGGCGTGATCGCGGCCTACCTCGGTTCGGTCGAGGGTGAGCCGTCATGATCGACGTTGAAGACGTAGTGGTGCGCTACGGGACTGCAATCGCACTCGACCGCGTGTCCTTGACGGTCGCCGCTGGTGAAATGGTGGCTCTGATCGGCGCGAACGGCGCTGGCAAGTCGACGTTGCTCAACGCGCTCTCGCGCGTCGTTCCGACAGCCAGCGGATCGATGCGCATTCGCGGCTGCTTTGCGCACGTTCCCGAGGGTAGACAGCTGTTTTCCGACCTGAGCGTCGACGACAACTTGCGGCTCGGCGCTTTCCGCGCAACGGACCGGGACACCTCGTGGATCTATGAGCTGATGCCCGAGCTCGATGGCGTACGCAAGCGGCGCGCCGACAGCCTGTCCGGCGGACAGCAGCAAATGGTCGCCATCGGCCGCGGGCTCATGGCGCGCCCCGACGTGATTGCGATCGACGAAATGTCGCTGGGGCTCGCACCCAAGGTCGTGCAGAGCCTGGCTCGACAGCTGTCGCGGCTCAACGAAGAACGCGGCCTCGGCGTCCTGCTCGTCGAGCAGAGCGCGCGTTTGGCGCTGTCCTTGTGCAGCAAAGCCTACGTGCTCGAGACAGGCCGGCTCGTGGCCGAGGGCCCGTCGCGAGAGTTGGTCAATTCCCACTTCGTGGTGAGCGCGTACCTCGGCAGTCCACTCGAGGAGACGGCGTGAGCGCCTTTCTATCCTACCTGGTCCACGGAATAGCGGTCGGCTGTGGGTTTGCGCTGATCGCGAGCGGGCTCATCATCATCTACCGCGTGACGCGCGTCGTGAACCTCGCTCAGGGAATGTTCGCGGTTCTGGCAGGTTTGACGGCCTCGTCGATGCTCGACCTTGGGCTGCCGCACGGGCTCGCGGAGATTGCGGCAACGATCGCTTCAGCAGCGGCGGGCGTGATTTTAGGCCTGGTGGCCATCGGCAAGCGCGGAACCTCCCCGGAGGCATCGCTGATAGTAACCTTGGGTGTAGGCATCTTCGGCTACGCCCTGGAGATCTTGATTTGGGGGGACCAACCTCGCTCGTTTGCCGGGCTGTCTGGTCTGCTAAAGATTTCGGATCTGGAGCTACCGAAACAGTACCTGTTGATCATAGCGGTTACGCTGCTGGTGTTCGGCGCACTCGAAGTGTTCTTCGAACGCACTTACCTCGGCAAAACCCTGAGCGCTTGCGCCTCCAATCCCGGTGCCGCTCGGCTCGTCGGAATCAACGTCACTCGCATGGGCCTGGTCGGGTTCGCGCTCGGCGGGGCGCTTGGCGGCGTGGCTGGTGTCGTGCTCACACCGCTCACACCAGTCTCGTACGACAGCGACATGCCGCTGTTCGTCAATGGCTTCGCCGCGGCGATCCTGGCAGGGCTGAGGCGGCCGATCCTTGCGCTCGCGGGCGGCATCGGGCTTGGCGTCGCCGAGGCGATGGTCGCGGGCTACGCCAAGCCCTCGTATCAGAGCTCCTTGGCTTTGCTGCTAGCGATCACGATTTTGGTGGTGCAGTCGGCGCGCCGCTCGAGCTTACACGTGGCGGAGCAATGACGAGCGTCACCCGAGAACGCGTAACCTTCGGTGCCTTGGTCGCCGGTAGTTTGGCGGCCGCCGCACTGCTCGACGACAGCGCACTTTCACTGTACGTGCTCTTGCTCTTGAGCGCGATCGTCACCGTCGGAGTTTCGCTGGTGATGGGGCATGCTGGCCAGGTAACGCTCGGACAGGGAGCCTTCTACGCCTGCGGCGCGTATACCGCTGGTGTGGTAGCAACCAGCGGGCTCCCTCCCCTGCTCGGCCTGGTGCTCGCCCCACTCGCCGCGGCTGCACTCGCCACGCTGATCGGTGTGCCGCTGCTCTTGCTACGGGGTCACCACCTGGCCTTCGCGACGTTGGCGATGCATCTCATCTTCTTGTCACTAGTTGGCGAGATGACGATCACGGGGGGCGACGTCGGCCTCCAAGGCATTCCTCGGCTCAGCTTAGGTGCGGTCAAGCTCGACTCGATCAGGAGCTACGCTTACTTGAGTTGCCTCGCACTGGTCGGCATCGTACTCGTCACCAAGAACGTGCTTGCGTCACGACCCGGGCGTGCCCTGCGTGCGCTGTCGTCGAGCGAGGTCGCGGCAGCCTCATCGGGTGTGCCCGTCGGCCGTTACAAACTCGCCGTCTTCGCGCTCTCAGCGGGGTACGCCGGGCTGGCAGGCGGCATTTATGCATTTCACATGGGCTACCTGGCTCCCGGATCCTTCCCCGTGTTGCTGTCGATCGAATACGTGGTGATGGCAGCGGTCGGTGGCCTGGGCACCGTCTCGGGAGCATTGCTTGGAGCCGCACTGGTGGTGCTCTTGGTCGACGCGCTCAGCCGAATCGCCACGATGAGCGGAATGCCGAGCACTGCCCCGGTGGTCTTGTCCTACGCCGTCTACGCCGTACTCCTGGTCTCGGCGGTCCTGTTCATGCCGGGGGGCCTCGTCTCGCTGATTGCCTCCCTCAGAGCCAAGGCTTCGAAAGCCCGCGCACTCGCTCGCTCGCGGCAGCGAAACATTGCGGTAGGTCACGACACGAGTCGCCCTGAAACCTCGCGCCACGGGAGCCCATCGTGAGCTCGACCATTCGCGTGTTGGGGGACCCGCCCGTTTCCGCCCCGGTGCTGACCGGCGAAACGATCCTCATGAGTTTGTTGCAAGCGGGGGTGGCCTTTCCGCACAACTGCCAGGCCGGCAACTGCGGGGCATGCAAGTGCGAACTCGTCGAAGGAGATACTCTGGAGTTACCCTACTCCGAGTATGCGCTGAGCGCGGAAGAGCGGGCGCAGAACCTGATCCTCGCCTGCCGCACCCAAGCTTGGGGCGACTGCACGGTTCGGCTGCTCGACGCGGAAGAGTTGGTCCTTCACCCTTCCCGGGTCATGCGCTGCCGTCTCGTCGCCTTCGCTGATCTCACGCACGATATCAAGCTGCTCAGACTGAGCGTCGAGGCCGGTGGCCCTTACTCGTTTTCTGCCGGTCAGCACGCCCGACTCAAGTTCGCACCCGGAATTCCGGAGCGGGACTACTCGATGGCGAATCGCCCCGATCAGGAACACCTCGAGTTTCACATTCGGTACGTTCCGCGCGGCCAGGCGAGCGACTACGTGTTTGCATGCCTGCATCTTGGTGCCGAGATCACCGTGTCGGGTCCCCTCGGAAACGCTTATCTCCGGGAAAACCACGCAGGGCCCCTGCTGGCGGTGGCCGGTGGCAGCGGCTTGGCACCGATCCTGTCCATCATCGAGACGGCGCTGCAAGCGGCCCCGGAGCGCGAGATCCATCTTTACTTCGGTGCGCGCGACGAGCGCGACGTCTACCTGGAGGCGCGCCTCGCGGAGCTTTGCAGGCACCACTCGAACCTCAAAGTCGAAATCGTACTGTCAGAGCCGAAGCAGTCGACTGCGCGCCGCCAAGGGTTGGTCAGCGAAGCGGTCAGCGCCGACATCACGTGCTTCGACGGGTTCAAAGCATACGTCGCGGGTCCTCCGGCAATGGTAGAGGCAATGCAACGACACTTGCGAGACAAAGGCATGGCTGTGCGCGACATTCACGCGGATGCGTTCTACGGCCAATCGGAGGATGCGTTCAATGTCAGGTAGCGAAGGAGCGCGGTGTTATGCTCGATAGTATCGATGATGCGCCATTGAACAATAGAGTTGCGCTCGTGACCGGCGGAGCGCGCGGCATCGGCCTCGCGCTGAGTCGCTGTCTTCATGGCCTCGGCGCCAGTGTGGTGATAGCGGACAGCGGTGTCTCCGTGGCCGGTGCGGATCCGGATCCAAACGTGGCGCAGGCAGTGGCCGCCGAGCTCGGAGGTCAGGTGACCGCTTTCACATCGGACCTCGCCAGCCCGGACGCGGCGGCTCAGGCCGTCGAACTCGCAGTGTCCCGCTTCGGCGCGATCGATCTCGTCGTCAACAATGCTGCGATTTTGCGCGATTCCTTCATCTTCAAAGCCAACCCAGCAAGCTGGGATCTCGTGCTGCGGAACAACCTGAGCGCGCCGTTCTACGTGCTGGCCGCGGCTACCCCACACCTGCGGGAACAAGCGAAGCACGGCCGCGCTCCCGGTCGTATCATCAACATCATCTCGTCCGCGGGCCTCTACGGCAACTTCGGTCAGGCTGCGTATGCGAGCGCGAAAGCGGGCCTCGTCGGGCTGACCCGCGTGGTGGCCATGGACATGGCCCGATCTTCGGTGACGTGCAACGCGGTGGCTCCGTTCGCGGCGACACGCGTGACCGAAATGATTCAGCCAGCGAACGAGCTACAAGCACAATACAAGGAGCGCGCACTTAGAATCGATGCTCGGTTCGTCGCCGAATTGGTCGCCTTTCTCTCTAGCCCACGTGCCCACGATATCACGGGACAAATCTTGGGAGTGCGAGGCAGGGAAGTATTTCTGTTTTCTCAGCAGCGCCCCCTCGGTCGCTTCGTCGCTCCTGAGCGCCATTGGGTAAGTCCGGAGTTCAGAGCCATGTTCGACGACCACTTCCGAGACAAACTCATCGATCTAACGACCGATCTGGAAGCCTTCAACACCGAACCTGTAACGTAAGGAGTCGACCCATGACGGTCCCCTATCACGAAGTAAAGACAGTCATCGACCTCACGCAAGAGCCGGTCGAGTATCGAGAAGCGATCGCGAAAATCGTGGCCAGCCACGCCGTCAACGAGCTCTACGGGGCACAGGTCTTCGACGAGCCGGCAATTGCGTTCGCGCCGACACCGTATGCCAAGTGGTTGACGTGCCGCATCGCGATGGAGGAATACCATCACCACGTGCGCTTCAAGGCGCTCGCAGACGATCTGGGCATACCCGAAGAACGGACCGATCCGAAAGTCAAACGCCCGCTCACTATTTTCGGATTCCCCCTGACGAACTGGCCGGAGTTCTGCGTGATCAAGATGTTGGCGGATCTCGCGGAAATTCTCCAGGTGGAGGACCTGTTGCACTGCAGCTTCGTCCCGCTGCGCAACATCGCGCGCATCACCATGCCCGAAGAGAAGTTCCACGCACAGTTCGGCAAGGACTTCTCGAGCGAGCTCTGCAAAACCGAAGCAGGGAAGCACCAGGTGCAACAGGCCATCGATGCCTACGTCCCATACCTGCCGCTGTTCTTTGGCGCCTCGGGCTCCAAGAACAACGAAACCTATCGCAAGTATGGCTTGAAGGAACGCAAGAACGAAGAAATGCGCGTGGACTTTTTGAACCGCGCGAAGAGCGTCGTCGAGTCACTCGGACTCCGCTTTCCGGATCTCCCCACGACTTGAAAGAATGGAACGCGTGCCGGTGACTTCGACCCAAGAAGAACGCGCCGCCCAGCGTGAAACGTTCTACCGACGCATGGATCAGCGGAACCTGACGCCCCTCTGGGAGGTGCTCGGCGCGTTGGTGCCACCGCGACCGACCACACGCTGCGTGCCCGCGTGCTGGCACTACGAAGAGGTGCGCCCGTTTCTCATGGAGGCCGGCGAGCTGATCACGGCACGCGAAGCAGAACGCCGAGTGCTGGTGCTCGAGAACCCCGGCCTTCGCGGCTGCTCGTCGATCACGCAGACGCTGTACGCCGGCCTGCAGCTGATCCTCCCCGGGGAAGTAGCGCCGAGCCATAGGCACAGTCAATCGGCGCTACGGTTCGTGGTCGAAGGCACGGGGGCGTACACGGCGGTCGACGGCGAGCGGACGACCATGCATCCCGGCGATTTCATCATCACGCCGTCGTGGACGTTCCACGACCACGGCAACCCGAGCAGCGTCCCGGTGGTCTGGCTGGATGGCCTCGACATTCCCATCGTCCGATTCTTCGACACGGGTTTCGCCGAGCGCTATCCCCAAGAGTCACAGCCCGTCCTTCGGCAGGAAGGCGATTCGCTGGTGCGCTACGGCGCCAACTTGTTGCCGTACGAATACGAGCCAAGGTCGCGCACGACGCCCATCTTCTGCTACCCGTACCAACGAAGCCGCGAAACGCTCGAGCACCTTCAGCGCACGGGAGCAGTCGACGCTTGCCATGGCATCAAGATGCAGTACGCGAATCCCGCGACTGGCGGCTACCCCATGCCGACGATCGCTGCGTTCCTCCAGCTGCTTCCGCGGGGCTTTCTCGGTCGCGGCTACCGATCCACCGACGGCACGGTATACTGCGTCGTCGAAGGTTCGGGGCGGAGCAACATCGGCGGCCGAGTGCACGAGTGGGCACCGAGGGACGTGTTCGTAGTGCCTCCTTGGTTTCAGATCACGCACGAGGCAGACGAAGATGCAGTGCTCTTCAGTTTCTCGGATCGGCCCGTGCAGAAGGCGCTCGGCTTGTGGCGCGAGGAAATAGTGGCGTGAGCGATTGGTTCTTCAGACTGGGTGAGCCCCTAGGTGTGGCGACCGAGCGCCAGGTCGGCCAGTATTTGACGGCCCTGGGACTCAACGGGAGGTTTCCAGTCGAGAGCGTCTCTGATTGGAAAACCGCCCATGCAGCGATCGCAGACGAACGTTGGGATCCCAGCTGGTGGGAGGCTGAGCAGCGGGAACAGGACCGCTTGACGAAACGAGTCCGCGAAGGCGTGGGCGAACTGGGATTGATGCGAGCATTGTCGGCTTCGCTCGCATCGGCAGACGCCGCGTACGAGGCGGCTACGTTCGAAGCGGCCAAGAGCGGTTGCTCGGACGTCGCGCTGATTCGAGCCGCCGCAGGCGCCCTGAGTCAGGCGCTCTACCTTGCCGAGCTGACTCGGCTCGCTGGCATGGGCATGGCGCATCCCTTCTCGATCAAGAAGGCATTGTTTTCCGGCGGCCATTGGCCGCTCGGCATCGTCCAAGGCACCTACTACGTTTTTTGACGAGCCCCGTGCTCGAATGAGGAGAATCGTGTGAAGTACGCTTTCCCTATTTCGGACGTTCCTAGCGTTCCCGTCGTAGGCACTGACCTCGCCTTCGCGGTACGTCGAATCTATTGCGTTGGGCGCAACTACAGCGAGCATACCCGCGAGATGGGATTCGACCCCGAGCGCGACCCGCCCTTTTTCTTTGCGAAGCCGGCCGACGCCGTAGTCGAAAGTGGTGCGACGATTCCCTATGCCCTCGCCACGCACAATCTCCATCACGAGATCGAGTTGGTCGTCGCGATCGGCAAACAGGGAGTGAAAGTCCCGCGAGAGATGGCGCTCGACCACGTCTATGGTTACGCCGTCGGCATCGACCTGACCCGGCGCGACCTGCAGCTCGCGGCCCGCGACAAGGGTCGCCCGTGGGACGTGGGCAAGGGGTTCGATCAGTCCGCGCCGCTGAGCGGCGTGCACCGCGCCGTCGACATCGGTCACCCCACTTCCGGCGCCATCTGGCTCGACGTCAACGGCACCAGGCGCCAGAAGGCGGACGTGGCCGAGCTGATCTGGCCGGTACCCGACGTCATCGCGTTCCTCTCGGAGCTATTCGTGCTCGAGCCCGGAGACCTGATCTTTACGGGAACACCCGCTGGGGTAGGTCCGCTCGAGCCCGGAGACCGCATCCGTGGTGCGGTCGAGGGCGTGGACGAGATTTCCCTAACGATTGCGCCTCATGAAACTGCATAACTATTTCAGAAGCTCCGCGTCCTATCGGGTGCGCATCGCGCTGAACCTCAAGGGTCTGTCCTACGACTACCTACCGGTTCACCTGCGTCGCAATGGCGGCGAGCAGTTCGCCCCGGCGTTCCGCGCTCTCAATCCGCAGCAGTCGGTGCCCGTATTCGAAACTGGTGCACACCGTTTGACGCAGTCGCTCGCCATCATCGAGTTTTTGGAAGAAACTTATCCCGACCCGCCGCTGTTGCCGCAGGCGCCTCTAGAGCGGGCCCGCGTACGAGCCTTGGCGCTCGATATCGCCTGCGAGGTTCACCCGCTGAATAACTTGCGGGTGCTGGACTACCTGGAGCGTGAGCTCAGTGTGAGCGCCGAGGCGAGGACGGCGTGGTACAAGCACTGGGTGGCGCTCGGCCTCGGAGCACTCGAGGCCCAGCTGGCGGGTAACCCCCAAACCGGAATGTTCTGCCACGGCGACCGCCCCAGTCTGGCTGACTGTTGCTTGATTCCGCAGCTGTTCAACGCGCGCCGCTTCAAATGCGACCTCGCCGAGTATCCCACGCTGCTCACCATCGAGGGAAATTGCAACGCGCTTCGGTCATTTCAAGACGCAGCGCCGGATCGTCAACCCGATGCCGAGGCATGACCTCGGCGGCAACACACGGATTCCGGTTCCCCGCCACGGTTGATTCAGGGCTGAGGCACCAGCTCCAAGAACTTCTCCACGTAGCGCTCGCCCATGATTTTGGCACTGGCCTCGTCGAAGTGGGCAATGTCGTGGATGGCCGTTCCTTCGGAAGAGATCACGGCAGAATTGGGGACATAGTCGGGGATCTGGTCCACGTAGACATTGTGTTTTTCCCACTGGCTCGGTCCGATTTGCCCAGCCAAGAACGGGACCTCTTCCCCGAGGTTCAAATCGGCGCGCAGGTCGGCGACCACGCTGGCAACCCTTCCGAGCCACTGATCGCTCATCCCCTGGTTGTCGTCCGACTCCCCCTGGTGCATGAGAATGGCGCGAATCCGACCTTGTTCCTGGGCTTTCCGGGAGCGGTCTAGCGTCATCTCGTAGGCGTTGGCATAGCCGGGAGGAACGGGAGCGTCTGTGCCCCCCTCCTTCAGGTAAATGGATATGAGCTGTCCCGGGATGGCGTTCGGGATCAGACCAATCTTCGAGTCTGGCCATTCCTGTGCCAGCTTGGCTCCGAAGAAGTCGGCGAGGCCGAGACCAATTCCGCCGGTTGCCCAGTGGCAGCCGTGCAGCGGGGGTTCAGCCGGCAACCACTCCCCTGCCGACTGCCCCAAACTTTCGCAATCGAATTGCACCATGAAGGTGACCCGTTCGTTGATCGGCCAAGGCTCACTCGGCATGGGCGACATACCCGACATGTTCGATTGCCCGATCAGGATGAAGAGCTCCTTGCCCTGGAAGCTGCCACCCGATCCACCGGTTCCCGTCGCTCCGCCGGACGAGTCCCCTTCGGCGCCCGTGCCCACGGAAGCCGTGCCACCCCCAGCTCCCGCCGCTTGATCCCCGCCCCCGGTCGTCATGCCCCCCGCCGTCGCGCTCCCGCTCGTCACGCTCCCGCTCGTCGCACTCCCGCTCGTCGCGCTCCCGCTCGTCGCACTCCCGCTCGTCGCGCTCCCGCTCGCGAGCCCCACTCCTGCTGTCGATGTGCCGGTGCCGCCGGTGGTCTCTGCTCCGCCGATCGTGCTGGTGCTGCTCGTCGCGGTCACCGGACCCGTGTCGCCGCCGTCGCCGGCACTCGTGCAACCGGCAAGGCTCAGAGCGAGCAGGCCGATGGGGGCGGAGGCTTTTCCGAGCACACCAATGTCGACCATGTGTCTGGGGTACCGCTCATGGTGCGATGTGTAAATCACACAAGGCGTGGCTAGTGCATTTGTGATTAGTGAGACCGCTTGGAGCGAAATAGTTGGATCGGGCGCCAACTGTACTTTCGAACCCGCCGCTGAGAAGCGAACTTTGGGCCCGCGGGAGGACAATTCTGTCCCCGTTACCCCTGCCAGTTCACCGTGGCCCAGCCCCGCCCTGGGATCGAAAACTGAAGGGTCGTGCCCGCCACAGCGAGCGTCGTGTCGGCTGCCTGTTGGCTTTGGTTGTACGCCACGGCGACGATGCTGCCGTCCGGGTTCTTGAACGCGAGCACGTCACCCCCTTGAGTCGCCACGCGAACGGCGCCTGGCTCGACGTACTGACCCAAGTGACGGAACAAGTAGTAGGTAGGAGTGATCTTCAGCTCCCCCGTTGCCCGATCGACCGCCAGCAAAGCATTTTGTGCCCAGGGGCGCACCGTATCGAGGTTTCGCCCGACCGTGTCGAGGACCATGTTCCACGCCATGTAGGCGTTCACGTTCTTGCCGATCCAGTTCTTGAAGAAGCCCCAACTTTCTTCGGCGTAAGCGTGATCGTTCGGTGCCAGGTTGGCGTTGCCCCCCTCCCAGGGATAGTTTCCACACTTGTGCTCGCTTTGCATCACGGGGATCTGATACTGCGACGCGTATTGTGAGGGCAGGTTGCCGTCCCCCATGCCCCACTGCAACGCGATGCCTTTGACGAAGCCGCGCGCGGTCGTATTCCCCATGACCGCGGAGACGATGTTGGAATCGTTCGGATTGGACATGGTACCGAGCCACACCTGCGTGTCGGGCAAGCGCTCCGCAAAGAGCGGGCCGAGGTGAGTGGCAATGTAGTCTGCCATGAGTGAGCCGCTCCAAAGGCAAGACGGGTAGTCTTGCGCGTAACCTGGCTCGTTCTGTGGATGGATGGCTTCGATCACGATGCCTTCGGCGGCGTATTCCTCCACGAACCTGGCAAGGTAGAGCGCGTGAGCGGCAAGCGTCTGGTCGTCGCTCTTCATGTTGCCACGATCAAAAGCGTTGTTGTCTTTCATCCACGGAGGCGGTGACCAGGGGCTAGCCCAGAACTTGATGTTCGGATTCACGGCCAGCGCGGCGTGGATGTACGGGATTAGATCCTGCCGATCTCGCTCGATGGAGAAGTTTTCCATCGTGTAGTCGTTCGGAGTTTCGGCGAGCGAGTAGCGGTCCAAGCCGTAGTCGCTCGAGCCCACGGGTACCCGCCCGTGCGTGAAGCCGATGCCGTCGTTCTTGTCGAACAACAGGCGCAAGGCACGATCCCGGTCCTCGGCGCTCACCTCCTTCAGCGCGTCCCAGCCCGCCTCGTTGAAGGTTCCGCCGAAGCCGATCCACTCCTGCAAGGTCTGGTCCTCGTTGACGGTGATGGTCGCAGCGCCACCCCCTGCAGCCTCGGTCACTTCGCCCACCACCCAGTAGTTACCTTGCGCGGACGTGATCAGCGTGGGCTCGGGCTCGGTGGGGCCACCGGTCGTGCTCGAGGAACCATCGCTGGTGGCCGTACCCGTACCCGTGCCCCCGCCCACGCCCGTGGTGCCGCTGCTGGTGCCACTCGTCGTGCTTGCGGCGCCTCCGGTAACTGTCGACACCGTTCCGTTCCCGCTGCTCGAAGCGCTGGTCGCCCCAGCCACCGTGCTCTGCGCGCCCGCGCTGGTAGCGCCGGTGGTGCCCGCTCCCGTGGCGCCCGCTCCCGTGGTCCCCGTCGTTGAACCCGCGGCGGTCGAGCCCGTGGCGGAGGTGTTGACCGGCCCATTGGTGCTCGCGTCGGATGCCGGACTCGAAGGGTCGCCACACGCCACCCCAAGAAGGCCGTAACCAAGCGAGTAGATCGACAGGACTGCTCCGCGCAAGGAACCCATATCCATCGTTTGTCGGGGCGGCCCTCGCGATGGGGTCAGATAGTTGCCCCGCACGCTAAACGCGCTGGCGCGGAGCTCAAGTATTGCTGAAACCTTTCGGGCCTGCCGGAGTTCCGCTACTTGATCACTTCGGGAATCGGAACCTGGCAGTCGGTCGCCGGCGTCAGCCACTTGATGGAATTGACCCAGAGGAGTTCCACTTGATACTCGGGATGCTCGGTCCACTCGCTGTTGTAGGTGATCCACTCGTCGCCCCACGCGAGCACGTGTCCCAATCCCACTTCAACCGGAGTCAGCAGCTGGAAGCCCTGTTCCAGCGCGATTGCGCTGCCGCCCTGAACGGGGTAGCCGTTGTCGACGCCGATCTCGCTGATACCCAGGGTTACGGGGTGCTCCAGCCACTCGGTGACGGGTACGGTTTGCCCGCCCAGCCGCGGCAGGATCTGATCCGGGCCATAGGACAACCCGAAGCTCGCCAAAAGTGCGTTGACGTTGTCGAGTAAGTCGGGATCGGCAAACCCGATGAGCGTCATGAAACCCCCGCCCCCCTGGACCCAGGTGGCGAGCGCTTGGATTTCTTCCGCCGTGTAAACGTGAGATGCGCTCAAGTCTTGCGCCACGATGACTTGGTAAGGGCTCAGGGTTTCGGCTGAGAGCACAGAATCGGCTAGATCGACGGCGCCGTTGTTGCTACGGCTGTCGAGCCAGGTATCGAACACGTCGCCTTCTCCCCACATTCCGGGGACGCCGAGCGTCGCAATGCGCAGGCAGTCGCAGACGCCGTCGCCACCGACGTCGACGTCATCGACGATACCGTTGCCGTTATTGTCGATGCGGTCGCACAGGTCCTCCTCACCGAGCCCAGGCGTGCCCGTGGTGCTCGTGCTGGTGTCCGACGTTAGATTGATGCCGGCCGCGGTGTTCGCTCCGCCGATGGTGGAAGCCGTGCTTGACCCACCGTCCGACGTCGTCCCGGCGCCGGTCAACGCCCCATTGCTGGTCGCGTTGCCGTCCGTTGAGTTCGGAGTTGGCGACGCGTATCCCGAACTATCCGAACCGCAAGCCGCGAGCAGCGGCGCGAGGCAGACCGCAACGCAAGAACTTTTGAACCGCAATAACGTCGATCCGATAGACTTCATCACTCGTCCTAGTGCGTCGAGCTGCGCTCAACAGGCCAAAAATCGACAACGGCCTTGAGGCGCCTGCTTTTCGGGGCGCCATAGCTGACGGCGCTGAGGCTCAGAATTGTGAAAAGAAATTCCAGATGGTCTCACCCGAGTCCGGGGCGAATTGATGGCCGGCATTGTATTCACACTCGGTCACGGGATAACCGTCCGCGCAGTCCGGGTACTCGACGCAGGTACACGGTTCGAACTGCGAGTCGAGCCCGTCGCACCAGCTCGACTCCAGGGTCACGGCTTCCGTAGAGCAGCCGTTGCGCCCGACGAAGGTTTGCACCGCAGCGCGGTGACCGTCGATCAAGCTGTCCTCGGTCCCGATGAACGCCATCGTTGCCACCGAGCGCTCGCCGTTTTCGCAGCCGGCAACCATCGCATTGCCCGCCTGGGGAGCGATGGCGCGAATCATGCTGTCCTGCGTACAGCCGAGCGTGAAGGAGAACATCGCGCCGAAGCTGAACCCAGTCGAAAATATCCGGTTCTCGTCGACGCAAAGCTCGGACCTGAAGACGTCGCGCATGGCGTAATAGAAGTCGACGTCCCTACCGTCTTCGTTGCCCCACCCAAGCCCGTTGCCTTGATAGTCCAGACCTTCGGGAGCGACCAGAATCGCTTGGCCTCCGCTCACGTCTTCCAGGCCAAAGTAGCCCATGTTTGCGGTCTGATCCGCAGAGCCACCCCACGGGTGAAAGCCGAAGATGAGCTTGTACGGGTGGCTCGGATCGTAGTCATCGGGCACGAGGAGGATGTAGTCGCGCATCAAGCCATCGACGTCGATGCTCGCCGGGCCGCTGGTGAGCCCCGCGGGGCTATCGCACCCCGCGCTGGGCGCCGGGTCCGTGCCCCCGCCTGTCGTCCCAGTCGTAGTTGAAGCGGAGGTGCTCTCGCCATTAGTACCACCGCTATCCGTACCCACGGTCGCGTTGCCGCTCGTCGGGCCCGCGTCGGTCGTGCTTGCGCCGCCAGTGCTTGCGCCGCCAGTGCCTGGCCCCCCATCGGTGCCTGTGGTGCCGCCGCTGCCGTTTGCGGCGCTTGGTGGTGGTGAACCCGTCGTCGTCGCCGAGGCTGTCGTGCTAACGCCACCCGTCGTTACGCTAGTGCCGGTGGTGCCGGTCGTTCCCGAAATACTGGCCGTGGAAGCGCTTTCAGTTCCGCTCGACTCGGCGACGGGTTCAGTCTCCGCCGGCTCCGACCCAGAGCAGGACAAACAGAGCGCGAGCGCAGCCTGCGCTGCGAGCGCGCCGCGACAGGGACGATGTTCGAAATGCATGAGAAGCCTCCGTGCCCACTGGGCAGAACAACGCCGGCGACTAGCTGCCCGGCAGTCTCCAACGCGAACGTTGGTGATCGGGTCTTCGACAGTACGTGCTCGGCGTCGCTCGCGCCAGGCCTCTCCCGCGCGTGGGAATGAGCGCGCGTTCTCCCCGCTTGCGGGCATGGCTGTGATTTCCATGTTTCGCTAGAGGGGGACAAGAACGCCCTCCCGCAAGAAAAACCCTATCGACCTGGATTCTTACAACGTCGATGCCAAACACGAACACATCCCCGGAGCACGTGGAGCCGTTGACGGGTTTCGTCCAAAAGCGAGCGGCTGCAGCGCGAGCCAACCGGGGGGCAAAGCGCACCCATCGCTGCTCGGTTTTGGAGCGAACAAACATTGGTGCAAGGTGGCTCCGCTGTCGCCGGGGCGCTTTCGCCTTCGGCCAAAACACCCACGACAAGCTAGAGCAGCTTCGAGATCTGCTCGCTCACAAAATCCCGAACGGGGACCTCGCGCAGGGCGCTGAGCTAGCGGGGCCGATTCTTGGTGGGGAACTCGGCGTTGACGATGCCGGTGGGGCGATCGGACCAGCTCTCGTCGCGCGGTTCTGGCGCTTCGGTGGGTGACGAGCGGCGAGCGATGACGGTGAGCTCACCACGATCTTCCGAGGCGTCGACCTCGGTGGGCCGAAGCACCTCGAACAGCTGGCCTCCGACCTGAAAGGTGTCGCCGGTGTCGAGGCGACGCAGGCCTGAGATGGGTGCGCCATTCACGAGCACGCCGTTCGCGCTCCCGAGATCTTCGATCGCAAAGGTTTGCTCGCCCACGATGATGCGAGCATGTTCGCGCGACACTTGGCTGTCGGTGAGCACGTAGTCACACGTGCTTCGCCGCCCCAGAGTTACCGTTCCCGAACCCAACAGCAGCACCCGGTGCCCATGTTTGACGCGAAATAGTCGCGACTTTCGTGAGGATGTAGAGCCCACGCTCATGACATTGCCTGCTCGGCGATCGTACATCGGGTCACCCCAAGCTCCTGTTAGCGCGCGCCTTTGACCGCATGCTTTCGTTAGGGTAGCCGAATCTCTGGCGAAAGTCACCGCAATCGGTGATCGGTCTCGCGAACCGAGGGCACCCGCGCTTGGCACGGGCCAGCGGGCGGAGGCAATCGGCGTGGAAGTCGCGGGCCATACGAGCTCGTTATCTACTACTGGTTGCGACACGAAACGCGAATTCTCGAAGGCCCGCCATGAATGAGCAGAGCATGAGTGTATGTTTCAGAGCTCGCCTGTATCTCTTCATCCGCTCATGTAGGTTTGCCTGGGCTTCGACTGACGCCGCGCGCCGTCCACGCGTCGCTCAACGCGCCGCCGGGCGGTTTCGCTAATCTTGGCGAATTTCGTGCGGCGGGCCGGAAATGCCTCTTACGAACGCGCGCTCGAGGGCCGTTATTACGAACAGGCGCCTTGGCAATGTTCTGGCTCAACTACCATGGGTCCCGCATTCCCCTCAAGGAGGGTGAGAACATCGTCGGACGCAGTCCCCATTGCGCTGTCGTGATCAACAACCGGCGCATCTCTCGGCAGCACTGCGCGCTCAGGCTCGAAGGCAACGTCCTCCACGTCAGTGACCTCGGTAGTTCGAACGGCACGTGGCTGAACGGAGCACCGGTGACCGACGCTGCCCGGCTCTCGGCGGGTGACCTGCTCGAGCTCGGCGAAGAGCGACTCGAGGTGCTCGACGATGGCCCCAAGCGCACGCGCCCGGTACATGACACCGAGCGCGACCTCCCGATGTACCTGCGGGGGCTCAACGACGCGACGGACGACGATAGCGAGCAGACCACGATCACCGGGGCGCAAGCGGCGAGCGTGGCGCTCATCGAATCCCTCGTCGCCAACGGATCGGGCGCGCCTTCTCCGGTGAAGCACTTCAGCAAGGTGCAGCGGGCCGTCGAGAACTACTTGAAGGGGGGCCCGCGCTCGGCAGCAGGCGTGAACACGAGCGTGAGGCTCGAGCTCGAACGACTTCGGCGCAGCATCGAAGCAACCGCGCGCTTGGACGCGAGCTCCGAAGCTTCACTGTGGCGCGCGCGAGCTCTGCAAACGCTCGCTGAACGGCCGCGCTAAGCCGCGCGCAGCGGCGCGACGGTCCACGACGCGACCGATGCGCTGGCGAATGGCGCCGGCGGACGTGAACGTCTCCCGAACCAACGAGGCGGCCGGTTCGGCTGGCGTCCTGCCGAGCGGAACACGTGCGATCCAGGCCAAGCGTTCGTCACCGCCTCACGAGGCGCAAATTTCACGCTGATTAGCGAACGATTGAGTCGCCCTACGAGCCTCTGCAGGAATTTGACTTGCACGCCTGCGCCAGTGTCTTGACCTCGAAACAAAAGTGACACAAAGCTGTGGCCCG